>WNFQ01036326.1_pt1 | contig 10424 bp, 11 predicted proteins | sample 5400171 | NCBI WGS metagenome assembly WNFQ01 (sample SAMN13153356, study PRJNA577476) | soil metagenome | isolation source: 20 cm soil under Madrone tree | place: USA:California | collected 2016-06-14 | reverse complement strand
GCAGACAGGGAGAAACTCGTCCGCTAGAATGGTAACATGTACGTGCACGTGCACGCATCTTGCCATATGTAACGTGCACGTGCACGTCTTGTCAAGATATTTTTATGGTCGGTCTCATCCGTCAGACGAACCATGCAGCTTTATGTCGCGATGAAGGGAGCCCTGATCTCTCTGACAAAAACGATGCCCTTGGATTACGCGGTGGATGGCATCCGGGTAAACGCCATCTGTCCAGCAGTTTGTAAGGACTCCCATGCTTCAGCGATGGGCCGCGGAGCAGGAGAACGAAGCTGACATCACCTCCTATCCTTGATCGCATACACCACTTAGGCAACTCCCCGAAAGGCGATGTCATGGCCGATCCAGAAAGGACTCGCTTCTATGAGAACTAGCCGTAGAGAGTTTCTACAAACCTCGGCTCTGGCATCCCTAGCCGCAGCACATTCGACGAGCGCTTCTTCAAACAGCCGTACCAATGGGATCTCAAAGGATGAGCATCTCAACGCGTCCGAGATTGCCCGAAAACACATGATCGTGCGTGACACACCGAGCTCCTCATTCTTCGAGGGGATGCTACTCGGCAACGGTGATGTTGGGGCATGTGTAGTCGTGCGACCGGACGCGCTTGGCATTCATATAGGCAAGAACGACTGCTGGGACATTCGAGTGAGCGAAGACATCGCAAGCCATGTGCTCCCGTTTCGGGAACTACTTCAACTCTGGCAACGCGCCAGTGAGGAAGCCAAACGGATGGGAAAGCCAGACATGCTGTATGTGGAGACCAGGGTTGACTTTTTCCGCGAGTATTCCGAAAAGGTCGGGAGTTCCTACGACGGCAAAAAGTGGCCTCGCCCATGGCCGTGTGGCACCATCTGGATCAACTGGGATCCCACCTGGGTCGAGCCAGGCCAACACACTCTTGACCTTGCTACTGGCTTGTTCACCCTGACGTTACGATGCACGAATTTCGAAGATGAAAGCAGTCGCGTTCAGCTGTCCGTCTTCGTCGACTGGGAAACCGGACTCGTTTCCGCCTCCACTGACCAAGCCCTGCCACTCCGATCAATAGTGTATTCCCCAGAAGTTGATGGTTTTCATACTGGACCTTTCGAGTCAGATAAGCGCAAAGATACTTCCGAACTCCTCGCTTCTCCCGAAACTTCCGCCGGGATCTTTCCCGACTTTGCCGAGTTCTCTTCGTTTCAATACTTTCCTGCTTTAGGTCCAACTAGCGACCGCCCGTCGCCTCCATTTTCTGATAAAGACCGCAACTTTTCGTTACATGGTCGCATCACTGGGCGCTGGTCGGTTGAAGCGGCAGACCCTGTTTCAGATGTGCACCTAAAACCCGAGTCACGGCAACTTCTCCGCATTGACGCTCTTGTGGCCACGCCTCGCGATTCCCTCCTGAAACGATTGCCTCAGCAACAGGCGACAACTCGCAGCGGCCAAGACTGGGTCTCCATTCCGCACAACCACGTTTATTCCGCGGAAGACCTCGATACTAAAACCTTTGCACGCCGCGGCGTCGGAGAACTCGCCAAATCGACATTGCGAGATATCCACCACAACTCTGAACTGAAGTGGAAGGACTTCTGGTCTCATTCTGCTGTTGAGTTCACCGACCCCGAATTAGAACGCATATGGTACGAGAATCAATATTTCCTGGCTTGCTGCTTGCAGCCGAATAAAGTGGCGCCAGGCTTGTTCGCAAACTGGTCGGCAGGAGATATCGGAACCTCGTGGCACGGCGACTATCATGCGGACTACAACTGCGAACAGGTGTATTGGGGTGTATTTTCCAGCAACCACGTCGAGCAACACTTACCGTTCATAGAACTCTGTGAGAACCTCCTTCCCATAGCAACGAAATTCGCGGCAGAGCATTTCGAACTTCCGGGCGCTTGTTTTCCGGTGTCCTCTTATCCAGCACCTAGCCAGATCGTAGCTTATCCAGTGCCGCCGTGGGCTTATCAGTTTGCAATGACCCCGTGGATGGTGCAGAGTTTATGGTGGCACTATCTCTATACACAGGATAAACAATATCTCCACCGTGTATACCCACTTCTTAGAGCGGCCGCGCGATTCATCGCTGCCTACGTGACGAGAAACGATGATAAGAAATACCATTTCAGTCCAACGGTGTCGTCAGAGAACTGGGGATTTACGGTCGACCAACATCTCAACCAAGACTCCATTCTTGATCTTGCCCTGACGACATTCCTTCTCAACGCCGTCGTAGAGGCTTCCGTTGTCCTCGCTGTTGACGAGCGTGAGCGCGTTCGCTGGAAAGACATCTGGGAGAACCTGGCGCCTTACCCTAGCGCATCCGGACCTTATGGCGAAGTTTGGATAGACATCAAAAATGCACCAGTTGGACATATTTACAATGTTCCTGTAACTCTGGCCCCTGTCTTCCCTGGGGAGCAAGTCGGCATTGGACTAAACATTCAGTATTGGGACATTGCGAAACGGACGGCCCGCACGATCAGCCTGGAGGGTGGAAATGATCTGGTCTATCAGCCGTTGATCCGCGCGCGCCTTGGAATGCTAGATCTTGAATGGTTCAAACAGGAAGTGCGTTATTGCAGGCTACCTAACGGAGTAGCAAATGATCGCGTTCGTCAATCGGGAGGTCGCTATGCTCAGTCACTTGATTTCGACTATATGATGCGCATGGGTTTTTGGTGTGAAAATTTCGCGTTACCGGCCGTTCTAAATGAGTGCATGATGCAGAGCTACGCGGGCTGCATACGGGTTTTTCCTAATACTCACAATCTAGGTCCGGCGCGCTTTGAGAATCTTCGTGCTGTAGGCGCATTTCTCATAAGTTCCACCTACGACGGCGCACAAGTGACACATTTGTCCTTGCACAGCGAAAAGGGGAAGACAGCGAAGCTAGTATCGCCATGGGGCGGCAGTGGGTGTGACCCTTAAGGGTGACGTGGCAAGTTTTGACACTCAGGCAAACGAAATATATCTCATTACTCCTGCGTAGCGGTTTCTTCCCGTTCGCCACAAACAATAGGAGAATCTCGTTTCATTATGTGATTACGATCAATACCGAGAAAACCGGAGCAGGGAGAAACCCACTTGTCTTCTCCCTGCCCCCTCGTCTCGTTACCAACCCACGCGCTCGTCGGTCTGCACAGGTTTCGCGAGTTTCTCACACTATATTCCTCATAAAAACGGGCGCCGATCTCAGCCGCTGGCGACATTTTTGGACGAAAGCCGCGTTGCGCCGCACGTAGTCGGGATGTTGCTGACGGTAGTGGCGCTTGTAGTCGGAACGCGTTCCGTAGATTTCCTTTTGGTGCTCATAGGAGCCGCGAAAGTAATCCGGGTGCTTGCTCCGCCATTGCCGACTAGACTTCTGCTTCTGCTTGCGGCGACAGTCCGACTGACCACAGGTCTTTTGCCGCTGCTTGAGCCGAGGATGGGGATAAAACCAACGACGACAAAAAGAGCACCTCCGCCTCGGGAACATTCCTTCTCCTCCAGTCAACCTCAGAAGGAGAAGTAAACAGGGCGAGCAAGAAAAGAGAAAAAGCAAAAGGGAAAGGCTATTGAATTTGATTTGAGGAAGAAGGAATCAGAAGGCTGAAGAACCAAGCCAAATCCGAGGACAATCCCTTTCCCGAATATTGGCCGGTTAAACACCTATAATGATCACGTTCGGCTCCTTTCTCCCAAGCCTTTGGTCGTCAACAACCACAGTCTACTCGGGTCTAAGGAGCCGACGTTGTTATGAGATCACTTGACCGCTCAAAAGTGGCCAAGCGCGATTCAGGTTGTACTCATTCAGCGCAGTACTCGAAAGAGAGCGGCTCCAGTTGCCGAGTTGATGTGACTCTTATTGAGTGAAGCGAATCTCTTCGATTCCCCCTGCGACCACGTGGACTCTGAGAAGGAAAGTATTCATCGTCGGACTTTGCCTAATCTTGATGTTCTTCGTGGCGCTTGCACGCGAGTTACTCACCCCTGAGATTTTTGAATGCCATTATATCCCCCAGCCTTTTGCAGCTCAGCAGTCGCCGAAGCAGGCGGTCTTCATTGCACGGGTCTTTGCGACAGGGATTTTGTGGCCGCGGACGACAAGCCCACCGCAACAAGGATACCCGAGGAGATACTGGGCCCTCGCGTTGGTACGGAAAAGTTATTGGGGGCTCCCATGCTGGGACCACAAGATTGTCCTGCTTACATTCTTTGTACGAGGCGGTAGCGGTTTTGAACGGGGTGAGGTCTACTTCGTCGATGGGAATCGCTCATCTCGCGGACTGACGCAGTTTCTACCTGTCTTCGAGACTCATTGCACACGCACTGGGGCTCTAAAATATTCTGAGGTTGACCTTCACGCACTTCGTGACGGCGCACCGAAGAATAGTGTTCGCATCATGGGATACACCTCTCGGCGCACGTCCACCGGCGAATGGAAGGAAGTGCCTGGAACGACTGTTGGAATCTCGGGTCCCACAGGCGAGACCGTCGTCACCTCGGACCAGCAAGGCTTGTATGACATCTCCGGATTGCCTCCAGGGTCGTATTCCGTCCACGGGATGGACCCCAAAGAAGGACCCTACTGGGCTCACGGCATCTGTACTTGGGATGGGTCTCAATCCCTCAAATCAGGGGACATCCGTGAGTGTGGAGTGACTGTCCGCTAAACTTTCTTGGCGTTAAGATTTCTTCTTTGCTTGCGTTAAAATGGAAGTCATGGAACGGGTACGCACGGTCGTTGCTTCATTCGTTGCCACAATCCTTCTGTCGCTACCCCTTGTCGTTTCCTCTGCAACGACTTGCGTGGGGATGCCACCTCTCAAGCCAATTCATCGTATTTGCGGAGTCGTGTTCTTTCCGTCTGGTGACCGCGTCCATAATGCGAAGGTCACGGTCTTACAAGGGGGCAAGGAAATTGCCGTGCAAGAAACACGGGACGAAGGCAAGTTTTCCTTTGAACATGTGAAGGCCGGTAACTATGAGATTCAAGTTCGGGTAAATGGGGTGCCTGGTGTTGCCTCTAGTCAGGTAGTTCTGGTCTATCCTGAGTCCAGGACCAAACGAGAAATAGCAGTTAATCTGAGTGTCTCAGGCGTATGCTCGAGTTTTTCCTTGGTTAATGCTAAGGAATTCGAAGCCGGACTAAATCCTAGTGATTCCTCATAGCCCACTCAAGATTCGTGCAAGGGCTTCCATTTTCGCGGCGCCCGCGCTCAAGTGCCCGATTAGTCGTTACCGTACAAGTGCCCGGTCAACTTTCGCGTCGGAATCCATATGGACGGTTTCGGCGTTCATCAGGCCTTAGAGCGTCGCACGGTTGCTCACATTCGCCGTGCTTGCCCTACCATTTCTACCAGAACTTTTCTGGCTTCCGCCGGACTACTCACCTCCCGCAAGAATGCGATGCGGGCACCACGCGTGCCATCTTGGGTTTTCAAGCGTACGTGAAAGCCGAGACGGTCGACCGAAGTCATCGCCACTTCCTGAGACTTGATTCCAGCAAATGCCCGGGCAAGCAGGACGAGCGCATCCCCGTGATCGGTATTCATGTGCTGGATGATGTCGGGTGCAGTGTCAGCCAGCGGGTCGGGTTGCCCACTGTAATATTCCGAGGCAGAGACCCAGCCCATCACCCCGAAGCCACCTACGTAGTAAACGTCCACCACCTCCATCCGGTAAAAGGAAAAGTCGTCAAAGTCCACCCAGTATTTGCTGTTGGCATAACGCGCCAGGTAGAGTTTCCGTGCTTCAGCCACCTCCGGCACAGGTACCGGCAGAGTATTTCCTAGCAACGTGACCCTGGACGCTCCCAAGGGATCGCCGATGGTATCGGGCTGGGTCACTAACAGGCTGGAACGCGGGTCTGCCTGCACATTTTGAGTGTGCATGGCCATCGTGCTGATGAGGAAGATAGGATTCGCGTGGTCGTCCAATCCATAAGGCATCACGGATCCGAAGGGGAACCCCTGCTGTTTACGTGAAAACGTCGATAGACTCCCAACTCGGCCCAGATACACCAAGGTACGCGCTCGTTCGGCAAACGTCGGCTCGGCGACCGCAGGTTGGTTACTCGCCGCGCCTGAGCCTGCGTGTTTCCCTCCCGTTAATGAAGACATTCCTGTTCTCCCACATGGATTCGGCACAGGATCCGGGATTCTCTTGTGTCCCGGGTCATGGGAACACGCTAACACGTCGCGGCTTGAGCTGTCCGTTTAAAGGGAACGTACCGAGTATGTCTATTTCCGATAAGCGCGTTACCGGGCACTGGCTCGGACTCTCGCCGCCAACTGCGCTCCGATCGCTCACCTTGCCACCGGCCCGCATCAACCCGCGAGATTTTGAAAGTCAGATGGCCTAATGCACTTCAACACAGGTCGCGCTGTTAGCCTCAGCGCACGCCGCGGGCAGCCGTGGAGGGAGCTTGCAGTCGGAATGCGATGCTAGGTATTGCGCCGCAGCCAGATTGTGTTTGCTTTCGGCGATTCGCTGTGCAGTCTCATTATCCGAATATTTGACTGTTCGGCAGGGATCGGCGCCATGGTCAAGAAGGACTTTGATCATTTCGGTGTCTCCCGAATTTGCCGCGAGCATCAGAGGAGTCCGGTTCGATAGCCAGTTTGCTGATTCACGTCCGCGCCCTTCGCTAAAAGAAAACGGACAATGTCGACCCGTCCGCCACGCACGGCACTGGTCAGTGCCGTTTCGCCGTCGCCCAAAGCGTGGTTGACGTTGTGACCTTGTTCAACCAGCTTCTTCACCTGGCCGGAGTCTCCTCTGAACGCCGCCGCCTGGAAGAAACTCTCGCCGAGAGGGCCCGAGCTACACACATTCATGTCCATTCGCTCCCATGTTGAATAAGGAAGGCTCAACAAGGAAAAACCTAGAAGGTAGCCTCCGAGGAGCAACCATTCATTCCGGCCAAAGCGGAGCTTCTTGAATAGGCCAAAAACAAGCATCACCGCTGAGAACAGGGCACCAAATGGGAGGAATAAGAGCCCGAGGAGAAAGAAGCTGGGGCCAACGTGCATCAAAGTGAACCCAACCATCTGAGGCCCATTCCAGCAGGTCAGAAACGTGGATTCGTACACGATGCGGGCGACAAATAAAGATTGGACGGCCAAGATTACCCAGCCGCTGACGCGTAGCCAATCGGGCAGCAATCCGGGTCTTGGTTTCGCAGAATCGTTCATCTCTAGAAGGAAAATCGCGCTAGAACGAATTTTGAGAGATAACCCGGTTCCACTTCTGGATTGATCCGAGTTCTCCAATTCGCTTCGTCGACAACGGAAGTCTCGATCGTACCATCGAGCGTCAGTTCGTGCAGCGTCGGCATCTGTCGCGGCACCCACCTGCTGACCGTGTTCGGCAGCGTCTTCAAATGGACCCGTAAGGCTATGCCGGACATTGAGGCACTTGTCCGCTTTGCGCGTTTATCAGTTAAAGGTCTCTAAGCGCATTGCCGGTACCTATTGCCGTCCAATGGGCCGACCGTCGTTCTTGCTGAGAAGCCTCGTGAAGCCTCGTCGCCCGGCCCGTTTGACCAGTAAGAACGCCACGGTTCCGGCTCCCAAACCCGTTCCCGCTGTCGCCAGCGTCCAAATCAGCCCTTGCGGCTCTAGGAGCGAGAACATCGTCGCGAGAATGGCCAGATAACCGGTCATCACTCCCAAGACCTTGGCCATCGTTTTCAGCACATTCCATTTGGAGTCGGCTTCCGGCCCTTCGTAAGGGCCGCTCAGCTGCGTCATTTCCTCGGATTTGGATGACAGGTTGAGACTCCACCACGTTGCTCCTGCAAGCAAAAGAAGCTCGAGCGGGCGCATGTGCCTTTGAAGGGGCGTGTATTCATGGACCTCTAATGAGGGAGGAACGACCGGATACAAAGCATGCCCAACGGTTCTGGACACGCTCTCCGTCAAGGGACTTACGATCAGCGTGTACAAAAGACCGATCACTCCCGAGGACAAGAAATCGATGAAGAAAGTGGATCTGAATTTCTCGGACCGCTGGTCGAACGGCTTGGTCAAGACACGCGCCATCCAGAAACCCAGCATGGTCCCCCCAAACTCAAACGGCAGGTCGATTTCATCGTTCGAATGAGGATTGCTCAAATAACCCGCCTTTTCTGCCCATGCCATGCAGAAAAACCAGAAGAGTCCGACATTCATGAGAATTCGCGCAAACTGCAGCACCTGGTCGAGATCCGTCGACACGTCCCAAGTCGGCGCGCTCAGGCTGATGGGACGCCGATCCCCAAAAGCCCTGTAGATTCTCACGATAGCAAGGGAAGGAACGATTCGATTCAGTCCGTCGTGAATCCACGTTCCAGGCCCGAAAAAGTTGTGGAGGTTTTTGAAATAGAACTTGCCATCGTTTCTGAATTCGGCAAAGAAGCCGATCGTGACCGTGGCAAGCAGTGAAAGCAATAGGCGGATTTTCGGTGGAGCCGGGAAGGTCTTTGATGCGAACAAAATTCCGAGAGCCACAGCGGCGCCGGCCATGGCCAGCATTCCGGAATCCCTGGCCCACGGCAGATAAGGCCGAGCCGCCTCCAGATTGGCGCGCGCCCAAGCCCAGTAAAGCGCGGTATAGCCAGTCACGAGAAAGATCAGAAACGAGACGCCCAGGAGAATCATGGTAAGCACGACAAGGCGGTTCTTCCAGGCACTCATGCTTTCTTCCTCAGGTCAGACTCCCGATCAGGAAGGGTTCTACCAATTAAATGAAAGCAAAGATCTCCGCGTTCTTGGTACTGGCCGTGTGCCACAGTTGGGTAAGCAAAAGCTAGGGTGATTAAGCTCGATAACATTCATTCCTGAAACGTCACGCACACGCCATTGGGGTCAATTGCGCCAAACTCTTTCGTGCCCCAGGGCTTGGTTTGCAGCGGGCCGTTTGGATGCACTTTTCCCCCACGTTTCTGGTATTCGGCATACATGGCCTCAATGCCTTGCACGGCGATTCGCACCATGGTCTGGTCTCCGACCTTACGCGCCAGTTCTTTGTCGCTCATGCCAGCAATGTGCAGGCAGGCCTCACCACGGTTGATTCCTGCGTAGTTCGGTGGCGTGGTATCGCGAAAGGTTTCCTTGAAGCCACACACATCCGTCCACCAATTCAGAGATTCCGTCGTGTCAGCGGCTGGAAGAACGGGGATCGCGCCTTTTATGATCGGGTCCATCACCGAAGAATAACCGATTATCCATTCGTTCAGTAAGCGCATCTCAGATATGCTGCCACCCTCTTCACTGGTCGGACAGCGTGCACGGATGCCACTGCTCATCCTCAGCATGGGCATCACAGAACCACTTCTTGCACGACGTGCAGCGTACGGTCGCCGGGTAGGTGCACGCCGCAATGCCAGCCGAGATGCCCTGACACAACCGCTCTAGGTCGGCGCTCGCGGCTTCCTCTTCTCCCATCGCAACACCTCGTGCCGCCATTCTACTCGCGTTGGGTGGCTCACCCGAAATGTGAAGGCACATGTCCGGTTTGCGTAAACGGGAGTTACCGCGTCGCATCCTCGGAACTTTCAACATTGTTTTGAAATAACTGATATAACGTTATTTATCGGTAGGGTATGCAACCAGATTGAATCTCAGTCTTGTTCTGCTATCACCCGCTGATAACTGGTTCGATTCCAGACTTGTGAAAAGGTCACCGCATAAACTGTTAGGTGGGGCCGGCCTTCGGGCAAATCGGGGTTTGGCTCTGTGGGTTTAGCCCCCCGCCGAACCTCGGTGGTCCCACCGAAGCAGGTTTAGGAGGCTATCAATCAATGGTCGAATTGCTCTGGGTTGTCGTGCTGGTGGCCGTGCTTCTGTTGGTAGCCGTCAAGGTTGTCCCCATTAAGCGCGTGACTGTATATGAGTATCAGAAAGGCTTGAAGTATAGCAGGGGTCGTTATGCTGATACATTGAACGCGGGGCAATATTGGATTTTCTCAACTTTTTCCTCCGTACTCCCCGTCGATATTCGTCCGCAGTTTGTAACTATTCAGGGACAGGATGTTCTCAGCGCTGACGGCGTAACCTTGAAAGTTAGTCTTGCAGCCGAATTTCAGGTTGCTGACCCAAACGTTGCCATCAATAAGAATGCTAACTTTCAAAATAGCTTGTACCTGACTCTTCAAATGGCCGTTAGGGAGATCGTGGGAAAAGAGAAGATTGATACTCTCATTGAGAATCGCGCCGGATTTAGCTCCAAACTGACTGAGCTGACATCAGGAAAGGCAACAGAATTTGGGCTAAAGCTCATTTCGGCGGACATCAAGGACATCATGTTTCCGGGTGAGATGAAGAAAGCCTTCGCGCAAGTTGTGAAGGCTCAAAAAGACGGACAAGCAGCGCTGGAAAAAGCTCGTGGAGAGACGGCGGCGCTTCGCAGTCTGGCTAATGCTGCCAGAATGATGGATGACAATCCCAACC
>WNFQ01021598.1_pt1 | contig 10424 bp, 14 predicted proteins | sample 5400171 | NCBI WGS metagenome assembly WNFQ01 (sample SAMN13153356, study PRJNA577476) | soil metagenome | isolation source: 20 cm soil under Madrone tree | place: USA:California | collected 2016-06-14 | reverse complement strand
CTACCGCCGGCTCGTGCTGCAGGGGCCCGAGCAGGAAGCCAAGGCGGCCGCCCTGGCCGCCGACGTCATCTCCCGGCTCGAGAAGAACGAGCCAGACGCGGCACGGGCCGCCATCACAGGGTCAGGTGCCGGCGGGTGAACTCTCCGAGTCGTTCGAAGTCCTGCGCGGTCAGGTTCACGAAATAGAAGGCGTGAGCGCCCCGGTCGTTTCGTAGCACGAGTGAGCTGACGCGCACCGGCGGCCCGCCGTCGGGCAGCGTGAACGAGAGCTTCACCGCCTCGCCCGGCTGCACGGTCGCGTCGCCCTTGACGCTGACGCCGAACGGACTCAGATCGTGAGCCCATCCCTGCCACTCGGCTCCGTGGAATTGCAGGATCCGGATGGGGAACACCACCTCGATGCGCGAGGCGCGCCGGCGCTCCGGGCTTCGGCCCACCATCGAGAGCTGCCGGTGCAGCGCGTGCGGCTCCAGAGTGGCCAGGACCTCTCCCAGGCGATCGAAGGCCACCGGTTTGCCGAGGAAGTCGAAGGCTCCGAGCCGCAAGCATTCCCGGGCCTGAGTTTCGGTGGCGACTCCGGACACCGCGATGACCGGTAGACCCGACTCACGAACGGGCCCGAGCTGGAGGAAGTCGAGGCCGCTGAGCCCCGGGAGGTGGATGTCGAGGATGATCGCGTCCGGGCGCTCGTGCTCGAGGCTGGCCAGGGCTGCTTCTGCACTCCGGACGAGAACCGACTCGTGTCCGAGCTCGATCAGGAAGTCGCGAAAGACGGCGCTGACATCCGGCTCGTCCTCGACGACCAGGACTCGCATGCGGGAAGTCAGTCTAGCACGCCGCCCGGCGGGCGGGCTATGCGCGAGGCGTCGTCTCCGCGGCCGTCGTGACGGCCGTGGCGCGTGTGGGCTGCGCCCCGTTGAAGAACGTGGCCCAGAAGCCCGACGGGGGCCTCAAATCGGTCCGGCCCAGCAACGCGACCGCTTCGAACCGGTGCGCCGCTCGATACGTGAAGCTGTAGAAGGCGGTGATGCTCCGCGGAGTCAGCTCGGCGTTGAACATGAGATCGAGCGTCAGGTGCATCAGCGCGCCGAGGACGTAGCCGGTCAACGGCAGGCAGTTCAGCCACAGCATGGCCGCGATCAGGACGGCGAAGAGCTCGTACGAATGCAGCGCAAGCACGGTGCGGCGCATCCGGCCTTCCACGTAATAGTTGAGAAAGGCGCTCGGCCGCAGGTCGCGCTGCCCCTCGACGAACACGTAGTCGATCGCGTGGTCGACGTCGATCAGGAAGCCGCCCGCCGCGATGCCGCCGGCGAGGGCGACGGTGTCGGCCATCGGGAGATTGCGTGTGAGAACGACCGAGGCCGCACACGCGGCAACCGTCGTCACCAGATGACCGCCCGGACTCATTCCAATCTCCTCACTACGCAATCTCCGTGCCCAACCTGCCAATGGCGGAGATGAACGGTCAGAAACGGCGAAGCGAGCCCGGGCTGTGCACCTCCCGAGCAGCAATTCCGTGCATGCTAGGGTAATCGACGCCCCAGCGGCATCGCACAGGTAATCGGCAGTCGTCGTGGCTTTCTAGTTGTGGTCTGACCACGATGATATACTTCGTTCTCGGGCTGATTCTGAACGGAGGAAGCGGTTGTCCGCATATCTGCCGGTTCTGATCTTTGCCATCCTGATCGTGGCCTTCGGTGTCGTCTCTCTCGCAGTTGCCCGACTGGTTCGGCCGTCCCGTCCCGACGAGGTCAAGCTGGCGAACTACGAATGTGGTGCAGAGCCGATCGGCTCGGCGTGGGTCCGGTTCCCGGTCGGGTTCTACCTCGTGGCCTTGCTCTTCATCATCTTCGACACGCTGGCCGTCTTTCTCTTCCCGTGGGCGCTCATCCTGAAACCGCTCGGGCTGAGCGCGTTCTGGGTCATGGCAGCCTTCATCGGCATCGTCGGACTCGGCTGGATCTACGCGTATCGAGAGGGAATTCTGGAGTGGAAGTAAAGCCGCCCATCCCCCAGGTGCCCGCGCCGGTCTGGGGCGACATCAAGGACCTGCAGGAGTGGGAGAAGTATCACCAGGAGCGACAGGACGGGGACAAGACGTCGGAGACGCTGGCGTCGATCGCCGACGCGATCCATCACATGCCGGGCGGATGGATCGTGGTCACCGCGACCGACAAGATCTTCAACTGGGCGCGCAGCTCGTCGATCTGGCCGGTGACCTTCGGGCTCGCCTGCTGCGCGATCGAGATGATGGCCACCTTCGCATCGCGCTTCGACGTCGAGCGCTTCGGCATGGTGCCGTGGGCATCACCTCGCCACTCAGATTTGATGATCGTTTCCGGCACCGTCACGATCAAGATGGCACCGATGCTCAAGCGCATCTACGACCAGATGCCCGATCCCAAGTGGGTCGTGTCGATGGGCTCGTGCGCCAACTCGGGCGGACCGTTCCGCCACGGCTATCACGTCGTCAAGGGCGTCGACCGCGTCGTCCCCGTCGACGTCTACGTGCCGGGCTGTCCGCCGACGCCGGATTCGCTCATGTACGGCCTGCTCAAGCTCCAGGAGCAGGTCGCCGAGTTCCAGAAGCTGGGCCGCAGGTCCACCCCCGCGCAGGAGGGGTGAGCGCCGCGTGAACCCTACCGACGCGGTGTCTCTGATCCGGGAGAAGTTTGGAGTCGAACCGGTCATGGACGGACCCACCGTGACCGTTGCCCTGCCCGTCAACCAATGGAAAGAGGCCGCCGCGTGGGCGAAGACCACGCTCGGCTGTCGGTACTTCAACTGGTTGTCCGCGGTGGACTGGAAGGCGGAGGGCCTCGAGGTGGTGTGTCGGATCGAGAACCTCGAGAGTGGCCTCGTCATCTTCTTCCGGACTCGACTGGGTGCCGGGGCCACCCACTGTCCGAGCCTCGTGCCCGTCTATCGCGGCGCCGACTGGATGGAGCGCGAGTGCTACGACATGTTCGGCGTCGTCTTCGACGACCATCCCGACCTGCGCCGCATCCTTCTGCCTCAGGAGTGGGAAGGGCATCCGCTGCGCAAGGACTACGCGATCGACACGCCGCATGCTCCCTACCGCTAACGCCGTGCCGGAGAGGAGTCGCCCATGATCTACGAGTTGCGCACCTACACGCTCATCCCGGGCAAGCAGCCGCAGTACCTCAAGCTCAACGGGGAGGTCGGACGCAAGGTCCGGGGCGACAAGTACGGCAAATTCGAGGGGGGATGGACGACTGAATTCGGGACGATCAATCAGTACGTCCATCTCTGGGGCTACGCCGATCTCGAGGAGCGCAATCGCCTGCGGGCCGAGCTCGCCAAGAACGACGAGTGGACCAAGGGCTACATCCCGCAGATCCGGCCGCTCCTCCTGGCCCAGGAGACGAAGATCCTCTCGGCGGCCCTGCCGCTCCAGCCGCCCAAGGACACCGGCAACATCTACGAGCTGCGCTGGTATCGCACCCAGGTCGGCCGGGCCGGTGAGTGGCTGGACCTCTTCAAGGCCGTGATGCCGACCCGCGAGAAGTACATGCGACGGGTGGGCCTCTGGCAGACCGAGCTCGGTCAGCTCAACGAGGTCGTCCACATGTGGGTCTATCGCGATCTCAACGAGCGCATGATCTCGCGGGCCAAGCTCGGCCAGGATCCGGAGTGGCAGAAGTTCATCGCCGCCAGCGCGCCACTCCTCGCGCACATGCAGGCCATCGTCCTCGTGCCGACACCGGCGTCACCGATGGCCTGAGCCGGCATGGATGCCGAGGCGCGGAAGATCGTCGAGATCGGCTACGGGGGCAACGAGCGCCTCGTGATGAACATGGGGCCGCAGCACCCGTCCGCTCACGGCGTCTTCCGCGCCCTTCTCGTCCTCGAGGGCGAAACCGTCGTCGGCGTGGACGCCGTCATCGGCTATCTCCACCGCTGCCACGAGAAGCTCGGTGAGACGCTGACCTACGTGCAGTACCCGTCCATCGCGTCCAAGACCGATTACGTGGCGGCCATGACGTCGGAGCTGGCGTACGTCTCGGCCGTGGAGAAAGTGGCGAAGTTCGAGGTGCCGAGGCGCGCGCAATACCTCCGCGTGCTCGTCGCCGAGCTGCAGCGGATCGCCTCCCACTGCCTGTGGCTCGGCACCTGGTGCCTCGACATGGGCGGCGCCCTCGGGGGCGGCGCCACCGTCTTCCTCTACTGCATGCGCGAGCGCGAGACCATCCTCGACCTCTTCGAGTCGTTGACGGGCGCGCGGCTCCTCTACGGCTTCCACCAGATCGGCGGCACGCGCTATGACCTTCCGGCCGGCTGGGTCGACAAGGCGCGCCGCACGGTGGACGTCGTCGAGCAGCGCCTCGGCGAGTACGAGGCGATGCTGGAGGACAACGCCTTCTTCCTCGCCCGTACCCAGGGCGTGGGCGTCGTCTCGCGCGAATTGGCGGAGGACGTCGGCATCTCGGGGCCGCTGATCCGCGGCTCCGGTGTCGAGTACGACATCCGCCGCACCGAGCCCTATTCGTCGTACGGGGAGTTCGACTTCAAGCGCGGGGCGAGGTCGGCTGCTACGTGATCAGCGACGGCGGGCCCAAGCCCTACCGCATGAAGTGGCGGGGCGCCTCCTTCTCGAACCTCGCGATCCTGCCCCACATCATCCCCGGCCACAAGGTCGCCGACGTGGTTGCCATCATGGGCTCCGTGGATCCCGTGTTCGGCGAGGTGGACCGGTGAGCGTTGCGCCGGCGGTGTCGATGTTCGTCGCCGCTTTCATCCTGCTGAACGCGATCGTGGGCGTGGTGACCTACATCACGCTGCTCGAGCGGAAGTTCGCCGCCCGCATGCAATCGCGGATCGGGCCCTATTACGTCGGCTGGCCCCACGGCTGGCTGCAGCCGATTGCCGATGCCATCAAGCTGATGATCAAGGAAGACGTGGTGCCGACGCCCGCCGATCGGGTGGTCTACAACCTGGCGCCACTGGTGTTCCTCGTGCCGTGCATGCTGATCTTCGCCACGATCCCGTTTGCGCCCGGGCTGGGCCTGGCCGATCTCAACATCGGCGTGCTCTTCTTCCTGGCCGTCTCCGCGCTCGAGATCGTGGGGCTCTTCATGGGGGGCTGGGGCTCCAACAACAAGTACGCGCTGCTCAGCGCGATGCGGGCGGTCAACCAGATCATCTCCTACGACCTGCCCTTCATCTTCGCCGCGCTGGTGCCGGTGCTGCTCACGGGCTCCATGCAGATGTCGGCGATCGTCAACGCGCAGCAGGGCGGGGCCGGCTGGTTCGTGCTCTATCCGGTGATCGGGCAGCTCGCCTTCCTCGCCTACCTCATCGCCGCGCTGGCCGCCGAGAACCGCGTCCCCTTCGACATTCTCGAGGCGGAGTCCGAGCTCGTCGCGGGCTTCCGTGTCGAGTACAGCGGGATGAAGTTCGCCCTGATCCAGCTCGGCGAGTACGCCCACATGCTGGGGACGTCGTTCCTCGGCGCGCTCCTGTTCCTGGGCGGGTGGCTCGGGCCGGGGCCGGCGTGGCTGGGGCCGATCTGGTTCCTGCTCAAGGCCGTGTTCGTGTTCCTGGTGATGACCTGGGTTCGCTGGAGCTTCGTCCGCATCCGCGTGGACCAGATCCTCGCCATTTCCTGGAAGCTTCTCCTGCCGGCAACGGTGGTGCTGATGCTCGTGACCGGCTTCGTGGTCGCCGCCGGAGGTGGGCGTGGCCTCTAACGGCACGGCGGCGACGGGCTTCTGGGGCGAGCTGTGGCAGCTCACCCGGGCCGTCAGCCGCGCGATGGGCGTGACCTTCCGCAACCTCTTCCGCCGGCCGGTGACCGTGATGTATCCGGACACGTCGCGTCCGTATCCGGACCGCTTCCGGGGCGTGCTAGCGCTCGTCTACGAGAAGGACACCGGCCAGGAAGCCTGCATCGGCTGCCGGCTGTGCGAGTACATCTGCCCGCCCCAGGTCATCAAGGTCGAGATGCTCAAGGCCGAGAAGCGGAACTTCGCCAAGACCTTCACGCTCGAGCTGTACGCCTGCGAGTTCTGCGAGCTGTGCGTGCAGGTGTGTCCGACCGACGCCATCATCATGCTCAAGACCTTCGATCTCGCGACGAGCGACCGGCGCGAGATGCTCCTCGACAAGGACCGGCTGCACTGGCTGGGCTGCGCGTTCCCGCCCTCGTGGGCCACCGGCAACAAGCTGCGCGACATGCAGGCGCCGCCGAAGGCGGCCCGTGCCGAGGGCAAGGAAGGCAAGGCGTGACGCTCGAGACCGTGGTGTTCGGGCTGGTGGCTGTGGCCACCGCGGTGATCTTCCTCCTGCTGTACGCGGCGTTTCTCTTCGCCGTGCAACTCCTGCTCTACGCGGGCGGGGTCGTCACGATCCTGGTGTTCGCGATCATGCTGACCGAGCGCCTGGTCGGCGAGCGCATCACCCAGACGAATCGCCACGTCGTCAATGGCGCCGTGATGTCGGTGGCGCTCTTCGTGGGCGTGGCCGGCTTCATTATGCGGAGCAATCTGACGGCGGCCGAGCCGGCGCCGGCCGACCGCACCGTCGAGATCGCCCGCGCCATCGTCGGGCCGTTCGCGGTGACCTTCGAGCTGCTCGGGGTGCTCCTGGTGGCCGCGCTGCTGGGCGCCATCTACTTCGCGCGGACCGAGGACTGATGACGGCTCCCGGTCTGTCTGCGTACCTCGTTCTGGCCGCGCTCGTCTTCGCCATCGGGCTCTTCGGTGTGCTGACGCGGCGGAATGCCGTCGGCATCCTGCTCGGCATCGAGCTGATGCTGAACGCGGTCAACATCAACCTCGTGGCGTTCGCGCGCTTCGAGGCCGACCTGGCCGGGCTGATCTTCACGCTGTTCGTCATCGCGATCACGGTGGCCGAAGTCGGCGTGGGATTGGGCATCGTCATCGCGATCTTCCGGGTGCGGAGGACCGTGGACGCCGACCACCTGAACTTGCTCAAAGGCTGACGTGACGCTCACTGCGCTGGCCGTCCTGGGCCTGCCGTTCGCGAGCTTCGCCGCCATCGCGCTCGTGCGTCCCCTGCGTCAGGCCGGGCGCCTGGCCGGGTGGCTCTCGATCGCCGCCATCGCCTGCGCGTTCCTGGGCGCCCTCGTCGTCTGGGGGTCGGCGCCGGGCACCGAGGCTCTGTGGGGATGGATCCCCGGCGATGAAGAGCCGATCGTGACCGTCGGCGTCCTGCTCGACGATCTCAGCGCCGCGATGCTGGTCCTCGTCACACTCGTTTCGCTGCTGGTGCAGGTCTACTCGCTGGCCTACCTCGCAGACGAGCCAGCCCCCTCGCTCGGTCGCTACTACGCCTACCAGTCGCTCTTCGCGTTCTCGATGCTGGGACTGGTGCTGTCGCCGACGTTCGTCCAGATGTTCGTGTTCTGGGAGCTGGTCGGGCTCTGCTCCTACCTCCTCATCGGCTACTGGTACGACCGACCGTCGGCAGCACGGGCGGCGGTGAAGGCGTTCTGGATCACGAAGCTGGGCGACGTCGGCTTCATCCTCGGGATCGTCCTGCTCTGGGGTGCAACGGGCACGTTCGAATTCTCCGAGCTGTTCGAGCTGGCCCGATCCGGACAGATCCCGCTGGCCGGACTCAGCCTGACGATGTTCTTGATCTACCTCGGAGCCGTCGGCAAGTCGGCCCAGTTCCCGCTCCACGTCTGGCTGCCGGATGCGATGGAAGGCCCGACGCCGGTCTCGGCGCTCATCCACGCCGCGACGATGGTCACCGCCGGCGTCTTCATGGTCACGCGGACGATGCCGCTCTTCGAGCTCGTGCCCGGGGTGCTGACGCTCATCGCCTGGGTGGGCGCCTTCACGGCGCTCCTGGCGGCCACCATGGCCTGCGTCGAAAGCGACATCAAGCGCGTGCTCGCCTACTCCACCGTCTCGCAGCTCGGGTACATGATGGCGGCGGCCGGTGCCGGCGCCTCCGCGGCCGCCTTCTTCCACCTGGGGACTCACGGCGTCTTCAAGGCGCTCCTGTTCCTCGGCGCCGGCGCGGTCATCCACGCCGTTGGGACGAACGACATCTTCCGAATGGGCGGACTCTTTCGGATGCTTCCGCGGACCGGGACGGTCTTTGTCATCGCCACGCTGGCCCTCGCGGGCGTCTGGCCCTTCGCCGGGTTCTTTTCCAAGGAGGCGGTGCTGGCCGGCGTCCTCCACGGCCATCTGGCGGGGCCGTTCGTGTTGCTGGCACTGACCGCGTTCCTCACGGCGTTTTACATGTTCCGCGTGGTCTTCATCGCCTTCTTCGGGCGGCCCCACGATGCCCACGCCCATCCGCACGAGGCGCCGCCGCTGATGGCCGTCCCACTCTGGATCCTGGCTGGCCTGACCGTCGGCATCGGGCTGCGCTTCGTCGTTCACCCACTGGAGGGCGAGCATGGCCCGAGCTGGCTGGCGCCGCTGTCGCTCGGCCTCGCCGCGGCCGGCTTCGTCCTGGCGTGGGCGACCTATCAAGTCCGCGTCGTGAGCGCAGCCATGCTGGCGGCACTGTTCGGGCCGATCGACTATATGGCGCGGCGGCGCTACGGCCTCGACGCGCTCTACGCCGGGCTCTACCGGGCGTTCATCCTGGGGTTCTCGCGCCTCGTCGGATGGGTCGATCGCTATCTCGTCGACGGCGTGCTCAACGTGCTGAGCGCGTGGACGCTCCGCGGGGGCGACGTGCTCCGGCGGATGCAGAGCGGCCAGCCTCAGGACTACGTGTATGGCGTCGCCTTCGGCGTGCTCCTCCTCTTCGTCTGGGCCCAGTTCTGGCGATGACACCGCGTCCTCGCCACGTTCGACCGGAACCCGGGTCACGGAGCTCGCCCCGATGACCGCTGGCATCCCCGTGCTGTCGCTCATCACGTGGGCCCCGTTCGTGGGCGCATTGCTGATCATGTTCACCGCCCGTCATCGCCCCCGGGCCGTCCGCCTCATCGCGGCCATCTCCACCGGGGTCTCGGCAGCGCTCGCGCTCTGGCTCTACGTCGCCTACGACCGACAGGCGAGCGGCTTCCAGTTCTACGAGAAGCTGCCGCTGGTGCCGCCACTGGGGATCAACTACGAGCTGGCCGTCGATGGCATGAGCCTTTTGATGGTCCTGCTGACCGGCATCATCATCTTCGCGGGCGTGTTCGCGTCGTGGACGGTGGCCAGTCGCAGTCAGGAGTTCTATGCGCTGCTGCTGGCGCTGGTCACCGGCGTCTTCGGCGTGTTCGTCTCGCTCGACCTCTTCGTGCTCTTCCTGTTCTACGAGCTCGCCGTGCTGCCGATGTACCTGCTGATCGGAATCTGGGGCTCGACCGGCGAGGTCCGGCCGCGCGGCATCTTCGCCTGGGCGTACCGCGAGACAGGTGTCGGGACGAAAGAGTACGCGGCGATGAAGCTGACGCTCTATCTGCTCTTCGGTTCGGCGTTCATCCTGGTCGGAATCTTCGCCCTGTACACATCGTCCGGCATCGGCTCGTTCTCGTTCCTCGACCTCGAGGGCGTGGCGTTCGATCGTAGCCTCCAGCGCTGGGTGTTCCTGGCCTTCTACGTCGGATTCGGGATCCTCGCCGGTATCTGGCCGCTGCACACGTGGTCGCCCGATGGCCACGCCTCGGCGCCGACGGCGGTCTCGATGCTTCACGCCGGCGTGCTCATGAAGCTCGGCGCCTACGGTGTCGTGCGGGTGGGCATGGGACTGCTGCCGTCTGGCGCCGCTGATCTCGCCTGGCTGGTCGGCATGATCGCCTGCATCAATATCGTGTACGGCGCGCTGTCGGCGATGGCGCAGACCGACCTGAAATACGTCATCGCGTACTCGTCCGTCTCCCACATGGGTATCGTCATGCTGGGGGCGGCCACGCTGACCGAGGCGGGCCTGAATGGCTCCGTCTTCCAGATGTTCGCCCACGGCGTCATGACCGGACTCTGCTTCGCGCTCGTGGGCCTCGTCTACGAGAAGGCCCACCAGCGTGAGATCGGAAAGATGGGCGGGTTCGGGCGCGTCATGCCCGGAATCGCCACGGCCTTCACCGTGGCCGGCCTCTCGTCGCTGGGTTTGCCCGCCACGGCCGGCTTCGTCGCCGAGCTGTTGACGTTCCTCGGCGCCTGGCGCTCGCCACACTCGTGGTGGTTGTTGCCAGCAGTCGCCGGAACGTTTCTCACCGCGATCTACGTGCTGCGCGTCATCAAGCAGATCTTCTGGGGGCCCCTGTCGCCGCATTTCGCTCACCTGGAGGACGCGCGGGGGCCGGAGTGGGTCGCGCTGGTGATCCTGGTCGGAGTGATCGTCCTGTTCGGTCTCGTCCCGGGCCTGGCCCTCGGCCCGGTCGACACCGCCACCGTCCCCCTGCTGGCCCGGATCGTGGCGCCATGATCGCGTTTGCGCTCGAGATCGGAGTCGGAGCGCTCATGCTGCTCGTGTTCGTCGCG
>WNFQ01009074.1_pt1 | contig 10426 bp, 5 predicted proteins | sample 5400171 | NCBI WGS metagenome assembly WNFQ01 (sample SAMN13153356, study PRJNA577476) | soil metagenome | isolation source: 20 cm soil under Madrone tree | place: USA:California | collected 2016-06-14 | reverse complement strand
CTCGCGGGAGTTTAATAGGGCCAGTAATGATCGGCGCAAAACTTGGGAATTACCGAATCCTCGAAAAGATTGGCGCCGGCGGGCAGGGAACAGTTTACAAGGCGACCGACACTAAGCTGGGACGCGCGGTCGTCGTCAAGGTTTTACCGCCGGAACTGACCGTCAAAGAAGCCAACCTCAAACGGTTCGAGCGCGAAGCGCGACTGGCGTCGGCGCTTGATCACCCGAACATCTGCACCATTTTTGATTTGAACGACATCGAAGGCGTTCACTTCATCGCGATGCAATATGTCGAAGGGAAAAACGTCCGCGAGTTGGTTAACGGACGGCCGCTCGATCTGCGCAGCGCGCTTTCAATTGGGATTCAAGTCGCCGATGCGTTGGATGCAGCTCACTCGCGCGGCATCATTCATCGTGACATCAAGGCCGGCAACGTCATGGTCACACCGTCCGGCCAGGCGAAGGTCCTGGACTTTGGCCTGGCAAAACTTATGGACGGCGAAGGCGCAGGTCCGGGTGGAATTCATCACACTGACTTAACCGAGCTCGGCATTCCGTACGGCACCGCTACCTATGCGGCGCCCGAGCAGGCGCGCGGCGATAAAGTCGATGCGCGGGCGGATATCTTCTCGACTGGAGTGCTGATTTACGAAATGCTGACGGGCAGCTGGCCTTTTCGGGGAAAGACCAGTGTCGACGTGCGTCACGCAGTGCTCTATGACGAACCCGAACCGCTGTCTGAGGCGCGCCCGGGCGGAGCGCCGCCCCAGCTGCAACAGATTCTCGATCGCACGCTGGCCAAGGATCCAAAGCAGCGTTATCAGAAAGTCGGCGAGCTGCGCGACGATTTACGCGCGGTGCTGCGCGAGGTCGAGTCCGTAGGCGTTCAGGGATTCGCACCCATCACGCACGTGACGCCTCGTCATCTTCCGGGCACTGGGCGCATGGGCCGCGCATTGCGCTGGCTGCGCAGCGTAACCGGCGAGCGAACCGCGACTCAACGCATGTCGACTTCCGACCGGCCGGTGCATGACACGCCGGTAACGAGCGTCGGCGACCGTGAGCGCAAAAGCGTCGCTATTCTTCCTTTCAAGAATCTCAGCAACGATTCGGAATCCAGTTTCTACGAGTTCTCACTCGCCGACGCGGTGATCACGGAACTCGCGCGCGTTCGTTCGCTGGTGGTGCGGCCCTCCTCCGAAATCGTTAAGTATCAGGGCGTGCAAACCGATCCGCGGCAGGCCGGACGCGAGATGAGCGTCGCCGCTGTCCTTTCCGCCGGCTTTCTGCGCGCGGGTGATCGGATTCGCGTGACTGCGCAACTGGTCGACGTGGACTCCGGCGATCTGCTTTGGAGCGACAAGATCGACGCAGACGCCACCGACATCATCAATGTGCAGGACACGATCACGCAGGAGATTTGCGATGGCCTGCGTTTGGAACTGACGTCTGCCGAGAAGGTCTGGTTGGAACAGCCGAAGACTGCGAATGCCGAAGCTTACGAAGAGTATCTGCGCGGCCGCGATTGCATGGGCCGTTACGTCTATCACACTATCGCGCGCAAAGACGTCGACGAAGCCATCGAGCATTTTCAGCGGGCGGCTTATCTCGATTCTTCTTTTGCTTTGGCGCATAGCGCGTTGGGCGGCGCGTATGCCAATCGCGTGATGAAAGGTTTTGGCGAGCCCGGCGATCACACCCAGGCCGAGGCCGCGTTCGAAAAGGCGCTGGCGCTCGATCCTCATTTAATCGAGCCGCGCATGCACATGGTGTTCATCTACCTGTCCCGGGGCGAAAAGGAAAAAGCTCGGCGCGCCGCCGATCAATTGAAGCAGGAAGCACCCAACGACGTCGGCGTGCACTTTGCCCGCGGGGTGCTGGCGCGTCTCGACGGTGACTACAACAAATCGCTGCGCAGTTTCGATCGCATGGCGCGTTTGAATCCGGCCGAGCGGGTCGTCGTCAGCTACAACCGCGCGCGTTTGCTTACTTATCAGGCGCGCTATGAAGAGGCTTTAGCTGAACTGGACGCCGGCGCCGCACTCGAGCCTGATCATCCGCTGATTAGAACTTTCCGGGCTCGGGCTCTCTACTATCGTGGCGAACCGGTTAAAGCGGCGGAGATTCTCGAGCAAGTGCTGGAACAGCAACCGCAACTCGATGGCATCCGGCCGATCTATGCGACCTTCCTGAGCGCGCTCGGTTGGCACGATGAAGCGCGCGAACAGATCACCGACGAAGTAATTAAGACTGCGGACACGGATCACGACGCGGCTTACTGGCTGGCGTCCGCCTACGCCATGGAAGGCGAACGCGATCAAGCGCTGCAGTGGCTGCGCCGCGCGATTGAACTGGGAAATGAAAACAAGCCATGGTTTGACCGCGACCGGAATTGGGATTCGTTGCGTGACGATCAGGAGTATCAACGAATTGTAGGATCGATCGTCACACCTGCCTCAGTGGACGAGGAAGGATGATCAGGTTGGGTGTTTGAGGGTGTTTTGACTCAGCTGCCTTCGTATTCCCCTCTCACAATTGGGAGAGGGGGCAGGGGTGGAGTGCGAAGCTTGAAACTCTCGAGCACAGAGCCTCTTGTTGTGAGACAAAGAAAAAAATCATAAGGGAGACGCGATACTCAGGCCCTCTGCCTAACCCTCTCGCTGGGGGAGAGGGAACTTCCACCTATGAAAACCTTCGTCATTGGCGACATTCACGGACGCTGCGCGCAGCTTTACGGTCTGCTCGAAATGCTGCCGCGCGATCCGTCTACGGACACCCTGGTCTTCCTCGGCGATCTGATTGATCGCGGTCCGGATGTTCCGGGTTGCGTCGAGCACGTACTGAATCTCTGCCAGGAGAATCCGGAGAAGGTGATTTGCCTGCGCGGCAACCACGAACAGATGCTTTTGGATTTTATCGATGCGGCCAGCCTGATTTGGATGTCTACGGCGACCGGGAGTGACCAGACCTTCAGACAGTACACTGCGAGGCCTGTACGGCTCCGCACTGACGCCGACTTTGACAGCGCGCGCGAGCTAATCAAAGAAAAATTTCCTGCTTATCAGATCGACTTCCTGCGGCAACTGCCGCTTTATCACGAGGACGATCACGCGATTTACGTTCATGCAGGTTTGGAAAAAGGAAAGCACCCGAGTGAGAGCTCGTCCCAAGCCCTGCTTTGGACGCGCGACGAAGACTTCTACAAAAGCTATTACGGCAAGCCCTGTGTCTTTGGCCACACCCCGACGCCGCTTTTGCCATGGCGTGGCCGCCTGGGCCGTCACGGCATTTATCTCTTTAACAGCGCGATCGGCATCGACACCGGCTACAACCTTCAATCTCCGCTGACTTGTTTGTCCCTGCCTGACTTTACTCTGTATCAGACGTTCGCTGATGGTGACAGCGCCACGCATCAGATCACTGCGTTCATTCCGGAAACTCTGAAAGAAATGCAAAGGCAAGCTGCACTTACCAACCAGCCCGATGCCGGCACAGAGAAACAGACCCTGAGTTAGACCGCCGACGACACGGTCGCCCAAACTGACACTCAGCCTCAAGTTTTCCTCAACCAGCAAAAATCAAGCAAAATCCGCGTATTTAGAGGTGAAAACGTGGGCTCTGCCCGCTCAAGTATTTCTCAAGAGTGGTTCGCTAGATTGTCTGCGTAGCAAGACAGAATTTTCCAAATCTTTCGGGAGGCAGACATGTTGAATAGCATCACAAAAACTCGCTTTTGTTTAGGGCTCGCAATTCTCGCGATTGTCACGGCCGCGCTTTACCAGGTCGCCGGCTCGCGCGCCGCGGTCGACACTAGTACGACTTCGGTGATCGTAGAATTGAAGGACGATTCGGCGGCAGTCTATAAAGCCAAGACCGAAAAAGCGGGCGGAAGCGTCAGCTCAGATCAACTGCAGGCGTACCGGGACGGTTTGCGCGCCAGTCAGGATCAGTTTCTGAGCGCGCTAAAGAACCAGGGCGTGAACTTCTCTCTCGACTCTGTGGACATCAAAGGCTTTGACGGAAATACAGCCGCCACGGTCCAGTATCGTTACACGCTGGTGCTGAACGCGGTGGGCCTGACGGTGCCACAGTCGGCGCTGGCGACCCTCAAGTCGATGCCCCAGGTGAAGAAGATTGATGCGAATCGCTACTACCACGTCGACCTTTCGAAGAGCGTCGATTACATCGATGCGCCGCGTCTGTACGGCAGCAATCCGAATGACCTGACTCCGTTCGCGTCGTTTCCCGACGGCAACGAAGGCCAGGGTGTTTACGTCGCGGTGATCGATACGGGTATCGATTGGACGCACGCGATGTTTGGCGGCGATCCGACGCCTCCGCGTTTGGGCGTTGGCCCCGCAGTCGCAGCCGTGAACACGAACCAAAAGATCGCTTACTATCTGCCGTTCACCGGCACCGTTGACGATTTCGGTCACGGCACTCACTGTGCCGCAGACATCGCGGGCTATCTCGCCTCTGCTCCCGGCAACGACAAGATTCCCGGCACGGCCGACGACGTCAAGATTCATGGCGTGGCTCCGCAGGTAAAATTGATGGGCTATAAAGTTTGCACCGGCACTGGCAGTTGTTTGGGCGAAGCAATCACGCTCGCTTTGGAAGACGCGGTGTCGCCGGTAACGCTTACTATGCAGCCAAAGCCGATCGCCAATGTCATCAACATGAGCCTGGGCGGCGCGGGTGGCCCGGATGATGCGACTTCAACCGCTGCTGACAACGCAGCTTTGACAGGCACGGTAGTGGTCGCCGCGGCAGGAAATTCCGGCCCAGGCGAAGCGACAGTTGGCTCACCCGCAGCAGGCCGCCACGTGATCGCGGCCGGCGCTTCAAATGATCCGGCTACCGGCGACAACACTCTGGATGTTACCGATGGCAGCCGCACTGGGATGACGGCGGTTGTGATGGACGGTTCGCCCGCGGTGACGGCGAACATCACTCAAAACTATGTCTATTGTGGTTTGGGAGAAACGCCAGCCGACTTTCCCGCGGCTGTTTCCGGAAAGATCGCTTTGATACAACGCGGCAGTACGGTGACCACGCCAACTCTTCCAGTAGCAGGCAGCGCGGGAACAGGTTTGTTTACGACCAAGGCCGCCAATGCAGCGGCAGCCGGCGCATTAGCAGCCGTCATTTACAACAATACAGACGGTGAACTATCTGCCGCCACGGTGCGCAAGTCTGCGATTCCTATCGTTGGTTTGTCGAAAGCAAACGGCGAGTTCTTGAAATCCATCATCGGTGCGGGATCCGCTTCGGCAAAGCAAATTCGCATCAATGCCGCGACGATATTTGCGCCGGCGATGGCCGACTTTAGTTCCCGCGGTCCGGTGCAGGGGCTGGGCCAAATCAAGCCCGACATCAGCGCGCCCGGCGTGAATATTCTTTCGGCAACGGTTCGTGTCGGCGCCGCTGAGACTAACACCGCGACCATGTTCGATCCGACCGGCTACGTCCAGGCCAGCGGCACCAGCTTCGCTTGTCCGCACACCGCCGGCGCGGTCGCCCTAATCAAACAGGCTCATCCTGATTGGTCGCCGGACATCGTACGCACGGCATTAATTAATTCAGCCACGAATCTGCGCTCGAGTTCTCAAGTCCCGAAGGCCGATGGTCTGACTTCCGATTCAATCATCGCCCAGGGCGGCGGCTTGATCGACGTGTATAACGCGGTTAAGGCCAAAGCCTTGATGGGTGTAACCGGGGACGGAATTGTCGAGCCGAGCATCCTCGGCAGCTCTTCTTTTGGCGCCGTGCCCGTGATTAATTCGCGCGTTACTCACACCGAAACCAGGACCGTTACGATTCAGGATATTTCGGGACAGGGTGGTTCCTACAATCTTTCAGTAGCGAACAATCGTTATTTGGAAGTTAACGGAATCACGGCGACCACCAGTGCGTCGAGCGTGACTGTTCCTGCGAACGGCAGCACCACATTTACCGTCAGCGCGACTGTCAACGGCGATCTGGTGCGCGACATCACCAGTGCGCTCGAAATGCAATTCTACGTAACCGCGCAAAATGCCGGCAGCGGGGACAAACTTCGCATGCCGTTCTACATGCAGCTTACGCCGACTGTGCCGCAGGGTGGATCGACGCTCGCGCCGATCAATGACTCAGGTTCGATCCTGGTCGGAGATAACAACAGCATGCTCGTCGAAGGCGTGGACTCGCAGAGCTTTCCGGTCGTTGCCGACGCGCCGGGAGCAGCATTCGATGTCACCATGACCTTTGCCCAGACAGTCGATGGTACATTCCCCGATCTGGATCTTTATCTCTATGCTCCGGACGGAACTGAAGTCACTCATTCAGGTAACGGCGGAGGGCCGGAACACATTGCTACAACGCTCGGGGCTCCCGGAACTTACATTCTGCGAGCCAGTGGTTGGGTAAATACGCCGACGGCCTTTACGATCACCGGTACAATTTCGAAGGCCGCACAGCCTCCGACCTTGCAGGCAATCGCCGGTGAGTTCGTCGACAATCAGGGTCGCACAGTCGACTTTGACGGCAGCTACTCGATCCAATGGCAACCGATCGGCAACGCTCAGCAGTACGAGATCGAGCAATCGACCGATGGCGCAAACTTCACGGTGCTCAGCGATGTCGCCGCTAACGTCACCAGCCAGTCGTTGACCGGCCAGGCGGACGGAACGCATTACTATCGCGTGCGCGCGTTGACTCCGGGACAGATTGGTTACTATGTCACGCCGGCCAGTAACGTGCAGAGCATTCTGGTCAACCAACGCGCGCTGGTCGACATCACCAGCCAGGCGAAGACTGCGATTTCGAATGTCTCGCTGACCGGTGGAGTGTTCTCGCTGGACCTCAATCTGACGAACCAATCGACGTCAACCTATGTTCCGCTGGTTCGGCTCAACGTAATCGGAGTGACTTCGGGATCGGGCACAGTCAAAGTCACCAACGCCGAGAACGGCGGCAGCGGCCTCAGCCCTAGCAACGCGGCGCTGTTCGACTATTCAAATCAACTTGGTTCGGACCAGCTCTTCAGTCCGGCAGAGACCAGCGACAAACGCACTCTGAAATTCGCCGACAGCGCTTCGGAGATGTTCCAGTTCGACGTGAATGTAACGGCCTTCCTGGCCAACTCAAGCGGCGGTGGCGGCAGTTCAGCCCCTGCGGCCGGAGGTAGCGGCGGAAGTCAACCTTCGAGTGGACTGTCAATTCCGGGAATCAGTTTGCAGTCAGTGAAGGGCGTAATGCGCTTTACCGTGAATCCTCTGACGAAGGGAGTCACGGCGCAGTTCGTTCTGAAATAACCTGGCCAGCTTACGACTTGCATTCACACGGCGCGACGATCGCTTGATCGCCGCGCCGCTTTTTTATTAGGGTCTCACGTTTTATTTCCGGACTCTGCCAATTAACTGGAAAATTATCCGGGTTCGTGCAATATTTGCCGAGACTCTTGAATGAGCTGTCGAGGGCGCGTAGGCGACGAGGGGGCGACAGAATGGCGGACATTACTCTCACGCAAGCCGAAGCTGACGCACTGATTGCGATCGAAAAACATCGGGTCAATGAGGAGAGTTACGATTATCCTAACCTCGGTGGGTCGATTTGCGTCCCGCTGATTTCGCCCGACAAGAGAGAAAACTTCCTTCTTGATGTCAGCCGTGGGCGAATTGATCTTAAGAAAGGAACTTATCAAACACGTGCTCGCCAGATTGTCGTGCTGGTCCGACTTGATTTTGGCGGTCAACCACATCGAAATCCAGATGATGCAGAGATTCCAAGTCCACACCTTCATGTCTATCGCGAGGGATACGGCGACAAATGGGCGATGCCGCTCCCGACAGACAGCTTCCCGAATATCGCGGACCTTTCGCAGACGTTGGACGATTTCATGCGGTTTTGTAACATTACTGAGCCGCCACTCATCGAGCGAGGATTGTTCTAATGGTTGAAGAAATACAAGTTCTGATGAATCAGTACTTGGCCTGGCTTAAGCAAAGAACCAAGCTTCGTCAGGTGGGCGACTTTGTTGAGGTCACCACTCCCTACCTTGATCGGCATAACGACTACTTGCAATTCTACGTGAGACGAAGCAATGGGGGATTTATTCTTACTGACGATGGATACATAATCGAGGACTTGCATCGTTCAGGTTGCAAACTTGACACGATAAAAAGAAAAGACCTCTTGAATATGACTTTGAACGGCTTTGGAATTCAACTTGATGGTGAGGCACTTGTGGTCAAAGCTACTGCTGAAAACTTCAATCTTAGGAAGCATAACCTCGTTCAGGCAATGCTCGCCATTAACGACCTCTTTTACTTGGCCGTTCCCATGGTGGCAAGTCTGTTCTTAGAAGACGTAACGGCTTGGTTTGAACTGCATGATGTGCGCTACACGCCAAGAGTGAAATTCACAGGCAGATCGGGTTATGACCATCTCTTTGATTTTGTGATTCCAAAGTCTCGAAGGGCACCGGAGCGGATAGTCCAAGCTATTAACCGACCTAGCCGAGAAACCGCGCAAGCAGTGGCGTTTTCGTGGATCGACACGAAGGAAGTCAGGCCTGAGGACTCAAAGGCTTTCGCATTACTAAATGACAACGACATCCAGCCTTCGGCTGCTGTCGTCGATGCGTTGAAAAATTACGACGTACATCCCGTACTTTGGAGTCAGCGCGAAGCCTTTAGGGATCAACTGGCCGCATAGATAAGGCACTCTTCCCTGGTTTCACTAGCGTTTTTATTCGTATCTCAAACACTCGATCGGATCCAGACGCGCGGCTTTGCGCGCGGGCCAGACGCCAAAGATTAAGCCCACGGCAACGCTCACGGTGACGCCGGTTGTCACCGCCCACATCGGAACAGACGCAGGCAAGCTGGGAACCAGGAGCATGACCAGTTTGCTGATGCCGATAGCCAGCACGACTCCCAGCATCCCCCCAAGAAACGTTAAGGTCATCGCTTCGAACAGGAATTGATTCGTGATGTCGCGACGGCGGGCCCCGAGCGCTTTGCGGATTCCGATCTCGGCCGTGCGCTCAGTAACACTCACCAGCATGATGTTCATTACTCCAATCCCACCGACCAGGAGTCCTAAACTCGAAATCGCGATCGCCACCAAACCAATCATGGCAAAGATGCTGTCGAATTGTTTGACGAAGTTATCGGCGGTCTTGATATCAAAGTCATCCGGAGCGCCAAACTTCACATTACGGCGGCGTCGCAGAACATCCTCGGCCTGGGTCAGCGCTTCATTCAGTTCACCTGAGCGCGCGCGCAGGACGAACAGCAGCCAGCCACGCGCCGGCGCAACCTTCTGCGCGGTGCGCAGCGGAATCATGACCGCGTTGTCTTCTTCATTCTCGCCAAAGAAAGCGTTCTTTCGTTTTTCGAGCACACCTATGATCTCGAAGTTATAACCGCCCATGCGCACTTCCGTGCCGGCGATGTTGCCCGACTGTCCGGGAAAGAGAGCGTCCGCGGCATTCACTCCGATGACGACGACATTGCGACGCTGTTCGTTGTCGGCTTCAGTGATGAAGCGCCCTTCTCTGATGGTGATATTGGAAATGTCAGAGTAGTTTGGCGTCACCCCTGACGTATTGCCCCAACGATAGTTGCGGCCCTGGTAATTAATATTGTCGTCGAATGGTCCGCCGCCATAGCCGACGTTTGGCGCGACCACGGCCAGGTCTTCGACGGACGTCGCCTGGGCCTTGATAGCATCCGCATCGGCGGTAGTCAGGGGCTTGCGCAGACGTTCGGCGCGATCGGAATTCATGCGCGGCCCGGTCGTGAGATGAAATGCATAGATGTTGTTCGTACCGTACTCTTCGATGATTGCGATGATGCTCTGGCGCATGCCGGTAAGAATCGAGGCCACCACAATCGCCGCCGTCACGCCGATGACAATGCCCAGCACGGTCAAGAAACTGCGAAATTTATTCGAGCGCACGTTGTCGAGCGCCATCCGCAGTGTTTCGCGCGGCATGATTCTTGGAAGTCGGATTTTCATCTTAACTCGTTAATTCTCATCTTAATTCGTTTAGCGGCGGGCTACCGCCCGCCGGTTCTTCTAACCTGGCGTCAGGCGGGCGGTAGCCCCGCCTCTAAACAACCGAGTCGTTTCATGTCATCTTCGTCAACGCTATGATCGGATCCAGACGCGCCGCTTTGAAGGCCGGATAAATTCCGGCGATCATGCCGATGACGCTCGAAACAATAATCGCCAACAGAATGTAGCCAATCGTAATTGTCATCGTGATGCCGGCCAGGGCAGTGATCAGCGTGACAACTCCCCACGCTACTAATAATCCCATCACACCGCCGAAGGCGCAGAGCATGCCCGACTCGATCAAAAACTGCATCAGGATCTGTTTGCGGGTGGCGCCCACGGCTTTGCGCAAACCTATTTCGAAGGTTCTCTCCGTCACGCT
>WNFQ01005155.1_pt1 | contig 10426 bp, 10 predicted proteins | sample 5400171 | NCBI WGS metagenome assembly WNFQ01 (sample SAMN13153356, study PRJNA577476) | soil metagenome | isolation source: 20 cm soil under Madrone tree | place: USA:California | collected 2016-06-14 | reverse complement strand
AAGACCGCAACGAACAGGCACGTGAGCACCGTATCAAACAAAGGATTTCCGACTAATTTCAAGCCCCACGGGGTTTGGCTGACCAGAACGCCAGCAAATAGCTGAGCGACCAGGCGGAACATCGGAGAAAGGTTCGCCAGGTCGTCCAGGAGGCCGACATACCAGATAACCATCAGCGCCAGGCAAATTCCGGTGACGTGCGGAGAACTGCCAAATGGCGAAAAAGCTGTGTACAGAGATCGCAGTCAACATAGAGTCTGTCTGTCCTTGGTCAGTTGCGGTGATTTCTTCAGCCCCGCTGCGAAAGAGTTGTGGGCACTGGATGCTCCTGGGGGTGGAGAGCACTCGAGGTCATTTCTTGAAGTAGAAGATCGTACCTGTGCGAAAGGGAATTCCATCCGCAATGCTGCTCCGCGTAAATTCTGCCGGCGCGGCCCATCGATTCAGCCTGACGGCCGCCAACAAGCTCTCCAATGGAGGCCGCGAGGCTATCGATTCCGGAATCCAGCGGTTCTTCGGTGATGCCGCACTGCGCCTCGGCAATGACCCTTGCGGTTTCTCCCGTAGCGAGCGCGAAAATTGGGCGCCCGCAAGCCATGTACATGAAAATTTTTGAGGAGAGCAGCCAACGGGAGAAGGGCCCGGGCTTTACGAGCGCCAGACAAAAATCGGAGCTTGCGATGAGCCCTGGCATTTCACGGCCGCAGAAATAGAGCATTACTCAGGCCGCGTTGCGTAACAGCCGTTTGCAATCCCTGCACTGCAGAACCACCAGCTGCAAACACGACGCGAATGTCACGATGCGGCTGAAGCTTTTCGAGCAGCGACAGCGCGTGATCGGCGCCATGGTATGCGCTTAACGTTCCAAGATAGGCGCCTACCCGCAGTCCAGACTTTTTCAGGCTTTCGATGTACTCATTTTTCGCGCCGGGTGTGAACAGGTCCGTATCAACACCATTAGGTATGACGGAGGATTTCGCTGGAGCGATCCCACGATCGACGAGGTCCTTTTTCATTCCTTGTGACACGACTACCAGGTGCCGCGCGTGACGATAGAGAAAACCTTCCAGAGCAAAAGCCGCTTTCTGGACGCCAGGATTTTGAAGATAACCGAGAGCGATTGCCGCCTCCGGCCACAGATCGCGCGCCTCAAGCACAAAGGGAACCTGAAAGCGGCTGGCAGCAAGCCAAGCCGACAAACCAATCGTCAACGGGGGAGAAGTGCAGACGATCACGTCAGGCTTGGTCAAGAACATGGCGCGCGTGGCGCTTGCAAACAAGAAAGAAAAATAATTTGCAAGCCGCGGCAGAGTTTTTTTGCTATGAGATGGCAACATTGCGACTCGTATTACATCGATACCGTCGTTGTTCTCCCGCCACGTCAATTTCCATACCTTCTTGCGATAGGCTGGATGAAGTTTTCCGTCCGGATAATTGGGCAGGCCAGTCAGGACCGAAACTTGATGCCCCGCGGCAATCAGGCGGCGACCGAGTTCCAGAATGCGAATGCCGCCGATCTCTGTTTCGGGCGGAAAATATTGAGAAAGGAAGAGGATGCGCATTGATTGACGCCTACCAGCCGATCCCGGCATAACCGTTTCCGGAGTGTTTGATCTGGCGCAGCCCCACGAGGTCAATGATCTTTTTCCCGTGTTCGCCGATGAGAAATTGTTCGATTTGGGGATCTCCCGCGCACACAACAATGACCTCGGCTTCAGCAAGGGCCTTCTGAAGATTGGCCCTGAGATGGGTAAGCAAGTGGGGGAGCGTCATATCGAGAAACTGCTTGTTGCGGCCGAACAGATATTCAGGCTGCACGATGCGATCGAAAATCGTGACTTCGAGGCCTTTGCCTATCAAGTGCTCGGCGAGGAGGACCGCCGGACTGTTGCGCACATCGTCGGTCCCCTCTTTGAAACCCAGGCCGACGAGGCACACCTTGCGTTTGCCGGCTTCAAGAACCATCCGTGCGGCGCGCATCAAATGCACATCGTTGCTGACCATCAAGCTGTTGAGGAGCGGTGTGTTTACGTCCAGACTCTTTGCCAAATAGCTGAGTGCACTCACATCCTTCGGGAGACAGGAGCCGCCGAATGAAAATCCCGGCATCAGATATCGGGCCGAAGTATTCAGTTGCGTGTCTTGAACGAAGACTTCCATGACTCGCTGACCGTCAATAGAAAGGTCTTTGCAAATAGCTCCAACTTCATTTGCAAACACCACCTTTGCTGCGTGGTAGGCATTGCTGGCGTACTTCAACATTTCCGCCTCTTCGAATTTAAGTTCGAAGATTGGCGCGCGGACGCCGATTGACGACCACAAATCGCGCAGCGGGCTTTTTTGTCCGAATCCATTTCCGCCAATAATTACGTAAGGCGGCTCATGAAAATCGCGGACTGAACTGCCTTCGCGGAGAAATTCCGGATTGAAATAGATTGAAAAATCTTTGCCCGGCTCGAGTTCTGAGTTTTCTGTCAATGCAGGAAGTGCCACGGATGCGGTGGTGCCCGGTAGCACGGTGCTGCGAACCACGACGGTATGGAATCGACGATGTTTTTTTAAGGACTGGCCAATTTCTGCGAGAACCGATCGCAGGGCGTCGAGCTCCACGTCTCCGTTTCTTCGCGGCGGCGTTCCCACGGTTATAAACGAAATATCCGAACGGCTCACAGCGTCGTCCACCGATTGCGTGACGCACAGCTTTCCTTTGCGGACGCTGCTGGAAACCATCTCGCGAAGTCCGGGTTCCGCGACTGTCGGCTCACCGCTTCTCAGCAGCTCGATCTTGTCGGGGTTTACATCTACCCCGATCACATGATGTCCGTGGGATGCAAAGCACGCCGCCGTTACGCAACCGACGTACCCCATTCCGAAAACCGCGAGATTTGCCATTGCAGAGATACCCTCCGTTGAAGTTGAACTGTTCGTTTGTGACCAAGTACAACTGGTTGCCAGCGGCTGAGGGCGTGCCACTCGTAACCAGCGAAAAGAATATTCTTCAGGCGGCTGTTGCCGCAGGCTGAATGATCAAGGGAATTTTGCCGCCGGCGCGAACGATTGGCGCATCAACGAGAGTGGACGTCACCGTAAAGCTTGGTCCCAGAATCTTTTGAAGATTCTTTTGAATGCCCATCAAATCGTCGTAGGCGCTCGGCTGGCTCGCAACGCCTCGGATGAGCAAATGGCCCGGTCGCTCGTGAACGAGTTGGCAAAAGCGCAGGGCTGTCGCGCCTTTTAGCGATTGGTTGAGGGCACGCGGCGAGAATAAACGGCCATCTGGACAACGAAGCGTATCGCTGTCCCTGGTAATCGTCGGACGAACGACAGGGAATTGCCGTCCGCAACTGCAGGATTGTTGCGGTTGCCAGCAGCCACGGTCTCCGATGCGATAGCGGATCAACGGCATCGCGTCATTGATGAATCCCGTCCAGACCAGATATCCCTCTTCGCCATGTTTCACGGGCTGATCGTTTTCATTCAGGATTTCGAGATACGCGTAGTCGGGAACCGCGTGCATCTGCCCCTTCTCACATTGTGTAAGCAAGCCGGCATATTCCGTGTTGCCGTAGAGATCAAAAGCAGTCGTGCCAAATGCCTTTTCGATGTTTTCTCTGAGAAAAGGATAAAGCGGCTCACCGTCGGTAAACACAGCCTGCATGGGAATCGTGGTTCCAGTGCGAAGTACGAAATCCGCCAGGATACCCAAAACAGAAGGAAACCCTTCGAGCACTTTTCCTTTATTGCGGCGAAGGAAAGCGATGTAGTGGGGAGCATTCGTTTCCGACAGGTGAAAGATGCTCATCAGCATCTGGCGCTCGAGGTAATTATTTGTCCAGAAGGGAGGCTCCTCGCGTTCTGGAGGAACGACGCGGCTGCCGAAGAGCGTGACACGCGGAGTGCGCGCTTTCACACCAGCCCAGGCCCATTGGCGCATACGAAATGCCCAGTGCCGGCGCGCGACACGCTCACTGTACGCCACCTTCAGGCTGGCACCCGTGGTGCCAGTGGTGCCGACGCGAATGCACTCGTGCGCAGGCAGCGTACTGGAGATGAGCCGGTCACTGTTCTGCCTGACAACTTCCCGCGTTAGAACCGGATACTTGCGCAAGTCATCGGGAGACTTGAAGGCAACTCGCTGATAGTCGGAATAGAACGGAACCGTTTGACACGCATAGTCGACAATTCGCTGAATTGAGTTCAGCTGAAATCGGGCAATCTCTTCTGCGGACCATTTTTCATGGCGGCGTAACTCTCTAAGGTAAGAGTACATTCCCGGAGCATAGCGATTGCGCGTCAAGAACCAGCCGCGAGCGCTCGTGAGAAAGTTCTGTACCGAATATGGCATTCGGTCGTAGGCGCGTTGCAACGCCGGCCCTTTTGCGCGAAGTTGTGCTTCGATCATGGTTCCTCCTGGGTTTGTCGGGCAGTGTATCGCCAAGAATCAGAGGGACTGAGTTCGTTCCGATGTAGCGCCAAAGCTAGAGCTGGCGAAAACTGATCAATTGAATTTCTCTGCGCCGGGCGAGTTCGCGCAACTTTTTGTTTGTGAGGATGCCGATTTCAACCTCGCGTTGCTCCGCGATCGAATCTGTGCCAGAAAAACCGCTTTCCGAAAATCCGGGATGGCACCATATTTCGTAGGAACCGGCTGGCAGGTGTTCAAACGTATTCTGCCAAGCCGTTGAAAGCACGGATAGTTTTCCGCTGTATGACGGGTGGAACGTCACTCCCGCGTCGGGAAGTTGGAGGTCCCGGAAGACCACCGATTGCAGAAATTCCAAATAGGACTTCGCGGCCAGCCGGCGGTAGAAGGGGCCAATATGCGGACCTCCCCAGCGGCCGTTCGAAGGCCAGTATTGCTTGCGCGGCGCGCGCGCGCGGCGAATGCTCTCGGAGACGATCGCGTTGTGAAAAGCGCGGGCAGCCGAAGGATACATGTGAATGCGGTGATGCGAGTCGGCGTGCGTTGGCATCAGTCCGTATGACTTCATCAACTGAATTTGCGCGCGAAACTCCGCTTCGATCTCTCGCGCCGAAATTTGCAAACGAAGCAACTTTTTGGCAAGAGTTCCGCACGAATAAAATTGACCTTCGCTGTTCACGAGCGTTCGAACTTGCTCCTTAGGAAGCACGGGTGCGCCTTGCGTAAGATTCAGATGGATACCGACGCCAAGGCCGGGTGCGTCTTCGGCGCGCGAGATGGCATACTCCGTGGCCGCCTGATTGACCATGAGTGAGGTGCTGGTCAGGATGCCCTTCTGATGGGTCAGAAGGATTCCGTCAGTGATTCCCTTGCTCAGTCCAAAGTCATCCGCGTTGATGATTAGCCGCTTCTCCATTTGCGATTTCTCCGAAGTCAAGACGCTTGGCCTAGAACTTTCTTGTAGAATCTGAGCAACTTGTGCGATTCATATCTGTTGTTGTACTGACTGACGACAATTCTTCGAGCCGCTTGTCCCATGCGCGCCGTCTCTTCGGGATTTCTGAGCAAACGTTCCAGTGCGTCCGCCAGAGCTTTGGCGCTGCCCGGTTTCACAAGCAGTCCAAAATTCTTTCCCTTAAAGAATGGCCGGATGGGCGGCAAATCACTGCATACCACAGGAATACCGCAGGCCCATGATTCGAAAACCTTGACGGGAATGTTGTTGCGAAATTTTGGAATCTCCAGAAGCGGACAAACGGAAACCCGAGCCTGGCTGAGGGTCTCCGCCATTTTTGCGTGATCAATCCGTCCTTGCAGAACGACGTTCTTAGAGAGTCCCAAGCTCTGGATGTGGCTCTGAAGCTTGATGCGATCGACTGCGCTGTCCGCGTAGCCGAACAGCAACAGTCTTGGGTCCAATCCACGCGACTGCAACTCGCGCAGCGCTGTCAGCAACACGAAAGTGCCGGCCCGCTCGGACAATCCCCCCCGATAGACCAGATCAAATTGTTTATTCGTCAATTCCGGCGAAGGGAAAAAGTCCAAGTTCGGAAGGTTATAGAAAACCATCTTGCGGCTTGTTCCTACACGTGCAGTCGCTCGCAAAGTGCCAGAGTCCGCCGCGATGAAACCGTCGAACGCACGGGCAGCTAAGCGCTCGACGGAAGCAACGACTTTGCTGGCTGTCCGGCGAAGCGCAGACGGCAAATACGCCTTCGTCAGCATCATCGAAGGATGGTCTTCTTGCGTGTCGTACACCACTTTTTTCCCAGCCCACCATTTCAATAGCAACCCTGCAGGAATCATCTCCGGGTTATGCACGTGGTAGAGCTGTGCAGGATGACGCACAGCCCTGAAAGCCATCCCGACGGCCAGCAGAATTCGCGTAACCCTGGTCTGTCTCCGCGGTATCGAAACAAAATTGACGGGTTGTTGCATCTGATCGAGGCCATGCGCACCGATCAGCGTCAAGCTGCACCCGTGCTTTGTCAGGGGAAGCATCTCCATAATGTAGGTTCGCGAATCGAGACGATCCTGCACCGGCGTCAGATGGCAGATGGACAGAACCCCCGAGCGCCGGCCTCCAGGCCCGATGAGGGCCTCAGTTCCGTCCATCACAGAATTTACATTCGTTGGCAACGTGGTTGTGGACATGTGAAAAGGTTTCCTATAGAAATGATATGAATCGGAGGCGAGCTTCGGCACAGACTAACTTGGCGCTACCACCGCTCCACCCGTTCCGGCAAGTGAGTCCGTCGCCGGATGAAACGATGCTTGCAGCGTGTCCCGCGATATAAATTCGCGAAGCACGAAGGGCAGGCTGAGCAGAAAGAAAAACAGGCGATCGTTGTTCATTTCTCCCGAAACTGAAACGTCCAGTGCTCCCAGCACCAGCAGGGAAAGCACCGTTCGTTCCAGAGCGAGGTAGCGGGGATTGTGCTCACGAAGAAGATTGAACAATTCGCCAAAAGAACAAATCGCAAAAATCAGGAACGCAATTACCGCGAACACTCCCAGTTCGGCGCCTAGTTCCAACAGTAAATTGTGGGGAAAATTGTAAGTAAGTGGATTCGGCGTGACATAGCGATACCCCTGAACGCCGACTCCGAAAAGCGGATGGTCGAGAAACGTCTGCAGCCCGAAGCGCATGAGATCAGTTCGAGTGCCGAACGCATCGTGAGGCCGGGTGAGTGACGCCAAATATTGAATCGACGCCGCTGGAATATTGACAAAGGGAAGCGCTGCGATTCCGCATCCCAACATAATTCCAAAGTCCACGACCAGCCGCCGGCAAAACAAAATACTCAGGACCAGGCAAACTGCAGTTGCAACGTTTGCAAGTCGCCCGCCAGAACCAACCAGAGCGACTGCCAGCACTCCGATTAGCGGATAAAAGAGTATGCGTCGTGTGAGTGGGAGCTTGGGAAACCACAGCGTCCAGATAACGATAAGGGCCAGGCCAGCGCAGAACCCGAGGGCGGTTGTTTCTCCGCTCGGAGCGACCAGGCGATCTTCTCCGCCGAGCATGAAAAATGAGTTGATTGACATCAAAATCGCGCCGATAACCAGCGTGGCGAGAAACCTTTCAAGCTTTACGCGCGAATCGACGAGGATGAATGGAGAAATCGCGCCTAGCAGCGTCAAGAAAACGAAACGCGATGTCTTGTCGAGACCGGCGGCGAGACTTGGCGTATAGGACAAACTCATAAACATTAGAAACAGAATCGGGACATACCACAGGAATGCTGGTGGAAGTTTCAATTCCGTTTCCGTGAACGCCAATCGAATCACGATGGCTAGAATCATCAACACAGCGACAGAGACAGTGAGGTCGACCGGGCTCGATTCAAGCCGCGCGTCACCTTTGAAAAATCCGATCACATAGAAGATGGCAACTGCAATTTCAGCATGTCGCAGCAACAAACAGCCCACGATCGCAACCACCGCGGCGGCGAGAAGCAAATAAACAGGCTGTGTCGCCGCGAAGACCCGATAAATCTTCGGTTCGATCCGCGTTACGAAGGGAACTACAATCGTCAGCGCGAAACTAGCTGCGACGCAAAAGACCAGAACAGCAAGTTTTATAGCTCTGCTACTCCATTTCGAAACTGCGGCCGAAGAGACGTCTAACGGGTGCTGATCAGCCGCGGAGATGCGTTGAGTTGTGAACAATGCTGGCATTGGAATTTATTACACGCCGCTCAGGCAGTGGCGAAGCGTGCGGCCTGCTCCCAACAATCGCGCGCGCCAAACCAGCAGGAGCAGGGCGCCATAGGTAAGGACTCCCAAAAGCAGTCGCGCTGCAGCGACCGCATCTGTCTTGAAAAACAGCGTTACGGCTGTCATCGCTCCGCCTGCGAGTAAGCAGGGCAGCAATACGTTGGAAGAAAGCCGCAGTTTTAGCTTCGAAAGAATCCACAGATATTGAAGAATCAGTGCAGCGTCAGCGATGAAGAGTGCGCATGCCGCGCCCGTCAGGCCCCATATTTTGCCAAGGAGCAATGTCAAAACGCCCAGCAAAACAAGAGCATACGCTTGCGCGCGCTGCCGTTCCCGGACCCGATTGATTGCGATCAAGAATCCATGGCCGAGAAAACCGTCAACGACAGAAAGCAAGATACGGTACGCAAGGATTCGCAGGACCAGCGTGCTGGAAGCAAAACGCGAACCGAGCAGGGCGCAAATCTCTGGCGCGAAAATCGAGATGGCGATCGCCGCAGGCACGCAGAGGAGTACGATCAAGTCCAACAGCGACTCGCGCAGTTCGAGCAGTTCGGTGTTTCGGTCGCTTTCAAACAGCCGCGTCCACAGGGGCAGCAGCGCGCCACTCATCGCGTAGCTCCATTGCGGAACAACATCGGACAAAACGAACGCAGCTGAAAAAATGCCCACCATATTTTCAGGCGCCACCAATCCAAAACAGACGATAGACAGCCGCGTGTAACTTACTTGCGTGATGTTGTAGCAGAAGAATGGCCATGCCGACCTGATCAGATGGCGAAACGTTTTTGTTTCCCTGAAATGCAATGAGGGCCACATGTCGCGCAGTTGCCACAGCCTTACGCAGAGCACGGAAAGGCTACGGAACATTCCCAAAATGAGGAAAGTCACGACAGACAGGTGCAACACAATCACTAGCGCCGACAGTGTGATGAGTGCAATTGTGCCAATCACCGAACCGGAAAGAATTTGCCGCGAACGCAAATTCGCTGTGAGCATCGCGGAGCACAAGATCGCTGTACCTTCAAGGTTGTTAAGCACCAAGCCTGCGCAGATCGCGGCGGTTCGAGGATGTCCCGTGAAAAGTGTTATCAGCAAACCTGCAATTTCGAGTACGGCGAAAACAGCGGTCGTCAAAAGCGAGAGGGACAGAATCGGTGGCCCTTCGGCAGAATTCGCCGCCACGGCGCGAGCTGTATAGCGTGTGAGGCCGAGATCGCTGACTGCGTTGACCAGGAATCCGACGGCGATGGCAGTGCTATAAAGACCAAAGCCGTTCGGTCCCAGATAGCGGATCAGGAAAAATCCTGCCAGCAAACTGCCGATGCGCAGCGCACCCAGGTCCAGCCAGAGCCAAAATGTGTTCTTGCCGAAGATTCCTAGAATCGCTGCGCGTTCCGCGGGAAGGCTAGATTCGCCGGGACCAGGTTTCTTGGCGGCTTCCGATGTAACGGCGCCGAGCGTGCAGTCGTTGAACGAAGTTGCCATCTCGATCTACCGTCCCTTCGACAACAGAAAATTGCCGATGGCGAGGTGCTGCAATCCTGAAATGTCAAAGACGCGAAGCGCGTCCTTAGGCGAACACACAACCGGCTCTCCGTGCAGGTTAAAGGACGTGTTCAGGATCAGGGCTTCACGAGTCAGTTCCTCAAAGTAACTGATCAAACGGTGATAGTCGGGATTCCAACTTTTATACACCTCCTGCGGGCGGCCCGTACCGTCGTAAGGATGAATTGCTGCGGCCATCGCGTTGCGTTTTTCTTCCCGGCTGTCAAAGGTCATGATCATGTACGGCGCTGGCATCGGTTTAGGTTTCTTGAAGTACTTTTCGCTTCGCTCGGCAAGCACTGACGGAGCGAATGGCATCCAGAAACAAAGCGCGCGCGCCGAACTCCATACGTCCTTTGAACCGCGCGACGACTTCGCCCTTCGCGAGTAGTTCCGCGACGCGGCGCTCAATGTCCCGTGCTTCGCGGACGGTCGGTTGCGATCCAAACTGATAATTCTGCAGAGCCGTTTCAATTTCATTGTTGCCGTATTCATTGCCGAGATAAAAGTGGCCCAGAGCCGCCGGGGTTTCTGAAAAGGACCGTGAATACTGCATCCACGCCGAGCCTATCGCGTTGGTTTCGTCACCGCAGGAAGGGAAAACAAACAGCTCCTCAACCTCGGGCAGCTCAAGGATCTTTTGATTAGCCTTGACGTTCATGAAAACGCCGCCGCTAAGAGCAACCTTGTGAATGCCGGTCTCCGCGATGCATCGCTTTACCCACTCAACTAGAA
>WNFQ01012988.1_pt1 | contig 10427 bp, 6 predicted proteins | sample 5400171 | NCBI WGS metagenome assembly WNFQ01 (sample SAMN13153356, study PRJNA577476) | soil metagenome | isolation source: 20 cm soil under Madrone tree | place: USA:California | collected 2016-06-14 | reverse complement strand
CGCAAGCCGAAGTCGAAGTCGATTCCGAAGAGCAAGCCCTCTTCGCACGCGACCTCTTGCTCCTTTGCTCCGACGGTCTCACGCGAATGGTCACCGATCCGGAAATCGCCGGCACCTTGCAAGCCGAAATGGACCCTCAAAAAGCCGCAGACCGTCTGATCGCGCTCGCCAATGAAACAGGCGGCATAGACAACATCTCCGTCATTGTCATTCGTCTGGAGAACGAATCCAAAGGTTGGTTTTCCTGGCTACGCCCTGGGGGGCGCAAACACGCGGGCAAAAACGGCACCGCGGGAGGACACTGAAATGCCCAAACTCAGCCTCATGTTCGAGGGTAAAACCGTCAAGGAAGTCCCCATCGGCAATCGGCCCATCACCATCGGTCGCTCGCCGGACAATGATCTTCCGGTGGACAATCTTGCCGTCTCGAATCACCACGCCCGCGTCTACTACGAAGGCGCGCGGCTCGTCGTCGAAGACCTCGATAGTTTGAACGGTACCTTCGTCAACGACCTTCGCATCGAACGCGCCACGCTCCACGACGGAGATTCCATTCACGTCGGCAAACATTACATCAAGGTGGACGCCAGCCACGATGCCCCCATGCCCTACGACATGGGCCGGAAAGCCGCGGCGCCCGCCATCAACGAGACCATGGTGCTCGACACGAAAGCGCGACGCGAAATGCTTTCTCAAGCCGCCGCGATGGGCGAACGGACGCAATTTGCTTCAGGCCGCATTAAAGTTCCGACCATCCTTGTCCTCAGCGGAAAAACCGCGAACAAGGAATACATCCTCACGAACAAGCTCACGACCATCGGCAAATCCGCCATGGCCACCGTGCGCCTCACGGGATGGTTCAAACCGGAAATGGCCGCGCAAATCAGCCAACGTGACGATGGCTACTACATCGGCCCGGGCGCCAAGACTCCTGCCGTTAACGGCACGCCGATTGCCGGCCCTGTTCGACTGAACGATGGCGATCTCATCGAGGTTTCCGGCGTCCGTATGAATTTCATCTTTCGCGAATAGTATTGATACTTCTAACCAAGAGTCTTTGCCTTTAGTTTTCTTGGCCCAGGATCAGCGCCGCTCATGCCCGCTACGTCAACCAGCTGGTGGAAAGGCCGCAGCGGCTTCGGCGTCTACGAACTCCTCCTCTCCTGGTGGCGCCACCGCGTCTCGTTTCTGATCAGCCTCGGCATCACCCTGGGCGCGCTCACGCTCTACTACTTCACTTTCTTCGGAATTTCCGCCACGCCAATCTTTGAATTTCTCCGGCGCATCGAGTACAACTCTCTCGATACACGCTTTCGCTATCGGCTCACAAGCGCGACACCCATTGATCCGCGTATCGTAATCGTCGAAATCGACCAGAAATCCCAGGAGATTCTGGGCAAATGGCCTTTCTCACGGGCGCACTTCGCATCAATGCTTGATGCCCTTCGTGATGACGGCGCAAAAGTTGTCGCTTTCGACGTCACTTTCGATAAACCAGATCGCACCGCTGATCCCGTTCGTGCACTTTGGGCCAAAATCGAATCCAACAAGCAGCATGGAGAGCGAATCGATCCCAAATTCGAGGCGGAAGTAAAAACCCTCGCAAGTGAATTTGATGCGGACACCAAATTCTCAAAGTCGATCGATAATTTCGGCGCTGTGGTACTTGGCAACTTTTTCTTGACCAAAGACCAGCTCAACGGCATAGACCCTGGCACACTCGACCAATACGCTGAGTTGATCGAATGGTTTTCGATCGGACGCCAGTCCAACAATCCGCAAGCCGGCAAACAAGACTTCACCAATATGGTCAGGCAATACGAGGATGAGCATCTTGTGTTCGACGCCAACGTCGCAAACATTCCGATACTCGCTGATCCCGAAAAGGTCGAAAAAACCACGATTGGCTATTTCAATGTCCCATCGGACGCAGACGGCGTCGTTCGTCGCAGCTTGCTCGTTATGCCATACGGCAGATCCAAGGAACTCAACGAGTGGCAAATGTACGGCTCGCTCGAAGTCCAGACCGTCCGCCTTTTCCTTGGCCTAAAATCGGACAAACTCGTCGTCCAATACGATCAGACTGGCGTGACCCGTGTTGACTTCGGCGATGTTCTCAAGTTGAAAACCGATTTCGCCGGTCGCTGTCAAATCAACTATCACGGCCCGCGCAGAACCTACCCTTACTCTTCTGTCGCGGACGTATCGAAACGCCAGTTCGTTCCCGGCACGTTCAAGGACAAGATAGTTCTGGTCGGTGCTTCCGCTACGGGCATCGCCGATATACGCGTTTCACCGTTTGGAGGAAACGACTATCCCGGGGTAGAAATTCACGCCAATGTCATCGACAACATGCTGCATCAGAATTTTCTGGTGCGCGGTGCCAAGCAGCAGCTTTGGGATGCTCTGCTCATTCTCTTTTTCGGCGTTCCGCTCGGGATTTGGATGGCTCTAGTATCTCCGCGCTGGATGTGGTTCGGCGCGGCCCTCTTGGCTCCTCTCGTCGCTGTGGATTATGCAGCCTTCCTCCGCGGTTGGTGGCTTAATTTCACAGTTCCCGCGATGACCCTTACCGCGAACGTTGTTCTTGTCTCTCTCTATCGCGCATTGATCGAAGACAAAGAAAAACGCCGTGTGCGTTCCGCCTTCGGTCAGTACTTGAGTCCTGAAGTTATCCGTCGCCTTCTTCTCAATCCTCAACTCGTCGAGCCGCGCAAAACCGAAATCAGCATCATGTTCAGCGACATTCGTGGCTTCACCACCATCTCTGAGAAACTCGATGCGCAAGACCTCGCGCACTTCCTTAATTTTTATCTCTCGGACATGACGCGTATCGTCTTTGACCGCCACGGCACGCTCGACAAATACATCGGCGACGCCGTCATGGCTTTCTGGGGCGCTCCATTTGAAGAGCCCGGCCACGCCACGCGCGCCTGCGAATCTGCACTCGACATGATGAAGCGCGTTGGCGAATTGCAAAAGCAATGGCAAGCCGAAGGCAAGCCGCATCTCGACATCGGTATCGGCCTCAACACCGGCGTCGCCAGCGTCGGCAACATGGGGTCCAGTTTGCGCTATGGTTACACGGCTCTAGGCGACAGCGTAAATCTCTCCTCGCGTCTCGAGGGTTTGAACAAAGATTACGGCACGCACATTCTTGCGAACGAAAGCACCTACGAATCCGCAAAAGATTCCGGATTTATCTTTCGCGAACTCGACCTCATCCGCGTCAAAGGCAAACTCCAACCCGTCACCATTTACGAACTCATCGGACGCAAGGGCGACTCGTCCACTCAAACGACCGATTTGCTCGCTCGCTTCGCCGCCGCCCGGGAACTCTATCGCGCGCGCGATTGGGAAAAAGCGCAACAAGCGTTTCAATCCATTCTCGAAACCTGGCCAACCGACGGCCCATCGCGCACCTACTGGAAACGCTGCCAGGAATATCTCTTCGACGAACCGCCTCTCAACTGGGACGGCGTTTTCACCATGGATCACAAGTAATCGTTAACTCACGCGCTCGCAAATCGAGTCAATTTGGACCCCTTCCTGTGTGACGGCGCGCTCTTTCCCCGCATCCATAAGTGTTGAGCAACCGTTCTGGTTTATAGTGATGCTCCAAATTGCAGTTGCTACGATATATCGTATTCAGCGGTGTTCCGGCGTACCCGAATCTCCTTTTTCGAGAGTCTAACTTCTAGCAGGTCGTCGCAGGATTGGGGATTCCGGATAGCAGTGCAGGACCCGCCTGAGGAAAACTAAAACCGGTTATGTGGATTGTTCGCTTAGCGCTTCAGAGGCCGTACACGTTTATCGTGATGGCGCTCGTCATCATTCTTCTTACTCCCATAGTCCTGCTGCGTACGCCCACGGACATTTTTCCTTCGATCAATATTCCCGTCATCAGCCTCGTCTGGACGTACAACGGTCTTCAGCCGCAGGAAATGGAATTGCGCATCACCGGCAACGTCGAGCGCGGCATCGCCACGCTGGTCAACGACGTCGAGCACACGGAATCACAATCACTTCCCGGCATTGCCGTTATCAAGGTGTATTTCCAGCCGAACGCAAATATTCAGACGGCCCTCGCGCAGACCGCCGCTATCGCGCAAACGTTTTTGCGTTTCTTGCCGCCGGGAACAACGCCGCCGCTGGTCATTATCTATTCCGCGTCCACCGTTCCCGTCATTCAGATTGGCCTCACGAGCGATACTCTCAGCGAACAGCAGCTCTTTGATTTCGGCAACAACTTCATCCGTACGCAGCTCGCCACCATTCAGGGCGCCGCCACTCCCTTTCCTTATGGCGGAAAACAGCGCCTCGTCTCGGTGGATACGGATTCCGCCGCGCTTCAATCCCACGGCCTTTCCGCCGTGGACATTGTCAATGCAGTCGCCGCGCAAAACCTGATTTTACCCGCCGGCACGGCCAAGATGGGTTCGCTTGAATACACCGTCGAAATGAACGGCAGTCCGCAGAGCGTGAACGAACTGAACGATTTGCCGGTAAAAACCGTAAACGGCGCCACAACCTACATGCGCGAAGTGGCTCACGTCCGCGACGGTTTTTCGCCGCAAACCAACGTCGTTCTCGCAAACGGCCAGCGCGGCGTGCTCATGAGCATCTACAAGACCGGCAACGCTTCCACGCTCGACATCGTGGATCGCGTTAAGGCCATGCTCGAGTACAACAGGGGCCAGTATCCTGCCGGCATGCAGCTCAATCAATTCTTTGACCAGTCGCTCTTTGTGCGCGCTTCCATTCAAGGCGTCTTGCGCGAAGGCCTGATCGCCGCATGTCTTACCGTCATCATGATTCTTCTCTTCCTCGGAAACTGGAAGAGCACGCTCATTATTCTCGTTTCGATTCCTCTTTCCATTCTCGTCAGCGTTCTTCTCCTCAGTGCGCTCGGCGAAACCATCAACATCATGACTCTCGGCGGCCTCGCCCTCGCCGTCGGCATTCTTGTCGACGATGCCACGGTGGAAATCGAAAACATCAACCGTAACCTCGCCATGGGTAAGGACACCATTCAGGCCATCCTCGATGGCGCTCAGCAGATCGCCGTGCCCGCGTTCGTTTCCACTCTCTGCATCTGCATCGTTTTCATCCCAATGTTCTTTCTTTCCGGCGTCGCAAGGTTTTTGTTCGTCCCTCTCGCCGAAGCCGTTAGCTTCGCCATGCTCGCCTCCTATATGTGGTCGCGCACCATCGTTCCGACCATGGCCATGTACCTGCTAAGTGCCGAAGACGAATATCACGCCGAAGATCACGTCGGCGAAAAGCAGGGCTTTCTTCGCCGCTTCCAGCAAGGATTTGAACGCTCCTTTGAGCGATTCCGCGAAGGTTATCAGCACGCGCTCGAGCACGTGTTGGAACATTCCCGCCTTTTCGCCGCGGGCTTCCTCGCCTTCTGCGTGCTCTCCTGCACGGTTGCTCTTGTGCTTGGCCGCGATTTCTTCCCCGGCGTGGACGCCGGCCAGATCCGCTTGCATATGCGTGCGCGCACCGGGCTTCGCATCGAAGAGACCGCGCGCATCACCGATCAGGTCAATCAGACCATTCGTGAAATGATTCCCAAGGAAGAGCTCGTCACCGTTCTCGACAACATCGGCCTTCCATATAGCGGCATCAATCTTAGTTACAGCAACGCGGGCACCATCGGGACTTCGGACGCCGAGATTCTCGTTCAGTTGAAGGCGGAGCGCTCCAAAGGAACCGCTGAATATATCAAGAAATTACGCGACGAGCTGCCCCGAAAATACCCGGGCGTCCAGTTTTACTTTCAGCCCGCAGACATCGTCACTCAGATTTTGAACTTCGGCACGCCTGCTCCGATCGACGTCGCAATCACTGGCACCACCGCCACGCAACCCGCCAACTACGCCTTCGCGCAAAGAGTCGCTTTGCGCATGCGCCACATTCCCGGCGCCGTGGACGTCCATGTTCAGCAAGCCTTCGACGCGCCCACTCTTCATTTCCAGCTCCAGCTTCCAGACCGCACCCAGCTTTTGGCTCGATCCAAAGAACGGCATCAACTACAACGTAGCCGTGCAAACGCCGCAGTATCGCGTGGACAATTTGCAGGCGCTCCAGAACACGCCGATTAACAACGGCGTCGCCGGAACTCGCCCGCAGATTCTTGCGAACTTGGTCAGCTTGCAAAACACCGTTCGTCCCGCCAGCGTTTCCCATTACAACGCGCAGCCCATGGTCAATGTCTACGCGTCCGTGGATGGCAGCGATCTCGGTTCCGTTTCGGATCAAGTGGACAAGATTCTCAAGGATCTGCAAGGCGAAGTTCCCAAAGGCAGTCACGTTGTAGTCCGCGGCCAGGTGCAGACCATGCGCACTTCGTTCGTCGGCCTCGGTGTCGGCCTCGTTGGCGCCATCCTTCTCGCTTACTTGCTCATCGTCGTCAATTTCCAGTCTTGGCTCGATCCGTTCATCATCATTATGGCGCTTCCCGGCGCTCTCGCTGGCATCTGCTGGATACTGCTCATCACGCGCACCACTCTGAACGTGCCGTCTCTCACCGGCGCCATCATGTGTATGGGCGTCGCCACGGCGAACAGCATCTTGATGGTTTCTTTCGCGCGCGAACAAATGGCCGAGGGCAAGAATGCTCGCGAAGCCGCCGTCCAAGCCGGTTTCGTGCGCATCCGCCCCGTGCTTATGACTGCCCTCGCCATGATGATCGGCATGGTACCGATGGCTATCGGCCTCGGCGAAGGCGGCGAGCAAAACGCCCCGCTCGGCCGCGCTGTCATCGGCGGCCTGCTTTTCGCGACTCTCGCAACACTCTTTTTCGTGCCGTGCGTCTTCTCCATTATTCACGGCAGGCTCGAGCGCAAGCGGGAACGCGCCACAGCCGGGGCAGTCTGAATTTATGAATCGTGGGACAAAGGGGCAAAATTCAAGCTGCCCCGCGGCCTAGGAATTGGATCTCTTGCATAGTTCCTCGTTTTGAGGGAAGGTGAATCCCAGTGGAAGCTCAGATGGACACAGAAACTAGACCGCGGAAGAGCCGCATTTTCGTCCTCTTCTTTTTCATTGTCGTAGCGCTTGTCGTCGTCGGCGCATTCACACTGATCGAGCGCCGCTCGCAATACCAGGCGCTCGCCAAGGAAACGGAAACGCTCGCCATTCCGACGGTCTCCGTCTTCCACGCCTCCGCCGAAAATGGCCAGGTCACGATATCGGCACTCGCGTCGCGCAAGGCGAACTGCTTGCGGACATTGACACACCGGAAGTAGACCAACAGCTCTCGCAAGCCAGAGCGGACCTCGCAACCTCGCAGGCGAACGCCAGTCTTTCGAAAATTACCGCCGCGCGTTATCAGGAGCTGATCAAGACCGACGGCGTCTCCAAGCAGGAAGTGGACAATGCCGTCGGCGATCTTGCGGCAAAAGAAGCCACCGTAAATTCCGCGCAAGCCAACGTCCGCCGCCTCGAGGAACTCGAGGGCTTCAAGCATGTCATCGCGCCTTTCAGCGGTGTCGTCACTCGCCGTCAGACCGATATCGGCCAGCTCGTCAATGCCGGCAACGGCGGCGCAACGCAGGAACTATTCACCCTCGCGCAAACGGATCCTCTTCGTGTTTACGTCAACGTGCCGGAAGCCTACGCCCCTTCCATTCACGCCGGTCTTCCTGCATACCTTGAACTCACGCAATACGCCGGCAGAAAATTTGAAGGAAAAGTCGTCCGCACCGCTCAGTCAATTGACCTCTCCACGCGCACCCTTCTCACCGAAGTGGACGTGCCCAATCACGCTGGCGAACTTCTCCCCGGCGGCTACGCCCAGGTTCATCTGGGTGTTCAAGTCGGCGGCGAACGCGTGCATGTTCCCGTCAACGCGCTTCTCTTCCGCTCCGAAGGCCTCCGCGCCGTCGTCGTGGATGCGGATCACAAGATTCGACTGCGCCCGCTCACCATCGGCCGTGATTACGGCACTTCGCTTGAAGTCCTGCAGGGCGTCACTTCCGCGGATTGGATCGTTCTTAATCCTGCCGACTCTCTCGACGACGGCCAACAGGTCAACGTGAAGGAAATGCCTCAAAAACCCGCGGCCCCTCCCCCGGCGCAAACTCCTCAGGCAGGAAGTAGGGCCGCCACTGCCCCAACTACACCCCCGGCCAAATCCGGAGCCAAGAATTGACCGTCCGCAGCGCAAAAGCTTTTCTTTCGTCGGGACTCGCGCTGCTCTTCGCTGGTTGCACTGTCGGCCCGAAGTATCAGCGTCCCTCCGCGCCCGTTCCCGCTCATTGGGACGTTGCCGAACCCTTCCGTGAAAGCGCTCCCCAGGATGCCCTTCCCAAGGGCGAGTGGTGGGCCGTCTTTCATGACGAAACGCTCAGCTCTCTCGAAAAGGACGCTCTCGCGGCGAATCAGACTCTGAAAGTCGCCGCCGCTCATCTCGAGCAGGCGCGCGCTTCCGCCGCAATCCAGGTCGCGACGCAATTCCCGCAACTCGCCACGTCGCCTTCGGCCACGCGCCAGCGCCTCTCCGGCAATCGTGCGAAGGTCAGCAGCGCGATTCCGAGCGTCCCCCTTACGCAGTCTTCTTATACGTTGCCCTTCACCGTCAGCTACGAAGTCGACCTCTTCGGCCGCCGTCGTCGTTCCATCGAAGCCGCGCAAGCCTCCTACCAAGCCACCGGCGCCGATCTCGAAAACACGCGCCTCATCATCACCGCCGAACTCGCCGGCGATTATTTCACTCTGCGCCAAGTGGACACCCAACTCGCTATCCTCCGCCGCACCGTAGACACGCTCTCCAAGGGGCTCGATCTCGTCAACTCCCGCCACGCCGGTGGTGTAGCTTCCGGCCTCGATGTCGCGCAGGAAGAAACTCTTCTCAACACCACGCGCACGCAAGCCATTCTTCTCACACAGCAGCGCAAGCAGCTCGAAGATGCCATCGCCGTTCTCGTCGGCAAACCCGCTCCCGATTTTCATCTTCCGCCGAAAGAGCTCGACGCCGAACCGCCCTCCATCAACGCAGGATTGCCTTCCGATCTCCTCGAGCGCCGCCCGGACATCGCCGAAGCCGAACGTGAAATGGCCATCGCCAACGCCCAAGTGGGCATCGCTCGCGCCGCTTATTTCCCTTCTCTCAATCTCTACGCAAACGGCGGCTGGCAATCGGCCGACATTGCAAAACTCATGAACGTGCAAAGCACGCTCTGGGCAATTGGCGCGAATGCGGCCGAAGCCATCTTCACCGGCGGCCAGCGCCGTGCTCAAGTTCAATTCGCAAAAGCCGGCTATGACGCCAGCGTCGCGGGCTATCGTGAAACTGTCCTCAACGCTTTCGGCGAAGTGCAGGACGACGTCACGGGTCTTCTCGTCCTGAGCGAAGCGCAAAAAACGCAGCAGGACGCCGTGGACGCCGCTCGCCGCACCTTGGAGATCGCGCAAAGCCGTTACACCGGCGGGCTCGTCAGCTACCTCGACGTAGTCAGCGCGCAGCAGAACCTGCTCAACAACGAACAAGAAATGGCCGTCATCCGCGGCCAGAAACTCGTCACCAGCGTGCTTCTCGTCAAAGCTCTTGGCGGCGGCTGGGATTCCTCCAGCCTCGCGGCTCTGCAGGTTAAGACGAAACTCAAAGATGTCGTGGCCCCTTAATCGGCTGGGCTACTTCAAAAATACTAGTGACTCCCCGCTCGTCTCGTTCTAGTCTTATGGTTCCTCTTATTCTTGGATCGAACTTTTCATACAACTCATACGCTATTCGTGAATCAAATTGCGGGAACCCCAATTGCTCGGGCCTTGTAATACGAAACCACGGCTTTGATCTCAATCCAGGAGTGACCCCATGAATCGCCGCGACTTCCTTCTCACAACCGGCGCTGCCTCCACCGGACTCGCCTTCCCCGGCATGGAAAAACTCTTCGCCGAAGAAGTCTCCCCCGCCTGGCGCACTTATGAAGTCACCACGCGCGTCGAAGTCCTAAAACCATCTGGCATGACGCGCATCTGGGTCCCCGCTGCACTCACTCAGGAAACGCCTTACCAAAAGACTCTCTCGAACACGTTCCAGGCCGAGGGCGCGTCCGCAAGACTCATCGAATCCAAACGCGATTTTCTCGGCCTCATTTCAGCCGAATTTCCGGAAGGGACAAAGCCAGTCGTTACAGCCACAAGCCGAATCTCCACCCGCAACTTCGCCGTCGACCTTTCCGCTCCTCGCAAGAACCAGACCGAGTCCCCCGAAGCCCTCGCGCATTTCCTCCGCCCCACGAAACTCATTCCCGTCGATGGAATCGTGAAGTCCACCGCCAGCGAAATTACGGGAAGCGCGAACACGGACGTGGAGAAGGCCCGCGCCATCTATGAGTGGATCGTGGACAACACTTTTCGCAATCCCAAAACGCGCGGCTGCGGCCTGGGCGACATTCGCTTCATGCTCGAATCAAAAG
>WNFQ01004248.1_pt1 | contig 10427 bp, 11 predicted proteins | sample 5400171 | NCBI WGS metagenome assembly WNFQ01 (sample SAMN13153356, study PRJNA577476) | soil metagenome | isolation source: 20 cm soil under Madrone tree | place: USA:California | collected 2016-06-14 | reverse complement strand
GAAGTGTCCGCGCAGCTGATCGAGCACTTCGGCGACAAGGTGTTTCGTACCATGATCCCGCGGAATGTGCGGCTGGCGGAGGCGCCGAGTTTCGGCAAGCCCGCGCTGTTTCACGACAAGGACTCGCGCGGCGCGCTGGCCTATCTGGCGCTCGCGGGCGAGATGATTCGCCGCGACGACCTGCCCCCCGCCGATGAGATGATTCGCCGCGACGACCTGCCGCCCGCGCCCGTATAATCGGCTGTCCGCAGAATCGGCGTCGTTTCACTGGAATCGTCATGTCCGGCAAAAAGCCGTCTTTGGGTCGTGGCCTCGCTGAGTTGAGCCCCCTGCTTGCCAGGCGCGCGGGCGCGACGGCGGTTGAACCGCCGGTGCTCGCCGGTGACCGCTTGGCGAGTTTGCCGCTCGATTTGCTGCAGCGGGGCAAGTTCCAGCCTCGCGTCGACATGCGTACCGAGACCTTGAGCGAACTGGCGGACTCGATCAAATCACAGGGCCTGGTCCAACCCATCCTGGTGCGCCCCGTCGCAGGCCACAATCCCGGCGAATCGCAACGCTACGAGATCATCGCCGGCGAGCGGCGCTGGCGCGCGGCGCAAATGGCGGGGCTTGCCGAGATTCCCGCGGTCATTCGCGACGTGCCCGATGAGTCGGCCGTTTCCATGGCGCTCATCGAGAATATTCAGCGCGAAGACCTGAACCCGCTGGAGGAGGCGGGTGCACTGTTGCGCTTGATCGAGGAATTCGGGTTGACGCATCAGGCGGCCGCAGAGGCCGTCGGGCGCTCGCGCGCCGCGGTGAGCAATCTACTGCGCCTCATGGAGCTGGCCGATGAGGTGAAGGAATTGCTGGAACAGCGGCGCATTGAAATGGGCCACGCGCGCGCGCTGTTGGGGTTGAGCTCGCGCCGTCAGCAGATCGAGGTGGCTGCCCTCGTGGCCAGGAAATCCCTGTCCGTACGTGAAACCGAAAGTTTGGTGCGCCGCATCATCAATCCACAGCCCGCCAACCCGCAAGAGTCTCCTGCGGTGGACCCGGATATTCATCGCCTGGAGCGCGAATTGGCCGATAAATTGGGCGCCAAGGTGGCGTTCCAGCACACCGCTTCAGGCAAGGGAAAGCTCGTCGTGAGCTACAACAGCCTGGATGAGCTCGAGGGGATCCTCGGCCACATCCAGTGACCTAAGACCCAAACGCCTTGATGCAGCGGGTCTGCCTCTCTATAATGCGCCGGCTGTTTTGACTGGCGACGGCTCAAAGAATGTGGAAATCGAGGATAGCGCCGCCGGTCCGGTTCCCTTCGCGATGAGTGAAGTTCTGAGTCGCGGCAAGCGGACGGTCGTTCGTGTCGTGCTCCTGCAAGCAGGTTGCGCGGCATTGGCCGCGTCTGTGTTTCTTGCGTTGAAAGGCGCGCACCAAGCTCTTGCGGCGCTGGTGGGTGGATTGATCGTGGCTGCCGGAAGTGCGGTTTTGGGCTGGCGCGTGTTCAAGCCCGGGATCGCGGGCGGCGCCACGCTCACGACGGCGATGTATGCCGGAGTGGCGCTGAAGTGGTTGTGGTTTGCGCTCGCACTGTACTTGGCGATCGCACGGTTGAAGCTCGACGCGGTACCGCTATTGATCGGGATAGTGGTCACGCAATTGGGGTATTGGGTCGGTCTAGTTCGGCTCAAATGACGATTGGGGACTTATGCGTTTCGGAAATCTGGTAGAGGAAGAAGGTTCGGGCGGGGTGACGGGCTACATCAAGCACCACCTTACCCATCTCACCGTGGATACGGGGCACGGTGCCTTTTGGTCCATCCATCTCGACAGCATACTGTTTACCCTGATCTTGTCCTTCGTCTTCATTCTCGTGCTCTCGATCGCCGCGCGCAGCGCCACCAGCGGCGTCCCGGGCAAATTGCAGGCCGCGGTCGAGATGCTGGTCGAATTCGTCGACGGCATGGTGAAAGACACCTATCACGGCTCGAACCAGTTCATCGCGCCGCTCGCCATCACGATTTTCTGCATCGTGTTCCTGGAAAATTTCATGGACATCCTGCCGGTGGATCTGCTGCCCTGGGGTGCCAGGCTGTTCGGCGTGGAGCATCTGCGCACGGTGGCGACGGCCGACCTCAACACCACCGTCGGCATGGCCCTGGGTGTGTTTCTCCTGATCCAGTGGGTGGGCATCACGCACAAGGGCTTCGGGACATTTGCCGGAGAGTGGTTCACCGCCCCTTTTCACGCCCATGGCACGGTGCTCAAGATCCTGCTGGCGCCCATCAATTTTGCATTTCGAGTGATCGAGGAAGTGGTCCGGCCGCTGTCTCTGTCGATGCGATTGTTCGGCAACATGTACGCGGGCGAGCTCATCTTCCTGCTGATCGCCTGCTTCACGCTCGGCGCGGCGCTCACTCAGCTGTCGACCTATTTCCTAGGGTTGGCGCAATTCGGCGCCGGCCTGGTGTGGACCTTGTTCCACTACCTCATCATCACGCTGCAGGCATTCATTTTCATGGTGCTGACCGTCGTGTACGTGGGTATTTCAGCCGAGAAACACTAGTGCCCTGAGGGCACTTGATTCGATTTCATTCAAGACCGGAGACAATGATGGACAATGTGACCCAAATCGCTCAACTCATGAGCTCGACCGTGATTGCAGCGGGCTTGGTAATCGGCCTGGGTGGCGCGGGCGCCGCCATCGGCTTCGGTCTTCTGGGCGGCAAGTTCCTCGAGAGTTCCGCGCGTCAGCCGGAGCTCACCAACATGCTGCAGACCAAGATGTTCATCGTCGCCGGCCTGTTGGACGCGGTGCCGATCATCGGCGTGGCCGTCGGCTTCTTGTTGCTTTACGCCAATCCCTTCTTGGGCGCGCTCGGTCTCAAGTAAAAGCGCCGCACGGGCGCCTGAACGGCGCCGGGCAAGGAGTACGCAATGAACTTAGCACTTACGCTGGTCATCCAAGGGGTCGTGTTTTTCCTGGTCGCCTGGGCGGTCATGAAATTCTTCTGGCCGTGGCTCATGGGAGCCATCGAAGAGCGGCAGAAGAAAATCGCCGCGGGGCTGGCGGCCGCCAGCAAGAGCGAAAAGGACCTCGAAGAGGCCGAGACGCGCTCGAAGGAAATCATCCGCGAAGCACGCGACCGGGCAGCGCAGATCGTCGACCTGGCGGGCAAGCGTTCGAGCGAAATCGTCGAGGAAGCCAAGGGCACGGCGTCGAGCGAAGCGCAGCGCCTGGTGGACCACGCGCGCGACGAAGTGGCGCGGGAGACCACGCGGGCGCGAGAGGGCCTGGCCCGGGAAGTGGGCAAGCTTGCGGTGGAGGGTGCGTCGCGCCTGCTGGAGCGCGAGATCGATCCGAGGACCCACGCCGAGCTGTTGGACAAATTGGCGGCCGAGGTCTCGCGTGGCTGAGCGAGCCACCATCGCCCGGCCCTATGCGAAAGCCGCGTTCGAATACGCGCGCGCCGCGAATGCCTTTGCGGCGTGGTCGGACGGGCTTGACGTAGCCGCCGAGATCGTCTCGGATCCACGCGCCGCCCCGCTCACCAAGAGTCCCGAATGGTCGGCGGCCGACCTCGTCGGCCTCATCACGGATGTCGCCGGCGCCAAACTCGATGCCGGCATGCAGAACTTCGTGCGTGTGCTGGCGGAGAATCGCCGCTTGCTGCTGCTGCCGGAAATCGCGGCGCATTACGAGGTTCTGCGCTCCGCGGCCGAGAATACCATCGACGTCGAGGTGGTCTCCGCGGTGCCGCTCGACGCCGCTCAAGCCGACAAGCTCGAGAAGGCACTGAGCACGCGGCTCGCGCGGCGGGTGCGCATGCAGAATTCGGTCGATTCGACGTTGCTGGGCGGCGCCGTGGTACGGGCGGGTGATCTGGTCATCGACGGTTCGCTGAAAGGCCGCCTGCAGCGCCTCGCGACGAATTTAACTGGTTAGAACTGATTTAGTCGCGGGTGCGAAGGCCCGCAGCAAGAGGATCGATATGTCCATCAAGGCATCGGAAATCAGCGACCTGATCAAGGCGCGGATCGAGAAATTCCAATCCGCGACCGAGGCGCGCAATGTCGGCACGGTGGTGAGCGTCACCGACGGCATCGTGCGCATCCATGGCCTCGCCGACGCGCGCTACGGCGAAATGCTGGAATTCGTCGGCAACACCTTCGGGCTGGCGCTGAACCTCGAGCAAGACTCGGTGGGCGCCGTGGTGCTCGGCGACTACAAGCACATCTCCGAAGGATCTTCTGTCAAGACCACCGGCCGCATTCTCGAAGTGCCGGTGGGTCCCGAACTGCTGGGCCGCGTCGTCGATGCGCTGGGTAACCCCATCGACGGCAAGGGCCCGGTGAACGCCAAGCTGAAGTCGCCGCTGGAGCGGGTGGCGCCGGGCGTGATTTTCCGCAAGAGCGTGTCGCAACCGGTACAGACCGGCCTCAAAGCCATCGACGCCATGGTGCCGATCGGGCGCGGGCAGCGCGAGCTCATCATCGGCGATCGCCAGACCGGCAAGACCGCGGTGGCCATCGACACCATCATCAATCAAAAGGGTACGGGCGTTAAATGCGTCTACGTGGCCATCGGGCAGAAGCAGAGCTCGATCGCCAATGTGGTGCGCAAGCTCGAAGAGCACGGCGCCATGGCGCATACGGTCATCGTCGCCGCTTCCGCCTCCGTCCCCGCGGCGATGCAGTACCTCGCGCCCTACGGCGGCTGTGCCATGGGCGAGTACTTCATGGACAACGGCGAAGACGCGCTGATCGTCTACGACGATTTATCCAAGCAGGCCGTCGCCTACCGTCAGATCTCGCTGCTGCTGCGCCGTCCGCCGGGACGCGAGGCGTATCCGGGCGACGTGTTCTACCTGCACTCCCGCCTTCTCGAGCGCTCGGCCCGGGTCAACGAAGAGTACGTCGAGAAAATCACCAATGGGCGCGTCAAGGGCAAGACGGGTTCGCTGACGGGCCTGCCCATCATCGAAACCCAGGCCGGCGACGTCACGGCATTCGTGCCCACCAACGTGATTTCCATCACCGACGGGCAGATCTTCCTGGAAACCGATCTGTTCAACGCCGGCATGCGCCCCGCCATCAACGCCGGCATTTCGGTGTCGCGCGTCGGCGGCGCCGCGCAGACCAACATCATCAAGAAGCTGGGCGGCGGCGTTCGTCTCGCCCTGGCGCAATACCGCGAGCTCGCGGCCTTCTCGCAGTTCGCCTCGGACCTGGACGAAGCGACGCGCAGGCAGCTCGAACGCGGCCAGCGCGTCACCGAGCTCATGAAGCAGAAACAGTACGCGCCCATGTCGGTTGCGGAGATGGCGCTGTCCCTGTACGCCGCGAACAACGGATTCTTCGACAAGGTCGACCGCCGCAAGGTGGTGGAGACGGAAGCGGCAATGCAAGCCTTCGCGCGGTCCAGCTACGCGGAACTCCTGAAGAGCATCAACTCCAAACCGGATCTGTCGGGCGAAGTCGAGGCGGCACTCAAGAGGTGCTGCACCGAATTCTTCGCGACGCTGTAAGCCCGACGAGAGAAGACAATGGCAGGCGCAAAGGAAATCCGGGGCAAGATCGCGAGTATCAAGAATACTCAGAAGATCACCAAAGCCATGGAAATGGTGGCGGCGAGCAAGATGCGCAAGGCCCAGGACCGCATGCGGGCGGCGCGCCCCTATGCGGAAAAGATCCGCAAGATCATCGGCCACCTGCGCCAGGTGAATTTGGATTACAAGCATCCCTTCACCGTGGAGCGGCCGGTTCAATCCGTCGGCATCGTCGTCATCAGCACCGACCGCGGCTTGTGCGGTTCACTGAATCTGAACCTGTTCAAGGCGGCCTTGGGCGCCATCCGCGAAGCGCAGGGAAGGAACGTCAAGGTCTACGTGTGCGCCATCGGCTCCAAGGCGGTGCAGTTCTTTCGCCGGCTGTCGGGCGTCGAAGTCGTGGCGTCGGTCACGCACCTGGGCGACAAGCCGCACGTCAAGGATCTGATCGGCACCACCAAGGTCATGCTGGACTTCTATCGCGACGCGAAGATCGATCAGTTGCTGCTGGTGCACAACGTTTTCGTCAACACGATGACCCAGAAGGGCGTCGTCTCGCAGCTGCTGCCGCTCCAGACCATCGACAAGGACGAATTGCAGGAGCGCTGGGACTATATCTACGAGCCCGACGCCATCGAAATTCTCGACGGCATTCTGATGCGCTACATCGAGTCGCAGATCTTTCAGGGCGCCGTCGAAAATGTCGCCTGCGAAATGGCGGCGCGCATGGTGGCCATGAAGAGCGCGTCCGACAACGCCGGCAAGCTCATCGACGAGTTGCAGCTCATTTACAACAAAGCCCGTCAGGCGGCGATCACGAAAGAGCTTTCCGAGATCGTCGGCGGCGCCGCCGCGGTTTAGATCAGATTAGGTGTAAGGGTCGAATTTTGGGTATACGGGTTAGGTCTTATCGGCGCGCAGTGCCGCTAATGGCCGGGGTTGCGCAGCAACCCCGTTGACAGTTGGCCGTAGGCCAGAGGAAATTAATAAACATGCAATCCAGCGGCAAGATAGTGCAAATCATCGGCGCGGTCATCGACGTGGAATTTCCGCGCGATCAGATCCCCAAGGTCTACGACGCACTCAAGCTCGATGACGTGGACTTGACCCTCGAAGTGCAGCAGCAGCTGGGCGACGGCATCGTGCGCACCATCGCGATGGGCCCTTCCGAGGGATTGCGCCGCGGCCTTTCGGTCAAAGGCACCGGCAAGGGGATTTCGGTGCCGGTGGGCGCGGGCACGCTCGGGCGCATCATGGACGTGCTCGGCAAGCCGCAGGACGAAAAGGGACCGGTGCAGACCACGGAGTACCTGCCCATTCACCGTCCCGCCCCTGCCTACGACGAGCAGGCGGGCGGCCAGGACCTTCTGGTCACGGGCATCAAGGTGATCGACTTGCTGGTACCCTTTGCCAAGGGCGGCAAGGTGGGTCTGTTCGGCGGCGCCGGCGTCGGCAAGACGGTCAACATGCTCGAACTCATCAACAACATCGCCAAGCAGTACAGCGGCCTGTCGGTGTTCGCGGGCGTCGGTGAGCGCACCCGCGAGGGCAATGACTTCTATCACGAGATGATCGAGTCGGGCGTCATCGACAAGGACAATCTGGCCAACTCCAAGGTGGCCATGGTGTACGGCCAGATGAACGAGCCGCCGGGCAATCGCCTGCGCGTGGCGCTCACCGGCCTCACCATGGCCGAATACTTCCGCGACGAAAAGCAAGCCTCCGGCAAGGGCCGCGACGTGCTGTTCTTCGTCGACAATATTTACCGCTACACGCTGGCGGGAACGGAAGTGTCCGCGCTGCTCGGCCGCATGCCCTCGGCGGTGGGTTATCAGCCGACGCTGGCCGAGGAAATGGGCGTGCTGCAGGAACGCATCACGTCGACCAAGACGGGCTCCATCACCTCCATTCAGGCGGTGTACGTACCGGCGGACGATTTGACCGATCCCTCGCCGGCGACGACCTTTGCACACTTGGATGCCACCGTCGTGCTGTCGCGGCAGATCGCCTCCTTGGGCATTTATCCCGCGGTCGATCCGCTGGATTCCACCAGCCGCCAGCTCGATCCCTTGGTCGTGGGCGAGGATCATTACGAGACGGCGCGCGGCGTGCAGGCGGTATTGCAGCGCTACAAAGAGCTTCAGGACATCATCGCGATTCTCGGCATGGATGAGCTGTCCGAAGAGGACAAGCTCACGGTGTACCGCGCGCGCAAGATTCAGCGGTTCCTGTCGCAACCCTTCAACGTGGCCAAGGTGTTCACCGGGCAGGACGGCAAGATCGTGTCGCTCAAGGACACCATTCGCGGCTTCAAGGCCATCATCGCCGGCGAATACGACCACCTGCCCGAGCAGGCGTTCTACATGATCGGCGCCATCGAAGAGGCCGTCGAAAAAGCCAAGACTCTGGCTTGAGAGCGAACATGGCCAGCACCATTCACGTCGACATCGTCAGCGCCGAAGGACAGATCTTCTCGGGCGAGGCGAGCATGGTGTTCGTACCGGGTTCGCAAGGCGAGCTCGGCATCGCGCCGCGTCATGCGCCGTTGCTGACCACACTGAAGGCGGGCGAAGTTCGCGTGCAGTCGGAAGGCACGGAGGAACAGTCATTCTATGTCGGGGGCGGCTCGCTGGAAATTCAACCCCACCTCGTGACCGTGCTGGCCGACACGGCGGCGCGGGCGCGCGATCTGGATGAAGCCGCGGCATTGGCCGCGAAGCAGCGCGCGGAAGACGCCATGCGGGAGCGCACCGACAAGGTGGACATCGCGGAGGCGCAGGCGGAACTCCTGCGCGCCGTGGCACAGCTCCGAGCCATCCAACGCCTGCGCAAGAAACGCTAGGCACCTTCACCAAACGGAACTGTCATGCAGCTTTCCGTCGTCATACTGGCTGCGGGTCAGGGCAAGCGGATGAATTCCGACTTGCCGAAAGTGCTGCAGCCCTTGGCGGGGCGGCCGCTGCTGCACCATGTGATCGGCACCGCACGTGAACTCAGTCCGGCCAACATCTACGTGGTCTACGGGCATGGCGGCGCGCAAGTGCAAGCGGCCTTAGGGCACGAACACATCGAGTGGATACTGCAGGCGGATCAGTTGGGCACGGGACATGCCGTCATGCAGGCCATGTGCGTGATTCCGGACGATCATACCGTGCTCGTGCTCTACGGCGACGTGCCGCTGGTCCGCACGGCAACCCTGGCGAAACTGGTTGCGGCGGCCGGCGCAGGCGCCTTGAGTCTCCTGTCCGTGAATCTCGACGACGCTTGGGGGTACGGACGCATCGTCCGCGATGCCGCGGGGCACGTCTGCGCCATCGTCGAGCAAAAGGATGCGAGTCCGGAGCAACTACGGATCCGGGAGGTCAACTCCGGACTCATGGCTGCTCCCGCGGGACGCCTGCGCGAATGGCTGCTGGGGCTGGGGAGGAACAATGCCCAGCGCGAGTACTACCTGACCGATGTCGTGGCGGGAGCCGTGCAGGCGGGCGATCGCGTCGAGGCAACACGCTGCGCGAACCCCGCGGAAGTCATGGGCGTCAACGACAAGATCCAACTCGCGCAAGTCGAGGCCGCCTACCGGCGCGAACGGGCGGATGAGTTGATGCTCGCCGGCGCGACCCTGGCGGATCCCACGCGCATCGACATACGCGGCGACGTCGAGGTTGGGCACGACGTGTTCATCGACGTCAATGCGGTGTTGATCGGCAACGTGCGCCTGGGCAAGCGCGTGAAGATCGGGCCCAACTGCGTCATCAGCAACTCCGAGATCGGAGCCGACACGGAAGTCTTCGCGAACAGCGTCATCGACCGAGCGACCGTCGCCGAGAACTGCCGGATCGGTCCCTTCGCGAGAGTCCGGCCCGAGACGATTTTGCATCGCGACGTGCACATCGGGAATTTCGTCGAGGTGAAGAGCAGCGAAATCGGTGCGGGCAGCAAGGCCAACCATCTGACCTATCTGGGCGACACAAGGGTGGGCAGCGGCGTCAACGTAGGGGCCGGCAGCATTACCTGCAACTACGATGGCCAAAACAAGTGGCCGACCGTCATCGAGGACGGCGCCTTCATCGGTTCCGGCAGCATGCTGGTGGCGCCGGTTCGAGTCGGCGCCGGCGCCACCATCGGCGCGGGGTCGACCATCACCCAGAATGCCCCGGACGGCGGGCTCACGATGACGCGGGCCAAGCAGACCACGGTCGCCGGATGGAAGCGGCCGGCCAAACTCGATGACGAAGAAAAAGCCGCCGCCATCGACAAGGCGCTTCAAAAGCCGATTGACTGAGGTGTGATCGGCGATAACTCGAATCGAGAATCAGCTCAGGCCTCCGGAATCAACCGGGACACTTCCCAGGTCACCGCACTGATGTGCGGCTCCAAACTCAAGAGCCCGACGATCTGCTCGAGCGCGGCATCGTTGCGCTTTGCCGCGAGCACTTGCGCCGTGATGGTAACCTCGGAAGTGCGCGGAATATCGGCACTGTCGATGCGGCGTAGGCCGAGATTTCCTTGTGAGAGCGCATGCAGCAGCAGCGAACGCAGGTGAGCTTCTTCGATGCTTTTGCAGGTGAGCGTCACCGTGTAGCAAGTCTCGGCGTCCTTGGATGAGACCGTCCGATAGTTCACGAGCCGAATGAGGGGCCGCAGCAGCAGATTCGTACCTACCACAAAACCGGCGGCCACCAGACTTGGAGCCCAGAACCCGCCGCCGGCAAACGTACCGACCATGGCAGAACACCAGAGCGTCGCCGCCGTGTTGAGCCCATGTACATTGATTCCTTCGCGCAGGATCACGCCGGCGCCGAGAAAGCCGATCCCCGTCACTACCTGGGACGCCATCCGCGTCGGGTCGCCTTCGCCGACCATGGCCGAGAACACGACAAAGCCGCAGGAACCGAG
>WNFQ01004761.1_pt1 | contig 10429 bp, 12 predicted proteins | sample 5400171 | NCBI WGS metagenome assembly WNFQ01 (sample SAMN13153356, study PRJNA577476) | soil metagenome | isolation source: 20 cm soil under Madrone tree | place: USA:California | collected 2016-06-14 | reverse complement strand
GCCTCTACCAATCTCTCGCGCTAATCTTCATAGCGCAGGCCGCCGGCATCCACCTCACCATCACGCAGCAAGCCCTGATGCTTCTCACCCTGCTCATCAGCAGCAAAGGTACCGCGGGAGTCGCCCGCGCCTCGCTCGTCATCGTTCTCGCCGCCGCTACTTCCTTCCATCTCCCCACGGAGCCCCTCTTCCTCCTATTCGCCATCGACCAATTGATGGACATGGGCCGCACCGCCGTGAACGTCCTCGGCAACTGCCTTGCGACAGTAGTAATCGCCCGCTGGGAGCACGAATTCCCAACCGCTAATCAAATGAATTGATCAAAATTCTGGTTTGAGGCGGGCACAAGAAGGATGACAAGATTTTCACGTAAACTCTTCGAAAGTACGTTCGTACCAGTGATTCGTTTTCTCTCCGAAGCGGCCAAGGCGTCCCGCAACTCCTGGCTCAGTTCCTTGGCGATCACGTGGATCAAGACCGAGCGTGCGGCGCCCGAAGGGTTGTCGGCACAGGGGTATGACACGGTGATGGCACAATCGGAGATCGAGTGGGTTAAGGAGAGTGGTGGTGGACGAGAGGGGATTCGAACCCCCGGCCTCCTCGTTGCGAACGGCGCATATTTTGAGCTAAGACGCGGTTCCACAATCACTTAGCTTTCGCAGCGGGTTCTTAAATAGGCGACTTGGGTCACCAGCATAAATGGTCGGTTCGACCGCTCCTTCGCGTGCAATTTCAGTGCACGTTAAGCAGGCTCGACAAATGGATCCTTTTCCCGCAAGCGAGGCGGGTGCCGTCTCGCTTGCGGACCAACGGCGTAACGGCGTCGCAGACCTTCAACGCGACGTCGGTTGGAACACCCGGTTGCGCCCCATGCTGTCTTGAGGCCGCCTCGGCGGAGGCGCCTCAAGGCCCCTTAATCCGAAGCCTCGGCGTAGTCGACGACTTCGCCGAGGCAGCTTTTCAATTCCTTCAGCCAGGCCTGCGGGTTGTGGCCGTGAATGATTCGACCCAAAAAGGCTAGCCTTTCCGCTACGTTGCCGCGATTGTGACGAATGTCGGCTTTCGTGACGCTGCCGTACATGACTAGAAAGTCGGACATGTTTTTAGGCTTCGCGAAGAGATAAGTCGCGTGGCCGAGCTGCGGCGTCTCGACGATGACCGTCCTCTCAAGATCAAAGATGTATTCCGACCGAAACAGGTAAACGCGACGAGCACGCTTGCAGAGCTGCTTGTAATAGAACGCGTCGTAGTCCGGCTTCCAGGTAATTTGGGAGACATCAAAATCGCCCGGTATGCTCAACTCGGTGCAGAGTCTTTGCAGATCGGCTCTCTCGACAGGCACAGATTCGATTCGCGCGCGAATCAGATCAAGCGCCTCGGCAAATTCACCGAAGCGATGATGGGTCTTGCGAGCATCGGCGATCTGTTCGGCAATGTTTGCGGGCAGGGCGACTTCGACGCGGCTAGGAAGTGCGGTGTCCCACTGTGCCAGATGCCATGCGCCAGCACGGTGTTGATACCCGCCGCTCTGAATGAAGGTCGCCTTGATTCCGACCTTTGCGCCCAGCAAGTGCTTCCACTGGTTCCAACTCGAATTCCACAATAACGGCAACAATGTTTGGTCGAAGATCACTTCCAGTTTTCGAGGTGAATCTTTATAGACGGCGTGGTCATCGCAAAACGCGATCCTCCGCACTGGCGCTCGGAAATGTTTGCGCTTCTGCTCAGGGAGAAACGCGAGGATGCGTGAACTGTAAAATATCGAGCCGTCGCGTGAGAGATCGCCTGTAACAAATAATGAACCAAATCCCCCATACGGAAACAGCGTGAGGGACGCGGGATCTTTCAGGAGAGCGTCATAACAAGCTCGCAGTTCTGGGCGCGCAAGGATATTGAAGGCGCGCTCCAATGCTACGAGCTGGCTTTGGGATCCTTGCGCTGTGCGGAGTTCAAGAGTACGGAGCTTGAAGCCGAGACGGAGTTCTGCCACGGATGCGTTGCGGTTGACCCGCAAGACTTCGTACAAAGAGGGTTGCCGATCCCAAGCGCGGTGGCGATTGCCAACATAGAAATAGTCCCTGAGTGCCTCGTTCGGCAGGTAGATCGCTGAGATCCCGAGCCGTGAGTTCAAAACTTCAGCGGGGATAAAGAGGTTGTTGCGCCCATCTTTTCGCGGCTGTGACGCGTACCCGATGCGCGCTTGAAAAAGATCGCGCCTTTTGGCGTGGGGATTTGCGTTGCGGATGTAAATCTCCGTGCTCGAATCGGCCGCCTCAAGATCGAGAGAAAAGAGGAAATCGTCTCCCGCGCGAAGGAACGACGCCAAGAGATTCGAGATCAAGATGGAAGTGCCATCTGCAAAAACGCACTCTGTCTTGGACCCTTTTGGATGGGTCGTGATAACCTTCCGCTGGCACACCTCCTGTAGCGGGTCCGTTCTAGCATGGAGTACCGCCCCCATAATGATGCAGACTCTAGCAGCAGCTGGGGTTCTTGCCAAATAAGTGGGAATGTCTTACAAGCTGCGGGAATGCAAGGACTTAGAAAGCACGCGGAGACCACTTTCCCTTCGTGTGCGAAACGAGCGTTCTGTTTGAGGTCAATGCGAACGTCGTTGTGTTGACCCTGACCGAGCTGTCTTGTATGTTCAAAGTCTGTTCTGGATAAGCGGGCGAAGCCGAAGTGGCGACGTGCCTTGCGTCCGGGAGAACATCATGGCAGTAAGGATTGAACTTCCCGAGGATATAGAGCATCACTTGGAAAAGCAGTGGGGTAATCTGCCCAGGCATGCGCTTGAGACGCTCGCCGTTGAGGGCTTTCGCGCGCGAGTCCTTAGTCGTTCGCAGGTAAGGCGGATGCTCGGTTTCGAGACAGGGGCGGAAGTCGATGAGTTTATGAAGCGCGCTGGTATCCCCTTTGATTACACATTGGATGACTTCGTACATGATGAGGAAACCAGTCGATATCTTCGGGAAACGCGGAGTAAGGAATTACAAGGGCGATGATCGTCATCGCCGACACGAGCCCCCTCCATTATCTAATCCTTCTCGAGCACGCTGAAGTTCTACAACGCCTCCACGGTCGTGTAATCATCCCGGAAGCCGTTGTCGAGAATTGCAAAGCGCAGAGAACGCCCGCTGTCGTGTGGCAGTGGATGACAAGCCCACCGGAGTGGCTACAAATACGGCAAATCGCGGTACCTCCGGATCCGGCGCTGGAAGAACTTGACCCGGGCGAACGAGAAGCCATCACGCTCGCAGAAACACTTCGCGCCGACGCCTTGATTATCGACGAGAAGATCGGGCGCCGGGAGGCGGAGCGCCGGAAACTACGTGTGATTTGAACAGTGCGAGTCCTCGACGATGCGGCGGATGCAGGGCTGGTGGACTTGCCCACCGTACTTCCGCGGTTGCAAGCATTCGGGTTCTACCTCGACACCAAGCTCTTGCAATTTCTACTTGATCGAAATTCCGCGCGCGAGCGACGCAAGGCCGACAGCTAAGGTCGACCGTTATCCTCGTACCCTCCAGTTAAGTTCTGAGTCGCCTCGCTATTTCCGCTCTCACCGCAGGTGGTTTTGACTTCAAGCCAGAAACGCTACCGTCGCGGGAAGTTCCACATTTCCATCACAGCTCACTTGTTGGGGTGCAACAGAAAGCGCAAGCAGCAGGAGGCGTTCGATGCGTCTTGCAGGACGTCAGCGTTTAGGTTTCTATCCTCTTCCGATAGCGGAGGCCAAACGGATTCGCTCGTTTCTGCGATTCGCCGACAGACAATGTTCAGCCCTCGATCCTTGCGTCGGGGATGGCGCGGCGTTCGCCGACATCACCTCGGACCAAAAGATATTCCGGTACGGCATTGAATTAGAAGCTGGACGGGCCGAATTGGCTCGTTCCAAAGGCATCGACGTAATTCATGGAAACTGCTTTGATGTGCAGTGTCCCGTGGAGTCCTTCTCACTGATCTATTTGAACCCGCCGTATGACTTTGAGATAGGCGAAGACAAATCGCAGCGCATGGAGAAGCTTTTCCTCGAGTATGTATACCGGTGGCTGAAGTTTGGCGGCATGCTTGTGCTCATTGCGCCAGCGAAGCGAATTGTTGATTGCGCCGTCCTGCTTTCGATTCATTTCCGCGACATACGCGTTTACCGGCTCACGGAACCGGAATGCGTGCGCTATCAGCAAGTCATGGTGATAGGAGTGCGCCGCACTCGGCAGGAAAGGGACCGATTGCGTGACTCCGAGATCATTCGCGTGCAGCTATGGCTGGGTACCGTCGAGACAGAATTGCAAGGACTTCCCCCGCTACCTTCCGAGCCTGACCATCTCTACGTCGTGCCTCCGGGCGGTCCCGCGCGTTTAGTTCATCGCGGGCTTCCCTTGGACCAAATAGAAGACCTGCTGCCGAAATCGTCGGCGTATCGCCAGGCCTCCGCGGTGCTTTTCGCGCCGAAGTTAGACGTGACTGGGCGCCCGCTGACGCCCCTGCACGGTGGGCACGTCGGGCTGCTCTGTACGGCCGGAATGCTCAACGGGATTTTCGGGGAAGGGGAAGCGCGGCACATCGCGCACTGGCAGTCGGTCAAGCTGGTAGACACTTCGGAAGAGGAAGAAGACGGAAAGACTGTCATTCGGGAGAAGGAGCGGTTCTCGAACGAGCTTACACTAGCCTTCTGCACAGGCGAGATTGCCACTCTGAAATAGCTCGTGCGCCAGAAGAGGGGGACTTGGAAGCGTCCCCTCTACTATTTGCCTTGGGCTTTGATAGCCAGGTTTCCAGGTCCTCGCCGTCCAGCGGCGATTCGGTCATGCGCGAACAATATGTGTGCAAACGTGGCCGGAGTTGCGTGATCGTTTCTAGAAGCGCCAGGTAGCGCGCCGCAAACGATCCGGAGAGGTCCGCCTGCCTCTGATTCTCAATTGCGTCCATATCTATCTTTACGCAGCCAGTCCCGCGAGGATACGGAGAAGAAGGCGCTCCAGTTGTGTCAAAGCATCTGTCCAACTCGCCGCAAGTCTCAATAGAAACGGGCAAATCGTGATCCCGTCGTCATCACAGCCCCCACCTGGGCGGTAGTCACAGCACATAGTCTTCCCGTCGATAGCCCGCTCAGATCCAGCGTCGCACTCCAATTCACAACCGGAGATTCCCAAAATGAACACCTGTGTCTCTGCAGTGCAGTACCTCCGCAGGATGCACGGGGGATCGCAATCGCATCTTCTCCGAGCTTCAGATGGCGCCCACTATGTCACCAAGTTCAAGAACAACCCCCAACATGTCAGAGTTCTGGCCAATGAAATGTTCGCAACCAATCTTGGATTGTGGCTTGGATTGCCAATGCCGCGCGTCGAAGTGATCGACGTGTCGGACTGGCTCATTGAGCACACTGACGACCTTCGTGTGGAACTGAACGGCTCTAGGATTCCCTGTAGCAGCGGTCGGCAGCTTGCTTCTCTCTATGCCGGCGACAAGATAGAAGCCACGATTTTTGACTATCTTCCCGACGGTGCGCTTCAGCAGATCGTCAATCTCGACGACTTCGCGCGAATCCTAGTCCTAGACAAATGGACGTGTAACAGCGACGGACGCCAAGCCATTTTCAAGCGCCAAACACAGCGAAGCCGCACATACTCCGCAGTATTCATAGACCAGGGATTTTGCTTCAACGCTGGCGAATGGAATTTCCCAGACGCTCCGTTGCGTGGCGTGTATGCCCGGATGTGTGTATATGAAAGGGTGGCTGGGTGGGACGCGTTCGAGCCGGCGCTCACGCGGGCCGAGCAAACCGGGCTTGGCGACCTCTGGCGTTACGCCACCCAGGTGCCGGAAGAGTGGTACGAACGCGATGTGGATGGGATGAATCGCCTGGTCGAGACGTTATATCGAAGACGCCTTAGGATCCGCGATCTGATCAGCGAGTTTCGCCATTCAAACCGGAATCCATTTCCGAACTGGGCAGAGAGGTAGGAGACGCCTTGGAAGACCATCTAACGTATGAAGAACGGCTAAAACAACAACAAGCCGCAGCCAAAGAAGCGATCCTTGCACAATGTGACCGCCTAGCGGCCGCGGGTGTCACCTTCGTCGCCGTGCACTTCGATGGATCGGGCGATGATGGAGCAACCGAAGAGGTTAAGTGCTACCACTCCGATGTTTATGCCTACGAGGAATGCGAGAGTGTCACGCATGACGCTTCCCATCTGCAAGAGCACTTCGAAGCGCTGGTGCCGTACGGTTACGAAAACGATGCCGGTGGATTCGGAGATGTGGTCTTGGACGTGCGTAAACACAAAATCATCGTTGAGCGCAATGACCGCTTCGAGGACTACTCAACGACAACCTATGAAGTCTAGCTATGGCGCATCCACTCAAGCACGCGCAGAGCAGCGTCAAGAAGTTCGGCGGCCAAGCCGACGACTATCTCCCAATTCACAACTGGTTTGATGAATCCAAGGCGTTCTTTGTAGACTTTCGTCATCGCGCCCTTCGCCACCACGCCGAAGGAATCTTCCTGAGTGAGAAGATTTTTGGTGTAACGATTACGAACAGCGACGGAAAGCAAATTCCGGTCCGGTATATAGGAGAACAACACGTCAGGGAAGACCTAGGTCGAATCCCAACGGCCCAGGATTGGCTGTCACAGATCAAGCCACAACGCTGGATGTATGGCCAGCGTCTAGTTATCGAGGAAGTCGGTGGCGATGATGACGTTGGGCGCGGATAGCAGAACGGCATTGGCTATATCTCTCAACGGCAGGTGTGCTTCACCTTTCTCTCGCAAGATAGACGAGCACAAACCACTCAGGCCGATTCGCTGAGAATCGCGATCCTCGGCCATCTTTAACCCCAATTTAAAGGCGCGAATGAATGGGATGCAACCATCGCTGGAGGAAACGAAATTGCAAAACGCCCATGAGCGCTTCGGATCGCTGGAGTTCACCAAGCGCACGAAGGAAACTACCACTCGAGTGCGCGTTTACATTGACCGCGCCGTGCTGGAAACCACAAAAGATGAGCGGAGTCCGGATATTGCCCACTTGGTCTCGCTGATCGGTAGCGATGGCGAAATCGGCGCCCTATGGGCGGCAGTGACCGAGGGTGCGTTGTTTCATATTCAACTCCCCGGCGATACGCTCATCGCTGCCTCTCTTGGTCTTGAGGCCCTATGCTTCCGCGGAAGTGTCGCGGTTCCTGGCCGGAAGCGCCCGGCGCGCCACCTGCTGGCTGTGTCGGCCGAGTTAGCGAAGACGAAACCTGGTGTGGACCGTGAGAGCGCCCGCACCATTCTCTGCGATGACGATCCGGTGTTTGTGCTCTATCGCGTCGCCTCGCGATATGGCCTCCCAGTGGTGCCCGAGTGGGCCCCGTGGTTTTTGCGCGAGCTCAATCAGAGAAAGTCGATCCGTCCCTTGATGGGGCTGGGATGCTCACCGGTGCTGGTGAGTGGGAATAAACCGACCTTTCTTAAATGGATCGGCAAGGCTCTAAGAGAAGGCTTGATCCGAATTCCGAAAGAAAACGGCTCGATTGCCTGGAAATTGCCGACGAATATCCTGCCGCCTCCGGCCGCAATGCCCTCATGAAAACCAAGCGACGATGCGCGATCTTAGTGGAACGAGACCCTGGATTCCGACGTCGACAAAGGCCCCATGAAAGCGTTGCGTTAGCCATTTAGTGCGCCAGCGGGTCGGGGCGAAGCTGGAAATGTAAGACCTTGCTCGTTGTTCCTTTCCCGCCTTCCGCGTGAAAAGGTGTTCGCGTGCCGTAGGTCGCCCAGAGTCCCTTTCCCTTCCAGCCAGCCTTGGGATCGTCGATCCGGCCGTCCATCCCCTTGGCGTAAAATCCCATCGGATACGGCACGCGAAGCACAACGAACTTCCCGCTGTCGGGCAATAGCGCAAGGAGTGCGTCATTTCCGTTGCCGGTGGCAATCGGCACGTTTTTCCCCAGTCCGAAAGTATCGAACTGATCGACCCAATCGTAGTAACTGGCCTCGGCGCTTCCTGGATCAGTGACTCCCTTCAACTGGGGCCCTGGAAGTTGGTACAGCGTCCAACCTTCAGCGCAATGCTGCCCTGTCGCAGTTGGTCCGTTGAGAGGTCCTTTGCATTTGCGCCGGTCGAAGCTCGCCAAGTGCCCGCTGGCAATCACCGTCCACACAACTCCGTTACGATCGATGTCGAGCCCGCGCGGCGAGAACCCGTGAACAGGCACGTTTGGATTATTCCACGGCAGTTCGTATATTTCTGCAAGGGTAGTTGCCGGAGGATTCGATCCTGGGTTCAGCCGGGCAACGGCTCCCGGGAAACCCAACACGGTTCCCCAAATCGATCCATCTGCTGGGCTGACGGTCACGCCATAGAAAGCAGCATTGATTCGCTTATCTTTGGCAGGATCAACGGGCTGATCAGGTTCCACATATTGATCTCGCTTTCCGTTGCCGTTGATGTCGAGGATGAGTGCCGTCCACCCCTGTGACTTCTCTTCATCGTGGGTTTGCTCGAACAACTTCGTGTTCAGCCAGCCGACTGCTCCTCCGCCACCACCGCTGCTGGTCCACAGCGTATTGCTGGCGTCCTCGGCAAAGACCAGATGATGTGTGCCAAAACAGGTGTTGATGAGCGTGACTTGTTTCGTCTTTGGATCGTACACAGCGAGTTGTCGGCCGCTAGTCTTGAGGGGGAACAACACCGCCGAAGGATGACTCGAGCCTTCTTTGCAGAACGCAGGATTGTCGCTGCCGCGGATTCGAGAGGTAATCCACACGCGCCCTTGCCCATCGAACATCGGATTGTGGACGTTGGCTTGGCTGTGCCAGATCGCTTCGTCGCCCCAATAGGGCGAAGGCGCAACAACTTTATCGTCTGCGCTCGATGGTGTTTTCGGATCGCGTACGTGCAGCTTCACCTTGCTAGCTGCTGCGCCCACGGGGTCGAGGACTGGTAGATAATCCGTGCTGAGTTCGGTGGCACCGAAGATTTCGCCGTCGGCGTTGAGAGTGGGATTGCGCTTGTCCGTGGCGATCTCGTCGTGCAGATACGCCTTGGGATCAGCCCAGTCCCATTCGGTGATGACAACGTTTCGCTCGACGCCTTGCGGTCGCGGAGGGGTGGGCGGCAACTCGCCGGCCGCAACCCTGTCGGTCCAATCCGCGAACATCGGCAAAGCGCGTTCTGGTCCGAGTTGGGCGAGACCATTGGCCATGTTGTTTCCGGCTTGTCCGGAGAGTATGCGTCGGGCCCAAGCTGCGCTTGAAGAGTCAAAATGACCGAAGCTTTTTGGAATCTCACGCGTGGCTTTCTCGCCCAATTGGTGGCACGACCAGCAGCTGTCGGTTTTCAACAAGTGCAACCACTGTCCCTGGCTTTTCATATTTTCCGGGATGCCGTTCCCTTTCGGCCCTGTGCCAGGAAACTCGTTCTTGTCCGGCACGCGCAACAGAGAAAACCAATAGACGGCTGGATAGTATTCCGCCGCTGCACGCGCGTTTGGCGCTACCACGGCACTTAAGTTGATGATCTTCCCGGGAGTAGCCTGAACTGGCGAGGAATCCACTAGCCCGTAGCCGCGCACCCATACTCTATAGTTCGCCTTCGGGAGCTGTGGCAGTACGTAGCGTCCTCTATCGTCACTAACCACGATTTTCACGAATTTGGTCGGCAGGTCGGCTGTCTCCGCGATCACCCATACGCCCGCTTCCGGCCCACTGGTGCCCGTGACCATGCCGCCGATGGCGTCGTTCCCGATCGAAATCGCTTCGCCAGCGGACTGTTGCGCGTTCAGCCTGCCTAACCAAGATAGTGCGATCACGCCCGTGGCGACCAGCGCATACAAGACCTTCTTCGTCATGATGTTCACCTCGCGTGGAGCCGAATGACGGCGACATTACTCGCAGAGTGGGAACTGGGGATCTTTCAGCCTTTAGAAATCAAACGCCGTCGAATCGTAAGCACGCTGAATCGGGTTGTCAATTGGCACTATTCGCTTATGTGACCCGTGGTCGGAGCGCATAGAAGCCGAATAATGAAGGCCCGACACGGACCGACGACCGCTTCCTCGAATAAGTAAGACGCTAACCCCAAGCGTTCGGGGCAGATGACGGGGCAGGGACAATTCCATGCTGTTAAGCTGAGGAGGACAGGGAGGGTCGGAAAGGAGAAAACGTGGAAGTGATGGCCGGAGTCGATCTTGGCGGAACTGCTGTCAACTATACGTTGGTGAATCGGGAAGAGCAGTTTCTAATCAACGGATTGTGCGAGCATCCCGCGCTGTCAAGGCAGGGGCCCGAAGTCTGCCTCCGGCAGATTGAAGACGGGCTCAAGATTGCCGCTGGAAAGGCGAATGTTTCTTTTTCAGAAATCGTACCAGTCGGGCTCGACACTCCTGGTCCAGCGAGTGCGGCTGGCTTGCTGAGCGCAAAGGGTTC
>WNFQ01005321.1_pt1 | contig 10430 bp, 11 predicted proteins | sample 5400171 | NCBI WGS metagenome assembly WNFQ01 (sample SAMN13153356, study PRJNA577476) | soil metagenome | isolation source: 20 cm soil under Madrone tree | place: USA:California | collected 2016-06-14 | reverse complement strand
GTCTTCGCTTTTCAGGGCCTCAATGAGCCCGCGCGCCTCCAGCCGGGCCAGAGCCCCATATAGCGTTCCTGGTCCGAGACGTACATCGGCAATGGCCTCGATGTCTTCCGTCATGGAATAACCGTGCCTGGGTCCCTCGGCCAGGCTGACCAGGATCAGCAAGGCTGGCTCGGAGAAGCGGCCAAAATCGTCCAGTTCGGCGTCGTTTTTGGTTTTTCGGATCATGAGTATCGCCCCGCGTAATACGTGATGCGTATTACGTGTAGGGATATAGTACGTGTGACGTACTACGGTGTCAAGGAAGAAACGTGCCAAGGCTTTTCATACAAAATTTCCCAGGACGATGCGATAGCGATCCCGACTCGGGAGGCTGTCGATACCTCGCTGCCAGCCCGACCTGCTGCACATTTCGAGGCAAGTGGCAGTGCTGAGCTATCAGTACGCTGGCTTACCGTCGAATGTGATGACGCCAACGTAGGGTGGTCTGCTCGCTATGCTCGTCGTAGCACAAGTGCCATTCACAAAGTGGTTGCGATTCATGCTGCCGATTTATTTTCCGAGTAAGCGATTCGCTTCGCATCACCCTCTGGCCTTACCCTCCAGATCGCCTGTAACGTCGCGTCCTAGACGGTTCTAGACCGCGTACCAGCCGGATCTAGATTGCTGGCCGACGCCCTATTTTCGATTGGACAGCTTGGGGGCGTCACATTATGCACTCTTGGCCAGCAACCGCGCCTCGTCCAAGTCGAGTTCGTGTTCAAGCTCACGCAGTAGTTCGTCACCGATACGGCGTTGATTTCGAAGTTGAACGGCGGTTCGTCGTTGGACCCGCAGGAGTTCCCTCGACACATCAATAAAACGCTTGTAGAAATCAGCATGGATGCCGTCTTCGGAGTCACTCCCATCTTCGCCCAGAGTTGCCAAGCGCCGCCGGTAGTGTTGCGTCAAGTCATCATAGACTTCAGCGAACTCGGGACTGTCCTCGCTCCGGGCTTCTTCCAGGTACGTGAGTGCGGCTTGCAGGATGGCGCGACGTGCCTCATTCTCTTCAGGATGCGGTGTCGAAACGCCCGCGAGACCGAGCGCCCGGATTATCGGTGGGAGGGTGAGTCCTTGAAGGACAAGCGTGACCAGAATAACGCTGAAGGCGAGAAAGATGATCATGTTCCGCTGCGCGAACGGGCTACCATTTGCGAGGGTTTGAGGCAGAGCAATGGCTGCCGCTAACGAGATGACGCCGCGCATCCCGGTCCAACCAACGACAAAGATTTGGCGCGCCGCCGGCAGGCGCTCGTTCTGATGAAGAATCCGTTTTCGTATGAGACTAGCCAGGTATGCGCCGGGAAACATCCAGATCAGGCGCAGCAGGATGAGAAAGGCACTGAAGACCGCACCATACACGAGCAACGCGCGCAGATTGTGGTCCCGAATCGCTTCCAGCACGTAGGGGAGTTGCAGCCCGATAAGTACGAATACCAGTCCGTTGAGGATGAAGGTCAACGAATCCCAAACTGCCCAGGCTTGCAGGCGCACGCTGGGTGAAAAGAAGTGCGAGCTCTTGCGGCTGAGGTAAAGCCCGCAGGCGACGACGGCCAACACACCGGAGGCACGAATGGAATCGGCGGCCAGATAGGCGACGTAAGGGGTCAGGATGCTGAGGGCAATCTCGATGGGAGCATCGTCGATGCGGTGTTCGATCAGGTGTACGATCTCTCCGATCACCAGTCCTATCGCAATGCCTGCCGTCGTCAGATAGACAAGCCGCAGCAGGCCCGAGCTGAAGGTCGGCGTGTTACCTCCGATGAGCAAGGCAATCCCGAATTCAAGTGCGAGCAGGGCTGTGGCATCGTTGACGAGGCTCTCACCCTCCAGGATATCGACAATACGTTTCGGTAGTCCGATGCGCTTGGCAATCGAAGTTGCTGCAATGGCGTCGGTAGGTGCCACTACGGCGCCGAGCACGAGGCCCACTCGCCAATCAAAACCAGGAAGGAACCACCGACCCGCATGGGTCACGCCAAGTACGGTGAAGGTGACCAGCCCAAAAGCCAAGAGAACAATACTGACAGAATTGTAGGAAAATTCACGCCACGAAGTGAGCCAAGCAGCGTTAAAAAGAAGAGGTGGCAATATCACGAAAAAGATAACGTCCGGGTTTAGGGTGATCTTAGGGATTCCAGGGATGAAGCTGAGCAGTAGTCCGCCGACCACGAGAACGATAGATACGGAGTCTGTAGCTTTCGAGCCAAAGCTCCGAAAGCTACAACGAAGAGGAGCAGAAGCAGAAAGACTATCTCGACTGCGTGAATATCACTCTCCATACAGTGCTCCGTCGTTCCAAAATACAGCAACTTTGATTTTGGCGCTCTCCGCGAAGACGGGTGTCACGCGGAATTACTCCACCGGATATGCCGGTCATGGCACTCGGGATGAAGTAGAACGCGGTTCGTAGCACCTGCCGAACCACCCATCACACGGGAGACGCAGTAATGGAGCCGCCAGCCTGTGATCCGAGTGATTTTGGTATTGCACCGCGTGCAGAGTCCACGTTGTTCATACCAGAGATAGCGAAGAGTGCGAGTACCCCGAAACGTTTCCAGCATGTGGCCCCCTTCCGTTCTTCGAAGTAGGTTTCATAGGTTGGATCGTACGGGTTGGCTTCGCCTTTGACCTTGACATGCCGTTTGATGGGAGTGCTCTTGGCGTAGTGCTGCCAGACTTTATTTGTCTGTCCTTCGTCATCGCAGGTTTCACTGAAGAAATCCTTGGTTGAGTTGGTCGATCAAGTCGGCGGCAGACACGCCATGTGCAGCTTTGATGGTTCGTCGGATGCCATCCAGAAAGGTTTTAACATTCTTCTTGGAAGGCTTGATGAGCAGTTTCCCGTTAGGATATCTGCACACGTTTGTCCAAGGAAATCAAAGCCGTGCTTCACGTGCGTAATGGCGGTCTTCTTCGGAGAGAGTTCAAGACCTCGTTCTTGCAGAAAATGCTCGACCAGGGGCTTGATTTCTCCTTCCAGTAATTCTTTCGATTTGCTGGCGATGACGAAGTCATCCGCGTAACGGACGAGATTGACACCAGGCTTCTCGCCCCCAAGGGACTTGAGACGTTTTCCTGTATTTTTCCCGCAAGGCTTCATGATGAGACTCCAGACGCGAAACCTGATCATATACGGTGCCACCACTCGTCACACGAAGAAGGGCGCAACCCAGATGGGGTGGTCGTATTCTGATAATGGCGGGGCAAACTGGACCTAATGGAGGAAGCCTCCCGCCTCCCTCAGGATGGGCAGTGCTGTGGGGCGATCCGGCGATGACGACTTCGGGCACCTCCTACAGCGTGGTCTTTATGTCCAACCTTGCAATCCCGAACACCAAATTTCCGGTGGGGGCATTGATGGATCAGTGGTTACGGGAAGTAACGGGAAGTGGTAAGACCTCCTATATTGGGGGCGCATGTATTGTGAAATCCAAGGATGGTGGCAAAACATTTGCCCACTTCCAGTGCGTGCAGAACACTGATCCAGTTGCCGACGTCTCGGACTCCACGCTCGGGCATTTTTATGATGGCGGCAGCATGGCTTCCACGCCAGCTGGCGAAGTTTTTGCCGCGTTCGTGGATGTCGCCACCGCCAGATTGACGTGTGGCGGAGTCCAGATGGAAACAAGCCCTTCCAGCGGATCGCGACGCCGTTTCCGAATTACGTAGTCGCATCCCATCCCCGTCTGCGCATCGCTCCTGATGGCACGCTCACGCTATTGCTACGCCGCATACGGGTCCGTATGAGGGGATAGCCTCGATTTTGACCCTTAGCATCGCAAGTATGTAGCGAAGATGTAAGAGCATGGTGGGGTTACCCTAGATACTATTGACACAAAAATTCACAATGTACAAACGACTATTTCCGCTTTTGCAGCATTGATGCTTGTGAGATGTACTATCCTGCTCGTAAAGTCAAGAGCAAGCATTCATTTCGTGAGCATGGCTGTGACTGAGACCATCTTTTTCGAAATCAGGAGCGGGCCCTCGCGAGGAATCCATTTGTGGGCAGGCATGGCGGCAAGGCGAAATTCCGAGGATGGCAGGGTGACTGCGGCTGCAAAGGCATCCATTTGATCGACTTCCGTGATCCCTCTTTGTTTTATTTGCCAGACATGAAAATTCGCATCTTTTCGGCGAAAAGGGAAGGAAAAGCTATAAGAGTTGTTGGTCGGACCTGTCACTGCATCGCCGCTTATAACCATCTCCTCGAGGGCGGCAGACAGCGCTCGACGTGCATCCGTCACACGATGCATTCGTAAAGCACGCCTTATCTCGTATTTCCAATTGTCTATTTTAGCCATCGGCCGGTGTGGTCCAGCTCGTCGGATGAGCTCTTGCACGATCGAGGACGCATCTCTACCCAATATGCTTTCAGTCTCTCTGTATTCTGCGCTGCTCAGCGGATAGGTAGCAAAGACATTGTCGAGTGCTCCGAATCCCTGTTTTAGAACTTGCGGATTGATCGAAGCATCGGAAAGCATTATCAAGGGCCTAGTACTTGCCTCAGGGAATTTCTCCTGGAACAGGCCCAAGAACTGGTTAGCGATTATAAAGTTCCCCACATAGAGCAGACAGCTGGGCTCCATCGACTCGATTGTGCTTATAGTCTGAGCAATATCCTTTGCGTCCACGATGTTCACGGTTCCAACGTGCAATGCACCCTTGCTGATATAGGAGGGACTTGATAGCAAGGTCTCATACTTGGCGGTCAGATAGTCAGCATACGCCTTGTTAGCTTCATTGATCTGTTTAACGACCAGAAAACGGACTGACGGTTTGCTTTGATTCTGTGGCCGTAGTCGGCGTAGGGCGAAATTGATCGTATCGACTGCCTGCTGATCGTCGGTCGGCGACATTTGAAGCAAAGGACAGTCCAAGGGACCTTTGCACCAATCGACCTTCTTCAGCAAGTCAGGATTGGTCTCCTTTGTGGCCAACAGGGGTATCGGCGGTTGGGCTTGCATGTAGACAGGAAGGGCGTCAATTGTCCTCTGGCTGGAAACATGCCCAATAACGAGTAGAGTGTCGTTCCGGCCTGCCAAATCACGGGCCGTTGGCACAGAATTGGCTCCTTGATCGTCCACATCTTCAACAACCACGTCCACATCGTCGATTTGGAGGGTTTGAAGTTTGCTTCCAAGATTGATACCGCGAAATAGCCGCTTGATCTCCTCATTCTTCTCGCTTCCCACCATGTAGACTTTGTATTGTTTCGGTCCGATCCACCATTCCCTCACAGGATCAAGGAAGACTATCCCAAATATGACTATGAGGAAGGGAACAACCGTCTTCTCGGCGAGGCGAGTAAGCATTCGTTTCAAGGAATGGGAGGAGCCTTCGGGCGCTTCACTAGTTTTCGGCATGGCAGAATCCCTTTCCTGTGGATTCGAGTCAACGACTGTCTGGGTAGTCGGGGAACTGCATAGGGACATTCGTCGTGCTCAGCGCCAAGTGAACGATCTCTGAGGACCAGCTTGATGCTGACGGATAGTGCGGCACGGACCGAAATCGTTACAATCTGCAGCAAATGAAGATGAGTTGAGTCTCCTGTCTCATGTTCCTCATACACAAGCAGTCCGAATATCGACACACAAGTTGTAAGGGAGAAAGGGCACGTGGTTCTGTGCCCTCTTTTCGGAGTCTCTTGACCATAACTAGTACAAACTAGCCACAACCTCGACCTGCCGACGTGTGAGATCGGAAGCCAGCTCTTTTGCTAACTCCTTCTCCCGACTCGATTTCTGGAGTTGGCGTCCACGAGCTGCGCCCTCTTCCCAGATCTCCGCCAGGAAATACTGGTCGCGATACCGATTGAAAACCAACTTGGTCTTATTCGCAGGTTTATGGTTTTCCGCGGCATTGCTAGCTACCATCATGCGCGTGGTGCCATCTTTTGCCTGCAGGAGCAACATTTGGGGAGCACCGCTGATGGCTCCAATGGTGTAGGCTCCGGCTGGAAGTGTTTTTTCCCCCGCCGTGAAGTTAAAAGGAACATTCGCGCGCAAATTGCTGGTCTGTGCGATTGCCGACCCTGTTACCAGCAGCAGACTCAGCAGGCTGACGAGACTGAACGCTTGCCGTTTCATAAATCCTCCTCCAGGTCGAGAATGATGGAGGTCGCGCAACCCGATCTCACGCTCTGTGCGTTTCTTGTCTCCACACCCACAACCGTAAATTTGACTTCTATCGCTGGGGATAATTGCACGCAACGTGCCACCTTCAGGTCGAATTCACTGTTCGCGAGTTGCGGCTTGCAACTTATTGATTGGGGGAACAATTCGTCGGCACCACACTCGGCCGGGAAAGCTTTAGCGGAAGCCCTAACTCCATGTTCACAAACCCAAAGGTTAATGGACTCGCCTTACGGCTAGATTTCAAGCGAAGGGATCTGGAAATTTCCGCATAGTGACGAAACAGACAGAAAGTTCTTAATAGTTTTCGCCAGCGAGAATCCATTCCTTTCTTTGCTACGTAACGACAAGATCGATATTTGCGCCCTCTGCGCTAAAACCTCGGCAACCGTTTACCTCAGCCAAAACCATTACCCGACCCCGCGAATGCGCCAAATCTCGCTGGCGACTTAAAGCAACGCCATGACAATAACACCTGAGAACTGGGAAAACGTTAAGGCTCTGTTCGATGCGATGCTCGAGTTGCGGCCCGAAGAGCGCGCGGAGTTCCTGCGGGAACGAACCACTCATGCCGAAGTCCGTCAAGAAGTGGAGAGGCTCCTTGCGGAATATATGCAGACACAGAGTGGCTTCCTGTCGGTGCCGATGTTTCCCAGTACGGGTACCCCGCCGACTGAAGGGCACAGACCGTGCCCCGGCGACCTTCTCGCGGGAAGTTTCAGGATCGTCCGTTTCATCGCAAGCGGTGGAATGGGAGATGTGTATGAGGCGGATGAGCTTGAACTGCAAGAGCGAGTAGCCATCAAGACCGTACGTCCCGAAATTTTGAGGCAGCCGGACGCCATGGTGCGTTTTAAACGCGAAATCCACTTGGCGAGACAAGTCACTCATCCCAACGTCTGCCGCGTTTTTGATCTCTTCCGCAACTCCTCTCCGATAGGGGAAGAGACCGTATTCATCAGCATGGAGCTGCTGCATGGAAAAACGGAAAAACTCTTGCGGAGCGCTTAGAAGATGGTCCGTTCGGCACACAGCAGGCATTGCCTTTAATTATGCAGATGGCATCAGCCCTTAGTGCCGCTCACGACGTTGGAGTCATCCATCGAGACCTCAAGCCCGGTAATGTTCTGTTGATCGACTCCGAGAATGAAGCCAGAGGTATGAAGGCGGTCATTACGGACTTCGGACTGGCATCTCGATCCATTTCCTCAAATGCAGAGTCGTTGCCGACAACTCAGAGCCTAACTCCCAATCTTTTCGGAACACCACTGTACATGGCTCCGGAACAAATAGGAGGTCAGCCAACCACGACCCGCACCGACATCTATGCCCTTGGTCTCGTGATCTATGAGATGCTCACGGGTGACCGCCCGTTTCAAGGCGATACGCCAACTCTAGCGGCGATGAAGCGACTGTCTGAACCGCCGATCCCTCCGCGAAAAGTCCTGGCTAAACTCAATCCCGTCTGGGAAGGTGCGATCTTGCGATGTCTGCAACGAGACCCTGCCAATCGGTTTGCACGCGTCCAGGAGGTCGTTGCCGCGCTGTCAAGGGAGGAGGTAAGTGCCGAAGCTTCATGATGCGCTGGAAGAGGAACGTAAAGTCTTAGGCGGAACAGCCTCAAGCCGGGCGCCGCTCAAACCATAAGCCGAGCCCGATGGGTGGGCGCCCTCAGGCTCTTGGCTGGTGCTCCCCACCAGTTCAAACCATTCGCTTGAATTATCACGTTTTTATCACACACGACCTGCTTTGCCAGCACGATCTCAACCTGCGACGTGAACGATGATCTCTGCATCTCCCTGAAAATAAACTGGCGGAAGCGTGTGCGAGTCGAACGCACCGGCGACATCAGAGATGCCGCCCGCCGGTTTTGAAGATCACCAGGAGTGTTCTGACTGGTCATGAAAATTCTCTACTCTACTTGATTCTTCAACCGCTTACCAGGAACAGGTTCTGACACGTTCGGATCGACGTTGACCTATTATGACCATGGAACTATCACGTTTTTATCACGGCGGGTTGGTGCCCCCGTGGATTGGAGGCGGCGGAATCCACGTTTCGAAAAACCCGAAACGTGGGGCACCCGGCAATCTCTCAGTAATGGGCCACTTGAACTTCATCTCCGTATCGCGTGAGCACTTCGTTCTTACGCCAGCCACTCCTTTGGCGAGTCGAGGTTTCTCGTTGGGTAATGCACATGACGTGAGGGCGGAATGGAAATTACGCCATAGACATTACCGTCGACTTCTACTTCTGTATAAAGCAACGGTATTGGGGGTGTGCAACGACTGTCCAAAATGTCCCGAAATCGCTTCTCGGAATAGTTGCAGCCACGCACATCTTCTCGATCCCGTGTACCGTCTAGATTCAATTCGTCCCCTGCACCGAGAATGAGGTAAGCCTAGTCCGTGGGATTCCGCCCCGCAGCATTTGCGAGCGCGATGAGATCCTCGGCAAATTCGTTCTTTATTTTGTCGTCCTTATCAAGGGGATAGGTGAGCTGCGCGATTAAAACTCGTACCGCAACGCGAATTGCATGACGCGCGGCTGAGTCAGCAGACTCGTGTAGGCTCCGAAATTGTTCGGCGACTGCGTAAGTGACGTCAGAAGAGCCGACGATCCCACCGACTGAGCGTTGAAGCGCGTGAGATTTGGCACGTTAAACACATCCCACCGGAATTGCACGCTGTGAGTTTCCCGGTAGGGCATCCTCCAGCTTTTGTATAAGCTCATGTCCCACTCGGCGAAGCCGTTCCCACGCAAGACGTTGCGCGAGCCGACCTGGCCGGGAAGAGGCAGGGTGAAGTCCTGCTGCGCCGTGGCGGGATCAGCAAAAATGTTGACGCTTCCGTTTTTCTTGAAAGTGCCTGTTCTGGGTTTCGAAGTCATCTGAGTGATCGCAGTGAGGAACCAGTCTGTCGGCCAGCGTTGGCCACCGTCGACGCTGAAGGGGAATCCGCTGGTCCAGCGAGCCACTCCGGAAGTCTGCCAGCCACCGATGAAAGCGTCCAACAGGCCATTGGCGTTGCCGGCCAGTGCGCGACCTTTGCCAACGGGTAGTTCCGCAATCCAATTGAGGTTGAACTGGTGGGTAACATCAAAGTCGGAGACTGCGCGAGCTAGATTCGGGGAAAAGGCGTTTGCGAGGCGGCTTCCGACCAGGCCGATGTTCTGGTAGCCGAATCCGACGCGCGACGCCGCGGACGTGACGTCGATGGACTTCGAATAGGTATAGTTGAAGTCAAACTGAAATCCGTGACTGACCTGTTTCCTCAGGTTGATTTGAAGCGCGTGGTAGCTAGAAGTGCCAATTGAACTCCATCCGTACATGGAAATGGCCTGGTTGTTCAGGAACTGGCCAGAACCGTTACCCAACAAACCTGGATGGCCGTTGAAGTAATAGGATCCGGTGCCGCTGTTGTCGCCTATCCCGCCATACAGGTCAATATCCGCCAGGCCAACGATCTCGTCGCCAATGACCGACAGACCCGGGTTGTAATACATGTTAAAGACTTCCTGAAGCAGACCGTCCTGAGGATTGGTTGCAGTGGGCACGAAACCGGTTCCAAAGGTGTCCGAATACTGAGTGGCGCCCGCGCGGAGCGGAGGCAGCATGTCGATCCAGTACTGAGAGGTGGGACCTAGCGTCGCGGCGGTAACTGTTCCAATCTGCGCCGGTGTGATGACAGCCTGGTAATAATTTGTTGGCGCCCCACCGTTGCTGGACAGAGCAAACTTCCTTGCCAGGTTGGACAAAGCCGATGCCGCCGTGTAGTAGTCAATTCCCGACTTTGGGTCTTTAATATTCAATGGCTGAGTCAGGTCGCGCTGCGTGAGCAGAGCGTGGCCGAAACGGCCTACATACGATACCTGCACGGAGAATCGGTGGGGCAGTTCGCGTCCGATGGAAACGTCTGCGGTATAGGAATGTGGCGTCTTGAGCGTGTTGTCGGTTCCCCACAGGTTGGCCTGAGAGTTAACCACAGTTTCTTGGGGAAAACCCGGTGGGGGCGGCGGCAACAGGAATGGAACGCCATCGATATTGGTTGGCGGAATCGCGTTGATGCCGGTGATTCGAGGCAGGTTCTCCGCGCTGGTCACACCAAAAGTGCAACAGGTGTTTTGAATCGTGGTGGAAAAACCGGAGGCGCCGATCTGATCGAAGCTGTTGATGAGCGCGAATCCCGAGCGGTCGTACACTCGGCTGAAGCCGGCTCGGATGACGGTCTTGTCGTTGTCGCCAAAGATTTTTTT
>WNFQ01004245.1_pt1 | contig 10430 bp, 9 predicted proteins | sample 5400171 | NCBI WGS metagenome assembly WNFQ01 (sample SAMN13153356, study PRJNA577476) | soil metagenome | isolation source: 20 cm soil under Madrone tree | place: USA:California | collected 2016-06-14 | reverse complement strand
ACCCAATTCGCCCAATCCGCGCCCCTCTTTACTCTCGAAGAGGCACGTAAGCGCTATAACAAGGATGACCGCAACCGCTCCCTTCTGAACCTCCTCCAACGTCTCAAAAAACAAGGACGTGTACGAAAGATAGCCAACGGAGCCTACGTCGGCGCCTTCTCTGCAGTTCCCTTGAATCGGTATCGCGTCCCCGGGGCGCTCCGAGATGACGCCGTAGTCGCCCTCCACTCTGCGCTCGAATTCCACGGGGTCGCCAATCAAACCTTTCAAACCGTCTACTATTTTTCCGCTCGCCTCCGCAAGAATGTCGTCTTCGATGGCGTCACCTACCAAAGTGTTGTTCCCCCACGTCCATTGGCGCTCCCAGCCCATCGCCTTCTTCAAACGGAACGAGGCGCTGACAATGTCCTGGTTACCGGACGTGAAAGATCCTTCGTCGACTGCTTGCTCTACCTCGACTACAGTGGAGGACTCGAAGAACTCGACAAATCTCTTGCCATGTTTCCTTCTTTTGATTTCGACGCCGCACTCCACTACCTCAAATTGCTCCACAGCCCCTGGCTCTATTCGCGTTTGGGCTTCCTACTTGATCGCCATGTGGACAAACTTTTCTTTCGAGGAACAGTACGGGACCGTTTTCTGCGCAAGCTTCCCCGCGGCGTGGTCTACCTCGCCGACAAGCGTCGGGGCCAACGCTGGGTTCCGCTGTGGAAACTCATGGTGCCTCAGATGTTCTCGCCTTCCCAAGCAGGTTCCCTGCAAACATGAAATTCACACCTGCCCAAATCCGCGAACTGGCCCAGAACACTGGCTTTCCTCCTGAAAATCTTGAAAAGGTTCTCCGGCTGCGGGAACTCTTGATCGAATTTCACAGGCACACTATTCTCAAAGGAAAACTCGTACTCAAGGGCGGAACCGCGCTCAATCTCTTTTACCTCAGCCTCGCACGGCTCTCGGTCGATATCGATCTGAACTACATCGGACATGTTGATCGCGAGGCAACACTCAAGGACCGCCCAGAGATTTGCAAGGCTGTCGAACAAATCACTACCGGCCTCGGGTACAAACTTCAGAATGGCGTGGACGACTATGCGCTCCGGGAGTGGTATCTAACTTTCACAAATTACGCGGCGCACCCCGATCGCATCCAGGTGGAGATCAACTTTTTGATGCGCGCTTGTGCTCTGCCGCCACAGGAACGAAATGCCGCGGCCATCGGAGATGCCGCACCATCTCGGTACCTCGTTCTCTCACTCGAAGAGTTGTTTGCCGGAAAGACGAAAGCCATGATCGACCGTCACCATCCGCGTGACCTCTACGACTTGTATCGCTTTTCCGCCGCAGGACTTACCCACGACGCCGAACTGCTCCGAAAACTCGCGGTCCTTTTTGCCAGCACGATGGACCGTGACTTGCGCACGTACCAGATGGATCGATTCAAAGCGCTGGACCAGAAAGAACTCGAACGGCTTCTCTATCCGCTTCTCCGGGCCGATGATCGGCCAACTCTCGAGAAAATGCTATCGGCCGTTTCTCCGCTCCTCAAAACAGTGCTCGACCACGAACGGGAATCCTCCTATCTCGCAGCGATAGCCTCCGGCAAATACCAGCCGGAACTCTTGTTCCCCAAACACCCTGAAATCGTCGAGCGCATTCGCCAGCATCCCGCTCTTCTCTGGAAAGCTGCCAACGTCGCTGAGTATCTATCCAAGTCGAAGAAGCGCACCTAAATCTGTCTCATCTCACAGGCGGCAAGAAAACCGTTTGGGACTCACTCTGGCCTTGGGACTGGCTTTTTGGCATAAAGCTACACTCCAACCAATCTTGTTTCAGAAATCGGCGGAAGACGCTCGCACTGCCGTGCAAATGTGCAACAGGTTGCCAATAAGTGTAGTAGAATCAATGTGGAGGAGTGGCAGAGTGGCTGAATGCGACGGTCTTGAAAACCGCTAAACCCGAAAGGGTTTCGTGGGTTCGAATCCCACCTCCTCCGCCACTAAACCCAAAGCCTCCGTGGAGTTAGAGATGCCTTCCATTCTTCTTGCAGGACCTAGCCTTTATCCCAATTCATCCCATTGCACCGGATTGCCTGGCCAGCGGTCCGCGAAACCGTTAGGCTCGACCTCTACAAAGCGGACTGCGAAACCGTGATATCTGCGGTCGGTCACTCGGGCGGAGCACGTAACGCGCGACAGGAGCAGGGAACAAATGTTCAGGCCTGCCCGTATATTCCCCTGGTCCAGGGAAAAACACTCAGAAAGGTGCTTTAATGAAAGCCGGATTTGGCATGATTGCTTCCCTGGCGGTTTTGTTACTGACAATCCCGAGCCAGAGTCAGTCCGTACTTGAACCAGCATCCAGGGACAGGCCAATTGCATTCCAAGATATTTCGATAATTCCGATGGACACGGAACGCATCCTCCAGCACCAAACTGTCCTCGTTCGGAGCGGCAAGATCACTGACGTCGGTCCCACAAGCTCCGTGCATCTGCCGCTTGGGACGGTCATCATTGACGGACGGGAAAGGTTCTTGATGCCGGGCATGGCCGACATGCACACGCACGTGGATCGCAAAGAAATGCTACCGCTGTTCCTGGCTGCCGGAGTCACGACGGTGCTCAACATGGGGCTGGCGTCGCCGGAATTTGTTACCGTCACTCGCGACGAGATACGCAAGGGCTCGGTTGTGGGCCCGCGAGTCTTTGCCGCTTTCATGATTGACGGACCCGGTGATCCTGGGCCGGAGTACGTCGCGCTATGCGAGATTGACGCACGCGCCGCGGTCGCGCGCGCGAAGCTTATTGGATATGACTTCATTAAGGTGTACTCGCGGCTGCAACCGGACGTCTATGCGGCGGTGCTGGAAGAGGCGAAGAAACAAAACATCGCGGCCGTGGGTCACATTCCGTCCGCGGTCGGGTTAGAGAAGAGCCTCGCCCAGGGGCAGATCATGATTGCTCACGCCGAGGAATACTACAAAACGTATTTTCAGAACAAGCCGGACGATGCGCGCATCCCGGGGGCAGTCGAACTCACACGCCGCACTGGTGCCTACGTCACTCCGAACCTGTCGTTCTTTGCCGTTCTGACCAATGCGCTTGCAGATCCGCAAACCGTGGACAGACGAATGGCCGAGCCGGATATCGAGTTCCTGCCACCGGACATCCGGGGAAATTGGCTAGCCGCCCGGCCAGCAAAAGCTTCCGACCGTTTTGTCCCGGAGTTGGCGACTTTGAAGAAACTAACGCGAGCGCTGTCAGAGGCCGGCGTGCCACTCCTGACGGGCACGGATAGTCCGGCTGGCCTGATCCCAGGGACCTCCGTGGATGATGATCTAGATCAGCTAGTGGGCGCGGGTCTCAGCCCTTTCCAGGCGCTCTCGGCCGCCACGCACACGGCTGGACAATTCATCCATCAGTACGTGCCGGAAGCGGAGGAATTCGGAACCATTACACCCGGCAAGTCGGCTGACCTCGTCATGCTTGCGGCCAACCCGCTTGTGGATGTCCGAAACGCGCGGAAACCACTGGGTGTGATGGTGCGCGGCCGCTGGTTCGAACGCCGCGAGCTGCAGACCCTGGTTGAAAAGCCTGTTCCAGGCTACAAACAGATAGTGGCCTTGGAAGCGGTGTTCCAGCACAGTTTAAGCGAACGCGGGGCCGCGGAAGCAATCCGCGGATTCGAGACCAATTCCCAGGCCAGCGAAAAGCTTCCGGAAAGTTTTGCCAATGCGCTTGGATATCAGATGATCAATGCCAAGAAGCTGAAAGACGCCATAGCGTTGTTTATCTTCAACACCGAACAGTATCCAGAGTCGTGGAATGTTTACGACAGCCTTGGCGAAGCATACGTAAATAGCGAACGCTACGATCTGGCGGTCGTCAACTACCGGCGTTCACTTGCGCTCAACCCGAAAAACGCGGGCGCGTTTGAAATGTTGAAAAAGGCTGCAGCAATGTCATCTAGGCCGAACTGATACGCTCCTGCATTTTCCAGCCGATCTGGCAGGCAATCACAAGAAGGCTGCCCGTAAAACTGGGCGCACTCGCCACTTCGATTCGAGCCACCACGCGATAACGCCCAGATGGCAACCCGGAAGCATTAGGCCGCCACGGCGAATTATTTGCAGGGTAATTTCTCGATGTTCTCCGCCGCACCGTCGACCCAGACCTCGTAGCATTCGCTTTGTCGATAAGCCTTCCCATCAAACTTGAACGATATCCTGCTTTCCCTGGTGGTGGAGCTATTGGCACTGACAAGAAAGTTCTTGATGCCCCCGGCAGCCTCTTGCTCGAAGCCAAATCCCAAGACGATGGGGGCTTCCTGTTCAAACAAGTTGAGCCACTTTCCCGAAGAGTGGCGAAATACCCAGGTTTCGCAATTTCCGGTCCCGCCGCAAAGTCGTTGTGTGCCTCGAATGATCAGCCCATCCGCTTCTCCCAGTGAGATTCGGCGGACTCGTAATTCGGACTCCCAGGAATCGGGGGCATCGAAACTCGTGTCCTTTACTTGATCGATGATTTCCTTTTGTTCTGCAGCGCTTAGCCCGGCCGCCGGGAAAGTCTCACGGGCATTCAAATCATTTAGCCACCAGCCGATTCTTTCACCGGAACTCCTGATTGGTGCGGTAGCTACTGCCGAGAGGGATGATAGGCGTTCTGCGAAGTCCGGATATTCTTCCTCGATTGATTTGCGGAATGCAGCCACCACGTCCTTCCTTGTTGCGCCAGGATACTTGCTTGCTTCCGGCCACAGATTCAAATAGTAGAGCGCGTGATCGAATTGCCCGCAAAAAGTATGTTGTAGAGCGAGAGAGAGCAAAGCACTGGCGGTATCATCATCAGGCTCCAGGCCGGCAGCTAGTTGCTTGGTCTTTTCTGGTGTAAGCACGCGCTGCTTTTGATCGAAATCGATATTATTGGGTGAAAGGATTCGAGGGCAAAATTCCAGCGTCGTATCCAAGAGCTTGCCTTGGCTCACGCGGAACACCTTTTCCGCTCCCGGTCGATTGGCACTGGTCGTAAGGCCGGAAAGACCAGGAATATTCTCCCTGATGAGCATTTTGCCGAATTTATCCTTCTCGAATCGCGTGCCAAAAGGGGCATCAAAGAGCTCGTGCGGTTTGGGGAAAAGAGAGATGACGGTATAGGCCCAGCAGCAGTGCGCGCCACCGCCAGTGTCCGTGAGGAAAACTACTTCGGGCTTGCCGTCGCCGTCGAAGTCCTGGCCGGTATGGTTCTCGTCGAAAATCACGCCAAACCCAGTCTTGCGGAACACCACGTGGCCGCCGCTGGTGTAGATCGCCGCGGTGCACCCGTCGCCATCTACTCCACCATTGCGCGCAGGGCCCAGCGAAATCTCGTAGCCGTCCCAAAGTTTTTTGGTGTAAGGCTGGTTCTGAGGGTCCTCAACCATAGCGCGATGGCAGGAAACCTTGCCAGCCAAGTCGTCTTGTGCGCAGAGTGCCGGCACAGGGGATAGAATCACAACCATCGCGAAGAGAACTCGTCTCATGCAAAAAGTGTATCGTGGCGTATTGAATTCGGTGTAGGAAAAGAAGGTATGGTTTCTCAACAACAAGTGATGATGACGAAAGAATTGGCGGCAAGGATCGTCGATTTCTGCCCCGTTCTAAGAGTTACGTGTGCTACCTGACTGATGGCACTTGGCGGCTCATGCCATCTCCCCATGTCCTTCCTACTTTGTCGACCTGGCGGAAAAGTTTCCCACGATCGATTGCGGCTGCGGCGAGCCAATCGGCCAGTTCGGTTCTCACCCAATCAAGAACCAGAACCGTTCGGACGTGGCCTCCCTTGCCAATCAGATCAACAATGGCCCAATGCTCTTCGCGCTGCTGGCGATGATCCAATCTCAACGTCACGGCTTCATGCCGCCTCAAGCCGCACGCGAGCAGCAATGCGAGTAATGCTCGATCGCGTTTTCCTTTCAGTCGTTGATGATCGGGTGCTTGCCAAAGTGCTTGGCCCTGCTCCGCAGTCAGCCAATTGCCGAGGTGCACTCCCATCGTAGAAGCGTGCCGAGGGCACGATAGGTGACATTATTCAATATTTGGTTTACATCAGCGACATCGTAAACCCGTCTTCCACGAGCGCTGTGTGGCGACTGACAGAACGGTGAACTTTGAACCGTCGCCTTTCGCTTGACGTTGCTCCGAGTCAGAACCAACGAACCCGACGAGAGTTATAGAGTAGGACATAAGAATGTCTCCTTTTTCTTGCCCCATTTTCTTGGGGCACACAGAAGCGAGTGGCTTCTGCTTCCAAAGCGAGCGGCTGCTTTATGGGAGGGAACCCAATGGCGTAAGGGCGGAACCGGGAAAGCAGAAGACGCGAAGCTGCTGGACGCAGGAATTAGCCCGAAGCAGTGCCCAGGAAAATGAGTGGCAGAAAAAGGGCGGCCTGCTGAACCGGGAAGATCGGTGCGGTATCGGCCGAGACATGTGAGCACGTAAAGCGGGACAGAAAAAATCAGTCGCGTCATGATCGCCACAGGTTCCACAATGGTGCTGGATTCGAGTGGCTCCTGCGACGATGAACGCCGGACGGCTGTGAGAAATGCGCTCGGCGATTGTGGTTAGAGTGCGTGACCGCAACCCGATGGGAGTTGCCGATGACTTAGGGCACCGTTTTTGGTGATTACTTCCGTATAGCGACAAACCGGGTGTTACCGCGTTGTGGCTTGAAACGAACTATGATGGCGGCCACCTCTGAGGAGGGGCTTATTCGCTCGATTTTGGGAAACCTGGCGTGGGCCGGAGGGCTGTCTCTATTAGTGCAGCGCTCAGCAATCCTTCTGCTAAATGCCCAAGTAGCGTAGAAATGAGCGCAGGAGCTCGCTCTTAAGCGGCTGGTCGTCTCTTGGAATCACGGCCTGCCAGCACTGCATATCATGATCCACCAGAATCAGCTCTATCAGAGTGCTGATCAGCGTCACAAGGGCAAAAGACACCGCCATTTGCGGGTCGGGATGTTTGATCTCCTTGCGATGTACCAAGAACAAGTCGACCAGGTACTGGTGGGTGCGCATCTCCAGCTTATTGATTTTCTTATAAAACGATGTGTGATCGCGGGCCTGCGCGAACTGGCGGAGGGCGCGCATCAGTCCGGCGGCGGCGCGGAAGCTTACCAGGATGTTGTTGATGAGCTGCTCGGCAAACACGGCCAGGGGAATCTGGCGCGCCATGGCGGGCGTGAGCATCATGCGCAGCCTCTCATCCTGGCGCTCCAAAATGCCGATGATCACCGTTTCGAGCAGCGCGTCCTTGTCAGGAAAACGGCGATAGATGGCTCCAGGCGTTAACCCGGCGTGCTGGGCGATGCGCGGAATGGTGGCGCCCTCTAGTCCATGCTGTCCTAAGACTTCCGCCGCTGCCTTCAACAACTTACGCATCGATTCCCGGCTGCGGGCTTGTTGGGGAGCGAGTGTTTTGTTGGCCATGGCCTTCCTTTATACCAGCTCGGCAAAATAATACTTGACACGAATGTAAATGTAAATATACATTTACATTACGCGAAGCGAACGCGTGCCGGCCGGGCTTTGCCCCACCGGTAAACGCATTGAGGAGATTCTTATGATGCAGCACCTGCTTTTCTTGTTTCTCCTGATCGTGGCTCCTATTTGGGATTTGTACTCCATCCCGAAGTTGAAGCGCAATCTCAGCTCTGAATACAAAATTCGCTACTATAAGCTTCTTTGCGCCTGGATGTGGATTGCCAGTGCGCTCGCAGTTGTTGCCATTGGCTTCCGCCCGTTGTTCACCATCAACCCTTCGCCCGGTGAAATTTCTTGGCTATTGCCGCACCCTTGGGTTCGCTACCTGGTAGAAGCGCTGATCGCGGTCGCTGCTATTATTATTGTGGTGCTTCCGGTCGGCGTTAAGATCTGGAAGAAGCTCACGAAGCGGCCACTGAAGTATTCGTCTGCTGCCGCCTTAAAATCGCTCAGCTACTTCTTGCCCGGAACCTGGACCGAGCGCCGCTGGTGGGTGTTCGTCAGCATCACAGCGGGAGTTTGCGAAGAAATTCTCTTCCGCGGCTTCATGGTGCACTACTTACACGTTTTCCCCTGGACGCTGAATCTTACGCCGGCGCTGCTGATTTCCTCAGTGATCTTCGGAGGTCACCACATCTATCAGGGTGCTAGCGGAGTCGCAGGGACGGCGATCGTCGGCATTCTCTTTGGCCTATTGTTTCTGCTGACCGGAAATCTTCTGCTTCCGATTATCTTCCATAGCGTGACGGATCTGCGCCTGCTCGCCTTATTGCGGCCTCCGGCTGATACACCATCCTGAGAATCAACCATTCATTCTTTTTCGGGGCTTTGTGCCACCGGTAAACGCATTGAGGAGATTCTTATGGCCACAGCAACCGTTTCCGCTGCAACCGTACCCGTAACAACCGTCGAGCATCCGCTGCGCAACTCGAATTATCGCCTCTGGCTGATCGGCGGCACGATTTCGCTGCTGGGCGACCAGTTCTATCTGGTGGCCTTGCCATGGCAGCCGTTAGACTCGCAAGGGTCTCGTGGGTTCGAATCCCACCCTCTCCGCCATAATCGCCTAACGGCGTTAAAGCGCAGTCGGCATCTCGTTAGGAAATCAAGCACTGACAAGAAGCGCGTTTATCGTTGATCTGTCCCGGAATGATTTCTGCTTAGCCCGTTTCTCACGATCTATGCGGCTTAGCTAGCGGCGAGGCGACACTTTCGAGTGGCATGTCGTCCCAAACCGGAGTCACTGCTTGCCGCGCCTCAGTAGATGAGCTTTAGCGAAAACTGAACTTGCCGCGAAGTTCCCGTCGTCTTGCTGATCATGCCAAACCCTGTGCCCTCGATGATGTTCGCAGGTAGTCCCATGTTGACGATGTTAAACAGATTAAAGAACTCCCCGCGGAATTGCAGGTCCGCTCGCTCCAAACCGCTTCCCCGGTGGCCAATCGGAGTTGTCTTGATGAGCGCAAAATCGAAGTCATAATATGCCGGGCCTCGAAGAGTATTACGGCCGACCGTTCCAAAGCGCCCGGAGTTTGGTCCGGTCCCGCCCGCGACCCCGATGGGAATGGAAAAGAGACTTGCGTTGTTCACCCCTCGCCCAAAATAATCGTTGCGCGGTCGGGTTGTACTGCCGGCGCTCGATAGGTCCGGTATCCCAATCTGGTCCGGCCGGTCCGCGCCAATCGTTCCCGCGCCCGTCTGCTGGATTCCCGAATACACCGTAAACGGCGAACCACTAGTGATCGTCGAGATGCTCAGCAACTCCCAGCCCTTCGTCAACAGCTTGGTTCGATCCGACTGAAGTCCCAAATGCTCGAAATGCAAGCCCTGGGCTGCGCTCAACGTGAACGCCTGGGTCACGTCAAAGCTTGACGGCCCTCTTTCCGCTCGCGTATCGAACGGGTTTTGCGGACTAAACAACGTCACAGCGCCGGCGGATCCTGTTCCTCCGATGATGCCGCTGACATCATCCAGCGATTTGCCCCAGGTGTAGCCTGCCTGCAATGACGGACCGCCATGCCCAACATTTCCCGATAATGAGGTCTGCAAGGCGTTGTACGACGAGTGCGACGTCGCTGTTATCACAGACTCGAATCCGAAACCACCCGTCACCGCGCCACTTCCGTCGAAGTTTGTAAACCGCGCAAATTCCGACCCTGCTCCGGGATACGCGTTTGGATATGACATTCTCGGAAGTCGAAATGCCGATGTTCCAACATACGCGACATCGGCCGTGAGGCCGCCAAAAACCCGTTCCAGCCCCAATGTCCAAGTCTGCAAGTAGCCATTGCCGAAGCGCCGGTCGATCCCGGCCAGACTCAGCAGCGAGAGCTGATGACTCGGCGCCAGCGCCGCCAAATCCTGCTGGTATCGATTTATGTCCATCACCGTATTCGCCGGGACTTTTTTCGGATCGCCGCTGGCCAGCACGTTCACGCCAGCGGTGTTATAGACAGGCGGCAATTCGTTTGGTGTAATTTGGAATCCATAGGCAATCTCTCCGTTTTGCGCCGCATTGACGCGCGGATAAACAACGTAGGGCGTTGACCCCGTAAGAAGATTGTCCTGCCAGATATTTGGCGGAATCACTGTGATCGCCCCGCCCATGTGCACATGCACCGCCTGCGGCGCATTCCAGTCCACCTGCAAACGCGGCCCCCAGCCGTTCCTATTGGTCTGATAAGTAGGCTGCGGATTGATCAAATATTCCTGGCCAACGCCCGCGGGTGGGAACGAATTCAGAAAGCTCGACGTTCGGTTCGCCCGCTCCGAAATCGGTGTGTAGAGCTCGTATCGCAGCCCATAATCGAGCGTCCAGTGCGGATTGATTTTCCATGTGTCCTCGACGTAGGCGTTCACATCATTCCGGTTGATTGCCGCCGGCCCAATGTGCGCGCCATCCGATGCGTAGGGCGGCG
>WNFQ01011037.1_pt1 | contig 10431 bp, 9 predicted proteins | sample 5400171 | NCBI WGS metagenome assembly WNFQ01 (sample SAMN13153356, study PRJNA577476) | soil metagenome | isolation source: 20 cm soil under Madrone tree | place: USA:California | collected 2016-06-14 | reverse complement strand
TTCGACGAAATCAGAGGTCTTTACGCGCAACTGCCCGTTTCGCGCGTGCGCGCGTATTCGGCGAGCCGATTTTCATTTAACGCGGAAGGTGGTCGTTGTGAGACGTGCAAAGGTCAGGGGGTGATCAAGCTGGAAATGAATTTTCTACCGAATAGTTATGTGCCATGCGAAGATTGCCGCGGTCGCCGTTACAATCCCCAAACGCTCGAAGTCCTCTATAACGAAAAATCGATCGGCGACGTGATGAAAATGACGATTGAAGAGGCGGCGCAGTTCTTTTCGGCACACCCGAAAATTGCGCGTGCGCTTTCATTGCTTGTTGATACTGGCCTTGGCTATCTCAAACTGGGGCAGCCGAGCCCGACCTTGAGCGGCGGCGAAGCGCAACGCCTGAAGCTCGTGACGCAATTAAAGCGGGGAGTCAATCGCGCTGCGAATGAGCGGATTCGAAAGATGCGCAAGCCAGGATCGACATTGTACCTGCTCGAGGAACCGACCATCGGTCTGCACATGGCTGACGTCGAGTTGCTGCTCAATGTGCTTCACCGGCTCGTGGACGAAGGCAACACCGTGATCGTGATCGAACACAACCTCAGTGTGATCGCGGAAGCCGATTACATCGTCGATCTGGGGCCAGAAGCCGGCGCCGATGGAGGCAAGGTCGTCGCCTTTGGGACACCGGAAGAAGTGGCGAAGGATCGCATCAGCCGCACGGCGCCATTCCTGCGAAAGGTATTGAGTTCTTCGCGCACTAATAAGCGCTTGTCACCCTGATCTCGCAATTGCGGGAGTGGGACCTGGCATTGGATGATTCATCACCCCATGGAGGTCTGAGGTGTCTCCACTTCGATTGTGAGGTCTCTTGCTCCGAAAGCTTTCGGCGTTCGAGATGACACGTCTTTCTATTGTCGCGCCCGGAAACATCAACGATCATCGCGCCAATGTTTGCTTACTATCTGCACGATCTCGATCCAATTATTTTTCGGATCTACGACAATGTTGGACCGCGTTGGTACGGATTGGCGTATGTGCTCGCGTTTATCTCCAGCTATCTCATTTTGCTCTGGCTGGCCAAACGCGGCTTTGCCGATCTACCCGCCGAACGAGTTGGAGACTTTATCACGGGCTGCGCACTTTTCGGTGTCATCATCGGCGGTCGGCTCGGTTACGTTTTTTTCTACAAACCGGAAATGCTGCGCGAGCCGTTGTCGATCCTGCGGGTGTGGGAAGGCGGAATGTCGAGCCACGGCGGGATGCTTGGGGTCTTGCTCTTTACCCTTTACTTTTCTTATCGGCACAAAATCTCGTGGATGAACCTGGGCGACAATCTGGTCGTCACCGCGCCGCTTGGTTTGTTCTTCGGCCGCTGCGCGAACTTCATCAACGGCGAACTTTACGGCCGCATCACGAATCTTCCGTGGGCGATGCAATTTCCAAAGGAGTTGCTCGATCATCCTGCCGAAGCAGACCGCGCAATCGCCACATGTACGCAAATTGATCCATCGTTAACCACGCCGGACGCGATTATCAGCGCGGTGCGTAGTCAACCACAGGTGGCGGCCGCGTTGCGCTCGATTCTGACGCCGCGCCATCCATCGCAACTCTACGAGGCCTTTTTCGAAGGGATCGTTTTGTTTGCGATTTTGTGGTTCGTGCGCACGCGCATCCGCCAACCAAATGGAGTATTGACGGGACTTTTTTTTATTTTGTACGCGGTGTTTCGTATCGTAATCGAATATTTCCGCGAGCCCGATGCGACGTTGATAGGACCTTTCACGCGCGGTCAGTTCTTTTCGTTCTTCTTGATTGCGATCGGTGTCGGGTTTGTCACAGCCGCGAAAACGCGACCTACGTTTTCGAAGGGAACGATGAAGCACGAATGAAATCGGAATGCTTACGTGACGAACGCCGCGTGAGCGGTTTGATCATTCGGATTTCGTCATTCCTTCGTCATTAGACATTCGTCATTGCTGCGAATCCACTTTCGTTTCTGCGAAACGGCGCTATTACTTACGCAGTGACGCGGAGATGCTCATTGCGACATTGCTAGCAGCAGGCGGTCTCCTTTTTGCGTTCGATCACGCGACGATCGCAGGCAAGCTCGTTCTCTCTCTTCTTGCCGTCGTTTCGATCTTCAGTTGGTCGATCATGATCACGAAGTTGCGCGTGATCCGCTTCGCGCGGCGACAGAACGCCCGGTTCCTTGCAAAGTTTCGGCAAGATCGACAACCGCTTCGTTTGTTTGAGAAGAACGCACGATTTCCGGGCTCGCCCGTGTTTAATGTATATTGCGCCGGATGCGAGGAAATGACATTTCATCTTCTCGGTTCAGCGGAAGTGGATGACACCTTTCGCGCACGACTCGAGATCGCTGATAAAATTTCGCCGGCGCAAATGGGTGCGGTAAACGCCGCCATGGAACGAGCAGTGGGCGAGACGGCGCTTGCTCTGGAATCACAGATGATTTTGCTGGCCACCGCGGTAAGCGGTTCGCCCTTTCTCGGATTGCTTGGCACGGTCTGGGGAGTGATGGACGCTTTTACCGGCGTGGCTGAAGCTGGCGCGCCTAATCTTGCCTCGATGGCACCCGGCGTTTCTGGCGCGCTCATCACTACAGTAACCGCGCTCTGCGTCGCAATTCCGGCCATGTTCGGTTACAATTTTCTCGTCACCAGCATTCGCGGAATCATTGTCGAGATGGACAACTTCGCTGCCGAGCTCGCCTCCGAGTTCGAGCACAAGTATGTCGACCACAACGTGCGTGAATCCGCGTTTCGCAAATGAGACGTTACTCGCAGCGCAATAATCTGACCACGCTCAGCGAGATCAACGTCACGCCGCTGCTCGATCTCGCGTTCGTGCTACTGATCATTTTCATGATCACAACGCCGTTGCTGGAAAACAGCATGAGCCTAGTAATTCCTTCCAGCGGCGCCGCCAATCCGCCGATAAATTCGTCGCAAGTGCAAACGCTTTCGATCGACCGCAGCGAAACGATCCGGTTGAACAATCAGGTAGTCGATTCGGAAATGCTCACCGCGCAATTGGCCCAATTGAAGCAGACCAATCCAGACGTGGCCGTCGTGATTCGACCCGATCGCGAATTGCCCGTGCAAAAATTAATTACCTTGATGGACACGTTGCGACGCGCGCAGATTACGAAGGTCGGCATCGCCACAAAAGCCGACACGAAATAGATGTCGAAAGACAGCCGCTTCTGGCGAAACGTCACACTGATAGCACTCGCGCATGTCGCGCTCGTCGCAGGATTGATTCGCTGGAGTGTCGAAGCCAGGATCTCTTCAAACGCGCAAAGCGTCGTTTGGCTAGGCGATGCGGGCGGAGCCAGCGCAGCTACGGAGCCAACAACTGCCGAACCGCCGCAGCCCGCAAAACTTTCTCGTTCGCCCGAACCCCGTCTGCCAAAATCGGATGAAGCGGAAAAGCAAGAGCCTCTCTTAACGGCAGCGAAGAGCGAAATCGAATTGCCCACTCCGACACCAACATCAACATCTACGCCGAAGCCGACTGCGACTCCCACGCCAAAACCGAAGGCAACGCCAAAACAAGCTCCCAAGCCGACCCCGAAACCAACTCTAAAAAAACCCGTGTCGGCAAAGGCCTCGCCGAAAGCGAAGTCGAGCCCAACGAAATCGGCTGAAAAGGCAAAGCAAGCCGATGCGAATGCAGAGAAAAAGAAGATCGCGAAAGCTGCGTCGGCGAAAAACGGATCGTCATCTCAGAACGGCACAGGGAAAGGAAGTTCAGCCGGCAAAGGTGGCCACGCTGGCGGCGGGAAGAGCGCATCGGAGTTCGCGTGGTATGGCAATATGCTGCATGATCGTTTTTACAGCGCCTGGATCCAGCCGACGACTACCGTCGCTTCCGGCGCCAGGATTTCGACGCTGGTCAAAGTGCGAATCGAGAAAGATGGGCGCGTGTCCAGTTTCGAAATCATCAAGCCCTCTGAAAATATTGTCGTAAATGAGTCGGTAGCGGCGATTGCGAAACGGGTAACGCAAGTCGATCCGGTGCCGTCCGGGCTCGGAAACGGCGATCATTACGACGTAAAAATCAATTTTGAGTTAAATACCGACCAGGAGACGGCGCACTAAGGATCGGTGGCCGCGCAGTGACACGCGATATGTCCGCCAACTGGTTCTTCTGGGGAGCGCTTGCACCTCGCATGCTGGTGATCGCGCCCCCGCGATCGCGAACTCCGGGGGCAGACGCGCAAGTCTGCGATCGACGCTACGCAGCGAATTTATCTTCAATCAGCCCGTGCAAATGCACGGCAATCGCGGGTTGATTAAGGCGTTGAATGACTTCGTCGAGAAAACCGGTGACGATGAGACGTTGGGCAACTGGAACCGGAATTCCGCGCGATTGCAGGTAAAACAGCTGATCTTCTTCGACCTGGCCGGAGGTGGCGCCGTGGGTGCAACGGACGTTGTCAGCGAGGATTTCCAAGCCGGGCATCGAGTTGGCTTCCGAGTCGTCGCTCAAGAGAAGATTGCGGACTTTTTGATACGCATCAGTGAAATGGGCGTGCGGCTCGACCCGGATAAGACCGCCGAAGGTGCTGCGAGCACGGTCGCTCAACGCGTTTTTGTAAAGGAGATCACTCGCGGTATGCGGCGAAATGTGATCCTGCAATGTGCGCGCATCGAACTCCTGAGTGCCGTTCGCGACCGAGACAGCGAGTAGATCGCTACGCCCGCCTTCGCCGATCAGCCGGCTGAGACTTTCGAAGCGCGAATATCGTGAACCCAGATGCAAATTGAGACTCATAGCTGAAGCATCGTGATCGACCGTCGTCGAGTTCATTTGTAGCGCGACGACATTGTCTCCCCAGTTTTGCGCGCATACATAACTCACTTTTGCTCCGGGGCCGGCAATCAAGTCGTTTACGCCGCACGCAAATCCCGGCGATTGTTGGCCACGGCGAATCCGTCCTTCGGCGAATCGATCTAATGAGCGGAAATGCTCGACCACGGTCACTTTCGCCAATTCATCTGTAACCAGGAGCAAATGCGGAAACACGGCAGAGTTCTCGCCGTGCAACCAATGGAAAATTTCAATCGGCAACTCGATTTCAACGCCACGGGGGACGTAAAGAAATGTGCCAGAGGAAACCAGTGCCTGATGCAGCGCCGCGAACTTGGCCGAGCCAAGAACCGCGGGCTGCGACATGAAATGTTTCCGGAACAGCTCGGCGTGTTCGACCATGGCGCGCTCGAGCGATTGAAAGATAACGCCGCGCTTTTTCAGTTGATCCGAAATCACGTCGCGCTCAATGAGTTGGTCGCCTGCGAAGATCATGCGGCCAGCGACCTCGTCGAGCCCGCGCGATTGCTCTAGAATCGCGGCGCGTTCTGCATCGCCAAGTGCACCGGCAAACTTAAACGACGTTACATCAAGAAGATCGACATTGGAAAATCGCCAGGCCTGATCTTTCCGCGTCGGCTTCGGCAGCGCCTCGAATTCTTTCCACGCGGTGCGTTGCTGGTCGCGAAACCAAGCCGGAAAATCCGGCAACTCTGCCGGGCCGGAAAGAATCGATCCGATTTCCGTTAATTCATCATGTGCGACTGACGCCATGTCGATCTTAGATAAGTGCGGCGGCCACAGACCGCGGCTACAGAAGATTACTCGGAACTACCCAACCGAGCCTTCCATCTCCAGCTCGATGAGGCGCTTGAGCTCGACGCTGTACTCCATCGGGAATTGGCGGACGAGATCGTTAACGAAACCATTGACGCTCAGGCTCATAGCTTGCGCCTCGCTGAGTCCGCGCTGTTGCATGTAGAAAATTTGCTCTGCGCTCACCTGACTGACGCTGGCCTCGTGTTGCACTGCGTTCCCCGTGCCGCGCACGGTGATCGCAGGGTATGTGTCGGTGCGGCTGGTCGAATTGATGAGAAGCGCGTCGCACTCGGTGTTGTTCTTGCAATGCTTGAGATGCTTCGGCACGTGAACCAAGCCGCGGTAAGTGGCGCGACCTTTGCCGATAGAGATCGATTTGGAAATAATGTTGCTGGTCGTTTCATCGGCCGCGTGAATCATTTTTGCACCGGTGTCCTGGTGTTGTCCGTCGTTGGCGAGCGCGATGGAAAGAACTTCGCCGCGCGCTTTTCGGCCCTTCATGATTACGCCGGGATATTTCATGGTGAGGCGCGAACCGATATTACAATCGATCCACTTCACTTCCGCGTCTTCGTGGGCGAGTCCACGTTTCGTGACAAGGTTGAAGACATTCGACGCCCAGTTCTGCACCGTGATATACTGAATCTTGGCGCCCTTTAGCGCGACGACCGAAGTTTTCCGCGTTGATCCGGAAGTAAGCCTGAAGCGGATGCTTCACTTTCACACCGGGCGGGACATAAATGAATGAGCCACCGCTGAACACGGCAGAATTCAGCGCGCTGAATTTGTTATCGGCGATCGGGATAACCTTGCCAAACCATTTCCGGAAAATTTCCGGATACTTTTTGAGCCCTTCGGTTGAGCCTACGAAGATGACGCCTTGTTCGCCGACGGCTTTCTTGATGTTTGAATAGACGGCTTCGCTGTCGAACTGGGCCTCGACACCTGCGAGGAATTTTCGTTCCTGTTCCGGAATGCCAAGTCGCTCGAACGTGCGCTTGATATCTTCCGGCACTTCCTCCCAACTGCGTTTCGCTTCTGTGCCGGGTGAGAGATAGTAACGAATCTTATCGAAGTCGATTGCTTCGAGGTCTTTGCTCGCCCAATGCGTTGGCAGCGGCTTCTCCAGAAATGTTTTCAGCCCACGCAGACGAAACTCGCGCACCCAATCCGGGTCCTCTTTCACCTCCGAGATGTAACGAACCGTTCGTTCGCTCAGGCCGGCACCTGCATCGCGCACGTGAGCTTCCGGATAAAAGAAGTCCCCAATGTTTCTATTAATATCGACGGCTTTGTTTTCAGTTTTCATTTTCCGTGTTACCTCGTAAACGCTGGTTCAGCGGCTCCCTCGCGTGCCCAATCGTAACCTCGTTCTTCGAGCTCAAGCGCGAGCTCTTTCCGTCCACTCCTAACAATTCGACCCGCTACCATCACATGGACGTAGTCTGGGATGATATAGTTTAAGAGGCGCTGATAGTGCGTGATTAACAGTATACCAAGATCGGGACCGCGCAATGAGTTTACGCCGTGCGCGACCGTCTTGAGCGCATCGATGTCAAGGCCGCTGTCGGTCTCATCGAGAACGGCATATTTGGGCTCAAGCATGGCCAGTTGCAGGATTTCGGTGCGCTTCTTTTCCCCACCGGAAAAACCCTCGTTGACCGCCCGCGAGGTGAAGGAGCGATCCATCCCGAGCAACTCCATTTTTTCGTAAAGCTTTGCGTAATAATCCGTTGCCTCGAGCTCTTCGCCCTCCGGCAGCCGCGATTGCATAGCCGCGCGAAGAAAATTTGCGATGGTTACTCCCGGGACTTCGCTCGGATACTGGAAGGCCATGAAAAGGCCGGACCGCGCCCGCTCATCCGGCTCAAGTTCGAGAAGGTTTTTGCCTTCCATCAACACTTTGCCAGCCGTGACCTGGTAGTCGGGATGACCGGCCAACACCTTGGCCAGGGTGCTTTTCCCCGAGCCATTTGGACCCATGAGCGCATGCACTTCGCCGCGCGGAACACGGAGGCTTAATCCGCGAACAATCTCTTGATCGCCGATGGTCACATGCAGTCTTTCTACACTCAATTCGTTCATAATCGCGAACAACAAATATACGTTGGTGCTCGCCATTTGCGAATGGTCATTTGGAGCTCTCTCCAGCCGATGCAGTCAGCGCCGCCCTCACCGCTCCCGCATTTTTGTGGATTGCGCTTTAATCCAAAATCGCCGATCTAAAATCCCAAATCGAGGTACCCCGTGGTGTAACGGTAACACAGCGCCCTTTGGAGGCGTTATTCTTGGTTCGAATCCAAGCGGGGTAGCCACCCTCTAGAAATGAATTTTTCCTCTGAGGAAACGCCTATTTCCGTGCCGGTTACGCTCCTTGAGCCGAACTGCGATGTTGTTGCTCTCGCCAATCCGAACAACTTCGTCTTCCTGAGTCGTAAACGCCAGGCTCACTCGTGCGTGCGTTCTACAATTATCCTCGCGCCGATCCCGGCGATCGGCCACAGCTCTGGAGCGAATGGCTCAACTGGTGCGAACTGAATGCGCTACTGATGGACGCCGCAGCGGCGAATTGAACCATTATACCTTCGCCAAAACTCTTCGTCGGGCACGGTACGTGCGCGGTCGAACCCCTACGCGGTGCAGAACTGCTTTGTGTACTCCGTTCCGTTCGCCCTCACGTCTTCCAACCCACAATCTACGCCGAGACATTTCGCGACAAAATTCAGGATCGCTCGTCCATGTAGCAAGCGCAAAAATCAGAAATCCCAAGTCAAGAAATTGGCTGTCTTTACGCAGAATATACGCAAGTTCATCCGGCCGAACATTGGTTAAACCTGTAATGAGTCGGTCGTTGAGTACCTCGTAACAAGAAATCGGGCGACTCTCTTTTGCGAGAAGCTGCGCGAACTCCGTTTGTGCTCGGTCCCATTCGGAAAACGGCAACTTGAAATGTTTGCGCATAACGTACAGGCCTGGCCCAATGAAAAAAACATCCCGATTTGAGCTCAGCGCGTTGCCAATGGCTCGCGCTTCGCAGAGGATGATCTTTGTCCCGAACGTTTGGATTGCTCGTGAACGGATTTCCTCTGCAGTTAATGGTTCATCGCTTTGGTCCAGAATATGTGTTGCGACTTCGGTCGCACTCAATCGACTTAGCCGGATAACAGGGCTCTGCGGATCATCAAATTCTACCAGCGTCCGTCGGACGCGGCGCAGCATTCCGAGAAATTTTCCGACTTTCAGCCGCTTGTAACGTTGTTGAGACGCGAGTTTCCGATAAGCGTCAGCAACGGCAATACAGCCATTGGCATTGCACGCGAGTTTTGCCAAATCAAGGTCGAGCCTACGAATCGAACTGTCGATGCCTCCCACCCCGCCATGCTGGTTGGGCCAGCAGGGAACGTCTTCGTCAAGGGCTCCTATCAGCCGCACCTGCGCTTTTGGCGATAATTGGAATGTGCTCTGAGATTCACCTATCCACTGCCCTAGCAACGCGGGAGTCAGTGGGCAAACGTTCGAAAAACAGCGTCGCTTCACCGCTTCGAGGAGCCGTGGCACCCGTGGCCCCCAAGTTTTCTTCAGGGCATTGAGGGTCTTTTCCAGGATTTGTTGGACCCGTGCGTGCGTGAGCGCATGCTTCTGTCCAAGTTCTTCAAGAGTTGGTGGAGGGACATCTTCTCCTCCGATTCTGGCAAGGAGCAAATGTTTGTCACGAGGCGGTAGCTTCGCAATTCCCTTCTCGAGCAACCTTAACAATTCCGTGGGCCGAGCGGACTCTTCGATCTGTGCCTCATCAAATTCCCCAGAGATTGCACGCTCAATGAGTTGCCCGATCTCCACAACGGTGCGCCAGCCACAATTCTTGCATCGAAGCAATTCGAATGCACTCCGGCCATTCAGATCCTGTAGCGTCCGAAGTCCGATCGATCGAACAAAATTTGTCAAACGGCTGGTTATTGGCAATTCAGCGAATTGCAACTGAGAAATCGACTCCGGAACAACGAAGCTTACACCGTTTCCAGCAAGAGACCCAGCCTCGGGGCGCGGCGGCGTCTGCTCTACGCTAGAGCGTGCTTGGCGTACCAGCGCATCCAGTTCGCGTAACGTTTTGTATCCACAATTTCTCTGCCCGGCGAAATCATCCAGCTTGCATCCGTGGAGATCGCCAAGCACGCGGATATTCGCTCTGCGCAAAACGCCGGCGAGCCGCACGGACACCGCCGTGCGTTCGATTGCCTGGCCGCGGAGATCCTCCGGAATGTGGATAGGCTTAAGAAAAGAATTCAAGCTTAACGTCAGGTCTCCGGCATCGGCCCCGCGCCTCCTCAATATCCTTCTCCGGAAACTGTCGGGTAAGGTTTTCGAAAAGTTTCAAATCTTTTCAGACACGACCGCGGATTATGCGGGTTTTCGACTTTGGGGGACTGCAGGCTGCCAGCCTGCAGTCGTCGGCACCTCGCCGACAACACGTTCGCGCAGCGAGCCCCAAGTCACGCACTTGCTGTCCCGGCGTGGCGTTGGTCAATTGTCAGTTGAGCGTTGGGGCAGACACACGCCAGGGAGGCAGGCCTGCGAGCAGGTGATCCAGCTTATTCTTCACCCGAAATTTTCTCGCCGACGCCTTGCTGCGGATCTCGATGAAGTTGTCGGCCTTAAATAATGTACTAGCCAAAGAATCGGCTGTTCTGTGTGCGATGAATACGAAAATAAGTTTCAAGTCTCTCTCCCGATCCAGTGCGAAACCGTTGAGCCTGGAGCAAGTGATTGATTTGATTGACAAGGCTC
>WNFQ01017544.1_pt1 | contig 10436 bp, 5 predicted proteins | sample 5400171 | NCBI WGS metagenome assembly WNFQ01 (sample SAMN13153356, study PRJNA577476) | soil metagenome | isolation source: 20 cm soil under Madrone tree | place: USA:California | collected 2016-06-14 | reverse complement strand
CCGTCGCTGATCATCATCGCCGGAATGGGGGGCTCGGCGAGCGGCGCCGACCTCCTGGCGGCCTCGGGCCTCCCGCGGCTCGACGTCCCCATCCTCGTGCACCGGGGGTACGGCCTCCCCCTGACCGCGGGCAAGGATGCCCTCGTCGTCGCCGTGTCGTACTCCGGCGACACGGCGGAGGTACTGTCGGCGGCGGACACGGCGCTCGCGTACGGCGTCCCCGTCGTGACGCTCAGCGGGGGCGGGCGCCTCGGGGAGCTCGCGACGTCGCGCCGGCTCCCCCACGTGCGCCTGCCCGGCGGGCTCATGCCGCGCATGGCGCTCGGCTACCTGTTCTTCGCTCTGGCGCGGGTCCTCACCGACGTCGACCTGCGCGTCGCGACGGATGCGGAGCTCTCGGAGGTGGTGACCAGCCTCGAGTCCCTCGCGCACGAGCTCGGGCCGGCCCGCGCGACGGCGCAGAACGAGGCCAAGCGGCTCGCGCTGGCGATCGGCGATCGGCTCCCGGCGATCTACGGCGGGCCGGCGACGGGCGCGGTCGCGTACCGCTGGAAGACGGACCTCGAGGAGAACGCCAAGCTCCTGGCGCTGGCCGGAACGGTGCCCGAGATGAACCACAACGAGATCGAGGCCTGGCGCGGGCCCGCCGCGCGCAGCCGCCACCTCGTCTTCCTCCGCGAGGACGGCGAGCCCCATGAGATCGCTCGACGCTTCGCTATGCTCCACGACCTGATCGTTCCGGCCGCCGGGGGCGTCAGCGAGTGCTGGGCGCGCGGGACGGGCCGGGCGGCACGGCTCCTGGCGCTCGCCTATGTTGGGATGTGGATGAGCTACTACGCGGCGCTCGCGCGCGGGGTGGATCCGTGGCCGGTACCGCTGCTCGACGAGGTGAAGCGGCGACTCGCGTGAGGCCTGTGTGCTCCCGTGTTGAGGCGCACGGAGTGACCGTGTTAGAGTGGCACAATTCGACTGCGATGCGCGGAGGATGCGATGGCGCGTGACGAATACCTGTTCACGTCGGAGTCGGTGACCGAGGGTCACCCCGACAAGATCGCCGACCAGATCTCCGACGCGGTCCTGGACGCGATCATCAGCCAGGACCCGACGGGCCGCGTGGCGTGCGAGTGCCTGCTGACGACGGGGCTCGTCGTCGTGGCGGGCGAGATCACGACCTCCTGTTACGTGGACATCCCGCGCATCGCGCGCGACACGATCCGCGGGGTCGGTTACACACGCGCCAAGTTCGGGTTCGACCACGAGACGTGCGGCATCATCACGGCGATCGACGAGCAGTCATCGGACATCGCGATGGGCGTCGACGCGCTCGGCGCTGGCGACCAGGGGCTGATGTTCGGCTACGCGTGCACCGAGACGCCGGAGCTGATGCCGCTGCCCATCATGCTCGCGCACAGGCTGGTGATGCGGCTCGCCGAGGTCCGGCGAAATGGCATCCTCGACTACCTGCGCCCGGACGGCAAGTCGCAGGTCACGGTCCGCTACGTCGACGGCCAGCCGCGGGCCGTCGAGACGGTCGTCGTGTCGTGCCAGCACAGCCCCGACGTCACGACCGAGCGGATTCGCGCGGAGGTGGTCGAGCACGTGATCGTGCCCACCATGCCCCTCGAGATCCTCGACCCCAAGGCGTGCGTCTTCCACGTGAATCCGACGGGCCGATTCGTGACCGGCGGGCCGATGGGGGACACGGGGCTCACCGGACGCAAGATCATCGTCGACACCTACGGGGGGTCGTGCCCGCACGGCGGCGGCGCGTTCTCGGGGAAGGACCCGACCAAGGTGGATCGGTCGGCGTGCTACATGGCGCGCCACGTCGCCAAGAACATCGTCGCCGCGGGTCTCGCCGCCCGCGCGCAGGTCCAGGTCGCGTACGCGATCGGCGTCGCCGAGCCCGTGTCGATCATGGTCGACACGTTCGGGACGGGCAAGGTGTCGAACGCCGTCCTCGAGAAGCTGATTCGCCGCCACTTCGATTTCACCCCGGGCGGGATCATCAAGTACCTGAATCTCCGCCGACCGATCTACAAGCAGACGGCCGCCTACGGGCATTTCGGGCGGTCGGAGCCCGCGTTCACCTGGGAACGGACCGACCGCGCGAAGGACCTGCGCGACGACGCGGGTGTTTAACATCGGAGGGGGCGGCTTCACAGGCGCGCCCTAAGGGCGCGACGGCCCCCTCCGAGGCCTCCCCCAAAGGGTTCGAGTGCGCCGGCGAGGCCGCGTCCGCGGAGGATTCGGGCTTGAATCCGGGAGGAAAGGACGAAGCGCCGCATGGTTGAGCACGACGTCAAGGACATCGCGCAGGCCGCCGCGGGGCGGCTCAAGATCGAATGGGCCGAGCAGTCGATGCCGGTCTTGCGGCAGGTGCGTGAGCGCTTCGCCAAGGAACAGCCGCTCAAGGGCATTCGCCTCGGTGCGTGTCTGCACGTCACCACGGAGACCGCGGTGCTCATGCTGACGCTCAAAGCCGGCGGCGCCCAGCTGGCGTTGTGCGCCTCCAACCCGCTCTCCACACAGGACGACACCGCCGCAGCGCTCGTGAAGGAGTACGACATCGCCGTGTACGCGCACAAGGGCGAGGATCACGCCCGCTACTACCGGCACATCGAGGCGGTGCTGACGACACGTCCCCAGGTGACCATGGATGATGGCGCCGACCTCATCTCCCAGCTGCACGGCGCCGGTCGCGATCTCCTCGGCGACGTCATCGGCGGCACGGAGGAGACGACCACGGGCGTGATCCGCCTCCGCTCCATGGAGCGGGATGGGGTGCTCGCGTTCCCCGTCATCGCCGTGAACGACGCCGACACCAAGCATCTCTTCGACAACCGCTACGGGACTGGCCAGTCGACGATCGACGGTATCCTGCGCGCGACCAATATTCTCCTCGCCGGCCGCACCGTCGTCGTCGCGGGCTACGGAATGTGCGGCCGGGGCGTGGCGGCGCGCGCCAAGGGCATGGGCGCCCACGTGATCGTCACGGAAGTCGAGCCTCTGCGGGCGCTCGAGGCCGTGATGGACGGGTTCCCGGTGATGCCGATGGCGAGGGCGACGGAGGTGGGCGACGTTTTCGTGACCGTGACCGGCAACACCTCTATCATCCGACGTGAGCACTTTCAGCGGATGAAGGACGGCGCGATCCTCGCCAACTCCGGCCACTTCAACGTCGAGATCGAGTTGGATCCCCTCGCACAGCTCGCCACGGGCCGTCGCGCCGTGCGCCCGTTCGTCGAGGAGTTCACGCTCCCTGACGGACGGCGGCTCTACGTCCTCGGCGAGGGACGCCTCATCAACCTGGCCGCCGCCGAGGGGCATCCCGCGGCCGTCATGGACATGAGCTTCGCGAACCAGGCCCTGGCCGCCGAGTACATGGTCAAACACGGTCGGAGCCTGGCAAAGAAGGTGCACGGCGTGCCACGCGAGATCGACCGCGAGATCGCCCGCCTCAAGCTCGCGTCGATGGGCGTAGAGATCGACGAGCTGACGGCCGAGCAGCGCGCGTACCTGACGTCCTGGACCCACGGCACCTGAGCGTCCGCGCCGGGGCGCCATGAACCGCGGCCAGCCGATCGGCCTGCTGCTCCTCCGGTTCCTGGCCCTCGGCCTCGTCGCGCAGCTCGTTCCGCTCTACACCGACTGGCTCTGGTTCCAGGAGGTCGGCTATACCGCGGTCTTCACCACGACGCTCGCGCTCCGCGGAGCCCTCTTCACGGGCCTGGCGCTCAGCGTCCTCGTCTTCCTCTACGTCAACCTGACCCTGGCCGCGCGGACCGCCGCGCCCGACGTGATCTGGGAGCTCGAGGACCAGCTCGGCCTGCCGGGGCGGGTGGTGATCGAGCCGCTGATCCGGCGCTTCCTGCCCGTCGTGCTCTTCGTGATCGCGCTGGTGGCGGGGCTGCGCGCGACCGTCCACTGGGAGACGCTGCTCGGCTATCTCAACGCCATCGAGTTCGGCGGGACGGACCCGCTGTTCGGCCGTGACCTCGCGTTCTTCGTCTTCATCCTACCGTTCTGGCGGCTCCTGTACGGCTGGGCGATCACGATGGTCGTGAGCACGATCATCTTGACCCTCGTCGTCTACATCCTGCAGCGGAGCCTGGTCCTCACGACACGCGGTCCGCGACTGGCGGCCGGCGCTCGGACGCATCTGCTCGCGCTCGGCGCGCTGGCGCTGGCGCTGAAGGCCGGCGGCTTCTGGCTCGACCGGTTCGAGCTGGTCTTCTCTCCCCGCGGGACCGTGTTCGGTGCCTCGTACACGGACATCCACGCGTCGCTCCCCGCGCTCGGCGTGCTCGCGGTGGTGAGCGGTGTCGCCGCCCTGGCGTGTCTCGCGCAGATCGCGCGCCCGGGCCTCCGCCTCCTGGCGGTCGGCCTGATCGTTCTCGGGCTGGTCTGGGTGATCGGCCTCGGCATCTACCCCGCGCTGCTGCAACGGTTCAGCGTGACGCCGAACGAGCTCGTCGCCGAGCGACCGTTCATCGAGCACAACATCCGGATGACACGCCAGGCGTACGGGCTCGACCGGATCGAGGAGCGGAGCTTCCCGGCCGACGAGACTCTCGACGCCCGTGCCCTCGAGCGGAACGCGCCGACGATCGAGAACATCCGGCTCTGGGACCACCGCCCGCTCCTGCGGACCTTCGGGCAGCTCCAGGAGATCCGGACGTACTACAAGTTCGTGGACGTCGACAACGACCGGTACACGATGAACGGCGAGTACAAGCAGCTCATGCTCTCGACCCGCGAGCTCTCGTACGCGCACCTGCAATCGCGCATCTGGATCAACGAGCACCTGACGTTCACCCACGGGTACGGCGTCGTCGTCGGACCCGTGAACCGGATCACGCCCGAGGGGCTGCCCGAGTTCCTGGTGAAGGACATCCCGCCGCAGTCGACCGGCGGCTTCCCGGCGATCACGCGCCCCGAGATCTACTTCGGCGAGGTGTCGAACGAATACGCCCTCGTGCGCACGCGACAGCGGGAGCTGAACTACCCGTCGGGCGACCAGAACGTCTACACGACCTACGCCGGCACGGGCGGGATCCCCATCGGCACCTTTCTCCGCAAGCTCCTGTTCGCGGTCCGCTTCGGCGAGATCAAGATCCTCCTCGCCAATGACCTCACCGCCGAGAGCCGGATCATGAATTCGACCGTGACCCCTACATGGTCGTCACCGACGACGGGCGGCTCGTGTGGATGCTCGACGGCTACACGACGACGACGCGATACCCTTACTCCGACCCGGTCCCCGGTGTCGGCAACTACGTGCGGAACTCCGTGAAGGTGACCATCGACGCGTACCACGGGGCGGTGCGGTATTACCTCGCGGATCTGACCGACCCGATCGTCCGCGCCTACTCGCGCGCGTTCCACGGGCTCTTCCAGCCCCTCGACGCGATGCCCGCGGACCTGCGCGCGCACCTCCGCTACCCCGAGGACTTCTTCGCCATCCAGGCGCGGAAGTACGCCACGTACCACATGCGCGATCCCCAGGTGTTCTACAACAAAGAGGACCTCTGGACCGTGCCTCCGCGGACCATCGACGGGCGTGAGCGGGAGATGGAGCCGTACTACACGATCATGCGGCTGCCGGGGGAGAAGAAGGAGGAGTTCATCCTCCTCACGCTCTACAACCCGAGCCGGCGCGACAACATGATCGCCTGGCTCGCCGCGCGCTCGGACCCGCCGAACTACGGCAAGCTGCTCGTCTACGACTTCCCCAAGCAGAAGCTGGTCTTCGGCCCACGGCAGATCGACGCGCGGATCGACCAGGACCCGGTGATCTCGCAGCAGTTGTCGCTCTGGAACCAGCGCGGCTCCACGGTGATCCGCGGCTCGCTGCTGGCGATCCCGATCGACCAGTCGCTGATCTACGTCCAGCCGCTCTATCTGGCCGCGTCGGAGCAAGGCGCCCTGCCCGAGCTTCGCCGCGTGATCGTCTCTTACGGCAATCAGATCGCGATGGAGCCGACGCTCCAGCAGTCGCTCGCGCGCATCTTCGGCGGCCGCGCCCCGGGTCCGGCGCGCGCGGTGGGGGCGCTGCCCCCGACGGCGCTCGAGGCGGCAGCGACGCGCCAGCTCGCCCAGCGGGCGTGGGAGATCTGGAGCCGAGCCCAAGACGCCCTCCGGCGAGGGGACTGGGCGACCTACGGGGCCGAGCAGAAGCGGCTGGAGGAGACGCTCCGGACGCTCACAGAGTCCAAGTAGCCGCTTCGAGCGGATTCCCGGCGCGCTCGAGCCGCGGGTCACCCGTGGGGGTGTTCGAGCGCGGGCTGTGCCCGCGCAACCGGAGCGCGGACGCGGCCGCCCGCGTGACCGGTGGGGGGCGTTCGAGCGCGGGCTGTGCCCGCGCAACCGGAGCGCGGATGCGGCCGCCCGCGTGACCGGTGGGGGGTTGTCGGGGGGAGCGGCGCCGCTCCCCCCGACCTAGACTAAGTCCGGGCGCGGAGGAAGAGCGAGACGCCGATCCCGAGGAAGATGATGTTCGCCGTCCACGCGGCGAGGAGCGGGGGCAGGAGATCGGCGCGGGCGAAGGCGAGCGCGACGTAGTGCACGACGAGGTAGCCGGCCATGATCGCGAGCGCGAGGCCGACGCCGAAGAGCCGCCCACCGCGCGGTGACTGGAGCGCGAAGGGAATCGCCACGAGAACCATGACCAGGTTGACGAGCGGGAACGAGAGTTTCGCGTACAGCTCGACGAGATACTTGCGGACCTGGAAGCCCGCCGCCTCGAGCTGAGCCACGTAGTCCTTGAGCTCGAGGTAGCTCATGGACGTCACCGGCTTCTGGATTCGGATGAAGTCGTCGATCTCCTCTTTGGTGTCGAGCGCGGTCCACACGAACGGCACCGTCTGCACCTTCCCGTCGGGACTGAGCTCCCGAAACGCGCCCTCGCTGAGCTCCCAGCCCACCGGCGTCCAGTGGGCGCGCCGCGCGTCGAGGCGGTCGACCAGGCGAAACTCGCGGTCCACCTCGAGGATCGTGACGCCGTACATATCGTTCGTCCCCGGGTGGAGGAGCTCCACGCGGAAGAAGCGGCTGTCGGAGCTGCGCACCCACAGATGGAGCCGCGACTGCAGATGCCGCGGCGCCTGGCCGCGGATCTTCACGCGGTCCACTTCCTCGCCGCGCTCGTTCAGCACGGGCAGCACCAGCTCCTGGAAGAGCCCCGCGCCGATCGCCGCGGCGATCCCGAGGCCCACGATCGGGACGCTCACGCGGTAGAGGCTCACGCCGGCCGCCTTCAGGGCGGTCAGCTCGTGGTGCTTCGAGAGCGTCAGATAGAGGAAGATCGTCGCGACCAGCACGCTCGCGGGGAGTGCCTCGTGGAGCGCGGCCGGGACACGGTAGGCGAAGTGCTCGGCGATGTACAGGAGTGGCGGCTTGATCCGGAGGTATCGGTCGAGCGTCTGCAGGAGGTCGATGACCACGAAGAGGACGGCCGCCACGGCAAGCCCGAATCCCGTGAAGGTCAGGTACTCGCGGACGAGATAGCGGTCGACGATGTGCGTCGAGTGACGTGCCTGGGGTGACTCGTGGAGCCGACCGTGGCGCATCGGGTGGCGCGGCTCCCGACCGCCGAGCGCCTCCAGCAGGCGCCACAGGAGCGGCAGCGCGGGCGCGCGCCACTCGCGGGCCGTTGCCACGAGAAAGCCCCCACCGACGAGGGTGAAGAGCGCGTTCGGCGCCCAGATGGCGATCCCCGCGGGGACCTGCAGCCGGAGCGCCGCGCCCTCGAGCGACGTCATGACGAGGTAGTAGGTGAGGAGGATCGCGAGGCTCCCCGCGAAGGCAACCGACCGGCCACCGCGATGCGAGCGGATCGCGAGCGGGAACGCGACGAGCGCGAAGCGCTTGTGGAGCTCGATCAGGTAGGGCGCGCGCCCGTGCCGGTCGGCCCGGAGGTCTGCGACCCGCGCGGCGAGCTCGGCGAGCGTCAGGTCCTTCTCCGGCTTCTCGATACGCGGCGCGCCCTTCAGCGGGGAGTCCACTGACAGGTTCAGGTCGTAGACCCCGAAGAGAGTGTAGCGGTAGCGGGCGGCGCTCGCCGCACCACCCGACGTCGCGTCCTTCGACAGGCCCTTGGGCGGGTCCGCCGGCATCACGTCGGCCTCGCTCACGGCACCGTTCAACAGGCGGAGCGTGATACGCCGGTCCAGCTCGTCGGTCAGGAGCCTTCCCTCGCGCGCCGTGATGATGCGAGAGAGCTTCGGGTCGCGCTCGTCGGAGACGAGGAGCCCGCGCAGGGCGACCTGCGAGGCGCTCACGTCCTCGACGTAGATGATCACGTCTCCGAAGGTCGTGTTGAAGACACGCTCCTGGAGCCCGCTCGCCGCACGGGCCTGGACGATCCTGAACAGCTGGCGCTGGAACTCCCGATTCGCCAGCGGGTTCACGGCGAGCGTGAGGCCGGCCGTGACCCCAGTGATGACCAGGGCGACCGCGAGCACGGGTCGGAACAGGCGGAACGCGCTCACCCCCGCCGCTTTGAGCGCGATGATCTCGAGATCGCCGGCCAGGCGACCGCCAGCCAGGAGGATCGCGATCAGGAGCGCCATGGGCAGGGTGTGGGCGAGGAAGGACGGGAGCATGTAGACGAGGAGCTGGACGACCAGGTAGAAGGGCACGCCCTTCGTCACGACCAAGTCGGTCAGGTGATAGATCCGGTCGATGATGAGGAAGAACGTGAAGAGGGCCCCGCCGAAGGCGAAGGGCGGGATGAGTTCGCTCACGATGTACCGGTCGAGGACGAGCGACCTCACCGCTCTGTTGTACCATAGCCACGTGGACCGGCCCTCGCGAGAGCTCCTGACGGTCGCGCTCGTCCTCGCCGCGCTCGCGGGCCTCGGCGGGCCTATCGCGAGATGTACGCGCTGCTCGACGAGGAGATCGTGGAGAGCCTCGCGAGCGGCGGACCGTTCGCGTCTCCTGGATTCCTCCAGGAGCGCCTCGACGCCTTCGGTGACGTCTGGGGTGGCGCCCTGCTCGGCGTCGTCGGCGTCGACCGCCTGGTCGTGGGCGCGTTCCGGCTCGCGGATGCACCGGGCGTGAGCACGGTCCGCGTCTACGGGCGCCTCCGCGGCGAGGCCGCGCTGCTCGCGACGATCCACCGTGAGGGCCAGCCCGTCGTCTACCCCGCCGCCCCCGCGCCGGACGGCGCGCCGCAGTTCGTCACCGCGTGGGAGGGCGCGTCGTCAGGACGCGGCACGCGCGCGCTTCGCCTCGAGCTCGCGCGCCAGGCGGGCGACTCGGTCCGCGTCGTGTGGTCCACGGCGGAGCTCTTCCCTCAGGGGTTGGTCGCACGCTCCTACACGGTGCGGCCGAAGGAGATCCGGGTGCGCTACGAGCTGCGCTATCCGGGCTGGACGCCTGGATGCGACGCGCAGACCGAGGGCGAAGACGTCTACCGACTGGCCACCGACACGGGCGTCTTCGCGCGGCCGACCCGCACGTACCATCAGCCCTGGCACCAGGAGCTCCACGCCGCCGTCTGGCGCCTCCTCGAGGCGCTCGGCGTCGGCGACGAGGCGACGCTCGCGGCGCTCGTGCCCGACGCCCGGCTCAGGCGGCGCCTCCCGCCGGAGCTCCGCGCCGAGCCCGCGTGTGACGCACCGGAAGACGGTCCGACGCCTCGCACGGTGTCGGTTCCGGCCTCGGAGGGCCGCACGCCGTGGGAGCTCGTCTTCCGGCGGACGGCGGACGGCTGGCGTCTCACGCGCGCAACGCAGGTGCTGCCGTGAGCCAGCCCGGGGCGCCGATCCCCGACCGCTACGAGCCGTCCGACGTCGAGAAGCGCTGGTATCCCGTCTGGGAGGCACGCGGCTACTTCCGCGGTGATCCGGCCGCAGCGGGCAAGACGTTCTCAATCGTCATCCCGCCGCCCAACGTGACGGCGGCGCTCCACTGGGGCCATGCGCTGAACAACACGCTCCAGGACGTGCTCGTCCGGATGAAGCGGATGGACGGCTTCAACACGCTCTGGCTGCCGGGGACGGACCACGCGTCGATCGCCGTCCACGTCATTCTGGACCGCCAGCTCGCCGCCGAGGGAAAGACGCGGCACGACGTCGGCCGCGAGGCCTTCCTGGAGCGCGCCTGGCGGTGGAAGGAGGAGACGGGCGGCGCCATCATCCGCCAGCTCAAGCGCCTCGGCGCTTCGTGCGACTGGTCGCGCGAGCGCTTCACGATGGACCCGGGCCTGTCGCGGGCCGTGCGCGAGGCGTTCGTGCGGCTCTGGGAAGAGGGCTTGATCTACCGCGACGACTACATCGTCAACTGGTGCCCGCGGTGCCCGACCGTGCTCTCCGACCTCGAGGTCGAGCGCGAAGAACGCGACGCCGAGTTCGTTTATATCAAATACGGGCCGTTGACGCTCGGGACGGTGCGCCCGGAGACCAAGCTCGGTGACACGGGCCTCGCCG
>WNFQ01004239.1_pt1 | contig 10436 bp, 7 predicted proteins | sample 5400171 | NCBI WGS metagenome assembly WNFQ01 (sample SAMN13153356, study PRJNA577476) | soil metagenome | isolation source: 20 cm soil under Madrone tree | place: USA:California | collected 2016-06-14 | reverse complement strand
TGCTGTATTATATCAAGTTTCAGATGCTGTACTAAGACAAGTTTTAGATGCCGTATAAGAACAAGTTTAAGCTGTGTGACGTTATATAACTAATTGATATTTAATATATTTCTCTGCACCATACAAGGTCGGGTTCCGGTGCAACGGCGGAGGCCAGAGCGATCGAATTTCGCTCACCCGGCAAGAGGCATACTAGGCCTTTGGCTACAATAAACATTTTGAAAGGTCCCTCATGAGCATCGTCCACATCATGGCCCCGGCACGCACTCCATCCGACGAATTTGGTTTGGCGGTGACGCCACCGCGCGTGGGCGGCGCGCCCACCCCGCATTTGTTCACCAAGGAGGAGTTTGCGGCGCCTGACGGGAGCGTCAGCGTGGGCACGTGGGAAGCAACGCCAGGCTGTTTTGCGCGCGCCATCGTTGATGCAGAATTCAGCCAATTCGTGGCCGGACATGCCACATTCGTCACCGACGCAGGCATGGAATATCAGTTTCGCGCCGGCGACGCCGCTTACTTTCCGCCGAATACCAAAGGCGTCTGGACCATTCACGAAAAACTGCGCAAAACCTACGTCGTGTGGCGCTGAGCCCGGCTCGTCCACGTCGAGAAGTGTCCCAGGACGCCGGAACGTCACCTTTCACGGTTTGAAAATATCAACCATGCTGATGATTGCCTCCGCCACGTCGAACATCCGCTTGTTCTGGCTCATAGCCGTCTGCCGCAATAGCGTATAGGCGTCTTTCTCCGATAGCCGGCGGCTGCGCATCAATATTCCTCTGGCACGTTCTATCGTCTTGCGCTCGGTCAGCGCGACGCGAGCTGACTCGAGCTGTGAAGTGATGTCGTCGATTCGACGCGACTGGGCTTCAACCACGTCGCGGATCGAACGCATGGGCTTTGGGAGTCCGGCGTCCATGCCATATAACTCGACGCCTCCTGCCACACCTAAGCTGTTGAGCGCCGGATCCACGTCGGTTACCAGCATCGCGAATGGCGCCGTGCGTTTCAAGAGATCTCGGTCAATCGCATCGGTGCGTTTTGCTGCAGCCTTGGCCTCGGCAAGCTTGACCGCACAGAGTCGTCCGAGATTAGCGGCGACGCATTCTTCGATGCTCCTCATCGCGTCGATTCGCCGCGTGGTCACTTCGTACCACGCATCTGCGGTCACCGGGAAGGGATCGCCGCTCGGATCTTGCTCGAGAGCGGCCGCGCGCATCTGTTTGAACTCCGCCGTTTCCCGACTGTTGCTCAACTCGAGGAGGAGAGTGGCTTGACGGGGATCGGCAAATTGGGTAAAGATTTTGAACGCATGTTCTTGCGCGACTTGCAAATGCCGCAAATGGCGCCGATCGGCAGCATCAAAATGACTGCGAGACAGCGCCCCGCCGGCCGTGGCCCGCTCTTGGCCGGCATATTCCTTGCCCTGAGCGAAGGTCACGAGCGCGATGAGCGCGCGGGACGTCTCCGGGTCGGCTGCGATATCGGCTGCCTCGAAACCCACCGCCAGTAGGAGAGCAATCACTTCGGTAAATGCCTTGACCGCATCTTGCGGAACCAATACCAATGCCGATACTTGTTCGCGCGTACCCGGCAGGGAGTCGAGGGCGTCAAAGGCGAACGCGACGCGGGTATAGAATCGCGCGCTGCAACTCATCGGATCAAGCTTCTCGCCCGCATGCTCCAAGTGGCCTCGCACCCGTTCTTCCAAGCCACGGCTCTCGGCGACCTGTGCGACGAGGCGATCCGCAAAATGGGCGCCGTTGGAACCTAGGTAAATCGATGAGGCGCCGCGCTCCTTCTGCAGCGCATGGATCAGCTCGCTGATTCCCTCGACCAAGTCGCTCAAGACGGACAGCTGCTCGAGATCTCGGGCGCGGCACAATTGGGCCGACCGTAGAAAGCGGCCCGCCAGCGTGTTGGCCTGGGTCGCATCAAGCGGATTATTACGTCGGCTCATCGATCACCCGAGCGTGTGACGCTCCTAAAGGATTGGAAGGCGCTCCGGCCGATGTTGCCCGCGCAGTTGATGCGTCATCGATCGCGAACATCCCGCATGGCTTGGAGACTCTGCCACTAATGTAAGAGCCGCATCAAGCACTCCGCTCATCATTCGGACTGCGCCTGTGCAAACGTTGCTTGCCGCACTAACTGCGTGCGTCAGCGCCGGGCCCGCGCCCTTTTTTGATTCGTTGGCCGCCTGCCGGTAACGGACTGCCGGCATGCAGCCGCAGCTAACAGGTTGATTACTTGGGGCGTCGCGGCGCGCCGATGTGGTGGCACACATGTTGCACCGGACTATCGTGCAAGCGGTGCAAGCCGTTTGCACGGGGCAGGTTCTGTAGCGAATCTGCAAGAGGCAATGCCGCCAACCCGTACGCATCTTAAAGGTGCGTACCGTTGGCGGTTTTTTTTGCCTTTCGAAACGTGGAAGGTGCGGACAACGCAATCAGGGGTAGAGACGATGAAGCAAGTTATCGCATCGTTGCGCAGCGGAAATTGGAAAGCCTTGCTGGCGTGTTTTTTGTACTTCGATACTGGATTTACGGCCTGGGTAATGTTCGGGCCGCTGGCTCCGTATGTCTCCAAGCAGCTGTCGCTATCACCGACTCAGGCTGGGTTTTTAGTCGCTGTGCCCGTGCTCAGCGCCTCGATCGTGCGCGTCACACTGGGCAACTTGTTTCAGTCCGTGGATGGAAGGCGGCTTGCCCTGCTCGGCATTTCGATCTCGGCGATTCCATCGCTGATCCTGCTGCTTCCCGTCGCGCCCACCTACTCCATGCTGCTCATGCTCGGTGCGTTGCTCGGCGTGGGCGGCGCAAGCTTTGCCATCGCGCTGCCGATGGCGGGGAGCAGCTATCCGCCACGAGTGCAGGGCTTGGTCTTGGGACTTGCGGCCGCCGGCAATATCGGCGCCGTAGTGGACGGTTTCGTGTTTCCCACTCTCGCGCAACACTACGGCTGGCAGCAGTCAACGGCGGCCGTGCTGCCGCTGCTTGCCCTCACGGCGGCGGCGGTGATGCTGTGGGCGGAAGACCGCAGCGTCAAGAGCGGCAGCGGTACGCGCGCATTCGCCGGCTTCGTGGTGTCGTTGCTGAGCGTGATGGCCCTGGTGCTGTTGGTGAACGGCGGATTGTTCGGACATGGGAAGGCGGGGCAACTGCTGCTCCCGGCTCTCGGTGCCGCCGTGGCCCTTGCCGTGCTGCCGCGCAAATATTTGGCCGTGCTCGCCGAACGCGACACATGGGTCGTCATGCTCGTGTACAGCATCACGTTCGGCGGGTTTGTCGGGATGTCCTCCTACGTGAGCCTGCTCCTGACGACTCAATACGAATTATCGAAGGTCGATGCGGGCATGATCATGGCGGGCCTGGCCTTCACGGGCGCCATGGTGCGGCCGGTGGGAGGACTGTTGGCCGATAGGCTTTCGGGGGTGAAGGTGTTGCTGATGCTGCTGCTGGCGATCGCACTGTGCAATATTGGATTCGCCATGCTGATGCCGCCCTTGCGTGGCGCGGTTGCGCTGTTGTCCACGCTGTATCTGTGTTTCGGCCTCGGTAACGGCGCCACATTCCAGCTGGTACCGCATCGCTGGAAGGGGAAGACGGGATTGATGACGGGCATCATCGGTGCGGCAGGCGGTATCGGTGGGTTCTATCTGCCGGTCGTGATGGGTATCGCCAAGGAAAGCACCGGCAGCTATCAGTGGGGTTTCACTACCTTCGGCATCTTGGCGGCAACGGCCTTTGCGCTGGTCGTCATCCTGCATCGACAGTGGCTCGCGTGGTCGGCGCCCGAAAAGACGGGACTGACTTTGGATGCGGCGATAGCGCAGGCCGATTAGCGAAATCCCTGGAGCATCCGTGAAGCTGATAGTCATCGGTAACGGCATGGTCGGGCAGCGGTTGCTGGAGCAGCTGCAGGCGAATGCGTCTGATCTCGAGACTACGGTGCTGTGCGAGGAATCGCGTCCGGCCTACGATCGGGTGCATTTGACTTCCTACTTCTCCGGCAAGAGCGCGCAGGAGTTGTCGTTGGTCGAGTCCGATTTCTTCGATCGATCCGGCATCAGCCTCAAGTTGTCCGAACGCGCGGTCGCCATCGATCGCGGGCGGCGCGTGGTGGAAACAGCGAGCGGTCTGCGACTGGAATACGATCGCGTGGTGCTGGCAACAGGCTCGTATCCGTTCGTGCCTTCGATACCGGGGCATGATCGTCCCGGTTGCTTCGTCTATCGCACCATCGATGACTTGGACGCCATTCGCAACGCGAGTGTCCATGCAAAGAGCGGCGTGGTCATCGGCGGCGGACTGCTGGGTCTCGAGGCGGCGAAGGCGCTCAAGGATCTCGGACTCGAGACCCATGTGGTCGAATTCGCGCCGCGGCTCATGGCGGTGCAGATCGACGATGCCGGAGGCAGCATGCTGCTCGGACGTATTCGCGACCTCGGGGTCGGCGTCCACACAGGAAAGCAGACCACTGCGATCGTCGACGGCAGCGAGCGTGCACATTGCCTGCGATTTGCGGACGGCTCTCAACTCGAGACGGACCTGATCGTTTACTCCGCCGGAATACGCCCGCGCGATGAGTTGGCGCGCGCGGCCGGTCTCGAGGTGGGCGGGCGCGGCGGCGTGGTGATCGACGATGCCTGCCGCACCTCCGATCCGGACATTTTCGCGATCGGAGAATGCGCGCTGTGGAAGGGAAAGATCTATGGGCTGGTGGCGCCGGGCTACCAGATGGCGGGCAGCGTCGCCGCGCAACTGCAAGGCAAATCGGAGGCCCGATTCGCCGGGGCCGATATGAGCACCAAGCTCAAGCTCATGGGAGTCGATGTCGCTTCCATCGGCGACGCTCATGCGGTGGGGCGCGGCGCCCGGGCCTGCGTATTCATCGATGAGCGCCGCCAAATCTACAAGAAGCTCGTGATCAGCGAAGATGGGACCCGATTGCTGGGCGGCATCCTGATCGGCGCGGCCGAGGAGTACGGCGCGTGGCTGCAAATGGTGCAGAACGAATTACCGCTGCCGGCCAATCCGGAGCAGCTGATGCTTTCTCCGCGAGACGAAATCAACGAACATCAACCCGGCGGGCTCAACTCCCTCCCCGAATCCGCGCAGATTTGTTCCTGCAACAATGTCAGCAAGCGCGATCTGTGCGCAGCCATCGCGGGCGGTGCGAGAACGATCGGGGCGCTCAAGCGGTGCACCAAGGCGGCCAGTTCCTGCGGGGGGTGTGCCCGCTCGTGACGCAGGTTTTGAAAACCGAACTCAAGCGCCTCGGCGTGGCCGTCAACACCCATATTTGCGAGCACTTCGCGTTCTCACGGAGGGAACTGTTCGACTTGGCCCGCGTCGGTGGGCTGCATACGTTCGAAGAGATGCTGACCAAGCACGGGAAAGGTCTCGGCTGCGATGTGTGCAAACCGGCGGTTGCATCGATTCTCGCTTCATGCTGGAACGATTTTGTACTGGCGCGCGATAAGGCGCCCCTGCAAGACACGAATGACCGCTTTCTCGCCAATATCCAAAAAGACGGCACTTACTCGGTGGTGCCGCGGGTTGCCGCCGGCGAAATCACGCCCCAGCAGCTCATCACGATCGGACAGATCGCCCAAAAGTATCGGCTGTACACCAAGATAACCGGCGGCCAGCGCATCGATATGTTGGGAGCGCAGGTCCATCAGCTGCCCTTGATTTGGCGCGAATTGGTCGACGCAGGCTTCGAGTCGGGCCACGCCTACGGCAAGTCGGTGCGCACGGTCAAAAGCTGCGTGGGATCGACCTGGTGCCGCTACGGTGTTCAGGACAGCGTTGGGTTTGCGCTGGAAATCGAACATCGATACAAAGGACTGCGCTCGCCCCACAAACTCAAGTTCGCGGTATCCGGCTGCACGCGCGAATGCGCGGAAGCGCAAAGCAAGGATGTGGGCGTCATTGCAACGGAGAAGGGCTGGAATCTTTATGTCTGCGGCAACGGCGGCATGAAGCCGCGCCATGCCGAACTGCTGGCGTCCGATTTGGACAAGGCGACGCTGATCCGCTTCATCGACCGTTTCTTGATGTTCTATATTCGCACCGCCGAGCGCCTGCAACGCACGTCCGTATGGCGCGACAATCTCGAAGGAGGGCTCGACTATCTCAAACAAGTGGTGTGCGAGGACAAGCTCGGTATCGGCACCGAACTCGAAGCGGATATGCAGCGTGTGATCGACACTTATGAATGCGAGTGGAAAAAGACCGTCGGCGACCCGGTGGCGTTGCGGCGCTTCCGTCACTTCATCAACAGTGATCGTCCTGACAGGCATGTGGTCTTCGTCGAAGAGCGCGGACAGGCTCGACCAGCTCGACCGGCGGAACGCGCGAAGATCGAGGAGGCCGTATGAGCTCCGCTGTCGCGCTGCCCGTTGCGGCATGCTGGCACGCTGTTTGCGCGCTCGAGGACATCCTCCCCGACAGTGGCGCGGCGGCGCTGGTCGACGGGCAGGAGGTTGCCGTGTTCCGAGTACGCGACGCCGTGTTCGCGATCGGCAACCACGATCCCGCCAGCAATGCCAACGTCTTGGCGCGGGGCATCGTCGGTGATATCGGCGGAGAAATCGTCGTTGCCTCGCCGATTTACAAGCAGCACTACAGTCTCGTTACGGGACGATGTCTCGAGGAGCCGCGGTTCACAGTCCCCGCCTACATGGTAGAAGTCCGCAACGGACAGATTTGGTTGCGGGCGAGACCCTTGCCGCAACGTTACGCGGGGCGCAAGCCTCGCCTGGTCGTCATCGGCAACGGCATGGCCGCCATACGCGCGGTCGAGGAGTTGCGGGGGCTTGCGCCGCAGGCCTACGACATTACGGTGTTCGGCGCGGAGCCTCATGGCGGCTACAATCGCATCTGGCTTTCACCGCTGCTGGCCGGCGATAAGCGGACCCAGGATGTCGTGACTCATCCGCCAGAGTGGTACGACGAGCGTGGGATCGCGCTCCACCGCGCGGATCCCGTGACCCACATCGATCGCGTGCGCCGCTCTGTACGATCGCTCCACGGCGTAGAGGCGCCCTACGATCGACTTCTGATTGCGACCGGTTCGCTTCCGATCTTGTTACCGGTCCCCGGCAGCACTTTGCGGGGCGTCATCACTTTTCGTGATATGCAGGATGTCGACACCATGCTGGCCGCGAGTCGGGCACGGCGGCACGCGGTCGTGATCGGGGGAGGGCTGCTCGGCCTGGAGGCCGCGAGCGGCCTCCGGCGACGTGCCCTCAACGTGACCGTCGTACACATTCATCCGCATTTGATGGAACGAGAGCTCGATGCGCTGGCGGCAGATCTGCTTCGTGGTGAACTCGAACGACGAGGCCTAAAATTCAGGATGGCCGCGGAGACTTCGCACCTCTGTGGTGAGGCTCATGTCACTGCAGTCGGTTTTGCCGACGGCAGCGAGCTGCCGGCCGATCTCGTGGTGATGGCAGTCGGGGTGCGGCCGAATATCGAGCTTGCCAGAGCGGCGGGGCTTCCGTGCGATCGCGGCCTGCTGGTCGACGATACGATGCTGACCAACGATCCGGCCATCTATGCCATCGGCGAGTGCGTGCAGCACCGCGGCAAAACCTTCGGCTTGGTGGCGCCGCTCTTCGAACAGGCTCGCGTGTGTGCGACGTACCTCGCGGAGCGAGGTACCCGTGGCTACCGAGCATCGCCGCCATCGACGCAACTGAAGGTCACCGGCATCGATGTATTCTCCGCCGGCAACTGCGACGCACGACCGGGCAGCGAGTCACTCGTGCTGCGCGATCCGAAGCGCGGTATCTACAAGCGGTTGGTGATCGAGCAGGACAAGATTCGCGGGGCGGTGCTGTATGGAGATGTCCGCGACAGCGGTTGGTATCTGGACTTGATGAAAGAGGACCGCAACATTCATTCCTTCCGGGACGAACTGCTGTTCGGCGCGCCGCAGTCGCGATGAATGTCCGCACCACTTGCCCCTACTGCGGGGTAGGCTGTGGGGTGCTGGCCGGAGTGACGGACGGCGTTACCCATATACTTGGCGATCCGGAGCACCCTGCGAATCGGGGCGCGTTGTGTTCGAAGGGCAATGCGCTCGGCGATACCGTCGGCTTGCAACGCCGGTTGCTGCGTCCGCAGGTGCGTGGCGCAGACGTTGAGTGGGATGTCGCGCTCGATGCGGTCGCACAGGGCTTCCGCGATATCATAGAACACCATGGTCCCGAGTCGGTCGCATTCTATGTGTCGGGTCAGCTCTTGACCGAAGACTACTATGTGGCCAACAAGCTGATGAAGGGGTTCATCGGTTCGGCCAACATCGACACGAATTCGCGGCTGTGCATGTCTTCGGCGGTGGCCGCGCACAAAAGGGCATTCGGTGAAGATCTGGTGCCGACGAATTACGAGGATCTGGAACTGGCAGACCTCGTGGTGCTGGTGGGCTCGAACCTGGCGTGGTGCCATCCCGTGCTCCATCAGCGGATCTTCAAGGCCAAGGAATTGCGACCGTCGATGCGTGTCGTCGTCATCGATCCGCGACGCACGCCCACTTGCGATATGGCCGATCTGCATTTGCCGCTGCGCGCGGGCACGGACGTCACGCTCTTCAATGGCTTGCTGAGTTGGTTGGCGCGGCACCAAGCCGTTGATCGAGCATTCGTCGAAAACCATACGCGAGGCGCCGCGCAGGCGCTGCTCGTGGCAGAGAACACGGCAGGCGACGTTGGCGCAGTCGCCCGGCTTTGCGGGCTCGACACCAAGTCGCTTCAGGACTTCTATGAATGGTTCCGGAGCACCGAGCGTGTCGTAACGCTGTTCTCGCAGGGCGTGAACCAATCCTCCTCCGGAACGGACAAGGCCAACAGCATCATCAATGCGCATCTGTTGACGGGGCGGATCGGCCGGGCGGGCAGCGGGCCGTTTTCGATTACCGGTCAGCCGAACGCAATGGGTGGGCGCGAGGTGGGTGGGCTCGCCAACACGCTGGCCGCTCACATGGAGCTGGAAAACGCACGGCATCGCCGCATCGTGCAGGAATTTTGGGCCTCGCCGCGCATCGCAGAGCGGCCCGGCCTCAAAGCGGTCGAACTATTCGAGGCGATGCACCGCGGGCAAATCAAAGCAATATGGATCATCGGGACCAATCCGGTCGTCAGTCTTCCGAACGCCGATCGCGCGCGCGAAGCGCTGCGCCGCTGTGACCTCGTCGTGGTATCTGATTGCGTGGCACAAACCGATACCACCGCGCTGGCGCACATCCTGCTGCCGGCGGCGGCGTGGGGCGAAAAGGACGGTACGGTGACGAACTCGGACCGGTATGTTTCGCGCCAGCGCCGTTTCTTGGCCGTGCCCGCCATGGTGCGGCCGGATTGGTGGATGATCTGCCAAGTCGCGCAACGGTTGGGTTTTCACGATGGATTCGACTATTCGGGCGTCGCTGAGATCTTCGACGAGCATGCACGTCTGAGCGCTGCAGGAAACGACGGCGAACGTGCGTTCCATCTGGGCGGCTTGGTCGCGCTGGGCGAACAGGGATACGCGACCTTGACGCCTACTCAGTGGCCGTTCGCGACGCGAGCGGGCGAGAGCACGCCGCGGTTGTTCGCGGATGGCCGGTTCCTGCATGCCGATGGGCGCGCCCGGTTGGCGGCGACCCGCCCGCGTCCGCCCAAATTCGCACTGGACCAGGAATATCCGCTGGTGCTCAACACCGGCCGCATCCGTGATCAATGGCACACCATGACACGCACCGGGTGCTCGCCGCGTCTCGCATCGCACCTTGCCGAGCCCTTCGTCGACATGCATGCCGCGGACGCGCTGCTCTTTGGAGCACCGGACGGCACCTTGGTGCGTGTCGTCACGCGGTGGGGACGCATGGTGGCTCGGCTTCGTACCAGCGGCGAGATTGCACGCGGCTCGATCTTCGTGCCCATTCATTGGAGCGGACCGAATGCATCCGATGCACGTGTCGGCGCGCTCGTGGGTCCTGGTGTCGATCCGGTCAGTGGAGAGCCGGAGTTCAAAAACACGCCCGCACGCGTGGAGCCGTTCGTCGTGAATTGGTATGGTTTCGCGCTGACTCGCGGTTCGTTGTCGCCCGCGGCCTTGAGCTGGTGGGCCTGCGCCGAGGGGGGGAAGTTTCGCCGCTATGAGATCGCCGGCCGCAGCGTACCGCACAATTGGCCGATGTGGGCGCGATCCCTCGTGCGCGCCGAATCTCCGTCTGACTGGATCGACTACGAGGATGCCAACGCGGGGACTTATCGGGCAGCGTGGCTTCGGGACGACCGTTTAGAGGCCTGCCTATTTGTCGGGCCGCGACCGCAGCTTCTCTCTCGGTCGTGGCTGGCCTCATGGTTCGACAAACCACGACCGAGAGGGAAGCTGCGGTTGCGGTCCGACAAATAGGCAGGCCTCTAAACGGTCGTCCCGAAGCCA
>WNFQ01008030.1_pt1 | contig 10438 bp, 17 predicted proteins | sample 5400171 | NCBI WGS metagenome assembly WNFQ01 (sample SAMN13153356, study PRJNA577476) | soil metagenome | isolation source: 20 cm soil under Madrone tree | place: USA:California | collected 2016-06-14 | reverse complement strand
GAACCGACACACGAGAAGACCGTGATAGGAATGGATGGCACCTAAGATGTGAAGTGAGCGCTAAGCATGACGGCACGAGCGGAAAATGGCTACCCTGGCATGTACAGACTATTCCCCAGAGAATAACCATAATTGGAAGCATTAAATCGGCACCAACGCGTTTCATGAGTAGGTTCATGGGTATTTCTGCAAGGATGTATGGGATACTTTTTGACGATCAGTCCAGAAATATCGAGGACGATAGGATTTTTCCTACTAAGTAATCGTCAGTGCCATCGAGAATTGGTTGTTCGTCATGTGGAGGCTCTTCGTGAGTCCGGCTATCCGAGCATTACCGATGTTCCTTTCGGTCTTGTCAGATAAATGAATAAATCACTGCAGAGAGACGTACGATCTATCCTGCAGCCATTTAGCTATTATTGAGACCTCTAGAGGGGTGATAGCTGAGCACTCACCAAGAATGACAAAAGAACTGAAGGAGAGATGAGCACGGAGAAGTGGAGGTTAAGGTGAGGGACACACAGAACATGCCCACGATGGGGATGAGATAGAAATCTATCTTGAGAGTCGCCTTCCGGAGAATCTTCGTGTTCGTTGGCTGTATCAGCTCGATGTCATAACCACACAGGCTTGGGATGATGTCAGAGATGACCTCCTTGTTAGATGTACGTGAGCGTCCAGATTTGGGCGACACAACCATGAGACCAGGGAAGGGGAGGAGATGGAAAGATGGATGACCACATTGCACCAAACTTTTATCTCAAATCGTCCTTTGACCAGCTTCGCATGGTTGTCCGAATCGGGATGTCCTGTGTAGCATCTCAGTATTTCCAATTCCCTGCTTACTGCTGGCATCGACACCTCCCCCATCCCTTTGAATCCATCCCCAGCAGTGGATCCCTGCATCCTAACGATGGGTTTGTCCGCTGAACTGGACACTCGGGAACAGGGGCATCAAGCAACACCTCTGATATGTCCGTCCGTGACACAATGCGACAGTGGCAAGCAGCGTACTGCTTCGGTGTCAGGCACCTCCTCTAGTCCCCAGAAGATCTGGCCATTTGTTAGCGCGGAATCCTTGGAATTACCAATTAACGTACCTTATTACTTGGGCTCTCTCGCCTACCGTTCTTGGAACCTCGCGTTATTCTGGGAATATATGGGGATCAGACCATCTCTTCGCTTTCTAAAACAAGTCCGTGTGCGATCCTTACCCTCTCACAATCACCGTCGGCCGTACAGCCTCCCGCTCAGTCCCCGCTGCATTGTGGGACTGCGCTGGACAGACCGTATTTCCATGCATGCCTACAGGGTTGACCACGGAGAAGCAAGGACACGAGGCGTGACCAGTCTTGATTACAAAATCCGTCCCTCGGTTAACCTTAATCCATCCATCAGCTCTCCGCTTCCGTGCCGGATGACCATTGGACATGTACATCAACACATGGTCCAAGCTTCTCCTCTCTGTGTTCCAACTTCCAAGTCCTGCGCCCGTGGGTGTGCCTAGCTTTCCTGGTACGGCTGCAATAGGATACGGAAATAACTCAACTTGAACTGCTCGTCGGACTCACGACCGCGTGGTATGGTATATCGACGTCTTCGACTCCACTCTTCCGGCTGCGGCTTCTGTCAGGACGTGACCAATCCTCCTTGGACTTTGGGATCTTTCGGACAGTCTCCCGGGCCTTTCAACTTACGGAATCAGCTCTCAGGCACTTTTTTTAACGCTCAGGGAGTCGGGGTCGATGCTGTCACCTAGTACACACGACGCGCATAGACAGGCCCGAAGAATTCGCCATCGCCATGAAGACACTGGGAGTTCGAGAATCGCTTCGCATGGTGCTTTCGTTCACGCACGCGATTGGCCGACGTACGGTGCACTGTCCATTAGTGCTGACGGTGAGGAGATCTCTGAGATTTTTGGATCTGCGACGAGGGTGTTCCTGACTCAGAGATAGTGTAATACGTTACACCCGTACTCAGTCACTTAGCTGGTTGTCCACCGAGCAGAGTGGGTTCAAAAGCAGTCACCCTTGAGTTGAGACATGTGTGGAGTCGATGAGAGCAGTGATAACTCGTGGCCATTTGAAATTCGCTTCGATTCGACGTTGCGATAGTTGCACGAGACGTGTTACAAGTACACCGCTGGTTACATCTGCTGTTCTTCATCACATCGCCCGGTGTGCCCAGCGCGGCTAACCCGACTGGGCTAGTACCAATGCGCGATCACCGGGCCTTGTTGCCCACGCCCACCTCGTGGAGGTAGCTTCCAAGAAGCTTGGTCTGAGTACCGAGGCAATGTCAACTCACACGCTCCGAAATAAGAACATAAGAGGAAGTACTGCGTACTCCTTCAATAAAGTTCGATGTGTCCAGCTTTTCATTCGTCGAACTGTTTCAAGTACAGTAAATCTGCTGAGTAAGCCTTGTTGAGGAAGAGAAGAGACGTACTGCGCGCCATCGTCGCCGCGACCCATGGGAAGCAAGAGCACGTTCACACCGAGAGCCTCTGCAAAAGTAAGCGTTACGGGGATCGAGCCACCCTCGCGCGTATAGTCCGGTGCTTTCTTGTACACGGCCTAGTTGAGGATTAAAAATGAGTATGGATTTGATATTGGTCCGTAGTAGTCAAGTTACCTCTGTCGCACGATGGGCAGCCTCGTAGTTCCAGTGTTTGTGGTTCTCGACCCAAGGCTTTCCTCCGTGCAGATCCTCCATGTTGATGGTGTTCTTGCTACCCAGCTTTGCAAACTCGGAGGACAGGTACTCGATCACAAGGGGGTCAACGTTTTTCGGCGTCTGCGGAGGAACGAGGCGAATGCTAAACTTGCCCGACACCTTGGCCGGGATGACCGTCTTGCCTCCCGCGCCGTAAAACGCGCCCTCGATACCGTGGAGGGAGAGCGAAGGAGATCGCATACGTCCCATCAGTGCGGTCGCCTTGTCTTCCGAAATCGTAATCTTGGCACCGGTGGACTGCTCCACATCCTCGATGCCGTAGTCAAGATTCTTGTAGAGCTGCCTGCATCAAGGGACAAGTAGAAGGTGGTGGTGATCGGCGGTGGTGCAGTGAATGCGTGCAAAAAAAAACGTGCCTCTCTTCATCGTCCGGGGGCGGAACCATCTCCTCGACACCGGGAATGAGGATGTTGCCTTGCGGATCAACGAGCTTGCTCATGAGGATGACGAGATCTGTCATGGGCTCGTGTACCATGCGGCCATAGACACCTGAGTGGAGATCCCTGGCTGGACCAGAGATGGTAACCTTGTAGTAAGAGATGCCTCGGAGTCCATAGGTCAAAGCGGGGGTTCTCGTGTTGAGCCAGTAGTTGTCCGACTGAAAGCCTGTAGTGAGAAGCGACTGGAAGACAGAAGGGTGGGGATTACACACAATACAGACTGCATCAACGCCATCGAAATAGGAGTCCTTTCCTTTTTTCACCTCGGCGAGGATGAATTCATCGAGGCCTTCAGAGCCGGATTCTTCCATGCCTTCGAAACAGAAGCGAAGGTTTACAGGAAGGGGTTTGTTGAGGGTATGGTGTGCATCGAGTACGTTGATCCAGCCAAAGATGGGACCCTTGTCATCGGACGAACCACGGCCGTATAGACAGCCCGTCTTGTCGTCTTTGGTCAGTTGAAATGGGGGGAAGTCCCAGCCATCTGATAATTGTGCCTACAGACAACGGTAGGGAGGATACTATGGGGTCGAGGAAGGAGAGAACAGACTGGTTGCACGTCATAATGGCCATAAATCAGGATCGTTTTCTTTGATTTGTCGTTTCCGATCCTCCCTAAGATGGCAGGGGGGAGCTTCAACTTGTGGCCCTCCATTACGTGGGTACCGAGCTCAACAGATTTAGTCTCTACACCGTATTGCTTCAACTGCGCTTCCAGGAAAGACCCCATGCGAAAGACATCGTCGCGATGAACAGGATCGCCAGATACGCTTGTCTTAATCAGCGTCGGGTCCCGCCTACGTTAGGTGGATAATACCTGGGGATTTGGACAGCGCCAGCAAGACGCTGGATAAACCTGTTTTTGTTAACGTCTACAAAGTTGAGAAAGTCTGCAGGGGCAGCCATGATATGAAAGAGTTGATAGAATTGTAATGCAGCCGGTCGGGTCAATCTGCCGCGACCCACTCCTCGGGGTACAAACAAGAGACTGCCGTTATCTGCCTAAGCTGCCCCCCACACCCAATGGCTCACCCTCTTCTCTCTAGCTACAGAACTCAGAGTTTGGGAAGATTGGCCTCTCCCCCAGAGCGCTCAGTCCGACTCGCCGGCCCACCATCCCTCGGCAAGCACTTCTCGTGTTGCGTTTCGCCTCGTGCGGTGTCGTTCCGAGAACGGGTCGCGTGCTTGACCACACTGTGCCCTGTCGTTTTGGGAACCCCCGTATAGAGCGTATGCCGTTTGCTTCCCGCTCTGCTTACAGCTTATGGCTCAAGGATCTCCTCTTGCATCTCCTCATATCACCACCTCTCCAATCCGCTCAACGGCGGCACGTCGAATGGCACCGCGAATTGAATGCCGTGTTCTCTGTAAGATGCAAGCAGCACAATAGTGTTCATTGAACGGCGCGATGTGCGGCGGTGCAGTAACAGTATATCTCCGTGGTGACATGTATCGTACGCGTTCTTCCTACTATTCCTATTCTTCTTCTTCCAATCTCCATGTGTCATTTCTTCGCTTTGATGAGTCCCATCATGATATCAAAGCTATTCCCATCGGGCTGCAAGTCGATGTATTCTTCGCCTACACCGTAGCGTGCACTGCTTCCCCATCCCGTTCGTTCAGGGATCGTGCGCAGCAAACCGTGATCATGAGTTATCCCAACGATACGAACGGTGACGGGCGGCTCGACAGTTGTCAGCGTCACGAGTTGGTCCCTATGTTTGTACATCCGCCCATCAGACACAAGAACATAGACATAAGGCAAGCGCCGAAACGGGACACGTACGAATGCATCCACGCGTCAAGATAAGCTTCCTCAAAAGGTGCCCAACTACCTCGTCCGGCGACAAATGCGGTCCACAGATGTTCGAATTCAACTAGGACGAGCGCTAGCATCGTCTCTGCATCCAGATGTTCTCCCGGTCTGCAGAGCAGATCGAGCGCTGTCACAGGTGCGGGAGTGTTCACATTGATGCCGCACCCTTTCCCCGGATGCAAAATAAAAAGATTAGCTTTTAGCTTTTGAACGGAATGCCCGAGTAGGCCATGTGCTCGCGCATATGATAGACCACGCACCGATGATGACGTCCGCGTTCCCGTCCGCGAAACACGTATTGATCAGGACACCCCCGACTTTTTTCTTCTCGCCGCCCGCAACCGAAGGCGAGGTCGAAGAGGAGGGTAATTCGATATACACATCATTGGGCCACTTTAGCCGCACGCGTGCACCGCGCTCGGCACCCAGCGCGCGCTCATCGCGGCACGCGCGGGCGATGGCGAGCCCAGCGAGGTACTGTACGAAGACGAGGAGCGGTGCAGAGAGCCCCGATGCGCGCAATGGCGCACGGACGAGGATGGAGAATTGCAGGCATCCCGTTGGCGAGAGCCATACGTTAGAGCCGCGGCCGCGGCCAGAGAGCTGGAACGTCGCGAGTGAGACGATCGGTGCTGGGAGGCCCGCTAAGAATCGGGGGTTCCTATGTATATTTCGGTAATTTGAGTGAGGGAGATGGAGGAGATGGGGAGGGGGAAGGACGGGCTGTGGAGTGGTGTAAGGCGTACCTTTCGAGCATCGTTTGTGTACTCGTCACTGTCTCGCCATAAAACAGAGCTTCGCCCACTCCCCAGCTGTCCGTGTCACTCGCTTGGTCTTCTCGGGCCTCGGCGAGGACAGCAAAATATTTCTTGGCGTCAAATTTTGGTGTGAGCTCTCCGGTGGGTAGGACGTCCGGAGGAAGAACGATGATGTGCCGCGGCGGTGGGTCCGTCGCCAACGTCGCACCGGACGACGCGCCCGCAAATGCCCTCGCTTCCGCGACTAGTCGCACGCCAAGCTCGAGAGTTGCGATCTTGTGAAAATGAAACGCGTCCACCCTATCCTTGATCACCAACGCTGGCTCTGAATCGCCGGTCGACTCGAGGCCAAGCCTTTGTAGAATTGTCTCGGAGATACGCCTCTTCCCGGGCGCATGCAACAGAAACTGGGGGAGCGCATGTCTTGGAATGGAGGTCGGCGCATTGGAAGACTCTTCGGCGGTCGTCTCCGGCGGAATTGGAATTGTCAGTCCGAGGGACGTCAATGTGTATCGGAGGAGAGCGAGCACATTTTCAGTGTCCTCGATCCCATCGAAACAAGGCGAGATGCCCCAAAACGCCGCACGTCCGGATCCAACGGGCACCTGGATACCTGCTATGGCACCGACAGGCTCCTCCCACCGTCCGCAGATGACTTCAATATCAGAGGCGTCGCGTGTCAACGTAAATGAAACACTGGCTCGCCGAAGACCGGAAAGAAGTGCACCCGTCTGAAGGAGTACAGGTGAGGGTGGTGAAAGGTCTGCGACCGCTTGTGGGTACTGAGGAACTACAGCAGTGCCCGACCCAGCATCCCAGAGACCACAGCGCTCCCGTACCTGACGGTGCGGTGAAAGGGTGGCGCCAAGGCCAATGCCAAGGAAACGCCCTCCGGCGGAGATGTACTCTTGAATGGCTTCATGAGCCGGGCCAGGCAGCGAGAGGGGCGCAGGAGGAGCATCGGGCGGGAGAAGAACAAGAAGCGCGCAAGAGACAGTCCAGGGCCGCGTGGCCAGGGACACGGGGAGGACGGACTGGACCGTATAGAAAGGCGACAACACGGAACGCAAGGCATCGGTCACCCCGTGGGATGCAGAGGCACATACGAGGACATTCATTGCATGCAGACAACGGTCGAATCACAAGAAAAAGTTCCCACTCGGTGAGATATGTAGTACCGTCGACGGGGGTCGAACCCGCAACCCCCACCTGCCACCAACATAATTGTAGGAAGGTGATGCGCTGCCATTGCGCCACGACGGCGTAAAAGACATTCCTTTGTAAAGCTATCTAGCCGCACGACTTGGCTCACGCGTACAAATCTAAATCTATCACACTACAAATCTACCCCTACGAGACAAATGTTCAGAGAAATGTTCCGAGTAACTTATAAACAAGGTTCCGTGACCGTGACCTGTTCTCACGTCCTACCAATCAAACATGAACGACGGTAAGCATCCGTTCAGTTTTGATCTTCGATCAGGCTTTTGCTCGCCCTGAGATCAGCCTCCACCATTTCCTTGATGAGCGAGTCAAAATCGACCTGGCGCTTCCAGCCGAGTACTCCCTCAGCTTTGGTAGGCCTTCCCAGAAGTTGTCTACGTATGTCGCGTTGATCGCAATGCGCAGAGGTAAAGAAATGGATCCACACTCACTCGACTTCGGCTGGACGAAAGTACCCGGGATCGACTCGAACCAAAACTTTTCCGGTTTGAGCATCTTTCCCGACCTCATCGACCCCTTTTCCCGACCATCTATGGAGCAACAACATTTAGACGAACCATTTCACCAGTTGCGAGAACAAAATCGTCAGGAGTATCTTGCTGGAGCATGCGCCACATGCCCTCTACGTAGTCACGAGCTGCGACAAATTGAGTCAATAATGATACCGCCCAAATACATGGACATTGGGTGGAGAATCACCGTGGCCCCAGTCACGTTGCGCATCAAGGTTGCCAAGGTATAGACACGCCTGCTTCCCAAGGCTGATATCAGCGACGGCACGGGTGATCTTGCGCGTCACGAAGGTGCGTCCACGACGAGGGCTCTCGTGGTTGAAGAGAATGCCATTGCAAGCGTACATGTTGTAGGCCTCACGATAGTTTTTCGTAATCCAGAATGCATAGAGCTTCGCGACACCGTAGGGGCTGCGCGGGTAGAACGGAGTGTTCTCGTCTTGCGGGACAGATTGAACCAGTCCGTAAAGCTCGGAAGTCGAGGCCTGATAGAAGCGTACGTGATTCTGGAGACCACAGGTGCGTACGGCATCGAGAAGGCGCAGGGTACCGAGCGCATCGACGTCACCTGTATATTCCGCCATGTCGAAGGAGACCTTCACGTGCGATTGCGCACCGAGATTGTAGATTTCCGATGGCTGGACTTTTGCCATGATGTATACGAGATTCGTACTGTCAGATAGGTCTCCGTGATGGAGCTCAAACTTGTTCTTCCCTGTTCACACGCGGATCAGCATGCGAAAAGAGGACATAGCAGGTTGAAAACCATACGCTCATGGTGGTCGTAGAAGAGATGGTTGATACGAGAGGTATTGAAACTGGAGGAGCGACGAATGATGCCGTGCACCTCGTACCCTTTTTCAAGCAGTAGCTCTGTCCTGGTGAACAATATATGTTTCAATGATGGAAGTCACACGAGCAAAAACCAGACACAAACAAGTAAGATCCATCCTGGCCAGTGATGCCTACGTAACATGAGGGGTCAGCCAGCAAGCCCAGAAAAGTGGAAGGAGGAACTCGCCTGAAATTAGGACGACCTTGCGTTTGTGCCATTCTTCTGGTGACGGTAGGGAACCCACGGCAAAAGGGGTGGCTTTTGCAAGGGCGGACATGGCATACACTTGCACTTGTAGTACTAGTAGGGAAAAGAAAGGGATGGGGTTGGGTATGTGCGGTGGGAAGTGCTGTGGTAGTGGCGGTGAAAAGGGGGCGTGAATTTATAGAGGTCAAGAAGGCCAGTGGCAAGCCTGTTGATGGTTGAACGGGTTTTCGACCCCTGGATTAACGTTCCATTGACGAATCGATAGATACAGTACGACGCTGGCTGTCTATTATTGTTCGCTAAACTTGGCTTTCTGCCAATCACCCTCTGACACAACCGTCTCACTACCAGTCGAGGGCGCCTCGCCCGGCAAGAAATTTTGCCCCCATTCGCTGCACCCTTGTAAGCACCCTTGTCGCTGTGCCCGCGCCGTCCGATTCTCGCGTCGGTATCATAATGCTCGAGTAACCACTGGATCGTTTCGCGCAACGCCACCTTAAACGGTGTGAATTCGAACTTGCCCCCAAGGTGCGACATTAGCTTTCGGTTGGAGGCGGGTTTGCGGAACTGCCCATCCGCGCAGGAAGCGTCAAACTAGGAAATGCTGGCTCAGAGACCCAGGATCCACCGAGGAATGAACAAGACTTACTCCGTACTCTCCCTCGAAGCCAACAGCAGCAACTACAGCGTCTGCAACCTCCTTGATACTAAACTCTTCATCTTCCCCGACTGCAGGCAAAAAAAAATACACTCAGAGTCACGGCAACACCGATCAAACTAGGAATTATACCTGACAGAATGACAGGTTCAACATCGTCGTACTCGCGCAATTGCCAGACAAATAACTTGGCGAGGTCGTAGGAATAGATAAACTGCCGGAGTGGTCGGCCGGAGCCGAGCACAGTGAAAGGAGTGTTATTTCCTATCCGAGCTGTCAGGTAAAGGTTGAGCTGCAAGAATCGAAACCCACGTTTGGCCAATAAGCATTTGTGAATTAAAGCGGGGATGACATGCGAATCTTCTAGGTGACTGACGAGCATAGATCGTTATAGTCAGTAGGCTGGCGAAGGAATAGGTCCCGTACAAGTTGTCATTGGGCCCGAATACGTTTGTTGGGATGGCAGAAGTAAAGTTGGATCCGTGCTCCTCGCGGTATGCGCTACCCACTCTTCGTCAGATATGCCGAGTGGTATCAACATGTGACATACCGGTTAGCGACATCGACCATCCTTTTCGCATAGGCGTATCCGAAATTGCTGTGGTGGGGTGGTCCCAGATGGATCTTGGACTCGTCAAGAGGATACGTGACGTCATCTGGGAAGATACATGTCGACAGACACGAGATCACTTTGGATACTCCAAATTCGTGAGAATAATGGAGTACGTTGTCATTAATGAGCATGTTGTCTCGCAGGAACGAGTGCTGGGGAATACAATTAATCAGAGCTTGGCAGGTGACCTGCGCACAAGCATCGCCTACCTTGAATTTCATGTTACTGTATAGGCCACCGACTATCACTCAGTGTCACAGAGTGCCACCCACGATACGAAAAGTGATGCACAACGTACCGAGCGCGGCGAGATGAATGACATATGTGGGTTTATACCTATTGAAGATCCTTTTTGTCTGCTCTGAATCCCTGCGGAAGCAAAGCTAGAAAGGTAAGTGTGGGATGCTCGAAGAGGCTGGAAAGCGACACAAACCGCAGATCGGCGTCCTTGGACGAAAGGAAGACCCAGGCCTCGCCCTCCCGCCTTCCGAACCTGGAGCCGACGGGTTCGGTGTCGATAACATGTTGTATCGCATGACCGACGAGGCCAGTGCCACCAGTAACAAGGACGACGGATTTTGGTTGCTCGACCGGCATGAGGGAAGGGATAAAGTGATGAGATGAGAGCATAAGAGC
>WNFQ01004235.1_pt1 | contig 10439 bp, 10 predicted proteins | sample 5400171 | NCBI WGS metagenome assembly WNFQ01 (sample SAMN13153356, study PRJNA577476) | soil metagenome | isolation source: 20 cm soil under Madrone tree | place: USA:California | collected 2016-06-14 | reverse complement strand
GCGGCGCATCCGCAGACGGAATTGACCACAATCATGGTGGTGCCGGCCTGAGTGGTGAGCACGCGGTCGACTTCGTCGGCAGTGCGCAGTTCCTGCACACCTACCTTGGTCAGTTCTTCCCGCATGGGGATGAGCATGAGTTCCGGATACATTGCGGCTCCTTTGGGCTTTGATGATTGTAATGCAGGATTGGATGATGAGGAGTGCGGGCTCGATGCGGGGAACCCCGCTGTGTACCACCGAGCGACTTAGCTGTAGCGGCAAGGGCAGCCAGTCACGTCCTTGCTCGTGTAGTCTGGACGAACTTCAATGCTGATTCAGGAAAATGTGGGGCTGGCGCCGCTGACGACGATGGGGGTGGGTGGGCCCGCACGCTATTTTGTGGAGGCAACGGCCACGGACGAGGTGCGCGAAGCTGCCCGGTATGCGGATGCGCACAAGTTGCCGCTGTTCGTGCTGGGAGGAGGGAGCAACCTGATTGTTTCCGACCGCGGGTGGCCAGGTTTGGTTTTGAAAGTGGGGATCCCTGGAATCAACCATCGACACGGGCACGGCACCGCTTACTTCGACGCGGGCGCAGGCGAGGAGTGGGATGGCTTTGTGGCGGCCGCCGTGATGCACAATTGTGGGGGCGTGGAATGTTTGAGCGGCATTCCGGGCAGCGTGGGCGGGACGCCGGTGCAGAATGTGGGAGCCTACGGGCAAGAAGTTGCGGAGACGATCGAGTCGCTGGTGGCCTTCGATCTCAAGAGCGGTGAAGAACAGGAGTTCGAAAAGGAAGATTGTGGATTTGGCTACCGGACGAGCATTTTCAACACCAGCGAGCGTGGGCGATACGTTATTTTGCGCGTTACTTATGCCTTGAAGCACGGCTGGGAGCCGCGCATCGCATATGCGGACCTGCAAAATTATTTTGCGAATTGGGAGCGCAAGCCGACGCTGGCGGATACGCGGGACGCAGTACGTCAGATTCGGACCAGCAAGGCGATGCTGATTACGCCCGGCGACGAGGACTCGCGCAGCGCGGGATCGTTTTTCAAGAATCCGGCGCTTTCGGCGGAGCAGTTTGAAGAACTCAAGCGTCGGGCTGCGGCGCGGAGTCTGGAGATTCCCAGCTACCCTGCGCTGGATGCACGGAAGAAAGTCTCTGCGGCATGGCTAGTCGAGCATTCGGGATTCTCCAAGGGATACGGACAAGGTCGTGTGGGGATCTCTCGCAAGCACGCGCTCGCGATCGTGAATCGGGGGAACGCGACAGCGGCGGAGATAATGGGTTTTAGAGATGAAATTCAGGGACGGGTCGAGGAGTTGTGGGGAATCCGGTTGGACCTGGAACCGGTGTTTGTAGGCTAGTCGTTGGCTGTTGGCCGTTGCTCGCTAGCGTTTTGTCGTCGGTCGGCGGCTTTTGGTCGCCGGCTGCTGCTCGTAGGCTTTGCTGCTGACGATTCGAGTGCTTTGTGGGGCCGCGTCAGGGTTGTTTTGGCGGGGCCGCGCGGTCCAGGCGAGGGTGGTTGGCGACCCCGCGGCTGTCCCTGAGAGGTCGCACCAGGGACCGCGGTTCAGGGCGGCCGCCGCCTCTCATCTATTGGCAAGCCGGGCTGCTTCCCTGAAGATTCCCACGAACATTTTGCGGGTCAGCTTGCCCGTTTGCGTGTTCTGGTTCGAGGGGTGATAGGAGGCTAGCAACATCATGCCGTCGGGCATTTCGTATTTCGCGCCGTGCGCGAATTCGTAGAGCGCTTTGCTCACGAGCAAACCGCGACGCTTCAGGTAGTTCAGATAGGCATCGAAGCCGATCTTTCCCAGGGCAACCACAACTTTCAACTTCTTTAGACCCTCGATCTCTCGATCCAGAAAAGGAGCGCAGTTGGCCAGTTCTTCCGGCAGAGGTTTGTTGTCGGGGGGCGCGCAGCGTGCGGCGGCGGTGATATAGAGGTCACGGAGTTTGAGTCGATCGTGGCGGTCGGTGGCCGTGGGTTGGTTGGCGAAGCCGGTCTCGTGAAGAACTGGATACATGAAGTTGCCGGAGGCATCGCCGGTAAAAGGTCGCCCCGTGCGGTTCGAACCGTGAGCGCCGGGAGCTAGACCCATGATCAGAACGCGGGCGTTGGGGTCGCCAAAACCTGGGACGGGCTTGCCCCAATAGTCCCAGTCGCGATAGGCACGGCGTTTGTCACGGGCGATCTGCTCTCGATAAGCGACCAATCGCGGGCAGCGGGTGCAGGTAATCACCTCACGGTTCAGGCTGGTGAGCCATTGGGGCAATCGTTCCACAGTTGGTTTGAGTGGTGCGCTTCTATTGGGTAGTCGTTGTGTGTTGTTCACTCTCAGGTCCGTTTGGGCATTGTAAAGGCAGTACACGCGGTAAGCCACGCAGATAGCGCGCTGCGGAGCTTTATGAAGATCAGAAAGCCGGTGTCCATCGCAAAAATGCATTTCGCTTTCCGCACAGAGGGCCCAAAAACGCGGGCAGCATCGACCTTTCGCGTTTGACGCTTCTCTCTCCCACTCTTTACACTGAACCCTTGCAGTGCGGGGCGGTTCATACCCCGCCTCCTGCCTGAAGGGGATCCCCTCCAAAGCTGAGTTTCGAAAGGCACACAGTGACCCCCACTGAGACGAAAGAAAGTACCAAACGGGAGATTGCGGTTGAGATCCCGGCGAACGAAGTCACGCGCGAGACCGAAGCGCTGATTCAGAAGTATCAGAAACTGGCGCGTCTGCCCGGCTTCCGCAAAGGGCACGTGCCCGCGTCAATCATCCGGCAGCGCTTCGCCGAAGACATTAAGACCGACGTGGTCGAAGCGCTGGTGCCCCGCTATTTCCGCCAGGAAGCGGACAAGCGGGGGCTGATCCCGGTGTCGCAGCCCCGGGTTACGGACCTGCATATCCATGATGGCGAACCACTGCGCTTCAAAGCGAGCTTTGAGATCCTGCCGGAAGTTAAAGTCGAAAACTACAAGGAACTGCGGGCCGACAAGCCGGAGATTTCCGTCACCGATGAGGAAGTGGAACAGGCGGTGAGCGATCTGCGCGAGCAGCACGCTACGTTTACTGCGATCGAGGGCCGGCCGCTGGGCGAAGGGGATTTCGCCCAAGTCTCGCTCGACGGTAAACCGAAGTCAGGCGAAGGCCAGCCGGTGCACATGGATGACGTGCTGGTCGAAATGGGCGGCAAAAACACCATGCCGGAGTTCAGCGAGCATCTGCGCGGGACTTCCGCGGGGGACGAACGGAGCTTCGAGGTGAAGTATCCGGAAGACTCGTCCGATAAGCGGCTTGCGGGTCAAACCTTCGACTACACCGTGAAAGTGCTGTCCCTGAAGCAGAAGGCTCTGCCTGAGCTGAATGACGAGTTCGCCAAGCAGTTGGGTGAATTTTCGAACATGGAGGAGTTGAAGAAGCGTATCCGCGAGAACATCGAAGCGGATCGCAAGCACACCGCGGAACATGAGGCCAAGGACAAGTTGGTCGCGGAGTTGGTGAAGCGGAACGATTTCGACGTTCCGGAAGCGATGGTTGACCGCCAGATTGATGTTCGGCTGGAGCGCGGACTACGGGCGCTGGCGGCGCAGGGAATGCGACCCGAGGACATGAAGAAGATGGACTTGAATCGTCTGCGTGCGGGGCAGCGCGACCAGGCGGTCCAGGAAGTGAAGGCGTCGTTGCTGCTCGACAAGATTGCCGATCTCGAGAAGATCGAGGTGGGGGATGAGGAAATCGACCATGAGATCGAGGCGCTCGCCACGCAGACGAAACAGACTTCGGAGGCTGTGCGGGGACGTTTGACACGCGATGGGGCGCTCGATAGGATTAGAAACAGAATCCGCAACGAGAAGACCCTCAACTTTTTGTATCACCAGTCCGCGTAGCGGCGGACCACTTTCGATCCTCCCCGCAGGTGAAAACGGTAGTCGGAGCAGGAGTGTGGCAGGTGAACTTGAACGATCCACGAATGATGCTGGTGCCGATGGTGATCGAGCAAACCGGGCGAGGAGAGCGCGCCTACGACATTTACTCGCGCCTGCTGCGCGACAACATCATTTTTATCGGGACGCCGATCGACGACAACATCGCGAACCTGGTCATAGCGCAGATGCTTTTTTTGGCGCAGGAGGACCCGGAGAAAGATATTCAGCTGTACATCAATTCTCCGGGCGGCTCGATCACGGCCGGCATGGCGATTTACGACACGATGCAGTATGTGAAGAATGACGTGACCACCATTTGCATCGGGCAGGCGGCGTCGATGGCGGCGCTACTGCTGGCTGCGGGCGAATCCAAGAAACGACTGGCGTTGCCGAACTCCCGCATTTTGATTCACCAGCCCTCCATGGGCGGGTTGTCGGGTCAGGCCACCGACATCGATATTCATGCCCGGGAGATCCTGCGTATGCGGGAAATCACCAACCAGTTACTTTCGAAACATAGCGGGCAGAAGCTGGACAAGGTAGAAAAGGATGTAGAGCGCGACTTCATCATGAACGCGCAGCAGGCTAAGGAATACGGAATCATCGACGATATCATCTATAAGACGAAGTAGAGGTATGATCGGCGTTCGCCGATCAACTTTGTTGGGAGGTCTCGGCGAGGAATGGACTGGCTTGCCGACCGGGCGAAAGGAGCCTCGGAGCGAGCCCAGACCTGATATACGTGAAGGAGTAAAGCCGAGTGAAAAACCGGTCGGGCACTGAAGAAATCTTACGCTGTTCGTTCTGCCATAAATCGCAGGACGCGGTGGCGAAACTGATCTCGTCCCCCAGCGATTATCCCAGGGCCTACATTTGTGACGAGTGCGTTGCGGTCTGCAATTCCATCCTGGAAGACGACCGCACGGCGACCCCGGAGACCTCTACTCCCAACCAGCTCCCCAAGCCCCAAGAGGTGAAGACGTTCCTGGACGAGTACGTCATCGGGCAGGAGCAGACCAAAAAGAAGCTTGCCGTAGCGGTCTACAACCACTACAAGCGCATCTTCATGAATCGCCAGAAGAGCGGCGATGGGGTGGAGCTGACCAAGTCCAACATCATGTTGATCGGTCCGACGGGGACTGGCAAGACGCTGCTGGCGCAAACGCTGGCGCGCATGCTGGATGTGCCGTTTGCGATCGTGGATGCGACCACGCTGACCGAAGCCGGATATGTGGGCGAGGACGTCGAAAACATCATCCTGAAGCTGCTGCAGGCGGCGGAAGGGGATGTGGGACGCACCCAGACCGGCATCATCTATATCGATGAGGTCGACAAGATCGGGCGCAAGGACGAGAACCCTTCGATTACGCGGGATGTTTCGGGCGAGGGAGTGCAGCAGGCTCTACTGAAGATTCTGGAAGGGACCATTGCCAACGTTCCGCCCCAAGGTGGACGCAAACATCCGCACCAGGAGTTCACACCCGTCGATACCACCAACATCCTGTTCATTTGCGGCGGTGCGTTTGTGGGCTTGGAGAAGATCATTTCCCGGCGGGTGGGCAAGAAGTCGCTGGGATTCCGCGCCGGCGAAGAGGTCGAGGCCGAGGACAGCGTAAACGTCGGCAAGCGCAACTACCAGTTGCTGAGCGACGTACAACCGGAGGATCTGATCAAGTTTGGGCTGATCCCTGAGTTCGTAGGGCGACTGCCGGTGGTAGGCGTGCTTGAGGATCTGGATGAATTCGCGCTGATCGAGATCCTGACCCGGCCGAAGAACGCCATCATCAAGCAATACCAGCGGTTATTCGAATTTGAGAATGTCCGTCTGAAATTCAGCGACGAGGCCACCCGGGCCATTGCCCGTCAGGCCATGGCGCGCAAGGTCGGAGCCCGCGGTTTGCGCATGATTCTGGAAGAATTGATGCTGGACCTCATGTACCATTTACCTAGCCAGAAGAAGGTGAAAGAATTCGAAGTGACCCGCGAAATGGTGGAGAAGCGGGCGGTTTCACTGGCCATGATGGACAAGGCGGGATAGTTTTACGTTCTATGGGCGAGGACGCCCACAGGACAGCCGGCGACACGCCAGCGCTACAGGAACCCAGGGATGTATAGAAATTTGGAGACAGAGTGACCCAGCCCAAGGAAAAATTTGAAACCAAAAAACACCCGATGATGCCCATCCGGGATGTCGTGATTTTCCCGTACATGATGACCCCATTCGTGGTGGGTCGGGAGTCGAGCGTGCACGCGCTGGAAGAAGCCCTGGCGGCCGATAAGAAAATATTTCTCGCCACGCAACACGACGCCTCCATCGACGAACCCAAGGCCAACGAGATTTACCAGGTGGGCACGATCGTCAATATCGTGCAGAGCCTGAAGCTGCCCGACGGCAACATCAAGGTGCTCGTCGAGGGCATTGAGCGCGGCAAGATCCTGCAGGTTACCGACACCGACGGCTATATGCAGGCTTCGGTGCGGGTGGCGCGCTACGTGACCGAGACCAATCCGCAGATCGAAGCAGGAATGCAGCGGGTCACGGGATTGTTTGAGCAGTACGTGAAGCTTTGCCAGTCGCTGAATTACGAGACCATGATCGCGGCCGTGCGGATGGAAGATCCCGCCAAGCTAACCGACACCATCGCCGCCAATCTGCAGCTTTCCATTGAAGAGAAGCAGGAATTGCTCGAGATCTTCGATCCGGCCGAGCGGCTGACGCGCATCGCCGACGTGCTCGACATCGAGATCGAAAAACTGAACATGGACCGCACCATCCAGTCGCGCGTGAAGCGGCAGATGGAGCGGGCCCAGAAAGAGTATTACCTCAACGAGAAGATCAAGGCGATCCAGAAGGAGCTGGGGCGGGGCGAGAAGAGCGAATTCGACGAACTGAAGAAGAAGATCGAAGCCGCCGGGATGCCGAAGGAAGTGAAGGACAAGGCAATCCAAGAGCTCAAGAAGCTCGAGGCCATGCCGCCGATGTCAGCGGAGTCGACGGTCTCGCGCAACTATCTGGACTGGCTGCTGGCAGTGCCATGGAAGAAGCGTTCCAAGGAAATCCGCAACATCTCGCGGGCAGAAAAAGTTCTGAACGAAGATCACTATGGGTTGGAGAAGATCAAGGAACGCATCCTTGAGTTCCTGGCCGTACGGCAGCTGGTAAAGAACCCCAAGGGATCGATTCTGTGCTTTGTCGGACCTCCCGGCGTGGGCAAGACTTCGCTGGGGATGTCGATTGCCAAGGCTACCGGGCGCAAGTTCGTCCGCATGTCGCTGGGCGGCGTACGGGACGAGGCCGAAATTCGCGGTCATCGTCGCACCTACATTGGTGCCTTGCCGGGACAGATCATCCAGATGATGAAGAAGGCGGGGACGAAGAACCCGGTCTTCATGCTGGATGAAGTCGACAAGATGTCGATGGATTTCCGCGGCGATCCGTCAGCGGCTCTGCTGGAAGTGCTCGATCCCGAGCAGAACTTCATGTTCGTGGATCACTACCTCGACGTCGAATACGACTTGTCGCAAGTATTCTTCGTGGCGACTGCCAACGTGATGCACACCATTCCTCCGGCCCTGCAGGACCGCATGGAAGTACTGCGACTGCATGGGTACACCGAACCGGAGAAGGTCGAGATCGCGAAGCAGTTTCTGGTGAAGAAGCAGCTCGCCCAGGCTGGTTTGACTGACAAGAACATCAAGTTCACCGACGATGCCATCACGGGGATCATTCGGTCCTACACCCGGGAGGCTGGCGTACGCAACCTGGAACGCGAGATCGGCAATGTATGCCGCAAGGTCGCGCGCAAAGTGGTCAAGGAAGGACCTGACTACAAGATTGCTATCACGGGGGAGAATGTTGGCGAGTTCCTGGGCGTAATCAAATTCCGCGACACACTGGCCAACGAGAAGAGCGAAGTCGGCCTGGTTACAGGGCTGGCCTGGACGGAAGTTGGCGGCTCGATCCTGAGCACGGAAGTGACTGTCGTCGACGGCAAAGGCAAACTGACTTTGACCGGGAAGCTGGGCGACGTCATGCAGGAGTCGGCGCAGGCGGCTATGTCGTATGTACGCTCGCGGGCCGGAGGATTGGGTATGGCGCGCGATTTCTATCGCAATCTTGATATCCACGTGCACGTGCCCGAGGGCGCTATTCCCAAGGATGGACCGTCGGCGGGCATCACCATCGCGACTGCGATTGCCAGCGCGCTCAGCAAAATTCCGGTGCGGCGGGATATCGCGATGACGGGCGAAATTACGCTGCGTGGCAAGGTACTGCCTATCGGCGGACTGAAGGAGAAATTGCTGGCGGCCCATCGCGCGGGACTGTTCGAGGTGATTCTGCCCAAGGACAACGAGAAAGACCTGGCGGAGGTACCGGAAAACCTGCGCAACGAGATGAAGCTGCACTTCGTCGACACCATGGACCAGGTGTTGAAGATTGCGCTGGAAGGGCCCCTGCCGCAGATTCTGGAAGAGACCGCTCCGGCGATCACCCCGCTTGCTCCGCAGCCTGCGGAGGGTCCGGCGACGCATCAATAGCAGGTTTCGGGTCTCAAGGTCTTAGGTGTCAGGTCTACGAGGTCTTAGGAAGGCTCGCCTTTGGTGGGCCTTTTCAATTTTCAGGGGTTTAGCACGCCTCTCTGGGCGCTAGAATATAGGCAGGAGTTTGGGGATGGCTTCCGAGAATTTCCGCCTTGGCGGATTGTTTCCGGGACGGTCGGGATTGATTGCGGCAGTGGCTGTCGTCGCCGTCTTGTTGATTGGACTACCTGCCTATCGTTTGTTTTTCGCGGTGAGCGTTCTGCTGGGACTGGCGGTTGCTGGCATCCTGTATCTCTGGCACAGATACAAGCCGGTCAAAGAAGCGGAGGTTCACGACGATAAGCATCCGCTGGGACTGGAGTAGCGGCTGTTAGGTCTTGGGTCTTAGGTGTCAGGTTTTTTCGGGCGTCAATTCTCGTTTTGGGGTTAAGACCTGAAAACTGAGATCTTGGACCTGAGACCTTTGGGGGAGATCGTTTGGGGGATCTTCCCTCTGCCTCTTCTCTTCATCTCTTCATCGCTTCGCGGCTTGCAACTTTCCATTGGAAATTGGAAACTACAGGGTGCGAATCCTTTCCAAGTTCGTGCTTTCGGCCAGCGATGCCAGGCACTTCCCCGCTGCCGGCCTGCCGGAGATCGCCTTCCTGGGCCGGTCGAATGTGGGCAAATCGAGCGTGATCAACTCCCTGGTGGGGACAAAACTGGCGCGCACCAGCTCCACACCGGGACGCACCCGGGCCATCAATTTCTTCGAATTGCGAATCGCGGGCAAGCCGAAGCCGGAATTGATCTTCACGGACCTGCCGGGCTATGGGTACGCCAAGATCTCACGGGAAATTTCCGGACAATGGCCAAGCTTTGTAGATCCCTATCTCAAGGAACGTGTGACGCTCGCGCTTTGCCTGGCGCTGGTGGATTCCAACATTCCGCCGCAAGAAAGCGACCAGCAACTGCTGGAATTCCTGACGGCAACCGGACGTCCGTTTGTCATCGTAGCCACCAAAAGTGATCGTCTGTCTGGCAATCAACTGGGGAGTGCCCTAAGGGTGTTTCAAGAGAAATATCCCGGAGCTCGCGTCGTGCCCTTTTCGGCCAAGACCGGCGTGGGGCGCGAGCAGTTGTGGCAGGAAATCCGCAAGGCCGCGGAGGCGGTGTCGGTTTCCCATTCTTGAATTTGTTCCCATAGCAGGAACCCCAATCCGTTCCATCCGCGGAAATCTACCTTGGTAACGATGCCGGAGGGCACGGAGTCCCGATAAAAACGTTGCAGGGGACGGTCTCTCCGGCGGGTCGTTGCGTGCGTTTCGAGAGTGACGCAGATTACCTTCGTCGGCTGAAACAAGATAAGAAAGCAGCCGGGTCGAGCGAGCGGCGTCTGAGCCCGCGCTACAAGTGTCAGGGCAGCGCAGAATTTCGGGTGGAAGGGTCGGACGTGCGCACCTGGGGAACGTTCACCGACCTGAGCATGCATGGCTGCCACATCAAGATGACAGCCACTTATCCCGTGGGCGCCGTGGTCAATCTGGGTTTGGGACTGAATGGCCTGCACGTGGATGTGAAGAGCGAAGTGCGGGTCGGCCACCCATTTCTCGGAATCGGGGTCGCGTTCCGGGATGTCTCGGACGAAAGCGACGCCCGGCTGCGGGAAATGGTCCGTTCTCTGCTGCCGGCGGCCCACCTCGGCATTTCGGCGACTGGTAAAGCGACAGCCCAGCCGGCAAGCCAAACCTCTGCCAGGCCTTCGCTCCCCTTGATTGTAGATCCCGCAGCGGCCTTGCAGGCAGCGGTCGAACACTTTGAAGGACGCCGCATTTTGACCCAGGAGGAATTTGTCCTGCTGCTTCGAAAAAGCCAGAGTTCCGGGCGGTAGACACCGCGTTCCAAGCAGCGCGAGGAGCGGGACTGCGTCCGGCGGTGTAGACTGGGGGCATCTTCGGAAGCCGTCCGCGTGGTTCCCCGCGGAGGTGATCTGTGAAACGCCTCCTG
>WNFQ01009251.1_pt1 | contig 10442 bp, 9 predicted proteins | sample 5400171 | NCBI WGS metagenome assembly WNFQ01 (sample SAMN13153356, study PRJNA577476) | soil metagenome | isolation source: 20 cm soil under Madrone tree | place: USA:California | collected 2016-06-14 | reverse complement strand
GCGAGCCTTTCTCCGAAGCCACAAAAACCGTCCTGATTTTCGGCAGCGGCGCTGTCATTCGCCTGGCCTCTTCCGTCGCTCCGGGCCAGTTGCTTTTTCTCACCAACGAAAAAACCAAGAAGGAAGTCGTCTGCCAGGTTGTCAAGTCCAAGAACTACCGCAACATCAGCGGCTACGTCGAGCTGGAATTCACCGAGTCCGTTGTCGGTTTCTGGGGTATGCGTTTCCCGGGCGATCGTATCGGCGCGCCTTCGCAATCCTCTGTGACTCCTCCTCCCCCGGTCAGTTCACGCCCGGCTACGCCTGTTGTTGTGCCCCCACCCGCAAATAGTGCACCCAAAATCATTGAGCCAAAGCCCCCGCTCCCTGCGGTCGTCGCAAGAGACGTTGAGCCGAAGCTCACCGAATCCAAAATTGTCCCTCCGCCGGCGTCGTCCGTGATCCAAATCCCCGTGGCCCCGAAGCCGGAAGCCCTCGATTCGAACGTGCCGGCCACGCCTGCTTCGCTCATGCCCGAGCTCCAGGTGGACGCCGTCCCCCTCAAGCCCGCCGGCCCCATTTCTTCGACATTCGATTTGCCGCGCACACCCGAAGCGCACGCTTCCATCTTTGCGCCTTCCGCGCAAGCCTCCGCGGCTCCGCCGATAGTGGACGTCAAGAGTTTCTCCGACGAGCCTGAGCCCAGTTTTGTCGAGCCTCCTCCTCCGGATCCACTGGCGCCTCTCGCCGCAGCCGGCCCGCAGACGGATGAGCTCAAACAACAAACGGCGCGCTTGCAGGAACAGCTTTCGAGTTTACTGTCTGCCGAGAACGCCGCGGAGAAGCGCGCCTCCGCGCCGCCTCCGCCGCCCGCACCCGTGGTTGCCGGCGTCAAGCCGTACGATCCCTTCGCGGAGTTTTTGCAATTTGCGGCCAAGACGGAGCCCGCTCCCGTCCCTGTGAAGCGCGCGGAGCCTGCGAAAATCGTTTCGCCTCCGGTCTCTTCGATGCTCGACGACGAAGAATTGAAGATTCCTTCGTGGCTCGAGCCGCTGGCCCGCAATGCCGCTGTTCCTTCTCCGGCCCAGGAACTGATCGAAAGAGAAACAGCCAAGCATTTGGCGGAGCAATCTTCTTTCGAAGAAATTGCCCCCGAGACTACGGCCCACTTGGAAGATCGCCGTACCCCAGAATTGCCGGCCCCCAATTTCGGCAGTGAACTCAATTTCGAATTGACCGAGCCCTCCGTTGAAAGCAGCTCTCGCAAGTCCGGCAAAGGCCTCAAGTTCGCAGCCATTGCCGCTGGGGCCTTGCTCCTGGCGGGTGGTGGCGTGTGGTACTTCCGCCAGCAGTCCGGCGATGTTCAAGCGGGCGTCACGGCCCCAAGCACTCCAGCGCCTGCAGTTTCTGCTCCCGCGGAAACTCTGCCAACTCAAAACAGCTCCGTCATTCCGGCCAATCCTCCGGCGCAAGGTGTGCAATCCAGTTCGTCCGCGCAGAACAGCGCGCCTCGGCAAACCAATTCGAATGCCTCGAAGGCCGAATCTACCGGCGTATCGCTCTCGACCGTCAGCGGTAAACAAGTCAATTCGAATTCTGCCGGCGGCGGCACGATGATGACTTTGGCTGCCTCGGAGCCCATTGCTGCTCAGCCCAAGAAACCTTCCCTCGGCAAGGTTCGCCTCGCGACTCCGAAAGTGACCAAGCGCGGAAGCACCGCGAATGTCGGTGAATCCGATGCGGGACTCGCTTTCAGCGGCGACGAATCGGATTCGAACGCGGGAGCGCTCGGCGCCGGACTGGCCGCCGGCACCTCTCAGCCTCCTGCGCCTGCGGCTGCGCTTCCCGTTGGCGGCGATGTAAAGCAGGCCAGACTGATTTCTTCGGTGGCTCCGTCTTATCCCGTTCTGGCCAAGACTCAGCACATTTCAGGTGACGTTCGCGTCGACGCCTTGATTGATGCCTCCGGCCGCGTCACCACCATGAAGGTCGTTTCCGGGCCCACGCTGCTCCATCAAGCAGCCATGGATGCCCTGCGTCAGTGGAAGTATCAGCCAGCAAGCCTGAATGGCAACGCTGTGCCGATGCATCTGACGGTCACCATCCAGTTTCGCCTGCAGTAATCCCTTACAGGCAGAGATCTCCCACACCCGCACGAGGGGTGTGTGCGCAATTCGAAAGGGCCCCGTCTCTTGCAGGAGGCTGAAGAGGTTCGTATACTGGCGCCCCGGCCAATTGGCAGGTCTGGCGGTTGGGTAGACCGCTTTCTTTCACCTTCCTTGGCCTGACATGAGCGTAGGCTGATTTAGCCGGAGAACTCAGGAGCGATTCCTCTCATTCGTTCGCATTCATGTGCTTTGAGGTCAGGGCGGAGCGCGGTTTCGTTACCGGCCTTGAGCGTGAGCGATGAAGAGCTGCTTCCTGCTCTGTTTCAGTTGACGGAGTCCTGGTTGCAAGTTTCCAAGGAGAATTTCGCATGCCGCAAGCGCCCGTACCGGAAGAGATGAATGTCTACCAGAACGCGGAAGCGCGTTTTGAAGTCGCCGCCAACAAACTGGGGCTCGAGCAGGGCCTCTACCGGTACCTGAAATATCCGAGTAAGGAAATCACGCTCTACATCCCCATCGGAATGGACAACGGAACGCTGGAAGTATTCACCGGATATCGCGTTCTGCACTCCACCGTGCGCGGGCCCGGCAAAGGCGGAATCCGGTTTGCGCCCGATGTTTCGCTCGACGAAGTGCGCGCCCTGGCCACCTGGATGACGTGGAAATGCGCGGTTGTGAATATTCCCTTCGGCGGCGCCAAAGGCGGAGTGATCTGCGATCCGCGCAAAATGTCGCGCGGAGAGCTGGAGCGGCTCACGCGGCGCTATACCGCCGAGCTGGCGAATTGGCTGGGGCCGGAGCGGGACGTGCCCGCTCCGGACGTCGGCACCAATGAACAAACCATGGCGTGGGTCATGGACACATATTCCATGCACGTGGGAGAAGCAACCACTGCCGTGGTAACGGGCAAGCCCATCGAGTTGGGCGGCTCGGCCGGCCGGCGCGAGGCTACCGGCCGCGGCGTGATGATCTGCTGCGACAAAGCTCTCGCGAAACTGGGCATGAACAAGCAAGGTTGCCGTGTCGTGGTTCAAGGATTCGGCAACGTGGGCTCCCTTGCGGCGGAGCTGATGCAGAAAGCCGGCTACAAAATTGTCGGGCTCGCGGACATCGGCGGCGGGCTCTACAATGAAAACGGTTTCGACGTCCCGAAAGTCATTGAGTGGGTCTACACGCAGAAAAAGCCGCTGCAGGATTTTCCGGGCGGCGGAACAAAAATGTCCGCCCGGGATGTTTTGTTCCAACCTTGCGAGGTCGCCATCCCGGCGGCTATCGAAAATCAAATCACCGAGAAAAATGCGCATCAGGTGCAGGCAAGAATTTTGTGCGAAGGCGCCAACGGCCCCACCACCTGGCAAGCCGATGCGATTATCGACGCAAAGGGCATCTTCACCGTGCCGGACATTCTCTGCAACGCCGGCGGTGTGACCGTCAGCTATTTCGAATGGGTGCAGGACCGCCAGGGCTTTTTCTGGCGCGAGAGCGAAGTGAACGAGCGCCTCCTCGATTACATGCAAAACGCTTTCGATGAAGTCGTGCGCTTCGCCGAGATGCACAAAGTGAACAATCGCATTGCCGCGTACATGCTGGCGATTGACCGGGTAGCCAAGGCCCTGAAATTGCGCGGCATCTATGCCTAGTACCATTCCAACCCGGTTTCAGCCGTCGGTGAAAAAACCGGAGTGTCTCGAATTGCACTGGATTCTCGACGCGACTTGTATTAGTTTCTTTTTCGCTCATCCCGGTTCGCTGGGGAGCGGCCTGAGTCATTCCGTAACTCCGCTGCGGAATGCGCGGGAATTAAGGCGAATTGAAAGGCCCCGGAAAAAATCAGCGCCAGGGGGAGTCTGCCTATGACGCCGGAATCGGTTCTGCCAGGCCACGCCAAGAACGAAAAGCAGCATCGCCGCGAGATTTGTATCGCGGGCCGATGGATGTACGAACGCGGGCACATCGTCGCCTGCGAGGGAAACCTCTCCGTGCGGCTCGAAGGGGACCGCATTCTCACGACTCCCACGTGCATGAACAAGGGCGCGCTTTCACCGGAAGATCTCGTGGTTACCGATCTGGACGGGCGGCAACTCTCCGGGCATCGCAAATGTTCCTCGGAAATGGCCATGCATCTTTTGTTCTACCGCATGCGGCCCGATGTGAACGCCATTTGCCACGCGCACCCGCCCACCGCGACGGGATTTGCCGTCGCCGGCCGCGCTCTGAACCAGGCGCTGCTTCCCGAGGTCATCGTCGGTCTCGGGCAGATTCCGCTCGTGCAATATGCGACCCCGGGAACACCTGAATTGAGCGCGGCGCTCGAACCCTTCATCCCGCACTATGACGCACTGCTGCTGGCGAACCACGGGGCCGTCACCTGCGGCCCGGACCTTCTCACCGCTTTTTTTCGGATGGAGACCATCGAGCACAGCGCGAAAATCACGCTCGCCGCGGAAATGGCCGGCGAGCCCATGCTCCTTTCCAGCCGCGAAGTCGCCAAGCTCATGGCCGCGCGCCCGCGCTATTTCGTCGCGCCCCCGCCCGGTGGCGGCGCCGAACTGCCCGTCACCTGCGACAATGGCGAGACCGCGGACAGTGATGTTACGCTGACGCGCAGCGAACTCGACGCCTTGATTGATGAAGCCATTCGCAAAGATCGCGCGAGACGCTAAGCCGAGTTAAATTGCTCCGCCGTTTTATTCTTGCTCGGAATAACTTTGCGGCCCCGCTTCATCTAATTGCAAGGAAAATATCCCTCGCTGAATTCTTTACGCAGAATGGAGATCCAGATGCAACCCCGGATTGACTACCTGAAATTGGCTCCCGAGGCACAACGAGCTATGTATGGGCTGGAAAAATATCTTGCCGCGTGCGGCCTCGAACACAAGTTGCTCCACTTGTTGAAGTTGCGCGCTTCGCAAATCAACGGCTGCGCTTATTGCATTGACATGCATTCGAAAGACGCCCGCGCGCTTGGAGAGCCCGAACAACGCCTCTATGAGCTGGATGCCTGGCGCGAAACCCCTTTTTATACCGACCGGGAACGCGCCGCGCTGGCGTGGGTCGAATCCGTGACCCTCGTTTCCGAAACGCACGTCCCAGATGCCGTCTACGAAGAAGTGAAGCGACACTTCAGCGAAAAAGAGGTCGTGGACCTTACCATTCTCGCCGCCACCATTAATATGTGGAACCGCCTGGCCATCTCGATGCGCTCCGTTCCCGGGCAGTACCAGCCTGCGAAATCCTCGACCGCTGCATCTTGAGCGCCGCCGTTGGCTAGGTGGGTGCGCCATTCCGTGCTGCGCGTTGACGGGCGAAGGAAAAGCGGCAATACTGGCGAGCGATGATTGGCCAGCTCCGCGGACGGCTCGCCGAAAAAAGACCGAACCAAGTGCTCGTGGACGTGGGCGGCGTCGGGTACCTCGTGCAGGTCCCGCTTTCGACGTACGCCGCGCTCGGCGAGCTGCACACCGAAGTGACCCTCCTGATCCACACACACGTGCGGGAAGATGCGCTGGCGCTGTACGGATTTGTGTCGGCGCGGGAAAAACATTTTTTTGAGATGCTGCTTTGCGCTTCCGGCGTGGGGCCGACACTGGCGCTAAAGATTTTGAGTGGAATGAGCGTGGAAGAACTTGTTCCGGCGATTCGCGGGAGCGATCTGGTGCGGCTGACGAAAATTCCCGGCGTCGGAAGAAAAACCGCGGAGCGCATGGTGGTGGAATTGAAGGACAGGCTGGAAATTGTTGCCATTGAGGCCGAGAGACCGGCGGCGGCATCGCCCGCGGGCGTCGAAGCGGACGTAATTTCGGCGCTGGTGAACCTGGGATACGACGGGCGAACGGCGGAAGGCGCGGTGGGAGAAGCGAAGCGCGCCGCAGGCGCCGCGAGTTTTGAAAAACTGCTGCGCGCGGCGTTGCAGTCCTTGACGGCGCCAAAAGGACGAAGCGCAAGATCAGGATCGTAGGCAACGTCGAGGCTTTGTAGGGGCACGATACATTGTGCCCATGCGGCGTGCGACTGAAACCAATGGCGGATGGAACGGCAAAACGGATGATGCAGCAAAGGCAGCCGGAGCGGATTGTGTCCGGACAGGCGTATGACGAAGACGCGCGCATTGACGTCAGCGTGCGGCCCAAGCGGCTGGATGAATACATCGGGCAGAAACGCGTCAAGGAAAATATCCAGATTGCCATCGATGCGGCGCGGAGCCGCGGCGAAGCGCTGGACCACGTGCTGCTGTATGGGCCGCCGGGGCTGGGCAAAACGACGCTGGCGCAAATCATCGCCAACGAATTGAACGTGCCGATCAAGACCAGCGCGGGACCGCTGTTGGAGCGCAAAGGCGACTTGACCGCGATATTGACCTCGCTCGAAAGCAAGGAAGTTTTTTTTATGGATGAAATTCACCGGTTGCAGCCGGCCGTGGAAGAAGTGCTGTATCCGGCGATGGAAGATTTTCGCGTGGACCTGATTATCGGGCAGGGGCCGGGAGCGCGGATTCATCCCTTCCAGTTGGGACATTTCACGCTCATCGGAGCGACCACGCGCGCGGGATTGATTACCGCGCCGCTGCGCTCGCGCTTTGGAATCGTGCATCGGCTGGATTTCTACGAGCCCGAAGATCTGCTGATCATCACGCATCGTTCGGCAAAAATCCTGAACATCCAAATGGACGAAGGCGGCGCCGAGGAAATTTCGCGCCGGTGCCGCGGGACGCCTCGCATCGCCAACCGGCTGCTGCGGCGCGCGCGGGATTTTGCGGAAGTGCGCGCGGCGGGCCGCATCACCCGCGCGGTGGCACAGGAAGCGCTTGCGATGCTGGGCGTGGACGAAAGCGGCCTGGACGAGCGGCGGCGCTCAGCGAGGAAGAAGACGCCATCGAGGAAATGTACGAACCGTACCTGATGCAGCTCGGGCTGATTGACCGCACCCCCCGCGGCCGTGTCGCCACCCCCCGCGCCTACGAATACTTCGGCCGCGACCTGCCTCGCCGCCAGCCCCGCCTGTTCTGAAGCAGTCCGCAATCAAAGCATAACCCGCCGCTTCGTGAAAGGTGTCCGCTTCGCGCCTTCAGTCCGAACCACTTGTCGAACCTATCCCCCGCTCCGCCAATCACTTGCACGCATTCATATATATACTGAGTATTAGTATAAATATAATAGATGAAGCAAAATGGTAGCCGCAAACTAGAATGCCCCGCAGACTAGTTTGCGACGCAAACCAAATTTCAACTGGGTCGGGCTGAATTCCGTCGCCGCTGAATTTAAGGAGTTTGGGTCAGCTTCGGACGGGCGCCTGGAGCCACCTGACCACTCTGCGCCAGGGGGCGACCTCGGCACTGCTCATCGGAGCCTGCAGCCACTCGAGAACGCTTCGGCGAGCCACTTCCCAGCGAGTCGGACCCATTTCCGCTGGTTCCGAAAGGACAGAGGGAGTTGGTTCCGCCGGCGTGAGCCAGTAGGGGCTCGCGCCAGCCAGAGTCCGCTCGGCAATGATGCTGGACGAAGGGCGCTCCGTGGCCGAGCCCGTCACCGAAAGCTTTAGCAGGGCCCCGACTTGCTCCTGCGACGCACGCATGGTTCGCAGGATTTTGCGGGCAAACCAGATGCCGGCAGCTAAGAAGGCGAACTGAGCGACGAGATTGCCCAGTGCATACCAGTTGCTCTGGATCCAAGTGTATTCGTTCATGAGCGCACCTTGGACTGGGGTAGCTCTAATCTACAATTCAGAAGGACCTGTGGAAACTGGTTGGAAGTCCAGGAAAAGGACAGGTGGTTCCCTTGGCCGCACGGTCTACGCGGCGGTGGCAAAGACAGAAGTCCTTGGGCATGAAGAGAAAATCGACCGATCCATCGGGGCGGGCGATGTAACCGTCGAGGCTGATGCCGGGGCCCAAGACGACCTTGCGCACGCGAGGCATTGTAAACAAGCTTTGGCGGAAAGGCGACAGGGTGAGAGGAATTGCGACGGCGGCACTCTGAAGTACAACTGCCGAAACTTCGGGAGCGGAAAATGTATGGAGGCAGCGGAGGGTATCCTACTCTAGAAGCGAATACCGCGGAGAGAGCGAACATACAGCAGACCGAAAAAGACGTTGAGGGAGGAAGAATTTATGAAGAGATCGATGATGGCTGGTGGCGCGATGGTGCTGATGCTGATCACGGCGCTGGCGCAGCAGGGGATGACACAGGCGGAGCAGAAGAGCATGAGCGATGAGGGAGGACGCATACTGGCTCTGGAGAAAGCGTGGAATCGCGCGCTGGAAGCGAAGGATGCCAAGGCGCTGGACATGCTGCTGGCGAACACGCTCGTTTCGGTGGACATCGATGGAAGCGTGGCGTCGAAGAGCGAATTTCTGGCGAGCATCAAGGCGCCGGACTATAAGCCGGCGCAAGTGGTGACGGAGCAAACGAGCGTGCAGGTGTATGGAAACGCCGCGGTGGTGACGGGAACATTTCGTGTGAAAGGCACGGAGAACGGAAAGCCGTACGTGAGGCGCGAACGGTTCACGGATATGTGGATCAAGATCAATGAAGCGTGGCAGTGCGTGGCCAGCCAGACCACACTCATTCCCCCAAAATAAACGGGCGATTTGCGCGCGGCTCTTGATTTGGGCTAAGGTGCGTCTCGACGCATTCGCACTCTTGGAATCAATCGGAGGACCTGCCATGCGGAACGTAGTCGTTGCGGTGGTTGCTGCGATGTTGCTGGCCTGCGGGAGTTATGGGCAGAAGACGGCGCCGGCGGCACAGAACTGCGAGCGGCTGGCGCAACTTGAGTTGCCTGGAGCGAAGATCGGTTCGGCGCAGACGATTGCAGCCGGAGCATTTCCGCCGCCGCCGAACGCAACTCCCTGGATGGCGGGGAGCGCAGATTTCTACAAAACACTCGCGGCGTTTTGCCGGGTGGAGACGGAAGCGAAGCCGAGCGCTGATTCGTCCATCAAGATCGAAGTGTGGATGCCGGTCGAAGGATGGAACGGAAAATTGCAGGGCCAGGGCAATGGAGGATTTGCCGGAGAGATCGGCTACTTTGCATTGGGACTTGCGGTTCAGAAAGGATATGCGACGGTGGGCACGGACACGGGCCATTCGGCGGGCGGAACGGATGCAAGCTGGGCGCTGGGACATCCGGAGAAGGTGGCAGACTACGGGTACCGCGGAATCCATGAGATGACGCGGATTGCGAAAGCGGTGATCCAGGCGTATTACGGAAAGAGTCCCCAACATTCCTTTTTTGGCGGTTGTTCGAACGGCGGTCGGCAAGCGCTGATGGAGGCGCAACGATTCCCGGAAGACTACGACGGCATCCTCGCTGGAGCGCCGGCAAATTTCTTTACGCACCTGCTGACCAAGGCGCTTGCGGATGCGCAGGCCACGACTCTCGATCCGGCCAGTTATATCCCTTCCAGCAAATTGCCCGCGATCGCGCGCGCGGTAAATGCGGTCTGCGACGCACAGGATGGAGTGGCGGACGGCATCCTGAATGAGCCCAACAAATGCCACTTCGACCCGGAAGTGCTGCTGTGCAAGGAAGGGGATTCGGACAAGTGCCTGACGGCGCCGCAGATTACGGCGTTAAAGAAACTGTATGCCGGGCCATCCGATGCGAAGGGGCGCAAGATTTTTCCGGGCTACTTGCCGGGTGCGGAGGAGGCGCAAGGCGCTTGGGAACCGTGGATCACGGGTTCAGCGCCGGGCAAGAGTCTGCTCTTTGCCTTCGGCACGGGATATTTTTCCAACATGGTGTATGAGAAAGCGGACTGGAATTACAGGGATACCAAGATCGAGGAAGCCGTGAAGGCCGCCGATGAGAAGACGACGAAAACGCTGAACGCCACCGACCCGAACCTGGCGGCGTTCAAAGCGCGGGGCGGCAAGCTGATTCTTTATCACGGCTGGAACGATCCGGCAATTTCGGCGCTGAATACGATCGACTATTTCGAAAGTGTAGTGGGCAAGATGGGCGGGCCGGAGACGGACGCGTTCGCGCGGCTTTACATGGCGCCGGGAATGCTGCATTGCGGCGGCGGACCGGGACCGGACTCGTTCGGGGAGAATGGCGCGGCGGATGGAAGCGATGCGCAACACAATATGGGGCTGGCGCTGGAACAGTGGGTGGAAAAAGGAATTGCGCCTTCCGCAATCATCGCGACGAAGAAGGCGGGGGACGATTCCGGCAAGAGCGTGAAGATGACCCGGCCGCTGTGTCCGTACCCGCAGGTTGCGAAGTACAAGGGCAGCGGGGATTCGAACGACGCGGGAAATTTTGTGTGTACGACGCCGAGCAAGTGAAAAGATTCCTCAGAAAAACATGACGGAAAAGACGGTGTACATGTCGCTCGGATCCAATGTAGGCGAG
>WNFQ01006024.1_pt1 | contig 10442 bp, 10 predicted proteins | sample 5400171 | NCBI WGS metagenome assembly WNFQ01 (sample SAMN13153356, study PRJNA577476) | soil metagenome | isolation source: 20 cm soil under Madrone tree | place: USA:California | collected 2016-06-14 | reverse complement strand
CGACAGCAGAAGAGGATGAAAAGCCGGACAACGCCGAGCATAAGGAATTCGAATTCAATCTGCTGCCTCGCGACATAAAAGCGCATCTTGATCGGTTCGTGATAAAGCAAGACGAGGCAAAGAAGGTTCTCGCGATTGCCGTTTGCGATCACTATAACCATGCCAATTATCTGCGTCGGCTTGAGAAAGAAGATGCCAGGCGCGCGCAAGAAATCGAATACATCAAACAGAATGTGATCCTGGTCGGGCCGACCGGGGTCGGTAAAACATATCTCATTAAACACATCGCCGATCTGATCCAAGTGCCCTTTGTGAAGGCCGACGCGACCAAGTTCAGCGAGACTGGTTACGTCGGCGGTGACGTAGAAGATTTGGTGCGCGAGCTGGTGCACAAAGCCAATGGCGACATGAACTTGGCGCAATTCGGAATCATTTACATCGATGAGATCGACAAGATCGCCTCGGCTGGAAATTTGATTGGTCGCGATGTGAGCGGACGCGGCGTGCAGACCACGCTGCTTAAGTTGATGGAGGAAACGGAAGTGCCGGTGCGCAGCATGAACGATCTTCAGGCGCAGCTACAGGCGGCGTTCGAATTTCAAAGGCGCGGCAAGGCAAAACGCGAGACGATCAATACCCTCCACATTCTCTTCGTAGTAAGCGGTGCGTTTGAGAAGTTGAAAGAACAGGTGGCGCGGCGCGTGCGCCATGGTCAGATCGGGTTCAGCGCACAACCAATGCAAGTGATGGACAATGAATTGTTCCAGCACGTGACGACGCAGGATTTTATCGAGTACGGGTTCGAGCCGGAATTCATCGGTCGCTTGCCCGTGCGAGTGGTTTGTGAGGACCTCGATGCCGATGATCTCTTCAACATCATGAAATATTCCGAGGGCAGTTTGCTGCGGCAATATGAGCGCGCGTTTCGCGCTTATGGCATCGAGATCAGTTTCGAGGACGAAGCGCTGCGGCTCCTGGCAGAGGCTGCCGCAAAAGAAAAGACCGGCGCGCGTGGATTACTGACGGTATTCGAAAAATTGTTTCGCGATTACAAATATTATCTCGCCGGATCGGGCCTGAGCCAGTTGCGTGTGACCGAAACGCTGGTGCGCGAGCCGCAACGCGTGCTTGATCGGCTAAGGGTCGAGGGACACAAGCTGGAGACGCAAATGCTCGAAGCCTGTGCGCGTCAATTTGCCGAGAAATTCAGCAGCGAGCACGGATTGGAACTTGTTTTCGATGAAACTGCAATTCGGCGCCTCGTCGAGCGCGCACAAGCTGAGCGGATGAACATGAGCGATTTGTGCGCGCACTTATTCAAGGACTATCAGTTCGGATTGAATCTAATTAAAAAGAATACCGGCCGAACCAAGTTCGTTCTTGATGCCGGGGCAATCGAAGTCCCGGACAAATTCCTGAGCGAACTGGTCGTACAGTCCTACTACCCGGCTTCGCTCGCGCAAAAAGCCTGATTTGTTGATGAAGCGATTGCTGATCACAACGCTCATAATTGGAATCGTCGTCGCTATCGCTGTCGGCGCGCTGCACGCGACCAGATCCTTAGCAGGTTTTGAGAGTGCCGCCGGCCAGCTTGTGTCTGACTACGCCGGCGCGGCGCGAGTCATCAGCGAAAAGTGGCAGTACGTTTTTATCTTACTGATAGCTCTTGGTGTCGCCTGGCTCAGTCTGAGCATCGTTCCACGATGGCGTAGCCGTCTCCTGATTGGTTTGTTGTTCGTGGAGTTGTTCGGTCTGTCGTGGGTCTGTTCCCTTTATCGCGTATTTTTCCAGCCGATTTCCTTCGTTCTTGCCCTGGTATCCGCATGGGCGATCGCCGAAGGCTGGTCGGCTTTCTTACGGAGGGACCGCTCGCATCTGGTGCGAACGTTTTTTGCCGACCGCCTTTCAAATAAGGAATTTCGCCGGCTTAGCGACGGCACAACTCCCTTCGATCCTGAGCCCAAAGCGTACGAAGTAAGCGTTGTGGTGTGCGATAACGCTAACAAACTCGCATTCGCGAAGGATTCTGAGCCTGTCGCATTCGCCGAAGCCGCGGCAAAATTTATTCGCGAGGCCGCTGAACATCTCATTAACGAAGGCGCTTACCTGCATGCCGCTGACGGAGAAGGCGTGGTCGCGCTTTTTGGATTTCCTGTTCCGAACCCTGAGCATGTGCAGAAAGCAGTCCGCGTTGTTTTGGACATGAGAAAGAAGTTTCGCCAGCGCCGCGAAGACAGCGAAGACGTATCTGGCAATCGGGATATCCGTGCGGGTATTAGCTCCGGCGCGATCATTGCCGGTGCGTTAAAGGAAAGCGACCGGCCCCTGCTTTTGGCGAGCGGCGAGCCGATCGACCTGGCCCGGAGATTCTGCGCGCTCAATCATTTCTACGGATCGAGCGCTCTAATGGACACGCCGGCTTTTGATCGAGTGAGTGAAACAGTTGTAGCGCGTCCGATTGATTTTGTGAGCGGGCTGAATTCGCACGATCGGCTTGAAATTTATGAGCCGCTTTGGCTCGCGGCGGAGGCCAAGCCGGAACATGTCGCGCGACGGGACTCCTTCTGGAGCGGCGTAGTTCTTTATCGAGAAAAGCGTTGGGCGGAAGCTTATAGCGAATTTCAGAAGGCGCGGGGCTCGGAGGAGGAAGATGATCAGCCATTGCAATTTTACTTGCGCAAGCTGGAGCCGCTTCTTCTTCAGTTGACGGAATTGCCCTTCGAGCAAATCTAATCCGCGCTTTGAGAAGGACGGAATATCCTGAGGCAATCAGGAATTTGATTGTGCAACTGCGACAGATGCCGGGAGTCGGTCCTCGCTCCGCGGAGCGCATCGCGCTCTGGATGGTGCGTGCGCGCAACGACCAGCCGGAACAAATCGCGCGCGCAATTGCGGAGACACGCCAGGCAATTCGGCCCTGCAACTTGTGCGGATTTTTTGCTGCCAACGAGATCTGCGAAATATGCGCCGACTCTTCGCGCGCAACGGAATTGCTCTGCGTCGTAGAACAGCCTACCGACATCCTTCCTCTGGAAAAAACGGGCGCCTTTCGCGGCCGTTATCATTCGCTCGGCGGCAAGATTTCGCCGCTCGATCACGTCGGACCCGAAGATTTGCGGATCAAGGAATTACTTCAGCGCATCGACGCCGAAAAAATTGCTGAAATTATTTTCGCGCTTCCTGCCGATGTCGAAGGCGAGTCCACCACAAATTACATTGTCGATCTGTTAAAGCACAAACCAATCAGCCTTACACGGCTTGCCCGCGGCATTTCGGCCGGTGGCGGTCTCGAATCCGCCGATGAATTAACGCTCTCTGCCGCGCTCTCAGGCCGAACGAAGCTTTGAGGCCTGTCATCCCGAGCCGCGAAGACGGCGAGGGACCCCACAATTGCTAATTACGGCACTCGAGTGTTTGTGTGCTTGTTCGGCCCAGTGTGAGGTCCCTCACTTCGTTCGGGACGACGTGGTTTGAGGAACTGTTGAGCGATGCCACTATCGCGATTTAACTTTTGTAACTTTTTTTAACGTTGTAACTTTCTTGCTCAATGTCCTGCGCGAAAATTGATCCGGCCTTGCACCAGGCGCAGAAGCCACCCTGGATCAAAGTGCGGCTGCCATCGAATCCCGTTTTCTTTTCGACCAGGGCCCTGATTTCCGATTTGCGGTTGCATACCGTTTGCGAAAGTGCCCAATGCCCAAACCGCTGGGAATGCTGGAGCCAGGGCACGGCCACTTTCATGATCGCGGGCGACCGTTGCACACGTGCATGCGGATTTTGCGCGGTAACAACGGCGAAGCCTTTTGCGCTCGAAGGAGACGAACCACAGCGCGTAGCGGAGGCCGTGCGCCGAATGAAATTAAAGCACGTGGTGATTACTGCCGTCGCGCGCGACGATCTCAAGGATGGCGGCGCTGATCATTTCGCGCACACTATCGCTGCGATTCGCGAAATGGACCCTTCGATCATCGTCGAAGTGCTCGTGCCGGATTTTCATGCCCTGGATTGGTGCATCCAGATCGTCCTCGATGCCGGGCCAGACATCTACAATCACAACATGGAAACGGTCGAACGCCTGACGCCACTGGTGCGCTCGCGCGCAAAGTATCGGACATCTTTGCGCGTGTTACGGCGCGCAAAGGAATTGTCGCCAACTATGGTGACGAAGAGTGGCGTGATGCTCGGTCTTGGTGAAAGGGAGACGGAACTGTTTCAAACGATGGATGATTTGCGCGAGGCCGGCTGCGAAGTGTTGACCATGGGCCAGTATTTGCGTCCGAGTGCGAAACATCTGCCAGTCGTCGAATATATCACTCCTGAGCAATTCGGTTGCTACGGCGACATCGCGCGCAGAAAGGGTTTTCTCTACGTCGCCTCCGGTCCGCTAGTCCGCAGCTCTTACCACGCGGACGATTTTCATCCGGTGGTGCGGCGATGACAGAAAGGGAGCGCGATCCGCTCGCTCGGATTCGTTCGCAAACCGCTGCAGTCATTCCGGCGTATCAGGACGAAAAACATATCGGTGACATCGTGCGTCGGACGCGCCGGCAACTCGATCATGTTCTTGTCATTGATGACGGGTCAACCGATAAGACTGGGCGACGCGCGCGCGAAGCCGGCGCCGAAGTAATTGTTCACCATCAGAATCGCGGCAAAGGCGAAGCAATTAAGACAGGACTCGCGCATTGCCTCGGCGCAGCGAATCCGTCGCGCCGCGAACCGGATTCGCAAACAGGGTGGGTGGTCCTTCTCGATTCTGACGGTCAACATCTTCCTGAAGAGATCGATCGATTTTTCCTGGCGGCAGCGTCTGCCACGCACCCCACCTTCTTGATTGGCAATCGTATGAACGACGTTGCCCGCATGCCATTTATCCGTCGTGTGGTGAACCGTTACATGAGCAGCGGCATTAGCCGGGCTTGCGGACAAAAAATTCCAGACACGCAGTGCGGCTACCGCATGTTAGATCGACAATTGATTCCGGAGCTGCTTGGAGGCGGAGACCGGTTCGATTATGAGACCGAAGTACTTATCATCGCCAGCCGCAAAGGCTATCGGATTGAATCAGTCCCAATCACGACTGTTTACACCGATCAAGTGAGCAAGATTCGTCCGGTGCGCGATGCTGTTCGCTTTTTCAAATTGATGTGGAGGTATCGCAAAAACAGCTGAATCACGGCTTCCTTGCCGGTAGGGGCTTCAAGCTTTTTAGGATTTCCGACTCGGGGGTGAGCGTCGCCGGTTTGCCGCTGAAGATGATGCGGTTTGGTTTTTCACCGAGAGCCTGCACGAGTGCTTTCGCGTGCGTGGTAATTACTTTCAAGTTCATAAGGCTCACGTGCAATTGTTTCAATTGTTCCTGAAGCTGCTTGTCGGTTGTACCGATGAACCGGTCAGCGGTACCCAGGACGTTGTCTGCGTCTTTGGTTACGGTATCTAGGTTCTTGACCACATTTTGTAAATTGTCCACGTCCACCTTAAGCGAATCGGCAAGTGGCCCGAGTTTCGGCGTGAACTCGCCGAGATCCTTTTTCAGATTTGTGACGGTGACGTTGAGATTATCGATCAACTTGTTTGCGTTATCGATCAGCGGGCCCGCGGCCGCAGTGATCTGCTCGATGCCATAAGCAGGGTGACCTTCGATTGCGGCATTGTTTGCCAGAGCCTCACCACTTGGCGTGCCCGCGGAAAGCGCGACAAATTTCGGGGAAAGCAATGTATCGGAGCTGAGTGTGGCAGTTATGTCCGTAGGTAGCGGCGGAATTCCTTCGTTCAAGCCGACCGTGACTCGCACAGCGTCCTTTTTATTCGGCAGCGCCTCACGCTCTTTGGGGGTGAGATGCCGCATCGCGATCACGCGTCCCGCTGGTGCGCCTGCATAACGCACCTCGGAATTCAGTTTTATGCCCGTCACATCTTCATAATTGATTTGCAAAGTGCGTGTCGTTTTTTTAAGGCGATATCCCGAGAGGGCGAAAGTGAGGGCGGCGAGCAGGACGATACTGCACGCAATCACGAACAGCGCGACGAGATAATCGGATAGATTGCGCTTCATGGATGTTTGTGATGAAAACGGAAGCGTGCGCCGAGAAACGGGCGCGGTCGGACATGTTGATGATCCTTATGGTCTTCCTGGGAAAGGTTCAACGGAATCGGACCGTCAGCCTTGCCGTGAATGAATTGCTGCACTTCCGGGTTTGGGCTGTTCTGGATTTCGTCCGGAGTACCCTCGGCCACGATGCCGCCGTGGCCAAGCATGATCATGCGAGTCGCGATGCGGAAGGCGCTGGTCATGTCGTGCGAGACCACGACTGCGGTCATGTGGCTCCCATGCGTTAGTTTCAAGGTGAGTTCATCTACCACGGCGGTCATGATTGGGTCGAGCCCCGATGTCGGTTCATCGCTGAATAGCAACTCGGGATCCAGCGCAAGCGCGCGTGCGAGCCCCACGCGTTTTTTCATCCCGCCGCTGATTTCGCCTGGTTTAAGGTCTTCAAAACCCGTCAGGCCGACCATCTCAAGCTTGTGCTTCACGATCTCTTCGATTTCATCGGCGGATTTGTTAGTATGTTGCAGCAATGGCAGAGAGACATTCTCACCGACTGTGAGCGACGCGAGTAGCGCGCCGGACTGGAATAGCATCCCGAAACGTAGCCGTACACGTTCAAGCTCGCGTTCCTTCATCGCTGTAATCTCTTCGCCAAAAAGCTTTACCGATCCTGAAGTTGGTTTCATAGAGCCAATCATGTGTCGGAGCAGAGTGCTCTTCCCACAACCACTGCCGCCCATGATAACCAGCGTCTCGCCACGGTGAACGTTAAAAGAAATGTCATCGAGCACCGCGCGCTCTCCGAATTTTCGGACCAGATCGGTTACTTCGATGAGGGTTTCTCCGTTAGCATTCATGCGCTGAAAAAGAAAATCCCAGTGAGAAGGGCGTTAGTCACCAGCATTGCCAGCAGCGCTTGCACGACCGAAGCCGTTGTGGCCTGCCCGACGCCTTCTGCGCCGCCTTCGACATTTAGTCCGGCGTTGCACGCGATTGTGATGACAATCCACGCAAACACGGCGCTCTTGATCATTCCCGAATATAAATCCCATGCATCGGCGCTTTCCAATGCGCGCAGCACATAGCCGGCTGTATTGAAATCCAGTGCGAAAACGCAGACTGCCCAGCCGCCCATGATGCCGATATAATTCCCAAAGATCGTAAGCGCGGGCAACATCACCAACATCGCCAGAAAACGCGGGACCACCAGATATTGGACCGGGTTGATTGCCATCACTTCGAGCGCCTCGATCTCCTCCGATACTTTCATTGTCCCAAGTTCAGCAGCCACGGCAGAGCCGCTGCGGCCGATCACGATTACCGCGATCAAAACCGGTCCCATTTCGCGCAGGAGAGTGAGCATTACGAGATCGGGAATGTACATTTCTGCGCCGAGACTCGCGAGAGAATGGGCAGCCTGCATGGCCAGCGTCACGCCAACACTAAATGCCGTCAGCGCCACCATCGGCGCCGCTCGCACGCCGATGAACACCATTTGGCGGAAGATCGGCCCGATCTTGAAAAATTGCCCGGTAAACGGTGCAATGAGAATCCAGTAGAGCAAACTGAGATTAAGCTGGAGATAATTTTTCACTTGCGGCTTGAGCGGGCAGAATGCCAATGTGCGCGCGTTGACGAAAGCCGAAAGTTCAGCGCTTTAGTTACACATCGCCTCGCGCGCTAAGTATCAATCGACAACGCAATGGCTCAAAGCGAGATCGATAAGCTGCGCGCATTGCTTCAGTCCAAGCCGCGACCCGTTGGCTGGGCCGAGCGGCGGCAGCGACTCGATGCCATCGGTTCCGTCTGGCCTGTGGCCGATGATGTGAAACTTGAGGCTGTAGATGTAAACGGTCTGCGAGGGGAATGGTCGATCGCTCCGGGCAGTGATGCCTCGCGCGTGCTGATGTTTTTTCATGGTGGCGGCTATTGCTCCGGTTCAATCGTGAGCCATCGGCGCATGGTCACGGAGGCGGGTCGCGCTGCTAAAATGCGGACGCTTGCCGTTGCTTATCGATTGGCCCCGGAGCATCCGTTTCCCGCCGCTTACGATGATGCGCTTACGGCCTGGCATTTTTTGCGGAACGAAAGCATACCGGCTGGACGAATTGCTGTCGGCGGCGATAGCGCGGGCGGGGGACTCGCAATAGCGTTGATCTGCCAGTTGCGCGATGCGCACGAAGAACTTCCTGCGTGCGCCTGGCTCGTGTCGCCCTGGACGGACTTAACAATGTCTGGTTCCACGCTTTCGACGAAGGACGCCGTAGACCCAATTATTCATAAGCAGTATCTGAATGAACTAGCCAACGCATATCTTCCCGCAGGAATGGATAGGAAAGATCCGCGCGCTTCTTCGCTCTACGCCGATCTCAAGGACTTTCCTCCGATACTCGTCCAGGTCGGTTCCGCCGAAACGCTGCTCGATGACGCGGTTCGTTTCGCAGGCGCGGCAGGTGCGGCGGATGTTACAGTAACTTTGGAAATCTGGCCGCACATGATCCACGCGTGGCATCTGTGGAACGCTCACCTTGAGCCCGGCTGCCGCGCTTTAGCCAGCGCAGGCGCATTTATTCGGGCACATAGTGACGACCGCACTCGGTAATTTGCCGGTGCACGTTTAGATCAAACACGCCGTGAATCACCGCGCTGAGCGATTCGTTTGCGCCCTCTAAGCGTTTCCTGGTGCGATTGATCACTGCGTCGATTGATTCGCGGAATGTCTGTTCGCTCAGGTCAGTTTTGCGAAATTGAAAGCCATAGCGAAGCACCGCGATGTTCCGCGCGTGCTCACGCAGTTGCTCGATGTATCGCTCCGCTTTTTCTCCGAAACCGTCGAGCAACAGCCGACAATAATGTTCGGGCGCGAGAATCTGCGGGCGTTCGGCGTGGATTTTCCCGTTGCGAATACGCACTTGGTCGCCCCGATCCATCAACTCGGAGATCAGATAAAAATCGAAACTGGTGCTGCCAAAAGTCGCGATTTGTCGCTCAGGAGCGATGATCACATGCGTGTTTTCAATTGCGTAATCGAAGTCGTCTCTGGTCATGATGACAGGACAAATTTAGTGCTGAAGCACCGCATTTCAAAATCGGCGCCTCGGAGGCACCGGTAGCCACGCTACGCTACCAACTATTCGCTTTGCGGTTTTGCTTCTCCGCCTTGCTGCTGAAACAGCGAGAGATACTGGCCGTAGCCTTCTTCCTTCAATTTCTCCACTGGGATAAAGCGCAGCGCGGCAGAGTTCACGCAGAAGCGTTCGCGAGTCGGAGCCGGGCCGTCATCAAAGACGTGGCCGAGATGCGCGTCGCTTGTTTTCCCGCGAACCTCAGTGCGCTCCATTCCGTAGGAACTGTCCCGCTTTTCCACCACGTTCGCAGGTGATATGGGTTTGCTGAAACTGGGCCACCCCGTGCCGCTGTCGAACTTGTCCAGCGAACTGAAGAGCGGTTCGCCCGTGATGATATCGACGTAGATTCCGGGCTTGTGATTGTCCCAATAAGCGTTGTGAAACGGTGTTTCCGTGCCGCATTCGCGCGTGACGTGATATTGATCTTTTGTCAATTGGCTTCGCAATTCGGTGTCGCTGGGGACTGGTCTGGTTGGATTCATTTTTTCGGCTTCTTTTTTCTGCGTTTGAGCATAACCAAACAAGATCGAACCGACAATCACAACAACCGTGCCAAGCAGCCCGAACCACAAAGTTTTATGCGACCCATGTTTGTGCATTAAACGTGTCGTGTTCATATTCTTAATCCCTTCATTCCCTATCGGCCTGTTAATGTATTAGTTTACGCGCCGACGCGCTCTTTACAAATGTCACAGGCGCGGAGTCGATCTCCTTTTATTAGATTCGTATTCAAGCTGAAACATGGTCGGCAGCTAGACGCGGATTGCTGCTGTCTGCGATTTGACCGGCTGAAGCTGATCAATCGAAATCCTGCCGCCCAGCTTCGGGAACGCGAATGTAACGTCGGAAGATAATTAATCCCACTGGCGCGACCGATGCTGCCAAAGCAAAGATTAACCACATCGTTTCTGAATGCCGTGGACCGTGTTCCGGACAGAACGCAGCCAGCAACCAGCCTCCCGCGCCTACAAGGAGCTTACCCACGAGGAATGGAAGATACGCAAGCGAGCCGTACGAGGCTTCCTGTCCTTTTGGCGCAATTGCAGCGGCATACTCGTACACGCGCGGCGAGTAGAACGCTTCTCCAATCGAGAATACGATCAGATAGAAGGCAGCCATGATGTAGTACGGGTGAATACTCCCGTGTAGCCCGAGATACCAATGACCGAGCCAGTGTGCTATGCCGCTGTCAGCGGCGGGCAGAAACCATTCCGTCGGCAGCGCCATAATAAAAACCCCAGCAGCACAAATCGTTCCACCGATCA
>WNFQ01004230.1_pt1 | contig 10443 bp, 5 predicted proteins | sample 5400171 | NCBI WGS metagenome assembly WNFQ01 (sample SAMN13153356, study PRJNA577476) | soil metagenome | isolation source: 20 cm soil under Madrone tree | place: USA:California | collected 2016-06-14 | reverse complement strand
CACCGTCAGGTACTTGCCGCGTTTCGGATGGTCCACCTCGACGATGGTGCCGGTCTTGCGCAAGCTTGGCTCGTTGGCCAACTCCTCCATGGACAAGATCGGCCCGCAGGGAATGTCATGCTCATTGAGCAGCGCCATGCCTTCGAGCTTGGTCTTCGTCACCGTCCATGCTTCCACCGCTGCAAACACTTCCTTGAGTCTGGGCAGGCGCGCATCCGGCGTGGCGTAGCCGGGGTCGGTGACCCAGTCTGCCTTGCCGATGACCTTGCAGATCTCCTTCCAGACCGGCGCCTGTGCGATGAAGTACAGGTACGCATTCGGATCGGTTTCCCAGCCCTTGCACTTGACGATGGTCCCCGGCTGACCGCCGCCCGATGCGTTGCCGGCGCGGGGAACCGCGCTGCCGAACTTGCCGCCCGGATACTGTGGATACTCTTTCATCACATGAGTGCGGTCCAGGCGCTGCTGATCGCGCAACTTGACGCGGCACAGATTCAACACGCCGTCCTGCATGGCCGCCAGGACCTTCTGGCCGCGCCCGGTGGTGTTCCGCTGGTACAGCGCGGCCACGATGCCGAGCGCCAAATGCAGTCCGGTTCCGCTATCGCCGATTTGCGCCCCCGTCACGAGCGGCGGCCCATCGTCGAAGCCCGTGGTCGAGGCGGCGCCGCCGGCGCACTGCGCGACGTTCTCATAGACCTTGCATTCCTCGTAGGGGCCGGGTCCGAAGCCCTTCACCGACGCGACAATCATCCGCGGATTCAGCTCGTTGATCCGCTCCCACGTGAAGCCCATGCGGTCGAGCGCTCCCGGGGCGAAGTTCTCCACCAGCACGTCGCAGTGCTTCACCAGTCTCTCGAGGACCTGCTTGCCGCCCTCGCTCTTGGTGTCGAGAGTCACCGAGCGCTTGTTGTGATTCAGCATCGTGAAATACAGGCTGTCCACGTCCGGAATATCGCGCAGCTGCTCTCGCGTGATATCGCCGGCGCCCGCCTTCTCGACCTTGATCACATCCGCGCCCAGCCACGCCAGTAATTGGGTGCAGGTCGGACCTGACTGCACATGCGTGAAATCGAGAATGCGGACTCCGTCCAATGCTTTGCTCATGGCTCTTCGACCGATGGTGATCATTGCCAACCTGCAGGGTGGACGCTCTTCGTCGGGCCGATCGACACGAAATGCCACCGGGGTAGCATCCATTCAAGTCGCCTTGACGATTTTCGTGGTGCTCGAACCCTGGCTCGTGCATATTGCCAGCCGCTTTTTCTTCCTGGTATACCATATATGACGGCGTTTAAAGCTGTCAAGCAGCCGCCGTTGAGACTCACTCAGATTGAACTCGTCAGATACAGATGGCTTGCATATAATATATCTGTTGCGCTGCGGGGTCAGTGGAACATAGAACTCCTTCAGAGAGCCATACAATGTTTTCGACAGTTTGGCGCAGCCTGACAAACTCATCGGGGGTTTGATGAGCACCATTGCAAAACTGGTTCAACGTACCGCGCCGGCTGCGCCGCTCATACTTGGCCCGTTGAATGCCACGAGTCTGCGCGACCAAGCCTACGCGCTGCTGAAGAACGCGATCGCGGACACCGATATCTACGACCCGAAGCAGGAACTGCGGCTGGATGAGCGGCAACTGACGGCTGCGCTCGGCGTGAGCAGGACGCCGATACGGGAGGCGCTGTCGCTCCTCGAGCAGGAAGGCTTCATTCGTACGATACCTCGCCGCGGCATCTACATCATTCGCAAGTCGAAGCGCGAAATGATTGAAATGATCCAAGTGTGGGCCGCGCTCGAGTCCATGGCCGCGCGGCTCGCAACCCTGAACGCCACCGATGCGGAAATCTCAAGGCTGCGGCACTTGTTCGATGAGTTCCGGAACCCCCCGCCGTCCGAGCATCTCGATGAATATTCCGATGCCAATATTGCATTTCATACGGCGGTGATCGCCCTGGGCGGTTCGCAAACCATCGTCGACGCGACACGCAACCTTCTCATTCACGTGCGCGCCATCCGCCGCGCGACGATCGTACAAAGCGACCGTGCGGCCCGGTCGATCGTCGATCACTTGAAGATTATCGAGGCATTGGAGCAGCGCGACACCGAGTTGGCCGAACGGCTCACCCGGCAGCACACCCTCGATCTTGCGGCCCACGTCGAGCGCAACTGCGATTTCCTCAACAGCCTGGTCGGGCAATCCGCCTAACCCCACCGGCCGAGCGTTGGCGCAGCAGTGGCGCCGGCTTGGCCTTGCAGGTAGTGCGGAGCGGCGGCTTCCGGTACACCACCGGATAGCACGGCCGGCGCGACCGCCCTGACCCCGCCCGAGGTGTCGGGATCCGACATTGCCGAATGAATCAGGGTCCCGTCCATCCATACCGGCGTTCCGGACTCGATACGCAGGTAGATTCGCCCGGTTGCCCGGTCGGCGAAATTGACCAGGCGAAATCCGTCCAGGCAGCGCCGCAGGAATCCGGTGTTGCGCGCAGGTTCGAGCAGCCTGCGATCCGCATAGAGGGCTTCGGGTGTTGCCGCATCGACATTGACGCGTCCGTAGCGTTCGATGTTCAGAATTCCTCCGACGTCCAACACATTGAACGTGTCGTTGTCGCCGAAGGCAACCGTCCGCGGACGCTCTCCGAGGTGGACCGTGTTGTCCAGAAACTCGAATTGAATGCGCTTGTCGCTGCGGCGGACCCACGTGAAGAAGACATCGGGAATCCCCGTGTACGCCTCCACGGCATGCGCCAGCGTGTCGTCCACGGTTTTGTAGCGGCCGAACTCGAGGCCGCGCCGCCAGGCCCGCTCGACCAACAATTCGGGCGGGGTGATCACGAAGAACAAATAGGCTGTCTGGCCGAAAAGGGTCAATAGATTGCTGCCCGCCTCGTCCGAGTCCGGCGCAAAGCTGTCGAAACGAAACCGGTCGATCAGGAGGTGCGTCATGTCGCCGCGCCGGTGCTTGCGCGCCATGTAGCGGTCGAGCTTCTGATCGACGATCTGCAGCTCTTCGGCGGTGAATGCGCCCGCATACTTGTACGCCGCGCCGAGCGCCCCGTAGTCGAGGAGCTGCTTGCGCCAGATATCCGGGCTGATCAGCGCGAATTCACTCCATCGCACGCCGATGTCGCCGGCCAATTTCTTCTGCAGCGGCCGCAAGGTGCTCTTGCCCGACGCCGACGGCCCTTTGGTATTGATGACGACCGGCCGCTCCTGCCGCGGCAGCAGTTCGTAGCGTTCGCTGTGCGCCGCGCGCAGCAGCAGGGGCTCGATCGTTCGGCCGACGGTGTCGCTGCCGTATTCGTTGCACGCCATGTCGGTCGCCACCGACGCGATGAGTTCCCGCGTACCCCATGCGTGACCTTGCGTCGCAAACAGCCCCGACATCACTCGCGCCAGCGTTCGGTACACGATTCTCTGCTGCGGATCGGTCGCCAGAGCGGCGCGCCGCTCGAAGTCGGCGATGTGGCGCGGGCCCCAGCCGTGGTCGACGGGAGTCTCGGCCGCGCCGCGGCGCCGCGCGATGCGCGCGAACAGCCCGGATCGCCGTCGCCTCGCAGGAGCGACGGCCGGCGGCTGTTCGGGCACCACGCGCGCCAGGGCAGCGTCGATCGCATGACGCAGCTCACGCCGGGCTCCATCATAGGCCGCGGCGATCGTATCCATCTCCGGAAGCAGATGGCGCTCGAGCAAGCGGCCCGCAATCTCGCGGAAGTTGACGCCCAAGTCCCCGATTCGCGAGCCGTCAGGCACGGCGAAGTCGGCCGTGACCCGTATCAGGAGCTCGTGCAATGCGAGCCTTTGCGGCCGGAACGCCACCAGTTCGCTCGGCGAGAATCCGGTGAGGCTCTGCAATTCGGTGGCCGCGGCGACGCTGGTGCAGACATTCTCGGGTCGAAAGATGGTCGACAGGTGCCGCAATTCCCTGGGTATCTGCGACTGGATGCCGGGGTTCCACGGCCCATCCGCCTGCCTGTCATCCAGCATTCGCAGTGCCTATCCGCTGTTTCGCAGCGCCGTCGCAATGGCATTGATCGACAGCTGAATGCCTTCCCGGACCCGGGGATCCTTCTCACCGGCCCGGTGACGCTTGAGCAATTCCACCTGCAGCAGATTCAACGGTTCGATATAGGGCAGCCGCAGCCGGATGGAAGCATCCAAGGCCGGATGCTTTTCGAGCAAATGCGTTTGTCCGGTAATGGCGAGCAGGCTCTCCTGAGTCATCAGCCACGTATCGCGAATGCGGCCGAAGAGAGCGTCGGCGAGCGCGCGATCCTCGACCAGGGTGGCGTAGCGGGCGGCCAGAGCCATGTCGGATTTCGACAGCACCATCTCCAGATTATCGACGGTGGAGCGGAAGAACGGCCACGCTTCGAGCATCTCGCGCAGCAGCCCGATGTCGGCCGAACGCAGCGCCTGCCCTACGCCGTACCAGCCGGGCAACATGACCCGGGCTTGAGCCCAGCTGAACACCCACGGGATCGCGCGCAGGTCTTCGATGCGCTGTGAGTTCGTGCGCGACGCCGGGCGCGACCCGATCTTGAGCTCGGAGATTTCCAGCAAGGGCGTCATCTGCCGGAAGAAAGTTGCAAACCCTTCGGTCTCGTACACCAGGGAGCGATATGCGCGGAAAGCCTGTGCGGAGAGGCCGTCCATGGCCGAGGCGAAGCGCGAACGGCTCTCGCCCGACAGCGAATCGTTCTCGAGCGACGCCAGCACGGTCGCCGCGGCGATGGCCTCGAGATTCGCGGCAGCGCTTTCACGGGTGCCGTACTTGGCGGCGATGATTTCTCCTTGCTCGGTAATCCGTATGCGGCCCCGCACCGTGCCGTGCGGCTGGGCGCGGATCGCCGCACCCGTCGCACCCCCGCCCCGGCCCACGGCCCCGCCGCGGCCGTGGAAGATCTGCATGGCAGTGCCGAACTTCTCGAATACCGCCGCGAGCGAACGCGTGGCTTGATGCAGGCTCCATACCGACGTCAGATAGCCGCCGTCCTTGTTGGAATCCGAATATCCGACCATCACCTCTTGAAAGCCGTGCGCCGAGGTGATGGCCGCAACCTCCGGCAGCTCGAACCAAGACGTCATCACGCCGGGGGACTTGGCCAGATCGCCGATGGTTTCGAAGAGCGGCACTGCCATGATCGCTGCGCGCGGATTCCCGTACCCTCGATACAGCCCAGCCTCCTTGAGCAGGACGTTCACCTCCAGAAGATCCGAGACACTCTCGCATTTCGATACGATGTAGGCCGTGATGCAGCCGCCGCCGTAGCGCCGATGCGCTTCGGCGGCTGCATGGATGACTCCCAGCTCCGACAGCGTCTCCGGCGAGTAGATCGCATAGGGACTTGCCAGGAGCCGCTCGCTGGCGAGCTCACGCCGCAACAGACGAACCCGCTCCGGTTCCTCCAGCGCCTGGTAATCCGGCGACACCCCTGCGACCTTGAGCAATTCCCCGACCACGCGCGCGTGCACGTCCGCGTTTTGCCGCAAGTCCAGAGTCGCCAGGTGGAAGCCGAAGGTTTCCACGGCCAGGCACAACCGAGCCAGGGCGCCGCCGACATTCTCGCTCACCTTGCTCCCGGACATCAGGGACTGCTCGAGTATCGCGAGGTCCGCGCTCAGGCTCTCTGCATCGGCGTACGGCTCGGCGCCGACCGACGCCGGCCGCGGCGGCGCTCGTCCGGTCAGATTCTGATAGGTCGCCGCGAGCCGGGCGTATATACCCGTGATGGCGCGCCGGTATGGTTCATCGGCGCGGGCGGGGTTGAGATCGCCGCTGCGTTGTGCCAGCGCATTCAAGTCGGCGGAAACGCCCGCGAGCTCGCTCGACACGGAGAGCTCGGCGCCCAGTGCGTTGAGTTTCTCCAAGTAATCGGCCAAGAGCGCTTGCGACGCGCGCCCCAACCCCAAGCGCAAGGAGTCCGAGGTGACGTGCGGATTGCCGTCGCGATCGCCGCCGATCCAGCTGCCGAGGCGCAGGAAGCTTGCCGGACGCCGTCCGATCAATCGCGTCCAACGGGCATAGAGCACAGGGACCGTCGGCAGAAAAATGTCTCTCAGATAGGTGAGCGCGGTATCGACCTCGTCCGCCACATACAGTCTTTCCCGCCGAAGGGCGCGCGTTTGCCACAGCAACGCGATCTCCGCCGCTATCCCCTCCTCGATCAATTCGCCTTGCGGAGTTTCGGTGTGGCCGGCGTCGCGCTGCCGCATCAGGGCGGCGATACGATTGCGGTGATCCAGCATGCTCTTGCGCATCACCTCGGTGGGATGTGCCGTGAGCACAGGGGTGATCGATGCTCGATCCAGCAGCTCTGCTACCTCCCGGGTCTCTATGCCTTGCGCGGCCAGAATCTGCAGGGCCGACGCCAGCGTGTTGCCTTCTTCCGCAGCCCCGCCTTGCCGGTCTTCGGCAAGATTGGCCAGCATGGAAAACAACATGAAGCTGCGTACGAAGGCGACGGTCTCGTCGAGCGACAGAGTCTCGAGTCCAGCTGCCAGGCCGCGAGGATTGGCGATACCGCGATAGCGGTCGACGGACGCCGCTCGTATGGCTTCGATGCGTTGAAACAGGGCTTGGCCGCCGTAGGTACGGATTATGTCGCCCAGCAGCTTGCCGAGAAAACGAACGTCGGCGTTCTGGGTGATGGTGGACGGGCGCGATGTCATGGCCGCCAATATCGCATGTTGGCACGCGCGCCGAGTGCCGGTTTATCCGCAGCGAGACGCCGCCGTTCGCGTCGACGCTCGGTTGGGTCGTCACCCTCGGTGATTCATCGCACTTATCAAACCATTCGTGCAATCAATTAGAAGATTTTATTGCATGTACCCAGACTGGCGTGCGTTTTGGCTGCACATCAGGGAAGTGCGGCTTGGCTGCAGCATCATGGGAGTGTAGTATCTGATATATCTACTGGTCGGTACTAGGTGTCATGAGTAATCAAACGTCGCGGCGTGTGATACCGATCCAAGTGGAGCCACCATCCGGCTTGAGTGCAAGGGAACGCTCGGCAGTGCTCGACTCCTGCGCGCGGCTGAAGAAGCTGCCCGGGGCGTTGCTGCCGATTCTGCACTCGGTACAGGAAGCCCTTACCTACATACCCAAGGATGCCATCCCGCTCATCGCCCGGGAGCTCAACCTCTCGATAGCCGAAGTGCACGGGGTCGTCACGTTCTATCACTACTTTCTCCAAGAACGCCCGGGGCGCCACGTGGTGCACCTGTGCCGGGCGGAAGCTTGCCAGGCCCTTGGCAGCGTGGCGCTGGAGGCGCACGCCAAAGCGACTCTGGGCATTGATTTTCACGGCACCACGCGCGACGGCGCGATCACGCTGGAACCGGTGTACTGCTTGGGCAACTGCGCCCTGGGTCCATCGATGATGATCGACCAACGATTGCACGGGCGCATCACGCCCGAGCGCTTCGATGCGCTGATGACGCAAAGCCGGGAGTCCACGTGAAGATCTATGTGCCGCGAGATGCGGCGGCGCTCGGTGTCGGCGCCGATCAGACCGCCGAGGGCCTAGTGGCGGAAGCGCGGCGGCGCGGAATCGCCGTCGAGCTCATCCGCAACGGCTCGCGCGGCCTGTTGTGGCTCGAGCCCCTGGTCGAGGTCGATGTCGGCGGCACGCGCATGGCCTACGGCCCCGTGCAGTCCGAGGATGTGGCCGGCCTGTTCGACGCGGACTTCACGTCCGGCAAGCCGCATGCCCTGAGCCACGGGGTCACGGCGGAGATCCCGTACCTGAAGAGGCAAGAACGCCTCACCTTCGCCCGCGTCGGGATCACGGATCCCCGCAGCCTGGAAGATTATAAGGAGCACGGTGGATACCGCGGCCTCGCCGCCGCCCTGGCGCAGAAACCGGCGGACATCATCGCCGGCGTCACCGCATCCGGCCTGCGTGGCCGCGGCGGGGCCGCATTCCCGGCCGGGATCAAGTGGAAGACGGTTCTGGGAACACCGGGCACGCAGAAGTACATCGTTTGCAATGCCGATGAGGGCGACTCCGGGACTTTCTCCGACCGGATGCTGATGGAGGGCGACCCCTTCGTGCTCATCGAGGGCATGACCATCGCCGGTTTGGCCACGGGCGCCACCCAGGGCTACATTTACCTGCGCTGGGAGTACCCACAGGCGAAGGCCGCGCTCGAGGCCGCGATCACCGCCGCCGCCGCCGCAGGCTATCTGGGGCGGAACATCCAAGACAGTGGCAAGGCCTTTGAGTTGGAAGTGCGCATGGGAGCCGGCGCCTACATCTGCGGCGAGGAAACCTCGCTGCTGGAGTCCTTGGAGGGCAAGCGCGGCCAGGTACGCTTCAAACCTCCGCTCCCCGCCATCGAAGGGCTGTGGGGCAAGCCCACGGTGATTGGCAATGTGATCACGTTCGCTTCGGTGCCCATCATCATGGATAGGGGCGGCGAATTTTATCAGCACTTCGGGATGGGCCGCTCACGCGGCACGCTGCCCATGCAGCTCGCCGGCAACATCAAGCAGGGCGGACTGGTGGAGATCGCGTTCGGCATGACGCTGCGCGAGCTGCTGTACGATTTCGGCGGCGGCAGTTTCAGCGGCCGTCCCATCCGGGCGGTTCAAGTCGGAGGACCCCTGGGGGCCTATCATCCGGAATCCCAGTTCGACACTCCCTTGGACTACGAGGCATTCGCCGCGATCAAGGGGATGCTCGGGCACGGCGGCATCGTCGCCTTCGACGACAGCGTCGACATGGCGGCCCAGGCGCGCTATGCGATGGAATTCTGCGCCATCGAGTCCTGCGGCAAGTGCACGCCCTGCCGCATCGGCTCGACCCGCGGAGTGGAGGTCATCGACCGGCTGATCGCCGGTGAGAACGCGGCCAAACAGGAGGCGATTTTGCGCGATCTCTGCGAGACCCTGACCTACGGCTCGCTGTGCGCGCTCGGGGGCTTGACCCCGTATCCCGTGATCTCAGCGTTGAACCATTTTCCCCAGGATTTCGTCAAACCGGTACGGGCATCCAGCGCTGCCGGCTGAATACACGAGGACTTACCATGCTATCCATTGTCGAGAAAGACCTAGGCACGCCGAAGCGCGAGAGCGCCGAGCTCGTGACGCTCACCATCGATGGCCAGGAAGTCACGGTGCCTGCCGGCACCTCGGTGATGCGCGCGGCGGCGCTCTCCGACGTGAAAATCCCCAAGCTCTGCGCGACGGAACAGCTGGAGGCCTTCGGCTCCTGCCGCCTGTGCCTGGTGCAGATCGAGGGCATGAAGGGATTGCCCGCCTCCTGCACCACCCCCGTGGCCCCGGGGATGAGAGTCACGACGCAGAACAAACAGCTCGCCGACATCCGCCGCGGCGTGATGGAGCTCTATATCTCCGATCACCCCTTGGACTGCCTGACCTGTCCCGCCAACGGGCACTGTGAGCTGCAGGACATGGCGGGCGTGGTCGGCCTGCGCGAGGTGCGCTACGGCTACGAGGGAGCCAATCATCTCACCGCCGAGAAGGACACGAGCAATCCGTATTTCACCTTCGATGCCAGCAAGTGCATCGTCTGCTCGCGCTGCGTGCGCGCCTGCGACGAGCAGCAAGGCACCTTCGCGCTGACCATCCAGAATCGCGGCTTCGAGTCCACGGTGTCCGCGAGCCAGAACGTATCCTTCATGGATTCGGAGTGCGTTTCCTGCGGCGCCTGTGTGCAGGCCTGCCCCACCGCAACGCTTTCCGAGAAGAGCCTGATCGAGAAGGGTCAGGCCGAGCACAGCATCACCACGACCTGCGCCTACTGCGGCGTGGGCTGCTCGTTCCGCGCCGAGATGCAGGGCGAGGAAGTGGTACGCATGGTGCCGAACATGGACGGTCATGCCAACCACGGGCACTCCTGCGTCAAGGGGCGCTTCGCCATCGGGTACGCCACCCATTCGGACCGCATCGTCAAGCCCATGATCCGCTCGAAGATCACCGATCCCTGGCGCGAAGTCTCGTGGGAAGAGGCGATCGGCTACGCGGCCTCGGAGCTCAAGCGCATCCAAGCGAAGTATGGCCGCGACTCGATCGGCGGCATCACCTCTTCGCGCTGCACCAACGAGGAAACCTACGTCGTGCAGAAGCTGGTGCGCGCGGGCTTCGGCAACAACAACGTCGACACCTGCGCCCGGGTGTGCCATTCGCCCACGGGCTACGGCCTCAAGAACACGCTCGGCGAATCGGCCGGCACCCAGAACTTCGACTCGGTGATGCAGGCCGATGTCATCTTCGTGATCGGTGCGAATCCCACCGACGGCCATCCGGTGTTCGCATCGCAGATGAAGCGGCGCCTGCGCCAGGGGGCGAAGCTGATCGTCGCCGACCCGCGGCGCATCGATCTCGTGCGCACGCCGCACATCGAGGCCGAGCAGCACTTGAAGCTCCGGCCCGGCACCAATGTGGCGCTCATCAACTCCCTGGCCCACGTC
>WNFQ01004229.1_pt1 | contig 10444 bp, 6 predicted proteins | sample 5400171 | NCBI WGS metagenome assembly WNFQ01 (sample SAMN13153356, study PRJNA577476) | soil metagenome | isolation source: 20 cm soil under Madrone tree | place: USA:California | collected 2016-06-14 | reverse complement strand
CGGCGATGTACTGCTGCTTCACCCGCGAGCCATCTTTCTGGCGCAGCAGGTTGAAGGAAATCCGTTCCGAGGAAACGGTCGCCGAGTAGAGCTTGACCGGGATAGCCACCAGCCCGAAGGAGATGGTGAGTGAGGCAATGGATCGAGCTTGTGTAGCCATGGTGCCAACATCCCTAAAAACCCCATTGGGGTCAAACTCTAATTCATATGATGAAAATAGGGCAAGGCCTTATATTGCCGGGATTTGTGTCCTGGGAGTAAGGAAGTAGCCCCCAGCCCCTTTCAAGGCGAATCCATCAGAGCTTAATTTACTAATTATCACAAAATTTAGCCGTAATAAATGTATGATATTCAATGTATTATAGTAACTATCTCCTATGTAATCTACTTGATCGTCGTCCTCGACGCCTCCACCTTCGTCTCCGCCGCACGGGAAGCCGATAGCGTCCCGAAAATGCCGCGATCCCAAGGATGAGAAGTACCTGGCATTGGCCGCCGCTGGGAAAGCAGATGTGATCGTCAGCAGCGACGTACAGACTTGCTGTCGATGCATCCTTGGAGCGGGGGGTCTACCCAGCCGCTGCGGGACGTTGCTCCAAGGAAGGGGGCGCCGGCAGGCGGGAACCCGCCGGCGCCAATCACCTAATTTCGACCGTGACCGAAGTCGAAGAGATCGAACAGGTCGCCGATCGCCGGCATATTGCGCGGCACATAGTCATTGTCCGTATCTAGAACGGGATTGGGCAGGTTGTCGCGGCTGCGCGCGCTGAGCGTGCCGCTGAGCCTCCAGTTGCGTTCAACGAACTTCACGAAGGAGGAATGCTCGTTGTAAACGTGGCTGACGTGGCCTCCCCGTGAGAACGGCGATACGGCAATCATCGGAATGCGCGGGCCCGTGCCGAAGAAATCGACCGGCTGGATGAATCCCGAATCGTAGTAGCCGCCGCCCTCGTCCACGGTGACGAATATCGCGGTGTCGGCCCATTGCTCCGGATTGCTCTTGGCGAGGTCGACGATGTTCTTCACGAAGGCTTCGAACAGAGTCCACTTCGAGGAGGCCGGGTGCCCGTCCATGGTGCCGTCGGGCTTCACATAGGACACGGCCGGCAGCGTACCATTCGCAATATCCGTAAAGAGATCGGTGACGTCCCGCATGTGATCGGCGACGACGGAGGGGTAGTTCGCCTCGTATTCAAAGGGATTGCAGATGTTGCAGTAGCTCCCGTTGAACGGACTGTTCGTGCCGTCCGCATTGAACCCACCGCCATAATACTTCCAAGGAATTTTGTGCGCGGTGAGGACATCGCCGATGCTCCGCTGCATCGTCGGCGGGACCACGAGTCCGCTCTGCACGACGCCCTTGGGCGTGAAGGCCGGATTCACGTTGACCGCCTGCCAATATTCACCCGCACCGCACTTGGTCTGCACGGGGTAGGGCAGCGCCTTCAGGTAGTTCGTGATCGCGCCGATCCCGGGCTGAGCCTCATCGGAGCAATTGAACCACTGCGCGCGGTGGGTATAGAGGTTGAGGGTTCCCGCCTGCGGGTCGGGGTTATAGATGTTGGCCGCAGCAGGCGTCGCTGGGTTGCCGTTCCCATCGCTGAAGAACACCTGGTCGGCGAAGCCGAGCGGCTGGCTGTCCGGGCCCGTGCCGCCCAACACCGGCTGGTGATAATTGTCGCTCAGCGTGTACTCGTCGGCGAGGGCCTTGAAGACCGGTGCATCGCCATTCTGCATATTGAAGAACGCCATGGTCTGGCCCGTGTCGTGCGGCGTGCCCGTCGGCGGAGTGCTGTAAGTCGTCGTCACCGCCGATTGGAGGTCGTGCAGACAGCCGGTTGGGTTCTCCTTCGAGACATGCTCCTTGTCGATGGCGCAATCCATTTGCTGCACCATCTGGAAGTATTGATGGATGGTGTCGCCGGTGAAGGCGTCGAAGGGCATCTTCGGTCCCGTCATCTGGAACGGTCCAGGCGGCAGATTGTCGACATTCGCGATGCGCGTATCCGGACCCAGCGTGAAGCTAAGCCCGGTACCGCCCGTGCCGAACAGAAATTGATCCTGAGACGGTAAACCGGGATTGCCTCCCGGAATGCTCAGAATGCCCACATAGGGAGAGACCGCTCCAACGCCGGCCACGTCGGGCGCGGGCAGGGTGGCGTACAGCGCTTTGTCGTTCAAATCCGCACTGCTGAAGTATTTCCCCCCATTGGGCGCAGAGGTGACCTGGTACTGGTGCGCCTTGCCGAAATTCGGGCCGGGCGAACCGTTGGCGTAAATGATTTTCTCCGATAGAAGGTTGCGCACCCTGTCCTCCCCGTTCTTCGGCACATAGGTCGCGAACAGGTGATCGAAGCTGCGATTCTCTCCGACGATGATGATGACGTGCTTGATCGGTGTGGCGGTCCTGATCTCGCGGACTGACGTGTCGGCACCGGCGGGCACGGACGCGGCCAAACTAAACGCGGACAAGATGGTGGCGGAAACGCTCGCGCCGATCTTCGTCCGACGACTCTTCGTAATGTGTTGAAACATTTTGCCTCCAAGTTTTGAGTTGAGCCGGAGGTAAGCTAGGCGCGCAGCGTGACAAGAGCGTTGCAGTGTTTTTTCATTTTCGTCACTGCGTCCGGTGCGCGAACACGGCCTCGGTCCGATGCACTCACCGAAGCGTCGACAGGTCGAGAATGCAGCGAAGCCGGCGCGAGGCGCGATCATTCCGATCGCCGCTTTCTTATGTGCTCGCGCATGTTTGCAATTTGTACAAATGATTTCCATCTCATCGGTGTAACATGCGACATCCCGGGTACTGGAGCGGTGTACGCATCGCATTGCAAGGCAGCGTGTGCATCAACACGGTGCTGGCCAGGAAGCACTACTCGGTCTTGTACCTGCGCAACCGCCTGCAGACGGTGTACGACGAATTGGATCTTCGAGGAGAAGACAGATGAGATACGGAGTGGGGTATTGGGGTAGGCCGCTCGCCACGGGACTGGGTGGTTGCGGCCTCAGGCGCGCGCGTACATGACCGAGGCCTCAAAAGAGTCCCCAGACATGTTCTCGCGAGACAAATTCTCGCGCTATGAGAAGTTCGTGGTGGCCGTTCTGGCCTTCTTGCAGTTCACGATCGTACTCGATTTCATGCTGATGGCCCCTCTGGGCGCATTGGTCATACCAAAATTGGAAATTACCGCGTCGCAGTTCGGACTGATCGTGTCGAGCTACGCCTTCAGCGCCGGCCTGTCCGGACTGCTCACGGCCGGTTTTGCCGATCGCTTCGATCGCAAGAAGCTGCTCCTGTTTTTCTACTCGGGCTTCGTGGCGGGTACCTTGCTTTGCGGGCTGGCCTCCAACTACCACTTGTTGCTCCTCGCCAGGATGGTCACCGGCCTGTTTGCGGGCGTGGTTGGGTCAGTCTCCTTGGCGATCGTCACCGACGTGTTTCCGCTGGAGATGCGCGGTCGCGTCATGGGAGTGATTCAGACCGCGTTTGCCGCCAGCAGCGTGCTGGGAATTCCTGTGGCCTTGTTGCTGTCCACCCGCTGGGGGTGGAACACACCCTTCTTCATGATCGTCGCCGTCGGCGCCTCGGTCGGCGTGTTGATCCGGCTTTTCCTGCGGCCGGTCGATGAGCACTTGAAGCATCACCTTGATCGCAGCCCTCTGCATCACCTGGCCCGGACCATGTCGAACCGCTTTTACCTGCAGGGGTTCGCCACGACGGGATTGCTGAGCGTGGGCGGTTTCATGCTGATGCCCTTCATGAGCGTATTCATGGTGGACAACGTCGGGTTGCCGATCGAAAAGCTGCCGCTGGTGTATGTGCTCACGGGTGCGTTTTCCATCGTGTTCGGGCCGCTCATAGGACGAGCCACCGACGCCTTTGGCAAGTTCGAGGTGTTCGCCTTTGGCTGTGTGGTGACCATTGTGATGGTGCTCATCTTCACGCATCTGAGCGTCAGCCCGTTGTGGATGCTCGTCGCGGTCATCGTGGGCCTGCAGATCGGAATATTTTCGCGCATGATTTCGGCGTCCGCGCTCATGTCTGCCGTGCCGCAGCCCAGCGACCGCGGCTCATACATGTCAATCAGCGCTTCGCTGCAGCAAGTGTCCGGCGGCGTCGCCTCCGTGGTCGCCGGCCTGATCATCGAACAGGCACCGGGCGGCTACGTGTTGCATTTCGATACTCTGGGCTATCTTCTGATTTGCACGACGCTGGTCTCGCTGACGTTGATGTACTCCATCGATCGGGCGATCAAGTCACCAACGCGCAGGAACGCCTCGGCTGAGCTGTAAACTGCGAACTCCGTCGGTACTCGTGCATGCCACGCGTGGAGCACCCGGTCAATCGCGTTTCGAGTCCGACACCAATCTCCCGCTCAAGTTCACACCGTCGAATGCGCTTACCTCGAGTAATGCCTCGAAGGGTAGCCTGGCGTCGGCATGCCGCCCGATTTCCTCGAGCTTCTGCCAACTTGTAAAGGCTTCGGCAGTTTGCTCCACGCCCTCATCACGCGTCCCCGCGACGACGACGATGGTATTGCCGCCGGGTCCGAGAAATTTCGAGAATAATCCGTAGTCGTGATAGGGCGTCTCCTTGCCGGAGAATTGCGGAGGACCCATGATTTGAGAAGACGTCTGGCTGATATAGGAATGCCGCGTGTTCTTATCGACGATCTCATCGTAGGATTCGCCAACCGCGAAGCGGGAACCCCTGAGGACGAGGTCCTGCATCATCCCTAAGCCGCTCATATAGCCGATGTAGACGATGTCTGCGGATTTAAGGTCGCTGGGTTGCAGGTCGGACATCTTGGTTACAGTAATGCGACGATTCTCCGGAGCCAGCACCACCATGACGTGACGCAATGCGAATGCCGCCGCGAGGGGCAGGTACCGCAGACCCACATCCATATAGCGATCCGCGACTTCAGGATGCGCCAAGACGTAGTTGTCAAGATCGCTCTTCGAGTTGACCGAATATTCGCGAATCAAGCGCTTCACGTCCATGGGCTTGTCAGTCTCACCAATCAAGTAGTAATCGCCCAGGACGATCATGATCGGGCGGTCGTCCTTCAGGATTGCCGACCATACGGGATTGCCGCGCACTTGATCTAGATCCGAGCGGGGCGTCCACAGCCGGACAATCCCAAATCCGACCAACACGGCCACGCCAAGCACGGCACAGGCGCCCAGCGCGGCCACACCCAGGGTGATTGTCGGCGCCTTGTGCCGCGTTGGAGCGGGCGCGGGAGCAGGAGCAGGAGCAGGAGCGGTGAGCCTCAATCGATATTCGCCTCGCGGAATGTTCAATACGCCCGATTCCGCACCGCCGTTGGAAGAATAGAAGTCGTCGAGGGCCTTGCGAAGCTTATGGATGTAGACCCGCACGAGGGCGTCCTGGGATACATCGAAGTTCGAATCTTTGCCAAAGACGTCGATCGCGATGGCGATTTCCTTCGGTGACTGTCCAGCCAGGGAACTCGTCACCAAGTACTCGAACAAACGCCTCAGCCGGGTTTCACCCAGCACGCCGCTGGATTTGATGCGCTCAGTCTCATTGCGGATGTCCACATGGCCCTCTACGGTTGAAACCCGGCAGTGCGAGTGACATCGGACACTGGAAGGTCATTTTAACGTTAATTAACGTCCGATAAAACAGTAATTTACATGACTCTTGCGTGTCGATCGCTCAGGCTCGCTCCGTTTTAGCCAGGAAGCCAAAAAATGACGCCTTGGCAGTCTTGTGATCGCATCTTCATGTCAAGGGAGCGCTGATTGATGATAATAATTCCTCGTTGCAGATCTAGACTGCTGGCCGGTTGCGTCACGGCAGCGTTGACATGGTTTCCCGCTGTACCCTCGGTAGCGGCTGAGAGTGATGTCGCACAGGATAGACGCGAGTTGTTGCGCCGCATTGAGCAGCTTGAACAGCGGCTCAATCAGATGAGCGCACAGACCGGCACGTCCGCAACGCCCACGCCGCACGCGGCTCCCCCTGCTGCATCGGCCGCCGCAGACACGCAGGCTCTGCTGGAACGGCTCGATGCGCTGGACAAGCGCTTGAGCGATCTTGAGTCGACCGCGGTGCTTTCCGCGCCTAAGACGCTGGTGAAGGAGGTTCACGTCTGGGTGGATGCGAACGGCAATGAGTATGACCACGCGGTGCCGGGGGCCAAGGAAACGACGACCTATCAGCGCGAAATTGGACATCGACGTCAGAATATTGAAGATGAAATCGCTGACGCGCTGACCGCGCAGAATCAAAGCAGCATCCAGCTGGGTGTCAATAGCGTCACGACAACGCAAATCGCGGCGCAGACCGAAGGCGCGAAGAGTGCGGCGAACGGCCACGTATATGGAATCTCTGCGGCGGACGTGACCTTTGCGGCCAAGTCGGCCGCGTTGAACACTGAGTTTTTCGCCGATCTCGTCGGAATCGGCGGATCGCCGCCGGACAATGAGATCCCCACGCTTTCTCTTCTCAACAGTCAGACCGCGCGTCTGAGCAACAACCAACTGAGCGTGCGCGAAGCCTGGGTCCGCACCGAGGTTTTCAATCAGCGATTAGGATTGAGTCTGGGCCGTATCGATTTGACCCGTTATTTCGATCGAAATGTAGCGGCCAACGACGAAAACAGCCAATTCATCAGCAATGCATTGGTCAACAATCCCGTCCTGGGACTTGCGAGCAACGGTCTTGGCGCCGTTGCCGTCTATGATCCGAAGTCAAGTCTCAACTTCAAGTTTGGAGTTCAGCAAAGCAGTGCCGACCCATCCGCAACGGCACCATCCCTGTCCGATTCCCTGTACGCCTTGGCGGAAGGGGAATACGTCGCGCGACCCTTCTCCTTGCCCGAAGGGCACTACCGGCTCTGGGGTCGCTCCGACAACGGCGCGGGTTCCCGCAGCAATGCCTACGGCGTCAGCGCCGATCAAAAGCTCACCGCTGCCATTGGATTGTTTGCCCGCTATGGAAACGGGTATGTGGACACCGTTCTCGGACGTGAACATTTCTACAGCGGAGGCGTGCAATTCGCCGCGCCCTATGCCCTGCATCCACACGATTTCTGGGGAATCGGGTATGCGCGCACCGATGTCGTGGGCCGGATCAGCGAAAAGTTGGCGGAAGGCTATTACAACCTGTACTTGACCGGGCATATGCGAGCCTCGTTCATGTTGCAGTATGTATTCAGCTCGGCCTCCGGCAACGGCTATGTTCTTCCTGGCGCCCGCCTGCAAGTTGGCTTTTAGCAGCATCGATAGAGAGAGAATTCCATGCACAACCTTAAAATGACCTTCTGCAAAGCGGCGTTTCTAACATCCGTGCTGTTCGTCCTGGCCGCTCCCGATGTCGGGCTATCGCAGGCGCAGAAAATGCCGAATATGTCCATGCCTGCCACGGAGTCCGATGCGCCGGTCAAAGTGGCCGATCCGACGTCGGTCGTCATGATCGTTGATCGTGACTCCAACGAGATCGCCTTCATGGACATCAAGACCAAAAAACTTCTTGGCAGCACTTTTCTCGGCAATAACGTCAATCCGCACATGGTGATGATGTCGCCGGATGGGCGGTACGTAGTCACCGGCGGACAGCGCTCCAACACCGCCTACATCATCGACGCCCACACGCTGAAACTGTTGAAGAAAATTCCCGTGGGCTTCGCTCCCGAGCATCTCGCCTTTTCTCCCGATGGCCGCTATTACTATCAAGGCAATCCAGAGGGCGATTCGATCACCGTCATCGATATGCAGGCTCTGAAAGCCATCAAGACCATCGAGGGGCTCGCGGAGCCCCTCAACATCACTTTTACGCCGGACGGAACCAAGGCCTATGTGGGCAACTACGGTGCACATTGGGTCGGCGTGATCGACGTCACGCGCCACGAACTGATCAAGAAAATCCAGATTGCCCCGATGCCGGGGATTTCGCGCCTGGATCCCACGAAATATCTCACGGAAATCAAGGGGATCTTCAATGCGACGGCCAGCGCCGATGGGCGCTACCTGTATGCGGCGGACGGCGACCTGGGCGTGGTTGGCGTGATCGACACGCGCGAAGACAAAGTGATCAAGGTCATCCGTGTGGGTACCGACCCCTGGCGCGTCTACATGAGCCACGATGGCAGGTATGGCATCTCGGCCAATAACGGCGATGGCACCATCTCCATTATCGACACGCAAAAGAATGAGGTCGCGGCGACCTTGCCTGCGGGCCCGGACATGACCGGAGTCAACTTTGCGGCAGGAAAAGCCTTCGTGATCAGCTCCACGACCGGATTCGAGTACGTGTACGACATGAAGACACTGAAACCGGCCGGCCGCATCAAGATAGGCAATAACCTTTTCATACAGACCGCGACTACGGACACGGCCGATGAGAAGATGTACCTGGCGAGCGCGACCGATAATTCCGTGTACATCATTGATGGGAAAACGGAAGCAGTCGAGCGAGTGGCCAACGTAGGCTTGTACCCCTGGGGTACGCACGTCATGGACAGCAAAGACAATTATTGCCATTGACGCGGCAGAGCAGATGCATGTCACGCTTTTTGGCGCTAACGGGTACGCTGCTGACTCTTGGCACGGCGGTGACTTTGCCGTTCTGCTTGGTGGCGTCGGAGGCACGAGCTTCCGACGTCCGGGCCCAAACACGATTATTCGTGCCGGATGGCACGTCGGTCACGGAATTGCAGGCCTCCGAGCTTACCTTGACATTGACCGACGCCGCGACGCGTCCCATTCAAACCTGGGTTCGTACAGCCGGCCTGCTCGATAAGTCCGGAAAGATCGTGACGACGTTTTTACGCTCGCCAGAGGCCGATCTCATCCAGATCGGGCAGCGCCTGCGCAGCTTCTCCGTCAGTTCCAGAACCCAGATGCATCAAGCGAGGGTCACGCGGATCACCCCGCAGAGTGGGGGCGCGCAGGTGGAAGCGACGTTGTCCGATCAAGCCCCGGGCGATGGTGCACGCTACCTGATGGAAATCGTGGTCGAACGCGGCCGTTTCTTGTCCGTCCCCAACATCTCCATAATCGAAGAAGAGACAGGCCATGTCGTTTATTTGCAGAGAGGACCGAATCGATATGTGCGGCGCGTGATCAAGACGGGGTTGCAGGGCGAACTGTACACACAGGTACTGGACGGTCTCGTCGAAGGTGATCAGGTGGTCGCGCTCGGGAGTTTCTTCGTGGATGCTGACAGTAAGTTGAAATCCGCCGGCTCGGAATGACCATGATAGCCGCCCTCGTCGAAAAGATCGTTCGCTTCAAGCTGATCATCGGTCTACTGCTGGTTGCGGCGGCGGCTTTCAGCGTCTACGCGGTCTGGATCTCCCCCTTGGATGCAATCCCGGACACGTCTGATCCGCAAGTCATCATTTACGCCAAGTGGCCACGCAGTCCGGAGTTACTGGAAGCGCAGGTGACAGAGCCCATCATCAAAGCCCTGCTGGGCTCGCCCGACATCCGCTCCGTGCGGGCGACTTCGCATATGGGCTATTCCTTCATTTACATGGTGCTCAACAGTGCGGCGCAGCGCGCTGCGCTGCGCCGGTTCGTAACCGACCGGCTCAACGCGATTCGGCAGCAATTGCCGGCCGACGCCTCCGTGATCGTCGGGCCAAACGCCGGTAGCATGGGATGGATTTATGAATATGCGTTGATCGACCGTGAGCAGTTACGGGATCTGCGCGACCTGCGGCTGCTGAACGACACGCAGATCAAGCCGGCGTTGCAGGCCGTGCCGGGCGTGGCCGAGGTGGCGTCCGTCGGCGGCCTGGAAAAGCAGTATCAGTTGAAAATCTTCCCACCGTTGCTGGCGGACGCCGGGATCTCTGTGCGTGCGCTTACCGCCACGTTGCAAGGTGCATTTCCAGAGACCGGAGGTCGCACGATCGAGGTCACGAATCGGGACTACCAGATTCGCGGCGTCGTCCGTCACGACAACATCGACCAGTTGGAATCAACAGTCGTGGGTCATGCCGCGGACGGCAGAACCATCACCATCAAGGACATTGGTTACATTCAGGTGGGTTACGACCAGCGTCGCGGTATGGCTGACCTGAACGGCAAAGGCGAAGTGGTCGGCGGCATCGTAATCATGGAGCAGACGCAAAACGTGCTGGAAGTCACCCACTTGCTCCGGCAGCGGCTCGAGCAGCTGGGCGCTTCACTTCCTCACGGCCTCCAGATCGTGTCGACGTACGACCGTTCCCAGCTCATCTGGGGAACCCTGAAGCATTTCTTGATCACCCTCCTGTATGAACTTCTGGTGGTGATCGGGGTGACGGCGCTCTTTTTGCGCAATGCCCGCACGGCGATCGCGCCGGTCTCGATACTGCTGTTGGGCGTGCTGTTCACGGCGATTCCACTGTCGATACTTCACCAAACCATCAACTTATATTCGCTGGCCGGGTTATTTATCGCGATTGGCGAGATGGTCGATGCA
>WNFQ01005410.1_pt1 | contig 10446 bp, 10 predicted proteins | sample 5400171 | NCBI WGS metagenome assembly WNFQ01 (sample SAMN13153356, study PRJNA577476) | soil metagenome | isolation source: 20 cm soil under Madrone tree | place: USA:California | collected 2016-06-14 | reverse complement strand
CCATTTCAGGGCTGAGCAGATACACCCCGGCGTCGTCGTTGGTGTCAAAACCAACGAGCACGTTCGGATCAGTTGGCCGCGGCAAACGGCGCAAAACGGAATCCAGCAACCCTGGACTCAGCTTCGCCGCTCAACCCGCCGCCTTGACCATGGCCGTGAGTTTCACGGAATGCGTCAAGCCACACCTCGCTGTAAAGCCTTTCGATTATAGCGAGGTGCCGCGGATCGTGCTTGCGCACCATGCAACTTCGTAGCGGCTCAACGGATCACAGTTAATCAGTTTCCTTCAATCAACAGCACGGAGCAATTCTGATTTGGGCGCGCGGGCTCCTAACAGGGCTTGCTTTTGGTTTCGTCTCGGTGTCATCGGTGCGAACTCATGCGAAAGCGCCATAAGCGATGCGGGGAGTATATAGAGAACTCTGCCAACGCTTAGCGCGGAGTATGAAGTCGGGAAACAAATTCATGTCTTCGCTGAGCTTGGCCGGTTTGGCCAATCCCGGAGTTAATACCACTACGGGAGAAAGCTGCCTTGTCCTTCCTGGGTCACCTCCTGAAGACTCGGCTCATCGGAAACTGACCTGCTCGTCGGGACTTTCGTCACTTGCGCAACCAATACGGGAAGTGTTCTCATTCGCGGATGCCGTGGGACATCTGGCTCATCTTTTTCGTGCTCGCCTTGATTTTGCCGTGGCGCGGGCGAGTGCGCATGAGGAAGTTGCTGGCGATGCCACGCGTCGGCACGATGGAACGGCTTGCGCTTTACGCTGCGACCATTGCCTTTCAATGGTTTGCCGTCGCGGTGGTGGCATGGCGTGCCTGGGCGCACGGATTCGCGGCCTCTCAGCTTGGTTTGACGATCCATGGCAGAACCCGGACTCTTGCTGCCTCGATTGTCGGCGCTGCGACCATTGCAGCTCTGCAGTGGCTGAACCTGCGGCGCGTGGGGAGAATTCCCGTGGAAGCACGGGGCTCTCTTCAGGCCATCGCAGAACGGATCTTGCCGCAATCCACTGTGGAGTTGCTCCCCTATCTGGCGCTCGCGATTACAGCGGGACTTTGCGAGGAGTTCCTGTATCGCGGTTTCGCCATGGCCGTCCTCGCACATCTCGGGTTACAAGCTTGGGCGGTGGTGCTCCTTTCTTCCGTGGCACATAGTTACCAGGGACGCGGTGGAATCGTCATGACACTCTTGATCGGCCTCGTTCTGGGGACAAGCCGGATTGCCTACGGTAGTTTGGTCCCGGCGATTTTCTGGCACAGCGCCGTGGATGTGGTCGCCGGAACCGCGGGGCCGCGGTACCTGACACCAAAAAGGGCTAGTGTCCAGGAAAGAGAGAATCTGATACATCAGAGCTAATAGTTACTACTATGACAACAACTACCCCAGCCTCTCCCTCAGCGGCCGTGATACGGCAGGCCCTCAGAGAATTCAGGATCCCCGTCTTTGACGATCAAGTACTTCAAATTCAACAATATATAAAGATTTTGCTGACCTGGAATGAAAAGGTAAACCTGACGGCCATACACGACCCGCTGGAGATACTTTATCGTCATTTTTGCGAGAGTATGTACGCCGCCGAGGCCATACCTCTGAAAAACGGTCGGCTCGCCGACGTTGGCTCGGGAGGCGGATTTCCGGGGCTGCCACTCAAGATCATGCGGCCTGGCTTGCAGGTTTTCCTGGTCGAATCCAACATCAAGAAGGTCACATTTCTCGCGGAAGTCATTCGTGAATTGGGACTTACATGCGCACAGGTGCTAGCGCGCCGCTATGAAGAGCTAGGGGAGGAGGAGGTCGCACCCCTTGATTACGTTTGCTCGCGTGCGCTGGGCGAATACCCACTCTTTCTTGATTGGTCGCAACAGATAGCAGTGAAACAAGTTATACTTTGGATTGGCGGCCGAGACCTTGAGGAGATCCAGAAGATCCGGACTTGGGACTGGAGCGAACCCATAGAGGTGCCGCATTCCCTGCGGCGCTTCCTTCTTGTGGGCACAAGGAAGTCCTCAATTACCGTCACATCGCCCTAAAGATGAGACGTTTCTGCTATTTCCTTGAGAATTCCCCTGATTCGCAGCCATTGGCGGCTCGCGCCAAATCGATGTTCCACGTGGAACATTCGGGGCCAAGTCCCCGACGGCAGAATGCTTCACATGGCAGTGTCCTAAACTAAGAGTTTGGAGGTGAAGTGGTGAATCTGTGTTCCACGTGGAACAACGCGCTCGGCCGCGAATCTCCAAGGAGTCGGTGTCCACCCCGCAACTTTAGCCTTGGAATGCCGCCGCCCAATTCTTCAAATTCAGAAAGGCGCAAACTAAACTAATCGCCCTATGTCCTCCAAAGCCTGATTTCCACCGTCAAAACGTTGTTCCACGTGAAACATCTTGCATCCTTCAGTCGACTTTGCTAAATTTTCGCTCTCGGGGGAATATTTGGCTCGAATCATTGCCGTAGCGAACCAAAAGGGTGGAGTAGGCAAGACGACAACTGCCGTGAATCTAGCCGCTTGTCTCGCCACAGCTGAACAACCGACTCTTCTTGTTGATTGCGATTCCCAAGCCAACGCGACCGCCGCCATCGGATTCGCGAAAGATCCTTCGCGAAGAACCCTTTATCACGCCTTAATTTTGAACGAACCCTTCGACAAGATCATTCAAAAAACGCAGGTGGATGCCTTAGATGTCATCCCAGCCGACAAGAACCTTGCGGGAGCAGCGGTTGAACTCGTAGGTGCGGAGAGTCGTGAATATAGGCTTCAAGGCGCCCTGAAAGCTCTACACGAAAAATATCGCTATATCATCCTGGATTGCCCTCCTGCCTTGGATTTGCTGACTTTGAACGCTCTCGTTGCCGCAGGAGCTGTTTTGGTCCCCATCCAGTGTGAATATTTGGCGCTCGAGGGTGTCTCGGAGCTGCTGGACACGCTGATGCGCATCCGGCGCACCCTGAATCCTAGCCTCGAAATCGAAGGTATCCTGCTAACGATGTATGATGAACGAACAACTCTCTCCCGGCAGGTGGCGACGGACTTGCGGAGTTTTTTCGGAACACAAGTCTTTCAGAGCGTGATTCCGCGAAATGTGCGACTTGCGGAAGCGCCAAGTTTTGGTAAACCGATCATTTTTTACGATATTCACAGCAAGGGCGCAGAAGGCTACACGCAGCTCGCCCAGGAGGTCATTGCCAATGCCGAGAAACGCGCTGGGACGGGGGCTCGGAGCGCTCATTCGGGAGCCTGAGTCCAAGACTTCGCCAGAACAGACACCGCCGATACAACCTCATGCCACAACAGCCAGTGGCGCAGCGGTCGTGCCCACTCGCGAGGGGGTGCACCCGGGCCCGCAACAAGTTGACATCGACTTGATCGAGCCCAGTCCTTACCAGCCGCGCACGCGCTTTCGAGAGGAAGCCCTCGACGAACTGTCACGTTCGATTCAGGCCAGCGGCATCATCCAGCCTTTGGTCGTCCGACCGATCGGCTCGCGGTTTCAGTTGATTGCAGGCGAGCGCCGGTGGCGCGCAGCGCAGCGCGCCGGCTTGACGAAGGTGGCTGTAATCGTCCGGCAGGCGTCTGACGAGCTAGCGCTGGAGATGACCCTGGTTGAGAACATCCAGCGTGAAGATCTGAATGCTATTGAGGCCGCGCGAGCATTTGAACTCTTAATGGCCGAGGCTCAGCTAACCCAGGAGGCTGTTGCAACGCGAACCGGCAAGGACCGCGCGACGGTGGCGAACGCGATTCGGCTTTTGAAGTTGGAGCCGACGATTCAGGATTGGATCGAAGAAGGGCAACTGACGGCAGGGCACGGCCGCGCCCTGCTGGCAGTGCCGGATTCGCAATTGCGGATGCGCTACGCCCAGCGGGCCGCGCGAGGCGGATTAACTGTCCGCCAGATCGAGCGCCTTGCTTCGCGGCGCTCGCGCAGCGGGAATAAATCGGCGGAGGCTCAAATAGACGCGAACATTCGCTCGGCATTGGATGAGCTTCAACGGCACCTCGGCACCAAAGTGCTTCTTCATCAGAAAACGAAAATGCGTCCGGGACAGCTTGTGCTCGAGTATTATGACGACGCCCAGCTCATGGGTCTCTATGATCGTTTGATGAAATAGCTTCGCAGGTTTCGCGAACAATCACTGCCCCTTCGTTCAGTCGCTTCATTCGACAACCCACATGCTCTGTTGCGTTGACTTATCCGCGAGCGCAGCTAAAGTAGAACAGTCTCGATAGGGGGGTTTTGAAATGGCATGGAAGTGGCCCACAAGTTCGAAGAATAGCACCAGCGAAGAATGGACAGGATTCATCGACCAGGGCGTAACGCTCGAGGGCACGCTGACGGTAAAAGGCACGTTTCGCGTCAACGGTAACGTGAAGGGCAACATCGTTTCGGAACAAACCGTCATCCTTGGCGAAGGCGCTAAGGTTGAAGGACAAATCGAGGGAAACCGCATCGTAATCTCTGGCCGCTTCGATGGCGTGATTTTCGCGAAGGGCCGCGTGGAGATCGAAGCCAAAGGCGTGGTGACAGGAGAGGTTCACTCTCCATGCATGGTCATCGATCCGGGTGGAATCTTCGACGGCCGCTGCCACATGCTGGGATCTTCGGAGACGGCTTCAACGGTGACAATCCCCATTCGTGCCGTCGGCAACGGTTGAAAGCTTCCAGATTCTCTTGCGGCTGATCGCAGGATTATTTATTCATAGAGTAAGTGAAACTTCCGCTAAGCCGAACATTCCAATAGTTCTTGTTCCGCAAAACTAGGATGTCACTCTTGGAGCGTAGGTTGCGCCCGCCGCTTTTTCCGCGTCTTGAATTCCCGCTTGGATGTTCGTTTCCCAATCAAGGTGCGGGACTTTGGAAGCTTTCGCCGCTTTGTAGTAGAGCAACGCGTCCGAAGGGCGATTGAGCTTTTTCAGGGCGATGCGACCGGCGGAGAGAAGCGCTAGAAGTGATTGCTTTTCCGCGGGGTATGCCTTGGCTAAGTGCTCGTACTCAATGACGGCACGATCGTAGTCCTGGTGCTCCTCCGCGATACGGCATAGCTCAAGCCACGCTGTCGCAGGCATGCGATCCCCGCCAGCGTTGGCATATTCCTGGTAATCGTGCCAAGCTGACTCTGGGTCTTGCGCTTTGAGGTGCAGCTGGCACAGTTTGACCGTGGTTTCAAGATGCGCGCGGATATCGTTCTTGCGCCAATAGAGCTGCCGCAATAGGGAATGAGCGTCGATGGCGTCTGGTTTCGCGGCTACGTGCTTCTTAAGCACCGCAATGCCCTCATCGAACTTTCCCTGTTCCATAAACTCTGCTCCCTGAACCACGGCTGGATCCGCTCTCCAACCGATCTTGTCTTCAATGACCGCGTTTGCACTGTGCTCCAGCCCCGTGTGTTGGATGACTACGGCAGCCAGAACTCCGAAGATGAACCCTCCGACATGCGCCCAGTGGGCCACCCCCGACGCCTGACCAAATAGACTACCGTAGGATACTTCCATGAACAGCCACATCGGAAGCAGCCAGTAGGCCGGGGCTTTAAAGCGAATCCGGAAAATCAACATGTACCAAAGCATGTGTATCTTCAGTTTTGGGAAGCGCACCAGAAAACCGCCCATGAGCGCAGCTATTGCACCAGAGGCCCCGAGAGCAGGAGCGAGGCTTGCGGGGTTAAACATAGCGTGGATAAGAGATGCAGCGACTCCGGCTAGAATATAGAAAATAGGGTAAATGACGCGGCCCCATCTATCCTCGAGGATGAAGCCGGCAAGCCAGAAAAACCACATGTTGCCGATGAGATGGATCCAACCGGTATGAAGAAACACAGAGGTTAGGTATGAGATAGGTTTCGGATGCGCCGGTACGAATGCGTAATTCTCCAAGATAGAACTCTTCTGCTCTTCAGCAAAGCGCTGTGCGAGTGTATCCATTTCCACCTGAAGTTGTTCTGGGTCCTCGACCTCTCGGATTTGGGCCTCCCAAGCATCCTCGGGCTTGCGTTCGGTTGAGGCCAGTTGCTTCCACAATAGCTCGGGGGTCTTGCTTTGCACTTCGTTGACGAACATCTGGACATCTTCCGGCATCTTTAAATCAGGGTGCGTCGCGGCGAGCACGAGGACGTGCGTTCGCACTTCGAGGCGTTCGGGTTCCTGCGCTTCGATTTTCCAGTGGGTGCCAAGGAATATCAGCACGTTCAGCGCGATCAGCGCAAAGGTGACGACCGGCCAGCGGCGGCCCTCCATGTTTTCATGGCGCAACGGAATCAGCATCCGGCAATCCCTTCCGATCGAAAAGGTAGAGAGAAATAGCTCTGCCGAGTGTAGAAGGCGCATCCGTCGCGATGTAACTGACCATTGGAACAGGTCATAGCCGATTGATAAACGCAGCGCGATCCTCGTTAGTCTGCGTTTCGAAGCTTGCTTGGGACCATACGGATCTGAAGAGTTTCACAAAGTCTCCTTTTGTAGCTCCGCCAGGTTGACACGTTCAGAAGGGGCGTCTATCGTTCGAAAGAGTCGTTGACGAGGGATGGCGGATGAAGATTCTCGTGCTGGGCGGTGGTGGACGCGAACACGCGCTAGTGTGGAAATTGAACCAGAGCCCGCGCGTGGAAAAAATCTGCTGCGCCCCCGGAAATGGCGGCATCGCTGCGGAAGCGGAGTGCGTGGCCATCGAGGCGGGTGACGTTGGCGCGATCGTCGCGCTTGCCGGAAAGATTCAGCCCGATCTGACCATCGTGGGACCGGAACTGCCGCTGGTGAATGGGCTGTCCGATGCGTTCCGGCAGTGGAATTGGGCCATTGTAGGGCCTTCTCAACAGGCGGCGCAGCTCGAAGGGAGCAAGGTTTTCTCGAAAGACTTTCTGAAGCGGCATGGCATTCCCACCGCAAAGATGTACGGCACGTATGACTCTCCCACAGCTGTCTACAGTGCCTTGAGTTCCGTGGCTTGGCCGGTGGTGATCAAGGCGGATGGATTGTGTGCCGGCAAGGGTGTCTTCTTGGCGCCCGACTTCGCGGCCGCGAAAGATTTTGTCGAACGCGTGATGGAAAAGAACGAACTGGGGCCGGGCGGAAGGCGAATTCTCCTGGAGGAGACGCTGGAAGGCGAAGAACTATCGTTCATTATTCTCACAGATGGAAGGCGGTACGCGCCACTTTTGCCGACCCGCGATCACAAGCGCGTCTTCGATGGAAACCAAGGCCCGAACACGGGTGGCATGGGGGCTTACTCGACGGATGAATTGCTGCCGGAAGATCTTCGAGAGACCATCCGTTCGACGATTGTCGAGCCGACCTTACGGGGGCTGGCCGCAGACGGCATCCTCTATCAAGGGTTCTTGTACATCGGCCTGATGCTGACGAACTCCGGTCCAAAAGTCCTGGAGTTCAATTGCCGGTTGGGGGACCCCGAAGCTCAGGCGATCCTAGCGCGGCTGGATTTCGATTTGGCCGAAATCCTCAACGACGTTGCCAAAGGACGCTTGGATCCCTCAAAACTACGTTGGAAGCCCGGCGCTAGCGCCTGCGTGGTGCTGACGTCAGGTGGATATCCGGGAAAGTTTGAGAATGGCAGGAGGATCGAGGACCTAACCACTGCAGAGAGGATTAGCGGTGTGAAGATTCTGCATGCCGGGACGAAGCTCGCCGGAGACTGTGTAGTCACAAACGGCGGCAGAGTGCTCGGCGTTACAGTAGCAGCCACGTCGCTCAAGGCCGCATTGGCCTCAGTCTACGAAGCTGTTTCACGAATCCACTTTGAGGGCATGCACTACAGAAAAGACATCGGGGCTAACACAACCCGGCTGAAAGCCGCGGGAGATTAGAGGCCGTGCCGCGCGTGCAAAATCTTTTCCGCGCTCCAAAGAAGCACCTGCCGATGGAGGAACTTCCCGTAGTCCGTGCCGTGGGCAACACCGGCTTCGAAGACTGCGCTCACGCGCGACCCGGAAGCAAGCGCCAGGTCTTGCTCGTGAATCGCGAGACCTTGGAGGCCATGGACCTCCGGCCGGGAATCATCCGCGAAAACATTACAACCGATGGTATGAACGTAAATAACCTGCAGATTGGCCAGCAGCTCCAGATCGGCGGAGCACGTCTGGAAGTCAGTGCGGTATGCACCCCCTGTGACCAGATGGAAGCAATTCGTCCCGGACTTCGCAAAGAGCTTTGCGGACGGCGTGGCATGTTGTGCCGCGTTCTGGAGGGCGGAGTGATCCGCCGCGGCGATTCCATCGAAAAGCTCTCCTGACAAATTAAGGCTTGGGAGTTCGCCGCAGCGTCGGCGCATCCGGGGGGCGATTCTTGTCTTCTTGCACTTTTTCGACGGGCTCCTCAGGTGGAACCATCCATTCGAAGCCGTGCCGTTCGTCCATCGTGCCCAGAACAAACGGCGCACCCCCGGCAATCAAAGGCAGCACTGCCCGCATGAAATCAGCGGAATCGACGGTAGCAGCTTTCTGCGCCTGCCCGCCACGGAGATTATCGAGCACCTTTGCAAAGCGCGGCTCGCCAGAGCCGAGATGCGTGATGTTCGGGTCGTTGCCGTGGATCATCTCGGCCAAGGTGGGACCTTTCGAATCCGGAGGATAACGGCTTTCCACGATGGTGCGCGGCGCATGTTTTTCCGGCGGGTAGAGCTGGGTGAAGCGCGGCCGCTGCACACGCGTCTGCCAATAGTCACCACGCGTGGCGACTTGCTCCTGCTCCATTCGATACTCCACGACCCACACTTCAGGGCCGTAGTCGTTGGGAGCGTAACCAATGATCACGATTTGGAAGATGGGGTCATCGGCGGAGAAATCGAGTTTGTGGTGGAGTTGAGCCACCAGGGGACGAAGTTTTTCAAGGAAGGCGATGCCGATGGTTTCCAAGTCCGTCTCGCCCTCGCCGGGAGCGGCCTGGTAACGGGGATCGGCCCGGGCGACACGCTGAAAATTGCGATCCAACCGAACGGGCTTGGGGTCGGCGGGAATGCGCCATTCCGAAGCTCCGAAAAGGACGCCGATGTGCGTGGCGTCGAGGTCCATCACGCGCGGAGGAATGGAATTTCGTTCCACCGGCTGATCGATGGCCGCAAAAACGATGACGTCCTTTGCCACGTGAACGATGGCACGGCCACCAGCGAGATTGGCGACGATTTCGTCTTCGTGCTGCTCCTGGGCAAGCGCGTCAATCGGGGATATGTAAAGGACGCCGCACAAAAAAAAGAAAGTGATTCGCCGCGAAAAAGTCGCGCGCGGGCATTGAGCGAGTCTAGGACTGTGTCCTGACATAAATCACCGGACTCTCACTATCATACCCAGAAAGCGCAGACTGTTTCTCCTATTCCTCGCAAATGCTAAACGCGCGGAGTTCCACGCGATCGTCGCATCGAGTAAACTATAGGTCCGATATCTTCGATGGCAGGCAAAGCATGGGACTCAGAAAACCGAAAAGCATAAAGCATAACGGAAAGTCGCTCGCGGAAATTCTAGAAGCGCACGAGCGTTTTTTCAGAGGCAAAGACGGCGGAGTTCGAGCCGACCTGACCGGTGCGGACCTTTCTCACGCGGACCTCAGCGGAGCAAATCTCAGCGGCACAATCCTCCGCAACGCCAACCTCGAGGGCACGGATTTGCGCAAGGCAAAACTCCCCGGCGCCGATCTCTCTGGCGCGAACTTACACAGAGCCGATCTCCGCAACACGGATATGACGGAAGCGATTCTTCCGGGGGCAGATTTGACCGAAGCGCAGGCCAGCGGAGTAGAATTTTTTCGGTGTGACCTTTCGAACGTAAATTTTCAGCGCGCTCGTCTGCGCAACGTGAATTTGCGTTTGGCAAATGTGACCGGCGCAAAATTTTCCGGAGCTGATATGGGCGTGGCTATTTTGAGGGAAACGGATTTGACGGGTGTGGATCTTTCCGGCGTCGATCTCTCAACCGCGCTGCTGCCGCGGGGTTTCACGCTGCCGCAAGCCGCAAAGAAGAGCGCGTAGAGCCGCGTTCAAATCGCCCGTGTATGGCAATTCGCGTTTTGGCGTGGTAGCCTTTCGCGGAAGAAAAACGAAACCCTTCTTGAGTCCTGTGGCCACCCCCGTCACCCAACTCGAGCGCTCTGCCGTGCGCGAACGCGTGCTGGATGTAATCCGCGGCCTGCTCGATGAACTGGGCAGCCAGGGCGCGTTGCCGATGCTCAATCCCGCCTCGCAACTTGACCGCGACCTGGGACTCGGCAGCCTGGAGCGTGTGGAATTACTTGCGCGACTGGAAACGGCATTTCGCATACGTTTGCCGGACCGCGTGGCTTCGGAAGCCAACACTCCCGAGGATCTCGCGCGCGCGCTTCTGAGCGCTCCGGGAACAAACGCGGAAGAAGTGGAAGCCAGCTCGGCGTTGCGGGCTTCGGTGACCGTTCAAAAGCTGCACCACGAAGCCACAAACGCAGGAGTTTTCTCCGCGGAAACGCTCAT
>WNFQ01019752.1_pt1 | contig 10451 bp, 12 predicted proteins | sample 5400171 | NCBI WGS metagenome assembly WNFQ01 (sample SAMN13153356, study PRJNA577476) | soil metagenome | isolation source: 20 cm soil under Madrone tree | place: USA:California | collected 2016-06-14 | reverse complement strand
GTTCATGACGACCTCCGCACAAAGCGTAGTTTTTGTCAGAGGCTTCCATCGCTGTCGCTCCGGGGAGGTGGTGAACATAACATAGAGGTGTGCCTCAAGATCGGCGAATTGTTCGGGAATACAGGCCGAACGTGCATCCACATCGACGAATGCCCATAGAAATGGCTTAAATTCGCCGATGGGGAAATTCTCGAGGGTATGTTGGAACACTCCATCCTCGACAAATAAGAAGCAGGCGCCACGTCGATACCATAGAAACGGCTTCCGTTCTCCGAGACGACGACGGACAGCGTAAATGCCCCAATACGATCTGCCTTTTCATGCGAATTGTTATTGGAGCAAGCGAGAAGCGACTAAGGAAGGAACACACCGACTCCCGGTTGTCCGGTTATGACAACAGAACGCGCATTTGGTAGAACGGAAGTCAAACTCTTCGTATACCGCCCATTGCAATACTCGTAGATCCGTATGTAATCTTGACGAACCCACAGCTTCGAGTCGGTGATCTTGATGCCGAGATCAAGTGCAAAACAACCCGGACCAATATCGTCGTGTTCGTCATCCTTCACGTCAGGATGTGATATGCGCCATTGGCGTGCTTCTTCTTCGATCTCTTTCCCCCAGAATTTAGAACGTAGTTTAGAAAATTCATGATTGTCCCGAAGCTTAGACCACGAGGTCCAAGCATACGAGTGAGGTTCGAAGAGGGAGGCAAGAGGTGAGTCGCCAGTCATTGAGAATGTGGGGAAATTGGATTCCATTTTGAAGTTGGCTGGCCATTACATGCTGCAGCCCCTACCCTACCTTTGCCCCTTTTGGGGTGCGGCACCAGGTGAGTGAAGCAATATCGGCCCCTGAGTGCCGGACTATAGGGGGAGGGGCTGGCCAGCTGACCAATGACCTATTGTATCACGTGATTAAAATATGGTGACACATGACTGTGAGAACACAGTGAAATCATCTGTGCATCGAGGTCAACACGAGGAGCCTGAGTCATAGGAGTGAGGGTGCCGGTTACGAGGCCTTTGACAACCACGCTTGCGCTTGATCCACAAGTAATCGTCTGCGCAACTTGTTTCCTCTCATTTTCTTCCAGCTTGTTCGCCCCGTGAGATGCTCTCGATGAGGCCAATACCAGCTTATCGAGCAGAACTATACCCGAAACACGAATGATGTCCCCAGTGCCTTAATCTTGTGCCTCCTTCTCGAGGACGTCGGATAACTGGGCGGGGAAGCCTATCGAGCCCTTGGCCTTCTACTAAATGAAAGGCCAACTGCGGACCACACAAGGAATAGCCAAGCGTCGACCAGCGACCAAAGTGATTTATCCTTCTGCAATAAGATAAGCTGTGGCATCATTCAAGTCCAGTGCGTATGACATGACATGGTATGACACCGCCATCAGTGCCCCTTTCGTCCCCGCTTATTACAATACAGGAGTGCTTGCCTCTGTTCACCCTTGCTTCACATAGGCGATGGGTGAGATAAGAGTCGGTCATAGCGCTCGTCATGTCTTTCTCGTTGCGGGACCCGCTCGACTAGAATGGTCTCTCCTCGATATGGATGCCATGACCGGAATTTCCTTCTTTGTTCTCATGCATTTCACGGCTGTGAAGCGAGTGGCACTAGGAGCAATTATACCTGATTCGTCTACAGCATCGGCGCGCTGCTATCCCAGAATGGTCGCACGACACCCCTTCCAGTTCCACATAACCCTTGTGGGTCGTCGTAGTTCCCTCGATAGCACATGGTCGGACCTGTCGTTCTGTGATCGGGCTGTGCTCTTGGGCGGCGGACAACGAAATGAAGCAGAGGAATTTCTCGCACTCGATGCCGGGTTCCCCTTTTGACTGCATTTGTGCCTGAATAGTGAGCCGCCCTTTGCCTTTTTGAGTTGGCTGACAGAATAATGTCCCCCATCAAAAGTCGGTCAATTCTGCGCTGCTTTGGCCCTTCGTCGGATGGACGAGCTATTTATTATGGTTCAACTGATGGCACAGTGAGTAACAAAGGTCGATGCACAGTGGGAGCAACAAAAGGGTTGTCACGTCGGTGCGCTTAATTGGGTTTTGACGGCCATCAAAATGTGTTCGCACGCCACCTTTTGTGTTGTTCTCAGCGTACGAGACAACGTCGCCCTTTCCTCCTCCTCCTTGTCAGCCCCACTGCCAACATCTCCTCGTCCTCCTCACCTCTAAGACCTTCTTCCAGACCCGCTCTTGAGTATCTTTGTCTAAGGCCGCCAAGCTTCTTCTTTCGACGCGCAACCTATCATTCTCCGTCCCGCAGATCGTCGGAACCACCGAATTTCCGAGGATGTCTCACGCTGCCTCTCCCGAAGAAGTACATCATCGTCCTCACCGCATACACCACCCGAACCATCGATATGCTGTCCCACTTCGACCAATTTTACACCGTCGCGCAACAACATCTCACTTGGGAAGACAGCCTCCAGCACGTACTCAGTGTGCGCCCCTCTCGCCTGTCAGTATACTATAGTCCAGCTGTTTACTTCGCTTCTCAGCCCGAGTTCGGTTGTCAATGCGAAGGAATTCCGATGCCTCACGGCGCAGCGACGATCGATATGCGAGTGTTATTGCAGCTGTTTCTCAAGCAAGGGAGCGGATATTGGAGTATGAACGGGAGAGCGAAATTGACGCCCACTCACCCACGCGTCGGCCTCACTCCGGGAGCTCCGGGATTAGCACAAGAATCAGCGAAGGAAACACAACCAACAATCTCGATCTTCAACACGAGCCCGTCTATTTGCCGCAGACACGTCACGTTCCAGGGACCCCTCATCCTCAAACACAACAGATAGTACAACAACAAAATTCGTACCCATCTGTTCCCTCCCAACCTGAACCACAACCACAACCTTCACCAAGCAACCATCCCCAACCAGTTTCTGCCCCCGACTTCTCAATGATTCACCCCGTTGCAACTGCCCCGCCGCCCGCTGTAAATTTTCCCCCCCATTATATGATGTCCTCTTTCCCGATGGCTGCGCTTGCTCCTGGTCAATTTTTTCAGCAGACGCCGCATCCACATGGGCCCTCACCTTTCGTCGTTCCCACACCACTGATGCCAATCCCGGGCCTTGTCCCAACGCCCCTCGCCACGTCACAGACGTTGCCCCCTTCCTGGGCGCCCACCACGCCACAAGCGTCGTCTGCTTACGTCTCCACTCCGGCCACGTCTCTGTACAACCTTCAGCCTGTTGCGCCGGCAGGGATGATGGCATGGCTGCCTCAACAGCAAGCATTCTCCGGGATGCCCGCCCCGGCGTTCTGGCCTACGCCAGCATCGGCAGCAGCTCCCTTGACTCCAGCGGTTATGTCAACACCGTTGACACCCGGCCAAACACTAGGCGTGACTGGCGGCCTCCCGTTTTCGGGGGCGCTGCCGTTTTGGACTTCCGTCGAGTCATGGCCGCCGACGGAGCGCACCCTTCCTCTTCACCTCGCACCATGGCTCGCGCCCAATCCCGTCAACACGGAGCGACCGCACGTCGTGTGGGACGTCTCGGAGCCGCCGTCGGCAGCAAAGCGCATTTCGGGCAAGGACATTATCGTGGATATGCACGATGCTTTTTCGTCCGATGCAACGGCGGTGTTCCCCGAGACGGGCGAGATTTTGGTCGTGTGCAACATGGGGCTTGGAGAACAAGACATGTGGCCACCTATCAGAATTAGGAAGCACGATGGCAAAGTCACGTCTGGAGATGTGTTTTGGGCAATCTACGAGTTCTTCCAGAAGCCGATTACGTGTGATGAGGTCGACCTCATCCGGGGGAAGTCCGAAGATGATTTTCGCAGATTACTCGAAGCGTGTTATCAGCGGTGCAGGCGCACGCCTGGGCTGGCAGATATTACAAGGAGGCAGGGCGTGAAACGTATCGATTGTCTAGAGGATCGCACTACGTGGTGGGGGATGATGCCCGTGTGGAGTGCGGATGGGACTTGGACTCTACACCTTGGTTTGATGGCGTCTTCCCGTGCGTGATGGATCTTTTTGCATATAGGTCGATAGTATATACCAAGGCCTCGCTTCTGTATGGTAGTGTCTCTGGATTTGTGGATCGTAGATTGTATAGATGTATTGTAAACACTCCCCTCCCCCATATCTCTGCCCTTGGCCTTGGCACCATGTTTCTTGGTTACTTTGGTGTTCGTTCGTTATTGGGTATGTACTGTATTTTAACTACCGCACGGATGTATTTCATGCAGAAGATCTTGAATGCCCTGACCGAATACCATATGCCCTGGTCTGCCCTTCGTGATGGCCGTCTGGGGCGTACCGTACCTCACTACAACCCGGAGTTTCGGAACGGGCGACCGCAATCGATGACCGGATGACCAGCTGGGTCCAGGCGGGCCAAGGGCAAGGGGGCAAGGGCTTTCTGTTGTCGATCCTCCCTTTCTCCCCTAACCACCACTCGCCCTCCCTCCTCTCTCCCCATCCCATCCAACCATTGTCTCGTCCCGCATTATCTCAATTACACTCGGCAGGTAGGTCAAAAAATTATGGTTACAGTACGTCAGAAATCACGCCCGCCGCAAAAGCCGCATATATGCTAAACCTTTCGCGGACGCATTGGGGGGAAGGAGAACGGGCATACGGCCGAGGAAGAGAGAACAGTCAGGTCCAGGTCTATCAATTTCGTTTTTTTTTTTTCGCATAAACTCTGCAGTGCGGCGCCGACCTCCTCATTACTTGTTGATGCCAGCTGCAGATCGTCCGCCTAAGGACCCCCTCCCTAATAAATAAGCGTAACTTTTTACTCGGCTCTTCGCTCTTCAAATTCTTTCGACGGGCCCATTCTTTGCCGGGTGGTGCATGCATGCATTGCGGCACCCCAAAGTTTGTCAGCGGCACTGCCGTCGTCCGGGATGGAAGGTCAAAAAAGGGGGTGGGTGGTAGAGTGGGGGTTCTCTTTCAGTTTGAACTTTGAAACCAGACTCCTCGTGGTGTACGCAAGGGACCCTTTCTGTTACGTGAATCGTACTAATAATTGCTATCCGTTCTCCCCTCGCCCCCTCCCCACTTCTCTAGTGTGGAGAGGAATGGGTTTGCTTGAAATATAACCACATGATACGTGCTCTGTTTTAAATGGTCTGTTTTAATTCCTTTTTAGAGCGCAGTAGTCAGCCGTGTGGGGGGCGGAAGCTGGCTTGAGGGAGTTTCGTTGGTGCGGCGCCGTGCTCTAGTTTTGTCGGTACGCGGGACGAATCTTGTCTTTTTGATTTATTACTGACCACACCCCTGACAGATGTTACGCTAAGGGGAGAAAGAAGGGTCAGATCGTCAAGTCCATCTCGATCTAGAACCGCGACGCACACACGGTACAGGGTGATTACCTACACGTTCATGCATCCGCTCGGGTACGTTCTTTTCGTCTTTTTCATGCAAACCATTGGACACTACTGTTACAAACCGGATCAAGCACACATGTACGCCGTCTATTTTGTGTTGCGAGCAAGCAAGGCGTTTGCCGCCTCGTTGACCATTAACCCGTCCTCCTCGTCGTTAGGAACTTAAGTTCCGAATCCGACCAGGGGAGGAGATCTTAGATCTCATTTCTGCTCTATTCGGGCTTCGGGGATGATACACACACAGCTGTGTCGAAAAGAAGGCCTGGGAAATTACGGGGGCTGACTTCATGGTCCCCCTTTTCATTTTTGGGCGTTTATTTCATTTCGCATACGCAGTGATGCGCTGATGTCGCTTTTCGAGGTCCAGTTGTTTGTTGGGGCACCCTCCCTTTCCAGCTGTCTCCCCACGCCGCCCGTGATTGATGATGGACGTGTCTCCGTTTGGCTGTGTTTCTTATCTACTACAAGTTCCGGCGACAACTGCCAACACCTGTTGCATCGGATACATCCATCAGTGGCACGTCTAGGCCGGTCTATATCTTATGAGAGACTCGAGCAGCTGTAGTCATCGCTTCTCTCCCGCCTCGTGTTGTGGCCATCATCACACATTCCTTGATCCATTCCGGTAATCGCGCTTCCGCCTTGATGTAATGCCACCGACGAGTTGTCCTTTACTCGTCTTTGGGCAAACTAATGCCTTTTCAGAGATTCCATAGATTATTCTCTTATTATTTCTCCCTTCCTTTGATACGATACGAGATTGGCACCACAACACCGATGGCGTCCGCCGGCAACTTAGCTTGCCGTGACGCGCACCTGTGCCGTTTTTCCACGCCAAATCTAGGAGGAGCGTCTTGCTCTTCTCCCGCACTTTGTTTTTACTTTCACGGTCATCCTAATGCCGCATGGTGTTTCATCTCCATCTATCCACCTGGAGTGCCGACAGCATGAACACCAAACCCCATGATCTCGCATAGTCGTCTTCGGTAATGGACATGTTCCATTGACGATCCGCATGTAGTACATCTCTTTTACTCTCTATTCGGTGCGCTGCGCGCAGCATGCCAGGCTGTTCGTGCCGAAAACCGATCCATGATGGCCTGATGGTCGTCGTTTCAATCCGAGTACTTCGCTCTGTTTGACAAGGCAAATACGCGATGGACCTGAAGAAGACTTGCCTTTCGCATTTTTTGTCATTGCGCAGGTGCGCAGGTGACCCTCTCGCGTATCGTCGTATTGTATGGGTCTCCCGCCCTGGGCGCAGACTGGCAGCCACGACGCGTTCAGCTCAGAGTTCAAGGGCCGTAGGTCTGGGCAACAACGAGGCTACGTACCTGTCGCTTGCTCATTCGAAGGGTTTATTCATCTTTTGGGCCCCTATTCTTCTGATGAACTGTGAGCTTCTTTTCTACGTCATTTGGCGATACTTTATCCCCCTTCATCACCCTCCCTTGCTCGCGAGCGAATATACCTCACCGAGCTTGTGAGATTGCTATCATGAACAGAGCTCTTTAACATATGTTTTCTGTTTATTTAAAAGAAATAGCACGATTTTTCACAAATTGACAGTGGAATTACCGAGGGGGCGGGTGTAGGCGGCGGGAAGGACCGAATTAGTCGATAGTGCGCCTTGTTCGTGTCAGACATTATGGCACGGCGTGAGGCACGCATTGAATGGCACTGAAGGGCCAGTAAGACTATATTCATCAGCCGGATTTCGATACAGATGAGTCGTTACATCAACATTACTGCATTCGCCCTGTATCAGTCACCCTTGTGCTTCTCTCGCCATCCAATTACCCTCTAAAGAGCGAGCGACGTAGGTAGAGTCAGCTCCTAGAGGCAAGCGCGGACTTCCCGGAGCCATCGGTCAGCGTTCCAGATCGCCTTGGAACGTCCTTCCTTGCCTCGTGGCCGGGGGGACCTAAGCGCGAAATTTTAGATCTAATCATAGAGTGGCATTCGCCATTTGGCGGTGCCCCTGGGTTGGTTGGGGTGTGTGTGAGGCTGTTGGGCGCGACCGATCACCATCAGGTAACTTAATCCATACCCGGGCTGCGGCACCCTTTTACGAGAGTGTCATGCCAGTGGTCGGAGGGCCCAGAACCCTGCGAGTCACGCACACTTTCCACGTCAAGGCCGTGGTTCACTTTTTGTGCTGGGAGTGGCCCGTGATGGTATCATCTCCACCGTTTATAAGATTGATGGATCCACCCTTGCTCGAACACTCCCCGCTACGACTCCCTCCCCCCTCTCCTCCCCTCACGCTCACGTCCTATCATACCCTTCACGACTCTTCACGACTCTGTGGGAAACGACAAACAAACACCCCCGCCCACTTTCACGTCTCGCATCCCGTCAAGTTTCACGCATTTTTCCCTTCTTCTCCTCGTTTTGCAATGGCAGCAGCATATTTGCGCAGCCTCTTTGGCAGCAGCAGCAGCCACCAGTCCACGACACCCGCGCACGGAAAAGCCAAGACCCGCAGCCGCACCGAATCGACTCCGGCTCCCTCGCCCTTCTACGTCTACACGCCACACCCAGGGACCACGCCATCGACGTCAACGTCCAGCTCGGGCACGTCACTCAGTAAAGTTCAACTCACGAATAGCAACAATACCCCTGTCGTATCATCGTCACCCGTTGGTTATCTGGCCTATGATTCGGGTCGTTCCCACGAAGATAGCCGCCCACGCCCACCTCTCTATCGGGCTACGAGCCACAAGCACGGTCCGTAACATCTTTCCCTTTACCCTTGACCCATATCTGTTCATCCGAAGCTCATATTCCGGCCCTCGGCATCTCACAGGACGCGTCGCTCAATTCCCGCAGGCTGGGTACGTAACACCTGGGAGCTCGAGATCAAACTCTAGCTCTTCGCTGTATCCTGGCCCGGTGCATGGCACCCCATTCGTCCCATCTCCGCTCGTCCCAAGTCCGCCTCGTTCCAAGACTGCCGACGACCTTCCCAGCAAGCCGCCGGTGGCCCAGAATAAGGCCTGGCAACCCGGTGTCAGTACTAGCGCAAGTGGCTCATCAACGTGTACGTGTTTCATCCCCCACCCTTTGACCCGGAACCTAACTTCTCTCTTCCCATGTTCATCCATCGATCGCCACACTATCCACAGATGGCCCGGAACCAACACCCTCGCGATCCCAAGCCCGCGCACCCCGCTTCCACATGCACCCCCTTCTCTCCTACACACGGCTACATCACGCTCCCATCTCTTACGACATCGCATTCTCACCGTCCGCACGCACAGTCGTCGATCGCACCTTGCACTCCCCCTTCCCAGCAGTAACACTAGCCCAGCCCGCGACGGAACCTCCGATCCCAGCGAGCTCCCGTCTCGTCCTCCGATCACCAAAACTGCCCTGGGTCGTTGCCGTCGGTCCGATCGGCTCCCCGCCGTCCTTCTTCATAGGCAAAGACGGCGAGAAGCGCAAGGTCAAAACCTCAGCTGCGCTCACGAACCTCGACGTGCTCTATGCCGTGCACTCCACGCTCATGACTTGCGTCACGCCCGAGGAGTGGCATTCGCTTGGCGAGGGCTCGCGGGCGCAGCGCCGGGTCGCGGAGGCGTATAAGAAGCGGTGTACGCGCATGGGCGGCGGTTGGGAAGGCGGTGTAAGGAGGGTCGATTGGCTCGGCTCAAAAACACATTTGGTCGGCGTGGAGATCGACAAGAGTAACGAAGCGGGCGAGAACGTTGGCAAGCTCGTGTTTGATCGACCTTCGGGTGGAGGAGGAACGGCAGTGGCAGTGGCAGCGGCACCAGCGACACCAGTAGCAAAGGCTTGACTCGGATCTGTGCAATTTCCCCTACCCTTCTCAAAAATCACTCGCATTTCTCACTCTCTGGTCCGACGAGGCTTGCTGTGCATCCTCTCAAGCATACTTTCTCCTTCCGTTATTCATTTTTGTGTTTGGTTTCCCCGTTTTTCTCGACATTACCCTCAAAATCTGCTACTGTAGTCTCGCATGCTTACTTACCCACTACTTGCAACAACAGGACGCTCTCTATTCCTCTCTCCCGGCTCTTTGGATCACACACTTATCACCCCCCCAATTGTACCATTTGACAGCATACGTACTGTACACGTTTTCGCTCCAGACTCTCGCTCCCCCTCACTTTTTTCCACGCTGTTTTTGCATGACTCGGGCCCCTGGTTGTTGTATACTTTAATAGTTTTACTATGTCGTACTATCTGCCGCCGTATATACATGATCGTGATATTGTCCTCCCGCAGCTGGCCAATGCACGTCATCACTCATCATATCTTTTGTGCGTTATCAGGGCACGTCAAATTCGATCGGGGGCGCAAACGATATTTGATATTCGCTCTTTTCCGACATGAGAAAAGCGACGTGTCTAAAACCTTGAAATAAACCCCTTCGCGGAAGGCCGACATACGAGCTCCGGCCGCCTCTGCAATCCCCGCCCGGGTCCGCGTTGAACGAATCGCGTCGGGCTGGGCTACTGGACTGCGTCGTCCTCTCAACTGCAAGGTAAGAAAAGTGTTCGAGCTCGGCGGAAGAAAGAAGGAAAAAAAGAAAGTTGGTACCTTTGTCCATTGTGCTGTTTGTTGATACTGCACCCTCGAACGTGGTGGGTGCGGAAGCACAACTCAAGATATCCAATCAAAGTTAGTCGTCGTGAAACGCTTTTTTCGGGTGGGACATTGACGTGAGTTTCTTTCTTGGACCGACTCTTTGGCGTGTGCGCGGTGCGATATGTGTATCGTATGACGCTATCAATCACAGGGGCACAAGAGGTATGTATCGATAAGAACGTTTTGGTCGGTCGGGGTCCAGAACGAACGAGTGTAGGTTTGCTAAAGGAAACGGGCAGGTGCCCACACTTCAGCAACGCTACAGAGACACACATTTTCGGGTGCACCTCGTGCAGGCGAGCCGTAAGGGGGGAGTAGGGATCCAGGTCTGCGTTGGTCTGTGCCACTCACCACGCACATGCTGCGGACGGAAGGAAGCACAGAGTTACTTTACTTGCCCCTTCCGTAATCGCATCCACCTTCGATTTTTTCCGTTCCTGGACCCATATTGATAAACTCGTT
>WNFQ01005444.1_pt1 | contig 10451 bp, 13 predicted proteins | sample 5400171 | NCBI WGS metagenome assembly WNFQ01 (sample SAMN13153356, study PRJNA577476) | soil metagenome | isolation source: 20 cm soil under Madrone tree | place: USA:California | collected 2016-06-14 | reverse complement strand
CAGGCCAAGTTCCTTTCCGTTCTCGACGAAGTGTCGGAGCCTGTCTGCTGTGAGATTCGAAGCCGTGTTATGAAGACGTCTTTCATATCGGCTGAGTAAGTTTGGGGATCTGACGAAATTGATGCAAATCCTCGCGGTGGACCATAATTTTTGAACGCATCCTTGGCCCGGTTCGTCTGTTCTTCTGTAAAGCCGTGAATTTCGGCACTGTGGGAAATCAAATGGTGAACAAGGGCATGCGGTAAGGAAAAGAGTAAGCTCACGCATGGAGTATTTCTCCTAGATACCACGAGTTCATGACAACCACCATACAATCCGTAGTCTTGCTCATAGGCTTCCATCGATCTTCCCTCGGGGAGGTGGTGAACATAATAAAGAGGTTTGTGTATAAACCAGCGAGTTTCATGAGAACATCGGTTGCATCGTCCGCATCGACGAAGGCCCATAGGAACGGAGTAAAGTAACCACATTCGATCGTATTGATGCTTTGTTTAAACACTCCATCTTCGACAAATAAATAACAGTTGCGATCTCGATACCATAAGAACGGTTTTTGTTCTCCGAGACGACGACGGATGGCATAAGTGGCCCAATACGATTTGCCTTTTTATGCAAATGGTGGGTTATTGGAGGGAGGGAGAAGCTACCAAGGAAGGAACACACCGACTCCCGGTTGTCCTGTTATTACGACAGAGCGCGCCGTCTCTTTCGCGAAAGTCGGACCCTCCGCATGTTTTTCAACGCAGTAGTCATAGATCCGTTTATAGTCTTTACGGACCCACAACTCTGCACAAGCGAGCTCGATGCCAAGATTGAGCGCGTAACAGTCTTCACCGATGTCGTTGTCCACGTTGTCCTTCACAGCAGGATGTAATTCACGCCATTTGCGCCATTTGCGTGATTCATCTTCAATCTTTTCCCCCCAGAATTTCAAACATAGTTGGGAAAGGTCATCATCATCCCTAAGCTTAGACCACAAGTCTAAATCACCATTCTTGCTGATAACAGAGGCAAGTGTTGGGGAAGCGTCAGCCATCGAAATGGACATGGGGGTGTGGAGAAAAACGGCCTGGTTTCCATTTCGGAAGTTGGCTGGCTTTTATACAGTCATTCATGGCTCTTTGGACCAATCAAATTTTAGTTGCCTCTGTGAAATTGTTGTAATAGAGAATGAGACATTCTAAATAGGTAGCATTCTAGTTACACAGGTAGACTACCTAGTGAGTACTTAAGAACCATTATCAGAGGCTGTTAAACAAGGTGATGAAAGTAATCAGTGCGAAAAGTTGTTATCAACTGTAAATGGGTCAATGGACCAGTCACATCAGCGGTGTGACATTCCTAATCGAGCTGGTACCTGACTAGGATCTTCCGCTGTCATCGGACATCACGTCTGACTCGGCCTAAGCACATTTGCTCCGGACTTCCTAATTTGGCAAGTGTGATGTGACAGAATGTGCTACTGGCATTTGCTCATTTGCCACCATTTTGTGAATATCTTACAACTCCATGTAGATATCCCTGAGATTATTGTCTGAAGCTCAATGTACAAGATGTAATTTGGATATGGCCACCAAAAAGTTCCCCAAATTGGAGTATTTCTTTATATAATTTGTCCAACAAATTTCAGGTTTTGCAAGTATTTCTGAATAAACTCATCTCCTGCAACATCTACTGATCGTACATCTACAAAATTCGGAAGAGATATACACGTAATCTATATCTTGGATACTATAAAAAAACTGAGGAGATTTGTTCAAATTTGAGGTTGTCAGAGTCGTTTGGTCCATTGACCCCGATGTTCCAATGAGCCATGAATGACTGTATACTAGCGGTGGCCCGTGCAAGGCACGGGCACAACTCGATAGCAGCGGGACATTCAAGTCCTGCTGAACGCTATGTTTCATTGGAGTTTCTCAATGCAAAGCGAACCGGGTTTTCTCTCAGATTGCACGGCCTTCATGTCTTTACAATAATGCTGCACGTGCACGGCGAAAGCACTCATTTACTCTCTCCAATTATCAAACCAGTCTGCATCATATACGACACTGTCCTAATTCGACGGGAAAGGGGTTCGATTGATGAGAAAAGAGATGCAGACGCAGACTGAATTGTGGCAGCTTACCATTTTCATGTGCGGATGAGTGCATGGATGACTGCAGGAGAGGGGGAGATGATAGAAATGATGAGGACGGGGCACAAAGAATGAGAGAGGACGGGGCATACTTAGTGTCATATCAAAGTCCTCCTTGTAGGGACTCGCTGGACGTAATTTGTCCCCGCGGTTCTCGTGAACTGTCTGGCTCATGAGGATTAGGTTGGTGAGCTGCTTGATGCGCACATTGAGATCTCTCATCGCCTTGCTCTTCTCCACTTGCTACAAAGTCCTGTCAATTGGGCCCCAAGGGGTGACATAGAGAATTAACCTCGCATGTGGAGAGGCGGCAGTCCTTCTCCAGTGCACCTGCTTCCTTCTCTTTTTCTGCAAGACGTTTGTTGAGCTCCTCGATCTCTTGCCTATACCAGTCAAGTAGTGCGTCGGTGTCGACTATTTTCTTCTTCTTCACGTTGAGCTGCACCTTCTTGATGCACTGCACAAACAGCAGTGTGCTCGCCGATTCGGCGACAGCACAGACGTCTGGATCGAGTGTGCATATCATTTCCAGGAAGCGTTGCAATCACGCTCCCAACAGTGAGCAAGCTACCACCACAATCAGCGATCATTGCTAATGAGCTAAGGTCACCATGCACCTTGTATTGATGAATTTCCCCTCTCGCGTCCGCTCTTACTCCAAAGTCGCTTTCTTAGACCATGCCAAGTCAATCAAGCAGAGCACAGTCGAGTGCCGGGATCATCGGCTCGCCGCCATCGAGACCGTATCACTTCAGATTAGCAAACTTGAGTTGGAGGAACTGATCGAATGTCTCGCTCTGCGCGAGGAGTTTGTGAATGCGCTTCTTCTGAGTAGCTCCTGGAAGGGCTGGCGTATGGCTACCACGCCTGCCATTGCTGCTGTTCGCTTCGAGAATGTGTGAGAACCAGAGGCGCTCGGTCTTAGAGGGTGAATGCATATACTCGCGATACGCCCTACGTAGACCGACCGGAGGTGGTTTGTGATATCGCGCATGGTCGAGGGCTCGGGCTTGTTGGGGGCTTCGCCGACGCGCTTTGTCCAGAGGATTCCGTTGACGTCGTACGTCCTCGAGGTGTCGATAACTCCATATCGATATCGTGGCGCGTCGTCTACGCTGAGCAACGGACCGATTGGAGACAGTGGGCGGAAGGGGTGGAGGTGAAGGGGGAGAAGGGGAAAATGGTGGTGTATGCGATCGTGAGGGTGCAGCACCCATGAAGTTTGGGCGGCAACGATGACGACGGTATCCACGACATGCACAGGACAGGCGGCCGGCGTCGGAGAGGGGAGTGAAACAAACATTATAATCGTGCGTTGGACCACGATCGACGGAGCACCGGTCAGTGCCCAAGGTGTGTTTGGCGAGTGAGACATTATAACCGACAGTTAGCGTTGTCGCCTCCGTTTTGGGATCGACGGAGCACAGGTGAACAAAGACATAGCGAAGACGGGATCGACGGAGCACAAGACAGCGAAGACGTAGAAAGTTAGCGTTCTGTCGGAAAACGGAGGGCAGTGAAACATTGTAATCGTTGCCCAAGGTTAGCAAAGACATAGACAGAGCATACATAGACGGTTAGCGTTAGCAAAGACACCGTTCGATCGTCGGAAAAACCAAATTGAGGAGAGGAGAAGAGAGAGGAGAGATTTAAAATTTAGTCATCGCGCATGAGTCACACGCCAAGTTGTCTCGCCAAGTTGTCTCTCCAACTTATGTGTCAGCGTCCGTCTTTATTAAAGTAGACATAACTGCCTTAAAACCCGCAAGCGGATCGGTAAAGATGTGAGATGCATAGAGCATGTAAGATACGTTGGAAAATTTCTGATGGGGCCGGAGGCCGCTGGTTAATCTGTTTATCGGTATCGGTATAGTGCGCGGGCTGCAAAGTGATGATCGTAGAACGAAGTGATAGATGTACAATCGAAGGAGTGACGAATGAGGGGTAAAAAATTTAAAATGAGTGATAAATAGGATGGGAAGGAGGGAGGATACTGAATAATAAATAGCGAAGTTGCTCTGGGTCCGGAGTTACCGTCGGGCAATAGCCGCGCGACCCGAGACCACAGTGTCGTCGCTGAACGTCGGGCTTGACTGGGGCACGGTAGTCATGATGCTGGAAACGCGTTCCCGCACAATGCTTGCCTTTGACGTCTCGAAGGAACCCGGGATATGTTTCTCCACGGCGTGGAAGGTATCGCTGCCTCCTAGACGGCTATCATCGAAGTTGCCGCGGAGGCTCTCTCGAGGGCTGGGTGTGGCTGAATACGCACTCTGGAAGTCTGTGTCCGAGTCGTCCGTAGTTCCGGTCAGCGCAGGCGTGAGAGCCGGAGTTACGGGTGTCATGGTGCGGGGCCGATCTAGGCTCGGGGAGGTAGAGGATTCCGCGATCGAAGTGTCATCGTTGTTCTTTGAGGAGCCAGAACCTGATGCTGCCGTTGTCGTTATTGGAGGAAGAGGGGATGGTGGAAGATCGGCATGGGCACGATGATCACGTTTCTCGTCGAAAGTTTCGGCGCGCGTTGGCGTCCTGGGTTCTTTAGACTTGGAGGGTTTGTCGCCCTGAGCAGTATCGGTCGAGTCTCCCCCCCCTCGAGAGGCCGTAGTTCTGTTGGACGTGACTGTATCACCTCGTTTCCTGAAAGCCTTGATGTTCCTGCTGACTACACCTGAGGCTTTACGAGAGCGAGGGCGGGATATAACCCCTCGTCCCTCAGTGCTTTCGTCCTCACTCTCAGGACCCGAATGGGACTTCCAGTGCTTTTCACGATCCGCCGCAAGCGCATTCTCCAACTAAATCCATCAGGAAACGTCAGCACTCAAGTCCATTCATGGATAATCAACAGGGACTTCACCTTTTGCTGGATTTGTAGCACCTTTGCGGCAATCCTGTCGCTGCGCTCTGATATGCCCTCGTCAACAGCTGTCATCCCGTCCTGCTGCACATCGCCGCCTGATGCCGAAAACCGCTTCTTCGTGGGCGACGGAGGCGCCTCATCCTCTTCTTCTATTACCTCTTCTTTCGCGAGCTCGAGCTTCGCTTGCGCATCCTCCCTCATTGTTTCGTACGACTCCACCAAGGTACTCTCAGTGCCGAACGAACGCAGTTGCTTCCTCATGCCGGCGTCACTTGTACGGCGCGAACGTGATGCACGGCTATCGGGACGCGAAAGACGACCAATTGAGGACGAGGACATGCGCGATACGGGCCGTGAATCATCATCCTCATCCGAGTCGTCAATGTCGACGGCCATTGATGCGAGTGCCTTTTCGATCTGGGCCTCGACCTCGGCGACCATTTCTGCACGCTCTTGTTCCATGGTCTCCATGGTCTCATGCATTTTCTGCAGTTCAATGAGAGCTTCTCTGTGAGCAGATTCGGTTTCTTTGAGCTCTAAAAACAAAAAATGCGAGTTAGTCCTCACATATGTCACACACATAAGAAATCTTACGGTTCTGCAACTTAGCCTTCTCAACCGTGGTCATCGTGACCAAGCCACTCAGCCTCTTCGTTTCCCGCTGTTCCTTGTTGATCTTCGAGCGTAGTTCATTCGCCTCCAGGCTGAGCTTCTCGGCGTACTGCTCAAAGGTAACAAACTTATCCCTCCAGAGATCACTCTCCGTCATCAAGAAGTTGAGGCGACGCGACAATCTTCCGATCTTCGTCTCCAGGTCATCACGAGCATCCACAAATGCAGTAGCACGCTTGCGGATAGATAATTGCACAAGTTGTTCCGCAACGGAGAGTTGCGGTGGACGTTTCACTATACCCAAGGAGGAAATACGCTTGAACAAGGAGGGTTTCTTCATCTTGTCCTGGAGGACTGCATCGAACGCCTGGATGATTCGTGTCGAATGCCACCAGCTGGGAGGCTTAATGGTATCCGCAACAACCGTAGAAGACCCGCCGCGCTTAGCTTGGATCTTGCAAAGAGGGCGGAATCGACCCGCAGGGAATGCCTCTTTGAATTCACTATGGTAACATTGTGACTACATCCGGTTACACAAAAGGTCATACTCGTACCTTGGGACAGAATGATCGGGATGATAGTGAGAATCAAAGGCTGAGAGAAGTCTCAGGCGGTACTTCTCGCGTTGTTGCCTCATAGACACAATGCCAGGCGGGGGAGAAGCGCAAGCCCTGCAACCATCGCATTAACATAAATCGTTATGAGTAAAAGATAAACCCCACAAGTAGTTGATATCACTATGAAATGAAATGGTGAATAGCCGTTGTAGATACTTTCAATGAAATAGCTCACAGATCGCAAACGCACACCTCAGCAGGTGGTCGGATGCTGTACCGGGCCTCCGTGGCGAGGCCCAAAATCCAAGGCCCAGGATCGTCAATATAGATCTTGGCATCACGAGAATGAACCGCTTGCAACGCAATGCCGTTCCAACCACGGAGTTCGACCAGATACTTGATTGTTGCCACAGCGATCTACAACACCCAGAAAAAGTTGAGAATAAGCTGGACTGGGCTTCAATACTAAAACGTACACCGAGCATTGCAGGATAACGAGAGAATAACAGAATTCTCCCAGTTGGTGCCAGCGCAATCTTTCGCAGCATGAGCAGTTTGACAAATGATAACGGTTTATACACGTACCTCACAGATAGTTAAAATGTTATCGATGTTCAAGGCTTTGAACAGCGGCCACATCGTGAAATTAATGTCGACAAGCCCACGACCAAAGTCCAGTCCTCCTGGGAAACGTGCGAGTACCTCAAGACTCGTGTCCGGCCCGCCAGCACTGACGGCATCAGACTTGGCCGTGGCGGATGCGTCGAGTTTAATAAGATCACCGGCACGGGGTGCAGGGTGCGAGAGGATCTTCGAGATCTGAAGGGTGTGCGACTGCACATCTTTGGAGAAGCGAGCCCAAGAGAGAGTCAAATAATCGCGCATGAGGTCATAGATGGGATGCCGAGACACTAGGGCTGAGAAAGATGACGTCAATAGATCAAAATCATGAGAGATTTGGTATACGTACTCAGAGCGTACGGAAGCCAAAAAACAGTGTCACCGGGGAGGAACAGTGTGCTCTCGCCAGGGTTATGATGGCTTTGCCCGATGCTCCCCACCTCATAATCACTCTCGCTAATACCACCGTCTGTTTCGGCATCCAGGTCTGTTTCACCATCCGTAGCTCCACCACTGGCCCATGGTCCGCGCCTGTTCCGCTTGTTATTACGACGAGCTTGGACCGTGGGGTCTTGGGTGTCCGCCCGGAGACCCTTGAGTCGCGCGGCGATGAGGCTCTGGGCTGACTCTTTGCGTGAACGGCCCGCCTCAAGTGTGCGTCTAATGGCCGCACTACGCTCAGCGTCCGCATGGGACCAAACGGTCAGACAAACACCATGATAAGTGACAGTGCTGCTGGGTGCATCAGGCGTGGCGCCGTTGTTACCCTGTCCAAGCTGGTTGACACCGGGAGTAGAACTCGATGGAGGGAAGAGACCTGGCGGGCCAAGAAAAGTAGAGGACGGGCGTGCATGGGAGAACGGATCGTGATATGGGAAAAGAGACGTAGCATTTGATGTAGGACGCTCGGAGCCTGAGGGTGCTGAGGATAAGACGGAAGATCGCAAGAGGCCCATAGATGAAGAAGGGGCGAGAGGAGTGGAAGGGGCGGGGAGTGTGAATGAGAACGTATGGACAGTAGAAGCCGGCTGAAGTGTTGAGGCTATTATTTCGACTTCTCGAGTGAAGGATAACTAAGAAAAAGGTTATGAGAAATTCGAGAGACGCAGAAGAATGAAGAGAGCTCACCTTAAGAGCCTTTGAGAGCATCTTTCCAACTTCTTGCTTGCTGAGGGCACCAGCACCCTTGAGGACTTCGGTGTCGCCCTTGACTTTACGCTTCTTCTTACCGCCGCCAGCACCAGGACTAATGGTGCTACCAAGGACCTCTGCTCGCCACCAACGGTTGACGGCACCGTCTGAGTGGGTAAGACCCATAACAGAGTCTGTATCTGCGAGGGTCCATGTATGAGGAGCTTTAGGAAGACCAGATACGACGTAGAGGGAAGTGAGAGGGAGAGTTGGGGTGAAGGTCTGGACAGAAGGGACTTCACGAGCTGAGCGGGTGGAAACCAGAGAGGTCCTAACCGAAGCAGGGATCGGTTCCATCGAGCGGCGATGTTGAACACCGAGTACACGAGAGGCCTTATCTGAGCGGACAAGCTGTTGACCGAGAGGAGCAGAGGAAGGAGCGTTTATTGAAATGTAATCGAGCTCGTCTGCGAGACCGAAGTCGCCGGTATCCGCCTTTGTCTCGACGATCGAGGGGGCTTTGGGAGCTGTATAGATGGGCGTCGCCTTTGGCGGACGGGTGAAAGAGGACTGGGGAGAAATAGGTGTACCCCGAGGATGGCTTGCCCTGGCCGGGGCGGGACCCGGGGCAGGTGACACTGCTGACACAGCGCTTTCATTATTTCGACGCCCGTGCATGTGAATGGAAATGATGGACAAATCGCCCACTCGAGAGCACAAAAGACGAGTTGGTTCTCTCGCAAGAGGGAGGATTAAAAAAAGAGAAGAAACGGTACTCGCTTACTCTAACCGACTCGAGATGGCGAGGCTACGAGGAGCAGGCTCTCACGACCTAATGAACCCCTTCACATTTCACCCACCGTCGCGCTACACGAATATGAAAGTGGGCACAAGTCGATGAAATGCTCAGTTCCCCGCGTTTGATAGACGCGTCGCGTGCGCCACTCTCCCGGTCCCTGCTAATCGCTCTGACTAATCACCCTGCCGTTACGAGCGACCTCATCGACCTTCCCATTGCTCTCACAAAGACACACCCCTTCTGAGCATCTCTATGTGCTCAGCACGGGGACACAAGTTATGACCCATGTGCGCTGCTGTGTTATTGGTCGTTGCCAGGTAACCCAATACATCGGGTACCTTTTCCGCGCGACTAACCGTGCTTCTCGCGTAACCTTTGAAAGGGTTTACGTGCTACCCACTGTCCCTTCCTTGGATGTCCGCGCCCTTCCATGTCCCACACCTCCCTTTATTCATTTCCGCACATTCAACGGTCTGTACGCTGTACATTCACCACGCCAGACAAGTAGAAACTGTCCTCTTGGGTGATATCGTCCATGCACAACCAAACCTAACCTTCCTATACATGATACTGTAACAGCCCGTCAAAGGGATGACGGCCGGGCGTTTCGGGTGCTGTCTTATCGCGCTAGATCTTGGGTTCAACAAGGTACTAACTCTGTTTGTATGCCAAGTACGGTAGGGCGGCACTTGTACATCTCGGCGCCAATTCTCGCACTTCTGCCCCGCTCCGTCCGTGTCTGTGGCGATTAAATGCGCATTATCGACGACCTCGAACTCCTTTTTTACTACGCTCCGAGTCGATCCCGAGATCCAGCGAACCGAGTTTCCTGTGCCCTCGCCCGCGGGAAGCCGATCCAACCCAAACTTTTAGTGAGTCATTCACAACATACTCTTGACTCCTGTCAAGAATGCGGCTTTACTGTAAACGTACGATTGCTGACCCGGTCGCAGATGTTATGTCAAATGCAGTTGTCAGTGAGAATGCCTGAAATTAATGAATACCCCCCGTCTCCATGGTGCTGCACTGTATTCTGCTGAACGAGCGCCCGAAAGACAAGTTTCTGGACGCTCACGTGGGACAAACAACCTCACCCGCTCCGCGGCCTTTGAACGTTACATACGGCTCAATATCCTCAAATTAATTGGGACCGCAGTAGCACCTACATTTACAGTTTGAATATTGCGAGGCAACATCAATAACGTATTGATATGATTGATGGTACACTGATGCCCCGCGGCCCCAGCCATGCGTATATCAGTACAGTCGACTCCCTCCTAACCCATACCCCTCGAAACCCATACTCTCTAATACCCCATACATTTTTGGAAATCCCATCTCGGTATGCAGGAAAATTGGTCCCATATCCCATATCTCCCTCATACCCCATATCCCATGCACTGCAGAGCTGCAATCCCATACAAATCCCATACAAAAATTTGTAAAACTTTGTTTGACTTAGACTGATTGGACATAATTACAGTACTATGTTTAGTTTATGTGTTTCTGGGCATGATTTGGGGTGGGATTTGTGAGTCGTTGTGATGTGACTCAGATACCGTGTGACAAAAAGTGTGATGGGCACTATAAACAACTCAAACACAACATCTCTGCTCTATATGTCTGGGACTTTAGACACTCTGATCCACTTGCACAGAAGATGGAGGCACTCCTTCACTCTTTCAGACAATGGATGTGGCAAGGAATATGATAGCTACGTCGATTACAGATTATTTCAAA
>WNFQ01004222.1_pt1 | contig 10451 bp, 8 predicted proteins | sample 5400171 | NCBI WGS metagenome assembly WNFQ01 (sample SAMN13153356, study PRJNA577476) | soil metagenome | isolation source: 20 cm soil under Madrone tree | place: USA:California | collected 2016-06-14 | reverse complement strand
AGCTCCCCGAAATACTGGACTGCCGACGGACTGAAAAACAGAACCGCGTCCGTACCATCTGCGGCAATCTGTCTTAAGTGTCTTTCATCGGCTGTGTCCGGCCGAAGTGTGCGATAGGCGATCACTTCCGTGACTTCTGCGCCGTATCGCCTTAATGCCGAAGGCAAATCAGGATTCGCTCGATCGCTCCGCGGCAAGAATACTTCCGCGCCTTGAAGCCGGCTTCTCAACTCTTCTGCCAACGCCGCACCGGTGTGCGTTTCCGCAACATACTCGACAGGGAATCCAGCCTGTCGAGCCACTTCAGCACTTACCGGACCGACACAAGCAATTCGCGGTTTGCTCTCTGAACGAATCAGGCTGAGCTTCAGCCCCTCTCCGCGCTTTGCCACCGCGCGAATCGCCTGCGCACTGGTAAGGATCATCCAGTCGAAACTCTCAATTTCCGCAAGCGCCGCATCGAGCGGCGCGAAATCGTGCGGGTCCGCAAATGAAATCAGAGGAATTACCACGGGAATCGCGCCACGCGCGGACAGTTCCCTGGCCAGTGCCTCGCTCTGCGCCGCGGATCGCGTGATGACGATTCGCTTCCCCGCCAGGATCTTTGGAGATGCTTCAGCCACGCTGCCGGCTCACTTCTTCAAGGATGGACTGCGCACCCGCCTCGATGAGCACTCGCGCCATGTGTTCTCCAAGCTGGGCTGCTTGATCCGGCGGAGCCGTGGCGCGCTGCTTCACGTATTGCGACCCGTCCACCGAACAAACGCACGCATCCAGTAAAAGTTCCCCGCGCTCGACTCGCGCCCAGGCGCCCAATGGAACCTGGCACCCACCTAGCAACGCCCCCAGCAATGCGCGCTCCGAAATGATCGCCGCACGAGTCTCCGCGTCATCCAGCGGTCCCAAAAGGTCTCCCGCTTCCGTGTCTTTCAACCGGCACTCCACCGCGATCGCCCCCTGCCCGACCGCAGGCATGCAGACGTCCGGTGAAAGTACCTCCGAAATTCGCTTGCTCAAACCGAGGCGGTCAAGGCCTGCTTTGGCAACCACCACCGCTTCATATTCGCCGCTTTCCACTTTTCTCAATCGGGTGTCAACGTTGCCTCGTAGGTCGCGGAGGTCGAGGTCCGGGCGCAAGTGCCTCAACTGCGCCTGCCGTCGCAGACTGCTCGTTCCGACGCGCGCTCCCTGCCGCAAATTCGCCAAGGTTGAGCCTACTAGGCAATCGCGCACGTCGTCGCGCCGGCACACCGCAGGAAACATAAACCTCGAAGGAATATCGGTCGGCACATCTTTTACGCTGTGCACCGCAAGGTCGATCGTTTCCTCCAGCAGCGCATCCTCCAGTTCCTTGATAAATATTCCCTTGCCGCCAATCTGCGTCAGCGGGGCGTGCTGCATCTTGTCGCCGCTCGTTTTGATGACCACAATTTCCGCTTCCATGCCGGTCGCAACAAACAGCTTTTTGCGCACGAATTCCGCTTGCCACTTGGCAAGCATGCTGCCACGCGTGCCGATGCGCAGGATTCTCACGGCTTCTCCCGGTTGGAAAGAAACAGGTCCCGCAGGGCTTCGACATTTTGAATCTTCCGACGAAGTTCTCTTTCGCCGCGCAAGCGTTCCGCAGGCTCCAGAAGCAGTTTCTCCAGCATTTCATCCATCAGTTTTTCGACATGCGCCCGATCTGTCTCCGCGAGGTGCTTCATAGGCTCCACGCGCGCGCGGATGAATGCAGCGCGTTCCTCCCGCATCTTCACGCGCAGCGCCTCCACAAGCCCAACCAGCTCGACGCTTGCTTGCCAGGAAAGGAACTTGGCCACGTGCTCGTCCACGATGCCTTGCGCCTTGGGAATTTCGCTTTCACGAGCGCTGCGATTCTGCTGCACGATCTCGCTCAAGTCATCCGTGTTATACACGTAGACGTTATAAAGTTCCGCGACGTCCGGCGCTATGTTCCTCGGTACGCCCAGGTCCATCAGGAACAACGCGCGATTTCCCCGCGCGATCATCGCACGCTCAACGATGTCCCGCCGCAAAACTGGCTCCTCCGCGTTAACCGACGACACGACTACATCCGGTGCCCGCAGCGCTGTATCCCACTCACCCCACTCGGTCACTGTTCCGTCGTACAGTTTGGCCAGATCCTCCGCCCGATCGCGCGAGCGGTTCATCACGTGGAGTTGTGCGACTCCGCGATCCCGCAGGTGCGCAACCACTTGCTCGCTGATCGTTCCCGCACCCAGTACCAGCGCCTTGTGCCCGTTCAACTTTCCAAAAATGCGTTCTGCCAGTTTGACGCCCGCGGATGCCACTGACATGGGCCGCGTGCCAAGTTCTGTTTCCGTTCGCACCCGCTTTCCGACTTCCAACGCGCCTTGAAACAGGCGATTCAATACCGGTCCGGTCGCTCCGTGCTCGTGCGCGAAGCGATACGCTTCCCGCACCTGCCCCAGAATCTCCGCCTCGCCCAGCAGCATGGAATCGAGTCCCGCCGCAACTCGAAAAAGATGCCGCACGGCCTCCTGATCGTAGTGGTGATAAAGCGATACGCCCAGAATATCCGCACGCACGGAATGAAACTCGCTCAGAAATGTAGAGAGTCCCGATGCGGATTCATGGGATGACTCCGGCGGCACGCCATACACTTCGCTGCGATTGCAGGTCGAAAGCACTAGCGTTTCTTCAAGAATTCCCCGCGCGCGCAGCTCCTCCGCTGCACGCTGCGTCTGCTCGGCGGTGAACGACACTTTCTCGCGCACCTCAACGGGCGCCGTGCGGTGATTTAATCCGACGATAACAATTTCCATGCCGCGGTTCGCTCGCTCCTAAAAGTACCGGTGGCTATGCGAGAGATATAGGTTTACGACCGTAAAACTCAGCACTACAATCACAAAATTGAAGATGCACAATTTTGAAGCCCGCGCCCCGCGCCACGCGGTCGTCCGCGCCAACCGGAAATACAGCGCGTATAACGCGAGTACGAACAGTGTGGTCACGTATTTCGGATCGTAGAACGAATATTGGCTGCTCAGCCGGTCGACCCACACAAATCCCAAGACTGTTCCAATGGCAATCGAAACCAAACCAACCAGCACGCTCGACTGGCTCATCTGTGCGAGCAGTTCCAGCGGCGGAAGCCGCCAGACCACCTCGCCGACCTTGTGCCTTCGCAGCAGCCTCTCTTCTCCAAGGAATATGAGGCTAAGAACGAAGGAAAGTGCAAACGCTGCATACGCCAGGATGCTCAGCGTCACATGCAACGCAAAGATGGCACCGTGCGCGGCTGGCGGTGGGAGCCGGTCTGCGGGAGCGAGATGCCCGGCAAGAAAAAACACCAGGATAAACGGGAGAACGAAAGCTCCGACCGATCGCTGCCGGTGATATAGCTCGAGCCCTAGATAAGTTACTGCGAGAAGCCAGCCAAACAGCGACATGGAGCCATATAGGTCATGGTAAGGAACCGTGTGCGACCCGCGCGACCTCTCCAAAAGCGCAAAATAATGCGCAATCAGGCCCAGGCCCAGGAGCGTCGTACCCAGTCCGCCGGTGAGCTTGCTTCCTGTGCTCAAAAAGCGAACGTATAAGCCGAAACTCAAAAGATAGACAATCGCTGTCAATATTGGGAATAAATGATTCATTCTTCGTACCACAGTAACTGGATCCGGGCCCGAGTACGCTAGCGCTGGTGGCCTTTCTGTGCGTAACTCGCCTGATTCTTCGGCATTTCGAGTATAGCCCACCCAGGCTGGTGCTCGCACATCTCGATGTCCCCGGCGCTCGCATCAGCAAGACAGCCTGGGATTTGCTATCCTTGACCCCTCTGGCGAAATTATGACCCAACAACCTGCGCCGATTAACCGTAAAGAGCTGTTCCTTCGCGCCTGCCGCGGTGAAGTCCTTCCGCGAGTTCCTGTCTGGATGATGCGCCAGGCCGGCCGGTACCTCCCGGAATACCGCGAAATCCGCGCAAAGCACGCATTCCTCGAGGTTTGCAAGACGCCCCAACTTGCGGTCGAAGTCTCCATCCAGCCCTTTCGCAGGCTGGGCGTTGATGTCGTCATCGTTTTCTCCGACATTCTGATTCCCGCAGAAGCTATGGGCCTGCAGTTGGAACTCGGCGACGCCGGCCCAAACTTGCCCAATCCAGTGCGCTCTAAATTGGATGTCGACCGGCTCAAAATGTTCGACCCGGAAGCAGAAACGGGTTTCCTGCCCGAAGCCATCCGTCGGATCGTGAAGTCTGTCGGTCCGGAGGTTCCCGTTCTGGGTTTTGCAGGCGCTCCCTGGACTCTCGCCTGCTACATGGTGGAAGGCAAGGCCAAAGAAGGATTTGCCACCGTAAAGAGCTTTCTCTACAGTGAGCCGAAAGTCTTCCGGGTTCTCCTCCACCGCATCGCTCAAGCGACGATTCCCTATCTGAAAGCACAAATAGCCGCCGGCGCAACCGCGGTTCAATTGTTTGATACCTGGTGCGGCGAACTGAACTTGCAAGATTACGAAGACTTTGCACTTCCTGCTGTGCAAGAGATCATCTCCGGTCTCGGCGGTTCGGTCCCCGTGATTTATTACACCAAGGCGTCGCAACATTTGCTTCCGGCCGCGGCGCGTTCCGGCGCAAATGTGTTAAGCGTCGATTGGCGCGCGGATTTGGCGGAGATTCGAAAAGCGCTAAGTCCCAAAATCGCGTTGCAAGGAAATGTCGATCCAGCCGTACTACTTGGACCTCCGGAGAGAATTCGCGATGTAACTCTAGCCACCATTAGCTCTCTATGTGGCTGCGGTCATATCCTCAACCTCGGCCACGGCATTTTGCAGAACACGCCTGTCGAGAACGCCCAGTTGTTTGTCGAGACTGGCCAGCATGCGCTGATTCAGCATGTAACGACCGTTGCGCACATGCAGTAGGAGACGCCAAGCATGACACTCGCACATCCAAGCCTCGATCAGATGCGCGGCGAGCTGCGTGTCGGCGAAGAATTTCTCGCAAAATACAATCGCCCCGGCCCGCGCTACACCAGCTATCCCACAGCGCCCGTCTGGAACGACGCCTTCGGCCCCGCCGATCTGGAAGGTGTTCACGAAGAGGCCGACCGTGCCCGGACGCCAGTATCCCTCTATATGCACATTCCCTTTTGTGAAAGCCTCTGCCTCTTCTGCGCGTGCAACGTCGTCATTCAAAAAAACAAGAGCGTCGCCCCGCCTTATCTCGACGTGCTGAAGCAAGAGATGAAACGCATCAGCCGCAGCGTCTCGAAGAATCGTCCCGTCGTGCAGTTCCACTGGGGCGGCGGCACGCCAACCTATCTGACGCCCGAACAGATCGAGGATCTCTTCACTTTCACGAAAGAACACTTTCAGTTCCACTCCGATAGCGAGATTGGCATCGAGGTTGACCCTCGTGTCACTTCCCGCGCCCACCTCGAAACGCTGCGCAAGCTCGGTTTCAACCGTCTCAGCATGGGCATTCAAGACTTCCAGGCCGAAGTCCAGCAAGCCGTCCACCGCATTCAGCCTTACGAAATGACGCGCGACCTGCTCTTCGCCGCTCGCGATCTCGGCTTCGATAGCATCAACGTCGATTTGATTTACGGCCTTCCCTACCAGACCGCCGGCACCTTCTCCCACACTGTCGATCAGATCATTGGCCTTGCGCCGGACCGCATAGCTCTCTTCAGCTACGCTCACGTGCCTTGGCTGAAAAAGCAGCAAGGCTCTTTCGCCACGCATCTGCCCGAAGGCATGCAAAAATTTGAGATTTTCCGCACTGGCCTTCTCAAGTTTCTCGACGCCGGCTATCTCTACATCGGCATGGACCATTTCGCAAAGCCCGGCGACGAGCTCGCCGTCTCCCAGCAAAACCGCACGCTGCACCGCAATTTTCAGGGCTATACCACGAAATCGGGCGCCGACCTCTACGGCATGGGCATCACCGCCATCAGCGGCATTCAGGGCGCCTACGCGCAAAATTACCGCGACATTCCTTCCTGGGAGAAGGCCGTCGCCGAGCGCGGCCTCGCCACCATGCGCGGTTATCAGCTTTCGAACGAGGATCGCCTACGCCGCGCCGTCATCAGCCGCCTGCTTTGCCATACCGTCGTGCTCAAAGACGAAATCTCGCGCGAGTTCGCAATCGATTTTGACCAGCATTTCGCCGAAGAGCTTCGCCGTCTCGAGCCATCCCGTGACGATGGCCTCGCGCTCCTCGATGGCCGCGAAATTCGTGCCACTTGGCTTGGCCGCATCTTCCTCCGCAATCTGGCTATGGTTTTCGATCCGTATCTCGAAAAACAGCAGCTCACCGCCAAGCCGCTCTTTTCAAAGACTCTCTGAGCCTGCGAGGATGCTCACATCTCCGTGACCCGTCACGTCCCAGCACTGGTGGTCGGCGGCGGCATCTCCGGCCTTGTCTGCGCCTACGCTCTGCGCAAATCTGGAATCGCAACGCAGCTGGTCGAAGCCTCTCCGCGTCCCGGCGGTGTCATCCACTCCGTAACTCGCGAGGGCTTCGTGTTGGAGTTGGGACCGCAGAGTTTCAGTAGTACGTGTGCGCTCCGCGAGCTTTGCGCCGATCTAGGCATTTCGAACCAACTGCTGCAGGCCCCGCCGCGAGCCCCGCGTTATGTTCTGATCGATGGCGAACTTCGTATCGTGCCGCTTAGCCCGCCTGCCTTGTTGAGGAGTTCGCTGATCAACGGTTTGACGAAATGGGCCTTCCTCCGCGACATCTTTGGAAAAACCATTCCTCCCGAGTCCGACGAATCCGTCGCCGCGTTCGTTCGCAGAAAATTCTCCGCACAGCTCCTCGATCGCCTGGTTGGTCCTTTTGTTTCTGGAATTTACGCGGGAGATCCCGAGCAACTCAGCGTTCGAAGCGCTTTCCCACAACTTTACGAAGCCGAAAAAACTGCCGGCAGCATCGGCCGCGGCATGTTGCGCTCCGCAAAATCGAAGAAGGGCCCGCCCGAGCGTCCCTCGCTGCAATCCTTTCGCGATGGCAATGAAACTGTGGTGCGCGCGCTGGCAAATAAACTTGGCCCCGCGCTGCTCACTTCAACATGCGTTGCCGGAATCTCTCGCCAAAATGATGGTTCGTTCGACGTCCGTTTGGACAACAATCGCGGAGGCGAATCTGTTTTCGCCCGATCAATAGTGCTAGCCACGCCCACCGACGTTACCGGCAGACTTCTCGCTGGACTCGATTCCTCATTCGAATTGCCACTGAGCTCCATCGACTACGCTGCTGTCGCCGTCGTCTCTCTCGGTTATCTTAAGAAGGACGTCGGCGACCCTCTGAACGGCTTCGGCTTCCTCGTGCCTCGCTCCGCTGGTCTTCGCGTTCTCGGTTCCGTCTGGAACTCGTCGCTCTTCCCCGGCCGGACTCCGGAAGGCCACGCTCTCTTGACGAGCTTCGTCGGTGGAACAACCGATCCCGCCGCATCAAAGCTGCAGCCAGAAGAACTCGCAAACCTCGTGCACCATGAAATCTCTCCGCTACTCGTCATCAGAAGCGAACCAGCCTTTTCAAACGTCACGATCTGGCCGCGCGCCTTGCCGCAGTACAATCTCGGTCACGGCGACCGCTTGGCCGCAATCTCCAAGCTTTGCTCCCGCTTCCCCGGCCTCTGGTTAACCGGCAATTACCTGCGCGGCCCCGCCATTGGCTCCTGCGTCGACCAAGCCCTCGCCGTCGCCGAAGAAGCCCGCAACCATCTCGGCGCGTAGCAAAATCTGCCTACTGCGGAGACAATCGTTCTTGGACTTAAGCCTTAAAACTAGAAACTAATCACTTCCCATACCGCAGCGCCAGCCGCGTCTTTCTCCGCTCCGCTGCCTCGCGGAAGCGCCGCCGTTCCTCCACGGTCTTCAAGATCAGCGGCGGAACCAGTTTCGGCTTCTTCGTGTGCTCATCAATCGCCACAAACGTAACGTACGCCGTCGTGGTGTGTTTCCGCTCTCCAGTCATCGCGTTCTCCGAGTACACCTCAACGCCCACTTCCATCGAAGTATGAAACACTCGATTGACCTGCGATTTGAGGTTCACAATTTCACCCAGATTCACAGCATTGCGGAAATCGATATAATCCACGGACGCTGTCACCACATAACTGTTCGAGTGCCGGTGCGCCGCCAATGCCCCGGCCATGTCAACCAGGTGCATCACCTGTCCGCCAAGAAGTTTTCCTAAGGGATTCGTCTGCGCCGGCAGCACAATTTCCGTCATTTCGGAACGCGATGCGCTGACCGGCTTCCCGCGCAGTTCCGTCTCGGGCCCCCGCTTGCTTTCTTTTTTCCGCTTCATCCAACCTTCTTGCGCCGCGCCTGTTGGACGCCGCCGGCGGCCCCCGTATAATACGGGACGACCCAATGACCGATCAAAAGAAAACTCGCCGCCAGATGCTCGAAGAGTTCGTCTCTATGAAGCCCAATGATGCTTTCTCTCGCTACGGCCTGGCCATGGAATGCATGAATAGCGGCGACGCCGCGGCCGCCGACACTCATTTTCGCGCGCTCCTCGAGCGCAACGCCGATTACATCCCGGCTTATCTGATGTACGGCCAGCTCCTCGCCCGCGAATCCCGCGTCAATGAAGCCAAGCAGACTCTCTCAACCGGTATCGCCGCCGCCGCAAAAAAGGGCGACCAACACGCCCGCTCAGAAATGGAAGCCCTCTTGAACGACCTTAGATGATATTTCAGAAGATATTTTTGATGGAGCAACGCCGCCAGCGCTCGCTGAGAAAGTTCTGGCTAATCGGCAGCCTTGATCCCTACAGCCGCGTAAACCGCGTCACTCTTGAAGAGAACCCCATTTTTGGCAACTAGCCGGCACCGCCGGATGTCGCTGATCTTTTCCGCCGGATTTCCATCCACCAGCACGAGGTCGGCCAGCTTTCCTGGCCCGATCGACCCCAGATCTTTTCGCTGCTTCAAGAGTCCTGCAGCATTAAAAGTGGCGATTTGCAGTGCCTTCGCAGGCGGAATTCCCGCTTTCACTTCGAGTTCCAATTCGCGGTGCAGCATTAGTCCGGCCAGAGCGTCTGTGCCCGCCAAAATCGGAATCCCCGCCTCATACATCCGCTTTGTCATCCCCAGCATCGCTCCATAGGAATCCTTGTACAGTTGGTCATTCTCGCTCGTCACCGGCAATCCCCCGGAGTATGCTCCGCGCTGCACTTGCGCCGGAAGCCGCGCCAGCACCGGCGCAAAATCCGGTGACGCCACGCCCGGTCGGCCAGTGAACATGCCTTCAAACGTTGCCAGCGTTACGTCCACCGTGGTGTGATGCTTCTGAAGCAACTCGATGAACTCTTTCACAGGCTTCGAGTCCAAATCTAGCTTTGCCGCGTTCGCTCCCACGGCGGTAAACCGCTCCGGCGTGCGCGTATCTTTTACTTGCGACGCCAGAAAATTCAAAAGGATGAAGTTGATGTGTTGCAGTTCGTCAGCGCCCGCTTCCACAAATTGGCTGGCAATCATCCCGTTGGGAACGTGCCCGCTCAGCCGCATTCCGCGTTCATGAGCCGTTTTCGCAATCCCGGGAACGAACTCCGGCTTCAGTGAGCTATAGAGTTTGATCTGGACGTAACCAAGGTCCGCATAGCGATTTACCGCCGCCAACGCTTCTTCAGCCGTGTCTGCATACAACCCGGTTGGCGCCTGGAAAGGCCCATGTCCATCGATGAACCCTGATTTCCAGACACGAGGCCCGATGGCCGCACCGCTCTGCCACTGTTTCTCCAATCGCTGCAACTCTTCGATGCTGTTTCCCATGTCGCGCACGCTGGTCACGCCGCTTGCGATGTTCAGCAGCCCATCCAGCGGCTGCGCGTGCACATGCATGTCGAATAATCCCGGCAGCAGCGTTTTACCGCTGCCGTCGATGTACTCCGCATCCTTGGGCACTTGGATCGAGGCCGCCGGCCCAGCCTGCACGATGCGCTCGCCCTCGATGACGACTGTTTGATCCTCTCTCGTCGTCGCTTGTTCTGAGTCAAAAACGCGCACATGCTCGATAGCAAAGGGATGGCTCGGGCGCCATGTCAACGTTTGCGCCAAACGCTCGTATCGCGCGTTCTGCGCCTTTAGCTGCAGGTCGTAAAGTTGCTGGTTCGTGCCCTCCCATCCTTCCCGGAGGATCGCAAACCACGGCCCTGGAAGCCCAAACAGGCGTTGATTGTCGTCCAACCAGATAGTCTGGGGTTCAAAGGAGAGCCCTGTGACTGCGAATTCCATTACGTGTATCTTCTGCCCGTGATCCTCAAGCGTCGCTTCGTTCAATCGCTCCAGCCGCGCTTCGCCAGCAGGAAGAAGCTTTACTGGGCCATTTCTTGCCTTCAGCAGAGCCGCAACGAGGAGCGCCGATTCGGCTGCGGGCCCGTTATTGCTGATGTAGAAGCCGTCAGCTTTAGCCTTTCCGTTTTCCGACGTGCTTTTCCAATGTGCATTTCCATT
>WNFQ01004221.1_pt1 | contig 10451 bp, 11 predicted proteins | sample 5400171 | NCBI WGS metagenome assembly WNFQ01 (sample SAMN13153356, study PRJNA577476) | soil metagenome | isolation source: 20 cm soil under Madrone tree | place: USA:California | collected 2016-06-14 | reverse complement strand
CACTTGGTGAGAGGAATCCGCGCCACATACGGCGAGCGCGTAGGTTCATGGCACCGCCCGGCGATAACAGCCTGGTTGAGTGATTCTTCATATTCACAGAAGTCCTTCCAGTCCTTCTTTTCAAGCCAGGCGCTTCGCGGCAACCCTAACAAGCGATTTGCGAAGACCCTCAACAGCAGGCAGGCTCTGCGCTGCTGCAGGTTTCGTTACTTCGGCCTTCAGTTCGCTTTTATCTAACAGTTTGGCAGTGAGCAACATGGCAAAAAGGGTAGTAGCCAGAAGTCCGAATTGCTTCCAGCCGCTCAACATCAAGGCATTGCCCAGCAGCGTGAGCCCCGCAAAACAGAAGAGCAGATGTGTACAGAAGACCTGAAGCGAGGATTGGCCGAGTAGCACTAACGGCTTTATAGCAAGTCGCTTGACATAGGAACGCGCGCGAATGAGTAGGACAGCCAGGGCAGTGGAATTAATCAACCGAACGATTCCGAGGTGCCATTTGTCGAAATCGATTTCATATCTGCCTAGTTCAAAACCCTGGCCGATGGCGTAACGCATCGCCAGCAGCGCAAGAACCACAAATAAAGCCGGAATCGTAAGCCGTTTCACAAATCGCACCAGGGGCAATTGATCTTTAGCCCAACAGACGCCGACCCAAACACCGAGGAGCCACAGGAATTGCCATGCCCAAAGGTCGAACGATCCCATCTCATTCAGCGGAATCTGCAGGCCGAAGTAGCGATTCATCAACTGCCACGAAGCACGACGCAGTCCGAATTGTGCCAGCAGCCAAAACGTGAAGCCGCCGCTCAAAATAAATCTCCAGCCAAACCTTCGACTCGCGCTCAGTGCCAGAGGCGTGAGTGCTAGGAAAATGATGTACATGGGGAGAATGTCCAGCAATGGAGGGCGATAAACAAGTAACGCACCGTCAACGGTCGCCCGCGTGCCACCGGCATTGAAATAGAAATCCAGCAGATTGTGCAAGCCGGGATATGAGCCATTGGCAGCGATAGGAACAACCACGACGAAAGCCAAGCTCAGTAAAAGAGCGTGGTAAAGATAAAGCCGAAGCGTCCGCATGCTCACTTTACGCTGCATGGCGCCATAGCCATTCCGTTCAGCCTCGTGAAAATAGATGCGGCCCGTAAAGAGTGCTGACAGAAATACGAATCCCTCTGAGGCCGAAACGAACCCCAACGGTTGGTTAAGATAGGCGCTGAGAACTGTGGGCAGGTGCGTAAAAGTGATCCACACCAGCATGAGTCCGCGGAGGGCATCGAGTTCGTAGAGTCGTCGCATGAGAGCCCACTAAAGAAATAATTCCCACCAATGAGATTCCAACGTGTGACAAAAAGCGCCAGGTATTTTTGTAAAGAAGAGTCAAGAGACTATCTGCTGGTGATTGCAAGAGGCATATCCACTTGATCGACTCGATAGAGCCGGGGGCTGCCTCACAGGAAATGTCAACAGGATGTTTGCTATGACTCTCGTGTCGAAATGCGAACTCCAACGTCGGTGAAAGGACATTGATCGAGGAGAGTGGATCGATTCCACAGCGTAAATGTGGTACTTGCAAACGAGATTTATGGCACGCTCTTTGCATGAGAGAGGTAAGGAGCAAAAAAGGAATGGAAGGTTCCACGTTCTCGCGCGTCTGCGCTTTCCCCACAAACTTTCGGACTGGCATGAGGGAATTGCCGCCTGAAGAGCGTCACGGCCAGTGCCCGACTTCCCAGAAAACAAGGGTAGCGCCGCGGATTGAAGAACTGCGACGCCCGGTGAACGCAGATTTTATGCCGCAGCAATCGTCGATTGAAACTGATCGGAATTGGCCTGGGTGATGAGTATGAGCACTAGAAGAGACTTTCTCAATCTCGCCGTCAAAGGATCGGCCATAACCGCGGCGGCGGTCCTTCTGCCTGGGAGTGCATCAACTCAGGGCAATACAAGCGATGGCAGGAGCATGAATAGCATGAAAAATAACACGAGTGGCAGCAATGTCCGTTACAAGCCGCCTTTCAAATTCGGCCTTGGAGGCGTTCCCCTGGGAAATGAATTTGCGGTGGTAACTGATAAGGATGCGTATGCGATCTTGGAAGCCGCATGGAGCGCGGGCATTCGCTATTATGACGTTTCTCCCTGGTATGGTCTGGGTCTCGCCGAGAGAAGGTATGGCAGCTTTCTTCACAACAAGGAAAGAAGTGAATATGTTATCTCGTCCAAAGTTGGCAAACTGCTAAAGGCATCGAGCACAGCCAAGAACCACGATCTGTTCCCCTTCTCGCCCTCCCCCAACGACGTAATTTTCGACTACACGGCATCCGGCGTAAGGCGTTCGATCGAGGATAGTCTGCAAAGACTTGGCATCGATAGCCTTGACATCGTTTTTGTGCATGACATTTCTCCGGATAATAAGTTGTTGCCGACGAGTTGGCAGGAACAATTCGGAATCGCCGAGAAGGGCGCTTTTCCAGAACTAACGCGCATGCGGGAAGAGGGATTGATCAAAGGCTGGGGAATCGGGGTCAATACGCCCGAACCGATTCTGCGAGTATTAAGCGAAGCCGATCCGGATGTCTGTCTAATGGCATCGCAGTATTCCTTGATCGATCACAAGCATGCGTTAAACCTGCTTTTTCCTGCGGTCCGAGCAAAGAACGCCTCTCTGGTGGTTGGTTCCTCACTGAACGCCGGATTCATCTCGGGGAGTCCTCGCTACAACTATGGAAAAGAGTCGTACAAGATACCCGCCGAATTCCTCGAGAAACGGACAAAACTGCGTGAAGTGGCGGCGAATCATGGCGTAGACCTTCGCACGGCAGCGCTTCAGTTCTCTGCGTCACCGGACGTAGCTGCAGCGTTGGTCGTCGGCGCTAGCAGTGAACAACAGATTCTCGCAGACTATACCTCAATGCAAACCAAGATTCCGGCTGAATTCTGGGCTGACCTCAAAGCTCAGCAACTGATAGAGCAAAACGCACCAACCCCTGCTTGAGAAGCTGAAAATAAACCATGTGGGAGTGCGCAACCGCAATCTGTCTTTCTGCGACTTGGAGCCCTCTGTTTTTATCGACTATTCTGTTCTCCAGAAAGGCCGCCCTCCCCGCATCGGTCATCCGGACAACTGCACTGGCGAGGCAACCTGCGTATCCCCATCGGTTCCCCAAGAACCGAGCCGCGTACGGAGCCGGGATCAACTAGAGAGCGGAGAGCGACACGTGGCGACCAGAACGAAATTAAACCATGCAATCACAATGAAGCAACTCGAGCATAATGGTGGAGAAAACAGGCGATCTGCTCCGCCTGCGGCGCGTCGCCAGAGCCACCTTGGGCCAATTGAGATTTCTGGAATCTGGCCGAACCGTAAGGCTTTAACTTTGGAATTTCGCTGCGACGAAGAATAACGGTAGCTGGTCCCAATTAGTTTGTTGTGAACTGCTTGACCTCGCTCTTGAAACCGTCGTCCTTGCCGTTAGACTCCATGGCCTCAACCTTATAGTAATAGGTGGTTCGAGGCTTGAGGTCGTTTATGCGCACGCGGAAGATGGTATCGGAATGGCCGGGATTCAGCCGGATCGGAGATTTGGCGTTCTGGCTAAGTTCCTTGGGATTTGTACCGTAGTGCACGACTCCGTAATGTTCTGGGGTCCCCCCGGGGTTGTTGCTGGTCCACCTGATAATCACAACAAAGTCATTGCGTTCGATCTCCGGCCCTTGGGTGATCCGGACCCTCGCGGATTTATCGGTGGTCGGGCTCACTTGGCTGAGTACCGGCGCCGAGTAGAGTAAGCTACCCACGATAACCATTATCGTCATTTTCCTAAGCAAGCTATTCATCGTTCAAACCTCCATCCGAATCATTCAATTCACTTTCAATTGGCAAGACTACGAAGGGGCATGGAGGCCGTGTTACGGCCCCCATGCATCAGGTCATTTCCGCTCGTTCCAGGCATCCTGCGCTTTAGCGGCTTAGCTAAGGAATTGGCTTAGTCGGCAGTGGTGGAATGTCGCAGATAGCGCTCGCACACGGCGGAAGTGGCGGAGTCGGTATCAGGAACTCATTACCTTGCGTACTTGCCATGCCACCTGTCATGCACCTACCCGTGTAGACATCCTGGTTCGGGTAAGGCCTCGTGTAACCATCCGTGAGTGTCTCGAGGAAAGCAACGATCTGGTCCTCTTCCTGATCCGTCAAATGGAGATCACCAGTCGTCATGTCGAGAACGTCGTTGTTGACCTCAGGCAGAGGCCAGCAGTCCACCCGTTCGGTTGTTCCTGGCGGGCAGTGCCCCGATGTCACCGGGTAGGCATATCCCTGCTTGTCTCGCGTGTTGTAGAAGTGAACGAGTTGTTTCAAGCTCTTGATGTAACCGTTGTGAAAGAACTCCTTCTGGAAGTAAGGGCCGGGGGCCTCGGTGCTGGGGCACTGCGGAGGCGTCATGGCCACATTGCGCGCCGAAGACACCTGCATTGTGCCGTCGACCATTGGCGCCTGTGGTATCCAACTAGCGTTCGGGTTGGCCCAGGAACCAAAACCGCTCCTGAGGAAAGTTCCCAATCCCAAATCTCGGTAGGCAAAGCCGTAGGGATTGCCGGTGAACCCGAACTTATCCGGCGTGGTCTGGTAATAGAAAGCATTTCTCGGATTCAGAGGCAGACCCTCATTGGCTGAGCCGAAGCAAGTGAAGAGTGGATTTGCGCTGGCGGCCTTGCCCGTGTCTTCGCTGGTGGGAGCGGTGGGAGCCGGGGCGGTTGATCTTCCGTCGAGATGGCATGAGTTGCAGTTCCCCTTGCCGCGGAAGAGGTTGTAGCCCGCCAGTTCGTCAGGTGTCAGCGGATTGTTCGTCGGGTCCTTCAGGAACGCGTCGAATTTTGACGAAAAAGCGCTGACCTGCACCGACTGCTCGTATGCGTCAAGAGCCTGCCCCCAGTGGTCATACACCTGGTTTGACTTGGTGCGATCCTCCGGACTGAGATGAACTGGTGTGGTACTCCCGCCAAAAACCGCTGCCCCTCCAGGTGTACGGCAGATACGCTCAGTGTCGGGTGGAAAGTTGATGTCGAATGAGCCGTTCCCAAACACCTCTTCAAACAGGGGTCTGTATTTAGCTTTCGAAAGCCGGAAGGTTATGCAAGCAGTGTCAGGGAAGCCCATTTCTTGGGTATCGACTGGAGGACCCTGTGCCTGGTTGGCGTCGGGATTCCGCAGCAAATATCCGGTTGCGCGCGAATCCCAGAAATTTCCGCCAAAGAACAGACCCTGCTCTTCGTTGAACTGAAGTACCGGGAAGAACGGTGCATACGTGTAGCGCTGCGCCGTCCGCTTGCCCGCACGAAAGTGAACCGTCCCGGGATAGGCGATCATCGTTAGATTCACCGACGGGATCGGCCCACTAAAGGCGGCGTATGGCATGTGGCAAGAAGCGCACGCAATATTTCTATTGGGCGAAATGTCTTGGTCGTAATTCATCAGCTCGCCGAGGGTTTCGACTGCCTCAGTTCCCGTGCCCTGAAGTATGGGCGGCTGGCCAGTCAGAGTCGGGGGAGTTAAGGCGTCCCAGCGTGCGAGAGCTCGCTTCTCGACCACGCGAACTTCACGCAGCACCCTTTCTATCTCTGGATTCAAATCGGGCGGGAGAATCCCCGGCGGGTACGGGTTGTAGTCCGACCCTGATTGCGCGACTGCCTTCTGGGCGGACACCTTTCGTGCTGGGAGCGACATGCAGAGCGCTATCCCACAAAGTACAACGACCGATATTGTCGTCAGCCTTCGACGATTCATACATGCCCCTTTCATACATGCCCCTTTCGTGGGTTATCGTTCAGGGTGGATACGACAGGCGGCGCACTCCCGGACGCATTTGTTTTGGCATCCAAGAGAAATCCGTCCGACCTCGATGAGCATCCTCGTTGTCGTTCAATACGCCGACGACACCGTATTGTTTGTGCTCCGCATCGCGCTTCGTTCTAGGTGCGGAGTTTGTTTTAGTAAGGAGTGGTCGTATCTTTCGCGGAGATAGCAGGGTGACCCTTTTCGTGTCAGCTGGACCTGCAAATTACCGGGTACAGATGCGGTGAACATTGCTAACCTAAGAATGTTTGCGTCATGGTGCGACTGTCAACCGGCTTGAGTTAGCATCTCTTGCTATTTGTTAGCAGATGCTGCTATGCCGCCAGAATTCGCTGCTTTTTGCGGTAGCAGGCAGGTGACAGCCCGAAGTGAGTAGTAAACGCACGCACGAAGCTGGAGCAGTGACGGTAGCCCGCTGAGCATGCGATTTCCTTAATTGGCCTGTCGGTCGATACCAGCATTTCAGCCGACATCTGTAGGCGGCGATCCAGTCGGTAGTCCTTTACATCGATGCCGATTTCATCTCTAAACAAATGACTCAGCCTGGAGGTGCTGATCTGGCAATTTTGTGCGAGTTTCGGGAGTGTGCGAGATAAGTCGTTATTCAGAACCTGAACGACCCGTTGAATGCGGAAGTCCCTCTGACCGGACACCCTAACCATGCCGTGAGCCTCCCAACCCGATGGCTCAATGTGGATCGTACTGGACGGTTTCGAACAGGTTATCGCGAACCAGAAAATAGTGGAGAGCGAACAAAACTAGCGGCACTCTTAGCCGCCAGCAAGTCATTGCTGAAGTCGTAAATGTGGAGACAGCCCCAGTGCGACCGATTATGTGTCCTATCTCAGAAACACATTCAGGACGGGAGGTTCGGCCGAGGTGTTTCAATCATATCTCCACCGTAAACACAGTCAAGTTAAATTGGGAGTCCGGGACCTGATGCTCTTCTCATGGTCAACACTGAGCTTTTCATTCCCTACAAGCAGAAACAGGGCAGAAGAAGCAGCAATTCGCCTGCGTCACTACTTGGACAGTTCGTGAGCCTGTCGCCACTCAGGGGCTGTGTCAGAAAAGACGCGCGGTTAAATTCACCGACAAACTTTCCGCGCATATCCACCACTTGGAGCGTCATCCTCGACGGTAGGACGTCATACCAGAACGCGGCGAGCCATCGAGCCAATTCGCATTCCTTCTCGGAAACACTGCAACCCGATCGGGATGATCTCCTATCGCATGATCCATACCCGGCCTCGCTGCGACATCTTCGAGGAGGAATCGTGGACTTCATTCCGGCATGCAATGGAGCTAAGGGGGCGCGTCATTCATCTCGGTTGCCGGAGAGCGCTTACGACGGAGTCGGTTTGGAAGAATAATTGCTCGTGATTCTGGAAGTCCGAACTCGAGAAGTGAGCAGCGACGATCTGTTGGGTTTGTGTCTGTCTGTTCCGAATCCCGCTCTCGCTCCGCTTTCTGGGTGAAACGACAAGAAACGGGTTACGAAGGGGTGTGCCGGGGGGGCCATGAGGGCGCGAACCCCGGCGATCTCATGCCGTCGCCTTGATGGGCGGCTGGCATTTTCAGTGGAAACGAAAAGGAGTCAACTGTGAAGAATTGGCTGCCGTTGTTAAGAGAGATCCGAGCAGGCGTGTATTCGGTAGTACTGTTGGCGGCCGTTCTAGGAGTTGTTGGCTGTTCCAGCAAGGGCGAAGTTGTTGTGCCGGCCCCCAACGCATTCCTAGCCCCCCACCCTGAGTCGGCCGAAGGCACGGATCGCGGTGTCGAGATCGTCGTCGAAACGAATGCCTGGGACGGGGACCCTCCCGACCTCGGGGCAGGTGCGATTGCGTTGAAGGTTACAATTCGAAATGAGAGTTCACATCCTTTGGCGATTCGCTACAGCAACTTTGCCCTGGTCGCTGCAAACGATCAGCGATACAGCGACATCCCTCCGTATTCCATAACCGGTCGCAGCTATGAGCACCTTCAACCACGATGGGCTTATTCGGACGCGAATTACTTCGCGGTACCACTGCCGACAAAACAGATGCTCGAGAAAGCCGTTGCCGAGGGCACGGTATCCGAGCGCGGGACGGTCACCGGGTTCCTCTACTTTAAAAAGCTGGCACCACGGTCCCCAGCGATTTCTTTCAGAGCGGTCCTAGTGGATGCCCAAACTGGAGAGACGTTCGGCAGGATAGTCGTGCCTCTCCAGGTAAAGCCGATCTAGTTGCCCTCAGACATGATTGAATCGGCGGAGAAATGCGCCGAGCTTGATGAACTTGCTGAAGAGGAAATCCCCTTTCCCGTAACGTGATCGTCGAAGCGGCGTTTCTGGAGCATCGAGTATTTCGGCGCCTCATTCCAAACGCGGAAAGCCGGCCATCGCCATCAGACGAGAATCAGGGCGAGCATAATGGCTGAAATTGAAATCACAATTAGGGTGATCATTGTCCTGAGTTCTCCTGCGGCGGACCATATAAAGAGCGCACGAATTCGACTAGCGCGCGCCGCTGATCTTGTGCTGAGTTCGCTGCGCCACGGCGGCATTGCAGTTCCTAGGCATTTTCCAAAACATCCCAGGCCGGTTTTCGCGGAGGGCTTCTTAAGGTGGAAATTTGCCGGTGACGGAGCGAGGGCACCTGCTGCCGGTCCATTGCCCGCTCCTCCTCCGCCATGACAACTGGCGCAGTCGGCTACAAATAGGGGATTCACCGCCGTCTGGAGTCTTGACTTCTTGCGTTGGTGGCGCGGCATGAGTTGGAGCGTGCAAGCTAATGGACGCAGGCAACAAGAGCACGCAGATCTTCGCCGGGAAGATTGCTCATCGTTCATCGGAGAAGCGCGCAGCAGTCAGGTTTGCCGTTTTCGGCAAGATACTCGTGGAAGCTTTGCCGTCCCCCAGTCCGGCCGATCCATGACACGAAACACAATTCGCAGCGAAGAGCGTTCCGCCGCGGCTTACTTTCCTGGAAATCGTCCGGATCCGACGCAGGATGCGGAACGGGCGCGCTGAGGCTATATCCTCCCATTATGGCAATCGGAACAGTGGGAGGAGTGGCTCTGGCTAATTGACGGCGACAACGGAGATTGGCTGAAACTGCGACTGAAGATCCACGGAAGTAGGGACCCCTTCGAAGTGCCACCGAACGAAGAAGGCTTCGTTCCGCGTGAGGTCCGGTCGAAAATAGTGGATCGGAGTTTCCAACTGTGGCGGGCCGGTCGGTGGCACTTCGAAGGGGTCCCTACCGCAGAATTGACGCGAGTGCGGGAAGCCGGGAGAAATTAAAGGTTGGGCTACCCGAAAAACGACTCACCGTAGGCGTCAGACGGAGTGGGCCAAGATCGTGCGCATACGTCGAGAATTTGGAACTCCAGATGCAATGATGTCCGCTCGGCGGAATACTCGCTATTGATGCATAGTCGCCCGAACGCGGAGGTGCTGCAGTGGCTCAGGAATCTAGGGCAATGCTAAAATGTCGATATAAAGGACTCCTTTCGCCGCACGCCGCTCACGTCGAGCACTACCGATGACTACAGGAAGGGAAGCGCTGTGACTAGAAAGCTGTTTGACCTAGCTACTGTCCGGATCCTCACTGGAATGAATGTAATTGCCATCTTGGCCGCATTGACGACCAGTTCTGCATTCGGGCAATCAAGTGCCGCTGCCACCGCATACAAGAACAACTGCATGTCGTGTCATGCTGCGGACGGACGCGGCAGCCCTGTTGGAAAGAGCTTGCACGCCGCGGATTTTCACGCGCCACAAGTGAATCAGGAGTCTGATGCACAATTGGCCGAGGTCATCGAAAAGGGCAAGGGTAACATGCCTGCCTTCGGGAGCCGTTTGAGTAAAGAAGAAGTCGACGAACTGGTGAAGTACGTCCGCAGTCTCGGAAAAAGAAAATAGTGTTGCCGACAGCACTCATAGTGGCTGCAGAATCCTTCGCACTGGTAAAAGGGAAGTCTCAGCCGCCCTCGTAGTCACCGAGCATTGTCGGCATTGGCCGCCTCAGTTTTCTGCAGCCCTTGCGCCGACATCAAGGCTTCGGGAAGTGCGACGTAGGCATAACTCAGCGAGGCTTCACACGAATCTCTATCGACACTCAGAATCCGAACGACTCGGGGCATGGGATAGCCTTCGAGCACGCGCAGGAGGAATACGAACCGTGGGAACAGGGGAATGCGCAGAAGGGCACTTTGCAGCCGTTCTCTTGAAGGAATAGGGTTTTGCAATTTGACGCTCAAGCGTTCGATTAACTTCGACCTCCAGCACTCGCTGCTGCCGTTCTCTTTGCTCAGTTCGTTTACATGGTAGCGCGCGCAGGACGTGACGACGGTACGTACCGCCCATCTGCACAGCCATTCTCCAAAAATCGTATGTGAGTCCGCAATGTCATCAACAGTTGGCAAAACAAGTTCTCGAGCCTTCTCGGGGTCGCCCGTCAGGACAACCGCGATCCAATACAGCTTCGCAGCGCAGGTTGCGAACTCGCCCGCGACACGAAAAGTTTGCAACTCTCCCGGATCTTGGTGGTGGTTGAGCATTTGCATCCATCTTCTTCGCAGGCGCCCGCCGCCGATTGCTGGCGACCGGTTCGGC
>WNFQ01004220.1_pt1 | contig 10451 bp, 9 predicted proteins | sample 5400171 | NCBI WGS metagenome assembly WNFQ01 (sample SAMN13153356, study PRJNA577476) | soil metagenome | isolation source: 20 cm soil under Madrone tree | place: USA:California | collected 2016-06-14 | reverse complement strand
AATCGTGAAGGGTTTCGGATGCCGGCCTGTTGTGATCTATGCACCGGTGGGTAGGCCGGTGTCCGAAAGCCTCCGAGGAAGGAACTCGCGGGGGCCTGGCAGGTTTGTGCCTATGGGGATTTGATCGGGCGGCGGCTTTGGCGAGGGATGGACGGGTTGTCCAGGTTCAGGGTGGACCGCTGTCCATCGTGGAGGACTGGTCGCCGCTGCTGCATTCGACGGAGTGCTTCAGCAACAAATCGGTGGCATCGCATCGTCCTTCGCAGGCGCTGGGACGAAGTGGTTCGGCGCCGGGAACGGCTTGCTCTGGTAAGGGAGTTACACCGAGGCGGCGTGGTCATGACATTGCGGTCCCGACCCCGATATCGGGCGATGGCGGGCCGCGGGGTGCGCCATCGCGCTCGAAGGTCTCGACGATGATCATGCGGCCGCCGCAATAGGGGCATGGCGGCCAATGCTCCGCCACAGTGTTGGTGGTGCCACCATCGTCGTGCTCTGCTAGCGTCTCCATCGACGGCATCGGTGCGGCGATCAATTCCCTGGCACGCGCAATGCTGGCCTTGCAGGCGGCGGTGGCGAGCAGCCCGTAGTGGCGGATGCGATGGAACCCCTTGGGCAGGACGTGGAGCATGAAGCGCCTGATGATCTCGTGAGGCGCGAGCGTCATCGTGCGGTACCGCGCCCGTCCGTTGCGGCGGTAGTCCTTGAAGCGGAAGGTCACGCCACGCTCATCAAGGCCGATCAGCCGGCTGTTCGAGATGGCGACGCGGTGGGTGTAGCGAGCGAGATAGGCGAGGACCGCCTCGGGCCCCGCGAAAGGGGGCTTGGCGTAGACGAACCAGTTCTTCTTGCTCAGCGGTGCGAGATAGGCGGCGAAGGCCGTGCGGTTGTGCAGGCCGTCGAGCTCGCCGAAGAATGCCAGCCGGCCCGCCGCATGGGCGTCGGCGAGCAGCGCCAGGAAGGGCCGCCGGAACAGGCGGGATAGCACGCGCACCGGTAGGAAGCCGGGTCGGCAGGGCACCCAGTGCGTATCATCGAGCGATATTCCGCCGCCCGGCACGATCATATGCACATGCGGATGGTGGGTCATTGCCGAGCCCCAGCTGTGGAGCACGGCGGTGGCGCCGATGCGGGCGCCCAGGTGCCGGGGATCGGCAGCGATCGTGAGCAGCGTCTCGGACGCCGCGCGGAACAGCGGCCGTAGACCACCGCCTTGTTCTGATAGGCGATTGGAGCGGTCTTGCGTGCGGCGAGCCAGTCCTTTGCTGCCGCGCCCCCCGCCTTCGCGGGGGCAGGCTCTGGCACTTGGGGCAATGGCGATTGCGGCACGAGTTGTAGGCGATCCGGCTGTGCCGCAATCCTCGCAGCGCTCGACATGGCCCCCGAGGGCAGCCGAGCGGCAGTGCTCGATAGCCGCCATCACCTTGAGCTGGCCGAGGCTCACACGCCCGGCATTGGCTCGGCGCCAAGCGCCCCCATGGTGATGAAAGCCGTCCGCGACCTCCAGCTTCGGGCGGCTCACCGCCGCCTGGCGAGACCCGTTGTCTCGGTTCCTCCCGGGAAAGCGACCCGAGCCGGTCGAGTGGGCTGATTACCGCCCGGATGGTGGTATTGGCGACGCGGGTGTAAAGAGCGGTGGTGTCGAGCTTGGCGTGGCCGAGCAGCACCCCGGCCTTCGCCGGGGCAGGCTCTGGATGACACGGATGTCGGTATCCTGTTCCAGCAGGTGCGTGGCGAAGCTGTGCCGCAACGTATGTGGCGACACCCGCTTCTTGATCCCGGCGGTCTCGGCGGCGGCGTGGACGGCGCGGTTGAGGTGGCGGGTCGAGAGCGGTTCGACCGGGTTGCGTCCCGGGAACAGCCGGCCGCGCGGCAGCAACATGCCGAGCCGCCGGCCCTCCCGCCACCAGGCAGACAGCAGGCCGAGCAGCCTGTGGCGACAGCATGGCGTGCCGATCCCCCGCCTTCGCGAGGGCAGGCTCTTGCGCCCCTTGCCGCGCTCGACCCGCAGCAGCATGCGCTCTGAATCGACATCGCCGACCCTCAGCGCCACGACCTCGGAGACGCGCAGCCCGGCGCCGTACGCGGTGGCGAGCGCTGCCTTGTACTTGGGTCCCGGCGCCGCCTGCAGCAGAAGCGTCACCTCCTCGACACTCAGCACGGCCGGCAGCCGGCGCGGTAACCGCACAACCGTGAGCCGGCGGGCCAGGTCCGGCCGATCGAGCGTCACGGTGAAAAAGAAACGCAAGGCCGAGACCGCACTGTTGATGCTCGGCGGCTGCATCCCGCTCTGCGTCTGGTGCAGCTGGAAGAGCCGTAGATCCTCTGCCGTCGCCATATCCGGCGAGCGGCCCATGAAGGCCGCGAACGCCTGCACATTCCGGATGTAGTCTTGGCGCGTCTTCTCGCTGAAGCCGCGCACCGTCATGTCCTCGATCATGCGCGCCCGCAGCGCGCTTACAGGCCGGTGCGAAGAATGGGAGGTCATCGGAGCTCCTCTCTCGAGCCGAAGGTTGCTGGACCTTCGATGCTCGGGATTGAATGCCCCGATCGTCACGCCTTCCTGTTCATGCACTCACCGTTGTCGTAAACGCGCCAACCCCCTCCCGCGAGAGCGGGTTAGTTCATCGGCGCTCTGCCGCCATTCACTGGCACCAGGGCGAGGGACCCCTTGCCACCCGAAGCTGCCCTTTGAGGCGAGCGGTAAGTTCGGGCGATCCGCGATATTGGTGCGACCGGAGTACGAGGTCATCAATATGACGGGTTTTGGACCACTTTGAATCGTCATTCCCGCGAAAGCGGGGATCTAGGGTAAACGCTTCGCCGCTCGTCCCCCTGTTCAAGCCAGGGGCAGGCTATGGACCTCCGCCTTCGCGGGGGTGACGAAGGGGCAGCGTAGATTCAGCGCCATCTGCTCTAAGGCTGGCCGATAAATTTCGCCGTGCCCGAGGGTGTGGCCTCGATTGCCGAGAGGAGGCTCGGTACGAGGGGCCTGAGATCGGCGAGGCGGCTGGTTCTCGCCTGGAGCACAACGACGGCAATAGAGAAAGAGACAATGTGCTGTTGAAAGGACAGGTTTCGATCCACTGTTACGAATACGTCGAACTGCGCTGACGCGGGGGCGAGCAACTCTCCATTCTTGAGCGTCGTCCACCCCATTTGACGGGCCGTCTTCACCTCGTGGGGAGCAAGTTCGCGGCCGAGGCGCCAGTCAATATACTCGTCGAGCAGGACCCTCACGAGACCGTTTCGATCAGTCGGTCCTTCGCTTGCCCGAAGAAAGCAATGACTTGCTCGCGCGTCACAGACGGGAACCCTTCGAGAAAATCATCGATTGTGTCGCCCGCTTCGATGTAATCGAGCAGGGTCTGGACAGGAACTCTTGTGCCATAGAACACTGCGGTGCCGCCCATCACCTCGGGACTACGGCAGATAACTGGCTGTGTCATGCAGATAAGATTACACCCATACCCGCGCGGGGTACAGGTGGAGCGTCGGCGCTTTGTTCCCCAGCCAGACTTTGGGTGCGCGGGTTCTCTGGAGGGCCCGCTTGCGGTCGGTGTGCGGCATATCGGCCACATGCTCCCGGCCCCGGAAGGGCTAGTTCGGCGACCCCGGGGCCGCAGCGCCAAGAGCTTGTCGGCGCTGCTGCGTCGCCGCCCCGCCGCCCGAACCCCGCCGGCTGGCGGAGGCTGACACGGAGGTGGTAGAGCGGTTCGTCGCGCGGTTACGGCGGCAGATCCTGCGGGAACTCGAGGAAGCGAAACCGGGGGAGCCGCCCAAATAGCTTCCCCGCCTCCCCCTCAACCCTCCGCCGCTTGCCCGCGCCCGAAGCGGTCGGGCAAATCGGCGTGACACGAAGGGGCCAACATTCCCCCAACGTGTTCAAACTGCCAATTTGCTTAGTAAAAATTTAACATTGTCGGTGGAGACTCCGACTTCCGTCCGTGTGAGCACGCTCGGTCGCGCGCCGATCCAGTACCGAAGAGAGTCTCTGTCTTGCAAATGACTATGCCGATCGACTTCCGGACAGAGTCTTTGCGGGAGCCGGTTGCAGCCCGCGATACTGCCATTTCCTGCCTGGTGCGATTGGGGACGCAGAACGGCGTCGACCTGGAAATCGAAACCGTGCGGCGCCGAGCAGACCTCGACGGCGACACGATTACGGTCTCACGCCTGATCAAACTCGCCGATGAGTGCGGGCTCCCGTTGGAGTGGATTCGGCTTGATTGGCAAGGGCTGAAAGCGACGGGCTTCAGCCAGCTGCTCATTTTCCGGGAAGATACCAATTGTGTAGTTCTTACAGGAGGTGCGCGCGCCGGAGCTGAGGAAGTCAGCATCTGGGACCCGCATCACGACGGTGTGATCTTCTTTATGGGGCGTGAGGATTTCGAGCGCGCCTGGAACGGTCATGCCCTGATGATTATACCCAAAGAGCCGGGGAAGGCCTTCACCTCGCCTTCGCAACAGAGCGCTTTCAAGGCGATCGCCTCCGAAATTCGAGGCACGCCTGCCGATATCGTGAAACCCGAATCGCCGACAAATCCTACGCCCGGCGTCGGATCTTCATCGTCGAGTCCTCACGGCGCACCAGCACGGCGCTGGCGCAGACCCCTTCTCGGTTTCGCCTCCATCGGGGCCGTGGCGTCGGCAAGTATTACAATTTTCTTGCTCACACAGCCCGCGGGGGACGAAGCCGTCAGCACCGGCATACCCGCGAGGGAGGACGCGGCAGCGAGGCCGGAAATGACCTCGACCCCTGCGACGCCGGAACCGGCGGCACTAGCGACAGAAAATGCGCCATCGCCCGCGCCGACAGCTGGCGCACCATTCGCAGCAGCAAATCCGACCGACACGGCGCCTGCTTCCGCTGCGATATCCGTTGGACCCGCACCCTCCGCCACGACAGCGCCTGCCGCCACGTCGTCCGCCAACGAGCTCAGCGCCGCGACACCTGAGGCTCCGACAACAGGTTTGCCGGAGACGCGCCTTTCCGCCGCGGACGCCGCAGCACTCCTGGCGCGCGGGGACGTGCTCTTCAGCAAGGGCGATGTCGTTGCGGCTCGGCTCTTTTACGAGCGCGCCGCCTACGCAGGAGAAGGGCAGGCGGCGCTCAGGTTGGGGGAGACTTTCGACCCGGCCTTCCTCGACCAGGCGCGCCTGCGCGGTGCGCGCGGAGATTTGAGCACCGCTCTGTCATGGTATCGCCGTGCCCGCGACCTCGGCGTGGCCGAGGCCGAAATCCTGCTGAAGAGCCTGGAAACCAAATAGCCATGGTGACTGTTATGTCTCGTCCAACCATCGTAGCTGGAACCATCGCGGTTCCGCTCCTCATGGCAGCGCTCGCGACGCCCGCGGCACTGGCCGCGCGGGCCACCGCACCCCCTCCGGAGGCGATCGTCGTCAATCGAGGTGTTGTCGAGCTCGAGACGGCGAGCTCGGCGGGTATCTCAGTGCGCATCGCCGAGGATCTCGCAAGCGTCGTCAATGACGGCGCGACCCGGCGGGTGGTGCCGGTCGTTGGTCAGGGATCGCTGGGGAACGTCATCGACCTCAAACTCTTGCGTGGGATCGACATGGCCATCCTTCAGGCGGACGTCCTCGACTATGCCCGCGAGCAAAAACTCTTCGCGGGGGTCGACACGTCCATCAGCTACATCACCAAGCTCTACAACGAGGAATTCCACCTACTGGCGCGGCCGGAGATCAAGAGCATCGCCGACTTGGCCAACCGGAAAGTTAACGTCGATTTGCGTGACAGCGGCACGGCAATTACCGCAAAGCGCCTTTTCGATCTTGTCAAGCTCACGGTCGTGCCGGTCAACGATGCTCAGGATGTGGCGCTCGAAAAGCTGCGGACTGGGGAGATAGCGGCACTCGCTTTCGTTGCGGGGAAGCCCGCACCTTTCTTCTCTGACCTCAAAGGGGGTGACGGGCTACACTTCCTAGCCTTGCCGTCGAGCTCCGCGGTCACTCTCGGCTATGTCCCGGCGCGCCTTACCGCGACGGATTATCCGCGTCTCGTACCACAGGACCAGGCGGTCGACACAGTTGCAGCGGGCACGGTGTTGGTCGTCGCCAATCTGCAACAGGCGCCCGACCGCCACCGCAACGTCGCAAATTTCGTTGATGCGTTTTTCACCGGCTTCCAATCGTTGCTCGAGCCTGGCCACCATCCGAAGTGGCAGGAGGTCAACCTCGCAGCCGAGGTTCCTGGCTGGCGGCGCTACCCGCCTGCCGAGCAGTGGTTGCAACGCAACCTGCAAGTGGCCAAGGCGCCGAACCCGGAGGAATTGCTGACAATGTTCGCGCGCTTTGTTGACGAGCGCCGAGAATCGACTGGCGGCACGCCAATGACCCAGCAGGAAAAACACGACCTCTTCCAACAATATCAGCGTTGGCAGACGGGCCAGCCCTAGTGAACGCCGGCGACCCCCTTCGAAGGAAATTTCGATGACGGATCAAGAGATCGCCCCAGCGATAGGCATCCGCGCGCCGCACTGGCGGGCCCTCTTCGCAGGCTTAGCGGGTATGCTCGTCTTCCATGGCACCGGCGCTGCCGAACCGCACCCAACCCGTGGCGGGACCCTCGATTTCGCGGTCGATGCCGAACCGCCGAACTACGATTGTCACGCCAACTTCTCCTTTGTCTTCATCCATCCGGTGATCCCGCACTACTCGACCTTGCTCAAATTCGACACGGCCAATTATCCGCAGGTGGTGGGCGATCTCGCCGAATCCTGGAGCGTGTCGACCGACCGGCGCACATATACCTTCAAACTGCGCCAGAACGTCCTGTTCCACGATGGGTCGCGGCTAACCTCCGCCGATGTGAAGGCGAGTTACGACCGAATCATTCACCCGCCGCAAGGCGTGCTTTCGGTGCGACGGGCCGACTATGGCGCGGTGACCGGCATCGACACGCCCGATCCGGCGACCGTGATCTTTCATTTGCAATGGCCCGACGCGGCGATGCTGGCGAACTTCGCTTCGCCCTGGAACTGCATCTATAACGCGGCCAAGCTCAAGGAGGATCCACTCTTCCCGAAGACCCACGTCCTCGGGACCGGGCCATTCGTCTTTGTCGAGCACCAAAAAGGGGACCACTGGACAGGCAAGCGCTGGGACAAGTACTTCCTTGTCGGCAGGCCTTATCTCGACGGCTACCGGGCCAATTTCATCGCCGGTGCCGCGCAAGTGGAAGCCATGGAACAGGGCCGCATCATGGCCCAGTTCCGCAGCTTCTCCCCCGCCGAGCGCGATGAGATGGTCAAGGCGATCGGTGACCGTATCGAGGTGCGCGAGGGCCCTTGGACCAGCTATCTGGCTGTCGCCTTCAACGCCACTCGCCCGCCCTTTGACGACGCGCGGGTGCGGCGCGCGCTGTCGCTGGCTATCGACCGCTGGCACGGAGCCCAAGCGCTCGCCGATACCACCTTCCTCAAATATGTCGGTGGTCTGATGCGGCCGGGCACCGCGATCAGCATGCCCGAAGTGGAGCTCGTCACGCTTCCCGGCTTCTCGCGTGACATCGCCGCCTCGCGTGCAGAAGCACGGCGGCTTCTCGCCGAGGCCGGGGTGGCCAACCTCGAGGTTACGCTGACAAACCGCAAGGACGTCCCGATACCCTATGGCCCGGCGGGCGAGTTCGTTGTTGCCGCCTGGCGCGAAATCGGCGTGCAGGCCACGCACGAGCTGCTGAGCACCAAGGAGTGGCAGACCGCGCTCGAAACCGGCCGCTTTGCCGCTGCGATCGATCTGGCTGCAGACTATTTCGACGATCCGACAATACAGCTTGCGAGATATATTTCGCGCGACCTGTCGCCGATCAACCACTCGGGGTCGACCGACCGCTTTCTCGACGCGCTCTATATCGGACAGGCGCTCAGCACCGACCCGCGGCAGCGCGCCAAGATCGTCCGCGATTTCGAGCGGCACGCCCTCAGCACCGCCAATACCGTTCCGCTGCTCTGGTGGAACCGCATTGTCGTCAACTCGGAAAAATTCAAGGGATGGAACATGTCACCGAGCCAATACATCGGCCAAGACCTCGCTGATGTATGGCTCGAGGAGTGAGGGCGGATTACGCGAGCGGATCGATGACCTGGCCTAGCTCCCGCCCTCAAGAGGGGAACCGATGGCATTTGCCCCGATCTCACCTGCGCTTCGGGCCACCCAAGCAAGCGCGGATTACCGATGGATGCAGCTCGTCCTGGGCGTCGCCTGCATGGTCGCCGCCGCCAATATTCAGTACGCCTGGACCCTGTTCGTGCCGGAGATCCAGAAGACTTTCGGCTGGCAGAGAGCCTCGATCCAGACGGCGTTCACGCTTTTCATCCTCATGCAAACTTGGCTCACGCCCCTCGAAGGCTATCTGATCGACCGCTTCGGGCCCCGGATCATCGTGCTGATCGGCGGCTTCTTCACTGGGCTTGCCTGGATCATCGACTCTTACGCGACGTCCCTGACGGGATATTATGTCGGCGCGATGATCGGAGGCATTGGCGTCGGCTGCGTCTACGCGACCTGCGTGAACAATGCGATCAAATGGTTCCCCGATCGGCGCGGCCTTGCGGTTGGCTTTACCGCCGGAGCCTACGGCTTCGGGTCTGCCCTCACGATCATTCCGATCGCCAACATGATCGCCGCCGGCGGCTTCCAGGCTGCGTTCTTCCGGTATGGGCTGCTCCAAGGGATCATCATCATGCTTGCCTCGCTGGCACTGCGAGCGCCACGAGCGGGCGAGACAAAGGCCTCGGCGACGATCGTGCAAAGTCGGCGAGACTATACGCTTATAGAAGCCGCCCAGACGCCGGTGTTCTACGTGCTCTTCGCAATGTTCGTCCTGACGGTGACCGGCGGCCTGATGGCGGTGGCACAGCTTGGCCCGATGTCCCAGGATCTCGGGGTTAAGGATACGAAGGTCGACCTCTTCTTTTTCGCCATCGCAGCGCTCCCCTTTGCGCTTCTGCTCGACCGGATCATGAACGGCGTGTCGCGACCCCTGTTCGGCTGGATCTCCGACCACATCGGGCGCGAGAACACGATGTTCGCGGCCTTCCTGCTCGAAGGTCTAGGCATCACCGCGCTCGCCACTTTCGGGAGCAACCCCTGGGCCTTCATCTTTCTGAGCGGCGTGGTCTTTCTTGCCTGGGGCGAGGTCTACAGCCTGTTCAGCGCCACCTCGGGTGATGCGTTCGGCACTAAGAATATTGGCAGCATCTATGGTGTGCTCTATTGCGCCAAGGGTATCGCCGCGCTGCTCGTGCCGATCGGCAACCTGATCACCGAGGCGACCGGCACGTGGTCCACAGTCTTCTTCACCGTGGCTGCGATGGACATCACAGCCGCGGTATGCGCGCTTGTCGTGCTCAAGCCCGTTCTCAGGCGTCACCAGGCGCGATCGAGATGAGGGCGTCGGCAGACTGGTGACCACCCACCGAGGCTTTTGACCCGAGGAATGAGGCGAGAGCCGACTACCGTACGTCAAGTCGTCGCCTCGGTGAGTATTTCTTATCTTCTTTTCTCCATCTGGCCTGGCCTCTCAGGCGATGAACGCAGTGGTGATCCTTGGTGACCTTCCCCAAACGGGGCACGAGGACCTCGCAACCGCAGAGCCGGTATTGAACGCGCACGGCGCCAGCGTGTGAATGGCGCTGGCCTACCAGTCCCGACGGAAGGCAAACTGCGCCGGTACCTCAACCCAGACAGAGGAAATCGCCCGATGCCCGATGGGGGCTCCATGACCGCGCGGTCGCCGCACTCGGCCATGTCGGCATCACCGACGTGATCTGTCTGATGGGGTTTTACACCAGCGTGTCGATGACGCTGGCCTTCTACGACGTCCCCGCCGGCGCCGAGGGCCTGGCCCGCTGAGCCGGTGCTTCCGGTCGGCCCCTCCCTGAGAGCAGGGAGAAAAATCGATTCGACGACCGAAAACGCCCGCCAAATCGCCCATAAGACCCTGTAGATCAAAGGGTTGAGTGCCCGGATCAGCATTCGGCCGGCAGGGAGGCAAATGGCGGTCCTGAGGGAGGCAGCAGGGAGACTTTGTGTCGGCATGACGCACCTTGCACGCATGAGATGAGTGTTGTGATAGAAGCACATTATGACTTGACAAAATAGCACGAACCCGGTATAAACTCAAGCTTATAACGCCGAGGCCGCGAAGATTGTCAGCAGAGAAAGCGGCACCTGCCGAGCGGCGCGGGATTGTCACTTTTCTCAAGCAGGACGAAGCGCCGGGCAAGACGCGCGACCGGTTGTCCGCCATGAAGATGAACCTCCACGTGTCCCGCTCGCCTGGCGCGCGCGAACTCGATCTGCCCGCGCGCGGGTTGGACGCGCTCGTCGGCACCAACATTCGAACCTAGAACGACGAGTCCGAGGTTGAGCGCTTCGTCCAGGCGGTGGCGGGCTAGACAGTCTCGATAGGATCCGAAGCTCGGAAC
>WNFQ01005458.1_pt1 | contig 10452 bp, 11 predicted proteins | sample 5400171 | NCBI WGS metagenome assembly WNFQ01 (sample SAMN13153356, study PRJNA577476) | soil metagenome | isolation source: 20 cm soil under Madrone tree | place: USA:California | collected 2016-06-14 | reverse complement strand
GAAGGCTCCTGATCAAACGCTGCACGGCGTGCGACGAGCCACACTGGTATCCCCGAGCGATCTGCCCGTTCTGCGGCAGCGAGCGCACCGAGTGGATGGAGGCCTCGGGCCACGGGACGATCTATTCTTATAGCGTCTTCCGTCGCACGCCGATCCCCTACGCGATCGCCTACGTCACGCTCGCCGAGGGACCCACGATGATGACCAACATCGTCGACTGCGATCTGGACGCGATCCGGATCGGCCAGGCAGTCCGCGTGGCGTTCAAGCTCACGGACGGCGGGCCGCCGGTGCCGATGTTTGCGCCGGCTTAGCCCACGGCGCGCTTTTGAATATTCACGCGCGCCGCGAGCGGCCACGCGACCGCCGCGCCGCCGAGCGTGACTAAGAATTTTCGTCGTTCGATGTGGCTTGCCATGTGACCCTCCGGATGGGGGTCATTCATGCAATTGAGGGATGCTACCACGCTTCCATCGCGCGGTCTGTACTAAGGCCGATAGGCAAGTCGAGTGAAGCCTCCGAATGACCGCTTGGGTTCAAAGGCGGCAAGTAGCAGGGCCTGGCAGATGTCAGTGTGTACGTCCGGCGAGAACCAGCCTAGGAAGCGTAATCGGCTTCCTCGCGATCGAGAATGCGTTTGAGAGCACAAAAGTGCCGTTCCGCTGGAGTCAGCCCCTTATAGAAACGGGCGCCGCCGATTTCGTTTTTCGTCTTCTCTACTACGACCTCAGGCAGCTGCTTCAGACGTTGACCAGTCCACATAGCATAAATTTGCACCTGCGCTGCGCGCTCGATGTAGTAGAGCAGGTTATATGCGTCGGCTACCGATTGACCTACCGTGGCAACGCCATGGTTGGCCATGAAGAGGGCCGTTTTGTTGCCGAGGACCTTGGCAAGGCGCTCGCCTTCCGCGGGATCAAAAGCTGGGCCAGTGTAATTGTCGTCATATGCAATCATTTCCATCATGCCGACTTCCGTTTGGCCGATCTCTTTAATGTGGGGATCTTCGAGACGGGTGAGCGCACTGGCAAACGGCATATGCGTGTGGAACACGGCTTTGGCCTGCGGCAGCGCCTTGTGAATTGGCGCGTGAATGCAATAGCAGGACCGCTCGACGTCACCGTCCCCGCGCTTCACCTCGCCATCGTTGATGCCTACCTCCATGAACGAAGAAGCCTTGACCTCCGACCAGTGCATGCCCCATGCATAACGGCCAGTCGATGCGCGGCGGCAAGATCGACGCGAGCTTCCCACTCCTCCGCGCTGCATTCATCGCGACTTATGCATGAGACCTGGAATTGCACGCTAATCTCCTTGCTTCTTAGCCGCCGCTCCTGGCGATACCGAAAAATACCACGCTGCGAGCGCGCGGTCCTCTCCCGTATACGCGATCGCTTTGCTGTGCGCGCGCCGCTAGCGGCCATGCGGCCGTGCCGCCGAGAAGCGTGATGAAGTCGCGCCGCCGCATGGGATTCCCTTTCTGCCCAGAGTACCGGCCAGCCTGAGGCTACCACATTCGGGGTGACGTCTGCTGTGCACCATATAACCGTCGCGGACCAAGCTCGTCAGCATGTCCGCAGTACACCCGCCGAAAGCATTCCATCACAGCGGCGCGCTAATACTCACACTTCGTGCCAGGGGCCGACATTAGCTTGGTCATATGATTTCGCTGCTCATGGTGCATAGTTTCGAAGTCCAGCCTACACTCACCCTATATCGACAGCCCACGGAGCCGGTCCATGAGTACCCGACACGCCGCCTGCAATTGCGGGCAGCTTCACCTTACGATTGAGGGCGAACCATCGCGCATCTCCATGTGCCATTGCCTGGAGTGCCAGCGCCGCACCGGCGCCGTGATCAGCAACCAGGCGCGCTTCCGCCGCGAGCAGGTCACCTTCGCCGGTAAGGTTACGGCGTGGATGCGGACAGCCGAAAGCGGCAACGCCCTAACCTTTCATTTCTGTCCGACATGCGGCTCCACCGTCTACTGGGAGGGCGAAGGCTTTCCTGGATATGTCGCCGTTGCCATCGGCAGCTTCGCCGACCCGAACTTCCCCGCGCCGACCATAAGTGTGTGGGAGGAGTCACGCCACCCCTGGATCTCCCTATCACCGGACACGCCGCCCAAGCGCGTCGCGAAGCAGGGGTGAAATAACCAGCGGCGGTCCTGTGCCAGGCTACCTGCTGAGATTGTGAATCCGCGTGGGAGGTAGTCTGCGCTGCGCAAGGTCGGCGCGACTCGCGCCGCCGAGAACGGTGCGACCGTCGCCGAGCTCGAGGCGCTGTTCGGATGGCGTGGCGGCGGCATGGCATCGCTCTACACGCGCGAAGCCAACCGCGCGATGCTTGCCAAGCGCGCGATCGGCAAGCTCGAGAGAACGCCCGATGAACAATCTATTCCCTCACCTTTGCATCCGGTGAGGGCGGCGGGGAGAAAAGCCGAATGAAAACAATGCTGATTTTTGGGAGTGGTGCGGTCGAGAGGACTCGAACCTCCACGGGTTGCCCCGCTAGCACCTCAAGCTAGTGCGTCTACCAATTCCGCCACGACCGCAGATTGAAGGGCGCGGGCCGATTGCCCGCGCATCGAGGCGACGGCGCTCGATGTAACAAATCGACCCCAGCGGAACAAGGGCGGCAGCCCTGCAGTCCATCCGCCCCGGATTGAACCTATCGGGCGCACTGCCCGGCGTTTTGCCGTCGCGCGCAGGACTTGACTCCGCTCCGCCCCCGGGATGTTGCTGGCGCCGAGCGGCCGGAGCAAAGCCGATATGGTCACTGCGCGCGATGTTGTGTTGGTGCGACCCGATCCGGTCTCGCGTCCGGTCGAATGGCGGATCAGCAAAGCCCTTGTCGCCTACGAGGCCGCGCTCGCGGCGATGGAGGCGCGCGCGGCGGCGATCGCGGACGGCCTCGCGCCGGAGCTCGTTTGGCTGCTCGAGCATTCGCCGCTTTATACCGCCGGCACCAGTGCGAAAGAGGAGGAGCTGATCGCGCCACGCTTTCCGGTCCATTCGGCCGGACGCGGCGGGCAGTTCACCTATCACGGCCCGGGGCAGCGCGTCGTCTATCTGATGCTCGATCTCAAGCGCCGCGGACCGGACGTGCGCCGCTTCGTCGCCACCTTGGAGGAATGGATCATCCGCACCTTGGCGAAGTTCAACGTCGCCGGCGAGCGGCGCAAAGACCGCATCGGCGTGTGGGTGCGGCGGCCGGAGAAAGGCGTTGGCCACGAGGACAAGATCGCGGCGATCGGCATCAGGATCAAGCGCTGGGTGACGATGCACGGGGTCGCGCTCAACATCGACTGCGATCTGTTACATTACGCGGGCATCGTGCCCTGCGGCGTTTCCGAGCCGCGCTATGGCGTGACCAGCCTCGCGGATCTCGGCATCAAAACGACACCAGACGGAGTCGACGCGGTGTTGCGTCGTGAATTCGAGCAACTGTTCGGGGCGGCTGCCGGCGGGTAGGCAAGCTTCGCCTGTCGATGCTCGCACCTCGATGCTCTAAACCGTCGGCAGCACCGCAAAGCGCGCGCCGCCGCACAAGGCAAGCTCCTCTTGCGTCGCCTCGCGCTCCTCGACGCTGTCGACGAGTGCGCCGCGGGGCCCGTGGCGGCAGGCCTTGATGACCTGCGCGACGGCTGCCGCCGGCCCTGCGAACACCGCTTCGACCTCGCCGTTGCGCCGGTTGCGCACCCAGCCGGCAAGCCCGTAATCGAGCGCGGCATCTTCCACGAAGGCGCGGTACCCGACCCCCTGAACGCGGCCGCGGATGATGAGATGGCGCATGACGCTCATCCCACTTCCCCCGTGTCCTTGGCGCGCGCGCCGCGCCAGCGCGATGGCGCCCAGCGCGCAAGCGAACGGATGTACGGTTCGGGCAATTGCCACTCGCGCGCCGCATCGACCACGAGCGGGATATAGCCCGGCCGCGGCACACCCTCCCCTTGCCGCCGAGCGATATAGACGAGCGCCATGGCCTGCGTCTCGCCGCACCGCACCGCCAGCCGGCGCCGCAGATACAGGCCGGAGTCGATGCTCTCGTAGGCGTTGACGGCGGCAAGATCTCGTGCGCTGAGCCGCCACAGCACGCCGTGCACGCGGCCGCCCGGCTGCGCGGCAATCGAGCCAAAACCTTCAGGATTGATGACGAAACGCCAGCCCGATAGCGTCGCAGTGCCGATCGCCTCGGCGCCGGGGCAGCGCGCACTCATGAGCGCGCGGCTCATGTTCGATCCGTAGGCGAAATGCAGCGTCATCGTCGTTGAGTACAAACAACGTGGGTCGGCGGAACGCAATTGCGCTTTCCGCCAGAGCACGCTCGGCCCCCCGCGGGGACCCAGCGCCTGACCCTGGATTCCCGCTTTCGCGGGAATGAACGAAGTTCGGTTGCGCGCTTGTCACTCTCACGCCATCACGCGAATTCGATGATGACCGCGTCGACGGCGAGGCTGTCGCCGGGCTTGGCCCTGATCGCTTTCACCACGCCGTCGCGCTCCGCGCGCAAAACGTTCTCCATCTTCATCGCCTCGACCACCGCCAGCGTCTCGCCGGCCTTGACCTCCTGTCCTTCCGCGACCGAGATCGACACCACGAGCCCGGGCATCGGGCAGCGCACCGCCTTGCCGGAGTCCGCGACTTTCTTTTCCGGCATCAACCGCGCCGCCGCCGCTTCGCGCCCGGTGTACACGTAGGCGCGGGTCTCGGTCCCGCGATGGGCGAGATCGAAGCCATTGAGCACCGGGCGCACCTGCACCGAGATCGGCCGACCATCGATCGTGCCCGACCAGATCGGATCGCCCGGTTTCCAAGCCGATGCCAGGACAGAGCGGCGCGACACGCCTTCGAACCGCACCACGAGCGCCTCGCCGTCCCGCGCGATCTCGAGCGTGATCTCGCCATCGCCCAGCCGCACCGCGCGCCGCCGCTCGCGCGTAACGGCCGCTCCCGGCCGCTGCCCGGTAATGCGGCGCTTTCGCTCGCCGAGCACGTGATCCATGGCGGCTGCGACGGCGGCGAGCACGCGCGCGGTTTCCGTCTCCGGCACGATGGGATGAAAGCCATCGGGAAATTCTTCGGCGAGGAAGGCGGTCGAGAGTTTTCCCGCCTGCCATCGCTTGTGCTGCATCAGCGCCGCCAGAAACGAAATGTTGTGGCGAAAACCTTCGATGGCGAACGCATCGAGCGCGTCGGCCTGCGCGGCGATCGCCTCCTTGCGCGTTTTCGCGTGCGTGATGAGCTTGGCGATGATCGGGTCGTAGTAGAGCGAGATCTCGCCGCCCTCGTAGACGCCGGTATCGACGCGCACGGTCACGCCCCCCGCGCTCCGCTCGACCGGCGGCCGGTAACGCACCAGCCGCCCGATCGAGGGCAAGAAGTTGCGCATAGGATCCTCGGCATAGATCCGCGTCTCCACTGCCCACCCGGAGAGCTCGATCTCGCTTTGCTCGAGCTCGAGCTTTTCGCCGGCGGCCACGCGGATCATCTGCTCGACCAAGTCGATGCCGGTGACGAGCTCGGTGACGGGATGCTCGACCTGCAGCCGCGTATTCATTTCGAGGAAATAGAAGGTCTTGTCCTGGGCGACGACGAACTCGACCGTGCCCGCCGAATCGTAGACGACCGCCTTGGCGAGCGCGACCGCCTGCTCGCCCATCTTTCTGCGCGTTACCGCATCGACGAGCGGGCTCGGCGCTTCCTCCACGATCTTTTGGTTGCGGCGCTGGATCGAGCATTCGCGCTCGCCGAGATGAATGACATTGCCGTGCTTGTCGCCGAGCACCTGGATTTCGATGTGGCGCGGATCGACGATGAATTTCTCGATGAACACCCGCTCGTCGCCGAAGGATGATTTCGCCTCCGAGCGCGCGCGCGCAAATCCCTCGGCGACCTCGGCCTTAGAATGCGCAATGCGCATGCCCTTGCCGCCGCCGCCCGCGGAGGCCTTGATCATCACGGGGTAGCCGATGTCGTCGGCGATTTTTGCCGCCTGATTGGCATCGGCGATGGCGCCGAGATGACCGGGAACGATGGATAGCTTGGCCTTCGCCGCTGCCTTCTTGCTCTCGATCTTGTCGCCCATGGCGGCGATCGCCTTGGGATTGGGCCCAATGAAGACAATGCCTGCCTTCGCCAGCGCCGCGGGAAAGGCCGCTTGCTCGGCCAGAAAACCGTAGCCAGGATGCACCGCCTCGGCGCCCGTCGCTCTGCAGGCGGCGATGATGTTGTCGATGACGAGATAGCTCTCGGACGCGGGCGGCGGTCCGATCGGCACGGCCTCGTCGGCCATTTCGACGTGGAGCGCGTCGCGGTCGGCCTCGGAAAAGACCGCGACGGTGGCGATCCCCATGCGGCGTGCGGTCTTGATGATCCGGCAGGCGATCTCGCCGCGATTGGCGATCAGGATACGCTTGAACATGCCGCCGGACCCCGCAAAGGCGATTTTTAGGCTTTGCTGCGCAGCAGCGTAAATGTCAACACGCTGGCGCGGCGTGGGCGGGCGGCGAACAGGAGGCTGGGCCGGAGGAAAACGTTAACTCACATGAACGTCCGCAGCGGGCGTCGCGGGCCGTGGACGTGGCTCGCGATCCAAGCGAGGACGTAGGAGTCGACGTCCTTCGACTTGCGCACGCTTGCCCACGGGCGGGCAAGCAGCAGCCGCTCGCTCATCCTCACCAGGATGGGCGACCGTTTGATCGCTGCAAGCAGTGCATATAGACGCGCGCGCGTGCTCATCTGACGCCTTCCCGACTCTCTCCCGGGAACCTTGTTTGTGAGGGGCGGCTCCACAACTCTCTCGAGACCGGGAGGTTCCTCACGCCTATACAGTTAGTCGCGGAGCGCAGCGCCGCGGTTCGACTCTGCGGCGGCGCGCGTTGCCAGCTCGTTGATGGCGGCGCTGTGGCGAAGTTGCGGCAGCAGTGTGCAACGGCGCAAAATCGCGAGGAGTTACTGTGGATCTCCTAGAGCGGTTACCACCGGCATCCAGTGTGCGGTGCGGCACGATCAGCAATTTGTGATCAGCGCGAGGCCTCGTGGTGTCATGCCGATCTGCCGGCGGAGGTCTGGTTGCGCGTGTACCGCGGCCGGCAGTGTCGCCAGCCGTAGCACCCGATTACACGGTGTTTCGGAAGACGGCTCCGCTTCGCGCCCAAACTGGTTTAGATGGAAATGCCGACCGACGGAACAGCTGTACGTGCGTTGCGTTGCCACAGGCGCGGGTCCAGCAAGTTTGGCCTCTGGCGGGGGAACAACAGCCTGAGGAGCTCCGCGATGAGCAAGATTTTAGGCATCGTTGTGATTGCAATCTCGCTGATAGGCGGCGCGACCGTCGTGCTCGCCCAATCCAGTCGGGACCTGACTGAGCCTACTGGAACGGAGGCGAACCGCCTGAGGACCCAGACAGGCGGCTATTACGGCGGTGGGTATCGCGCGTATGCGTACGCGCCAGGCCACCGACGATGGCATTGATCTCACCGGCGCTGGTGATTTGCCGGAACGGCTTAACTGACGGGACGCTGAACCTATTCGCCAGCCCGTGCGACTAAGGAATAGTCGAGCTGGGGGCAGCGCATGTATTTGCGTGGGAATTTTGGGCCGGGCACCTCTGAGGATTACCGCTTAGGCACGGCGGTCGGAATTCTCCTCGCCGCGTATGCGGGCTTTTTCCTCGCTCTCTATTGGTTGATGCAGCCAAGCGTCGCCGCAAATCCAGGATTGGCCGCATATCGGCCGCCACCCAAGACAGTCGTGCACTATGCAGATTCGCCCTGGGTGCCACCCGCGCCGTCAGAGGCGCTTGCGATCCCTGCGGCAACCGAACCAGCGGCCGAGGTCGCAAAAAGCAGCATCACCGAGGAGCCGAAGAAAGAGACAAAAAAAGAGGCACGGACAGCTCCTCGACGCGCTCGCCCCGTGAGAGAGCAGCCAAATCCCTTCTGGGGCTACGCTTCATCCCGATCATTCGGTTTTCGTCCCGGGTTCTGATCGTCGGCTTGCACTCGCTGGAAAGCGGCCTCGCGGCCCTTCTCGAAAACAATCCGAATTGCAAGCGGCGTTCCGGGCGCGCTTGCGCGCTTTCACTTGATCACCTCGCCAGCGGGCAAGCAACGTGAGCGGCAAGGTGAGGCCGTCCACAGATTACTTCTGTCCGCTTCGGCTCATCACGAGATCGAATTCGGTTCAGGAGTGACAAGCTGCGGTTTCATCGCAGGGCCACATCCGATGCTGCAGCAGGGGCAACACTGGCGGGCAGCGCTTGTGATTCGGCACGCCCCTCCGCCGGCCCCACCTGCCGGCTCAAATTGAGGGCGCAGTTGATCAGGCCGACGTGGCTATAGGCCTGCGGAAAATTCCCCAGCATGCGTCCGCTGAGCGGGTCGAACTCTTCGGCAAGAAGCCCCACGTCATTGCAGCGCGAGAGCAAACGGTCGAATAGCTTGCGCGCGTCGGCGTAGCGACCCTGCAATATGTAATTGTCGACGAGCCAAAAGCTGCATGCAAGGAAAGCGCCTTCACCGGCGGGCAGGCCATCGCCGGGATTTTCGGTTTCGTACCGCAGAACGAATTCGCCGTCGACCAGCAGTTTATCCTCGATCGCCCGAAGCGTTCCGCGGATCCTCGGATCGCCTGCCGGGAGAAAACCGACGAGCGGGATCAGCAGCAGACTCGCATCGCACCGCTTGGAGCCGTAGGCCTGCACAAAGCTGTTGAGATCGCGATCGAAACCGCGCTCGCAGACTTCGGCATGGATTTCGTCGGCGATCTCGCGCCACCGCCGCCCTGACTCGCCCGACCCTACAAGTTCCAGCTCATTTGCCGCGCGGTCGAATGCGACCCAGGCCATGACCTTCGAATGAACGAAGTGTTGCCGCCCGCCGCGCGTCTCCCAGATGCCTTCGTCGGGCTGCCGCCAAACCGTTGCCAAATGTTCGAGTATGACAGGCCGCACGGAGCGGCCGCGTTCGGACGGCTCCATGCCCGCCTTGAGCGCCTGATAGATCGCGTCGGCGATCTCGCCGAAGACGTCGATCTGGACTTGCTCGTATGCTCCGTTTCCAGTCCGCACCGGCGGAGAATTCTCGTAGCCGGGCAGCCAGGGGACGATCATTTCCGGCAGCCAGCGCTCCCCGCCCACTCCGTACATGATCTGAACCTGGCTCGGGCTGCCGGCCACAGCCCGAATGAGCCAATCTCGCCATGCCCGTGCTTCGTCGTAGTATCCGAGACGCATCAAGGCCAGGAGCGTGAACGTGGCGTCCCGCAGCCAGCAATAGCGGTAATCCCAGTTCCTCACCCCACCCAGGCGCTCAGGCAGCGACGTGGTGGCGGCGGCGACGATCCCTCCTGTTGGTGCGTAGGTCAAAGCCTTCAATGTGATGAGTGACCGTTTGACCGGCTCGGTCCAAGGGCCGACCTCGGGGCACCGATCGCTCCAGTGGTGCCAAAACGCTTCCGTGCGCTCCAGCGCATTGAAAGCATCGATCGCCGGCGGTGGATTCTCAAACGAGGGTCCGTAGGAGAGGACGAAGGGCACGCACTCCCCGGCTTCGACGGTGAACTCAGCGACGGTTTTGAGGTCTTCACCGTAAAGGGCGGCCGGAGTTCGCAGGACCAGGCGCTCCGGACCGGCAATGGCGCTGATCGTCTCCGCATCGAGTCGATCGACCCATGGCACGGTCGCCCCGTAATTGAAGCGCACCACGAGCTCGGTTTGAAAATCGACTCGCCCAGACCGACCAATCACAATCCGCACGAGATCAGCGCCGTCTACCGGAGGCATGAAATCAATAATGGCCGCACAGCCGGTCTCGGTGTCGAACTCGGTTTCAAGGACGAGGGTGCCGGGACGATAGCGCCGATTGGCGCTGAGCGGCGGACGCTTTGGAGCGATGAGCCAGCGCCCGTTATCGGCGTCCCCGAGTAGAGCTGCAAAGCAGGCTGCCGAATCGAAACGGGGCCAGCACAACCAATCGATCGAACCGTCCCGCCCGACCAAAGCTGCGGTCTTGCAATCACCGATCAGCGCATAGTCTTCGATTCGTAGCGGCATTGCGTGCGTGCGAGCTAAGCCCGCCATGAAAAGCAAGTCTGTACCTGCGCAAGACAAATCGCTTGATCCATCTTGCCCTCGCTTGATCTATCCTGCTGCAGTACTCGCGTGTTGAATTGCACAAATCCGCGCGTAATGCCACACTTGCACGCTCAACGGAATTTCTTGGAGGGCACGGTCATGAACAGACTGGGCACAATCATTTTCATCATGTTCCTTGCAGCGCCAACTGCCCGTGCACAAGTCGAAATCGACGGTTCCAAAATCACTTGCGAGCAGTATCTGGCCTTTACCGTGGCGGACCCCAGAGACATCAATATCTGGCTCAGCGGCTACTATCATGGAAAACAGGGCAACACCGTTTTTGAACCCCAACGGCTGAGAGAAATTGCGGAC
>WNFQ01004214.1_pt1 | contig 10456 bp, 10 predicted proteins | sample 5400171 | NCBI WGS metagenome assembly WNFQ01 (sample SAMN13153356, study PRJNA577476) | soil metagenome | isolation source: 20 cm soil under Madrone tree | place: USA:California | collected 2016-06-14 | reverse complement strand
TCATTTCTGAGGTCCCCTTGTTAAAAAGAAACCGAGTGTTGTATATACTCGTGAAGTAAATACCATCGAGTGGCATTCTGTCAATGGCTGATCTGAGGCTAAAACTGTCCTCGATATTCCAGACGGGCATCCGTAGTAACACGTAAGTAGTTCTACGGCTTGTGTGGTCGCCTTGGTAGCGAGGAATTTCTGATGGTCCTCACGCACACGACCAAGAAGGACGCACTCGCCGTGATCGAACGTATCCGAAGGGAACTCGAAATCACGCAATTCACTTTCGCGGGCTGTACCGTTAACGTGACGGCGAGTTTCGGACTTGCTGGCTTTGAAGGGCACGAGAAGCCGTCGGTCTTCAGGAAGCTGCAGACACTGGCAGATGCGGCACTCTATGCGGCAAAACGCGGAGGGCGCAACCGCGCTGAGTTCGCTCCGGCGGCAGCCTGATGCAGACGAATCCTACCCTTTGGCGTCGGGGCTGCCAGTGATCTTCCAGGAAGCTCTTGTTTTGCAACTGGTCGAGAAACTCCAGGCAGAGGGCTTGCGGCGAAGCGACCGCATTCCGAAAGAAGTCGCCATTCTTTTGGTCGGCGCGACGCTGTGTCCCGGGCGAACCAACCGCCCTGCCGGAAAGCAGGGCTTGGCTCCAAGGACTCATTCTCAGAGACTCTGCTGGGTAACGGTTTATCTGCATCCCTATTCCAAGACCCAATGTCCGATTTTTTCCGTCAACCGGCACGCATATCGTGGGTAGGGAGTATCGTTCCATTCCGAGCGAATAATTTGCCCTTGCCCTACATGCTCCTCCTGAGTGCCGACAAGATAAACGCCCACGCTAGAGCCCTCGGCCATCGCGACGGCGCACGCACACAAGAATGCGCTGCGACTGACGTTCTCGGTGGTCGTGTGAATCCCAAATGGCCGGTCGTCCTCGTCTGTTCCGGTGAGCCTCAGCGAAACTCTCAAGCGAACGCGCACTTCTGATCGTCGTTCTTTCCGCCGGGTCTTCAAGAAATCCGCAAGTTGCGCCCGCAGAGCATCGAAGTCGACTGGCTTTTCAAAATAGGCTACGGCGCCCAAATCGCGGCAGAACTGCTTGGTTTTGGCTCCGGCCTCCCCGCTAATGACCAGCACGGGGATCAATTGCGTGGAACTAAAGGACGTAAATGTCTGGCAGAGCTCAAACCCGGAATACTTGGGCATGCGCAGATCCAATAAAATCGCGTCCGGCTTGTGTTGCAGTGCCAAGGCCAGTGCATGTTCCGGCTCTCCGGTATCGACAATTCTATAGCTGTCAGCGAGATTCAGTCGAATCAGGCCACGCATGGCATCGTCATCGTCCACAACAAGAAGAGTGTTCATCCCTCCGCTCCCGCTTATCTTGAATTCGCCCGGTCTGGAATGATGAGCTCGGCGGTTTTCGACCCGCCGACCTCTGCGCTCTTCGTGTCCAGGACCTCGCGCACTTTCCTGATCAGCGCGTCTTCGGTGAATGGTTTATGAAGAAGAACCATGCCTCGCTCAAGCACTCCATGGGCAGCGATGAAGCTGTCTGTATAGCCTGAGATATACAAGACCCGCATGCCGGATTGTTTTGGCAGCAATTTCTCTGCGAGTGCTCTCCCGTTCATGCCTGGCATGACGACGTCGGTCAGCAAGAGGTCGATTTTCCCCGGATGCCGGGATTCTACTTGGATGGCTTCCTCTCCGTCCTGACCGACGAGCACGCGGTAGCCCTGGGACTCGAGGAATGACCGTATCAGCTTTCGAAGCGGTTCGGCATCCTCGACCAGCAAGATCGTTTCTGATCCTCCTAGCGTTTCGGCCAAGGGTGCGGTCGAGGTCATCGTCGTGACTGTTTCCTCGACGCGCGGCAAGAAGATTTGAAATGAAGCTCCCTTTCCAGATTCGCTATCCACCCAGATATAACCGCCGCTTTGTTTGACTACCCCGTAGACGGTAGCGAGGCCCAATCCCGTTCCCTTCCCGACCTCCTTGGTCGTGAAGAAAGGTTCGAAAATGTGGGTAAGTGTCGCTGCATTCATGCCCACCCCTGAGTCGATGACGGCAAGCATGACATAGTGCCCGGGCTTCGCCCCGGCATGCTGCCGCGCGTACGCTCGGTCCAACTCGACATTAGCGGTCTCTATCCGCAACTTGCCGCCTTGCGGCATGGCATCGCGAGCATTGACCGCTAGATTCATGATCACCTGTTCGATTTGGCTTTGATCCGCTTTCACCATTCCCAAATCACCAAACAAGGATGTGCTGACAGTGATGTCTTCTCCGAGCAGCCGGGGAAGCATCTTCGCCATGTCCAGGACCAGGTCGTTCAGCTTCAGGATTGACGGCGTGAGAACCTGCTGCCGGCTAAAAGCCAGAAGTTGCCGGGTCAGGGAGGCCGCGCGCTGTCCGGCCTTCTCGATTTCCTCGGCATGTTCTAGTAGATCGTTGCCCAGGCCCAACCGTCGCTTGAGCACCTGGCTGTAGCCGATAATCACACCGAGAAGGTTATTAAAGTCATGGGCGATGCCCCCTGAAAGACGCCCGACGGCCTCCATCTTTCCGGCCATCTGCAGCTGGCGTTCGAGGATTCTTCTTTCCGTGACATCCTCGGCAAACACATCGAAGCAAGGCGCACCCTGATGCTCCTCCTTCACTCTTCTCCCCGTGCACCGGACCGTTATCGGCGTTCCGTCCCTGCGCTTCAATTCCACTTCAACGTCCTTAAACTCGTTTGCGCTGTCCAGTAGTTCCTTCAGCCTTCGAAAGTCCGAAGGACTTCTGAAGATTTCTCTATCGAGATTGGCCTTGATCAGTTCGTCCAGCTTCTCGTATGCCAGCATCTTTTGTAGCGCTGGATTTGCCCTCAGAAGCGCACCGTCGGTGGCAGCACGGAAGATGCCGTATGGGGCATCTTCGATCATGGATCGAAAGCCAGATTCAGTCATGCGTAGAGACTCCGCGGCCTCTTTGCGTTCGGTGATATCGCGGTTCACGATGACCAATCTTTCGGCCTCGCGCGCAGACGATCGAATCACGCTGGCAGTCGATTCCAAAACGCGCCAGGTACCATCTTTGTGACGGATGCGATATTCGAGAGGTCTGCCCGCTCCCGTGCGCCGTACTTCGGCAGCAGCCTCTCGAACGCGGTTGCGGTCATCGGGGTGAATCTGGTCGAAAGAAGACGAATTCTTCAGTTCTTCCTCGGTGTAGCCGAGCACTCTGTAATACGACGGGCTGTTGTAGAGCCGTTTGCCTTCTATGTCGACAACGGCAATCATGTCGGCCACATTTTCGCCGATAAGCTGGAAGAGTTGTTCTCTCTCGAACAAGCGTCTGCGAGTCCGGTGCAGCTGGAGTTGCTGGTGGATGGTGTACAGATCAAAGAGCAACACGACACCGACGAGCCCCCACATGGCGCGCTGCAGGGTAAACGCAGATTCCGTTTGTTCGCCAGAACGCAACAGCGGAGGCAGGAAGGACAGGATTCCGGCTGTCAAGAACAGGGTAATTATCACCGCCGTGGCCCAAAGCCACCACTCACGCTGTTCGATGCGACGTAGGCGGTCCCTGGTTCTTCCATGCCCTTCGCGAAGAGAATGATCAACGCTCGGTTCTGAAAGGGTGCCGGTTTCGCTTTTCAGGAAGTCCCTCCAAATCGTGACTCGCAGAAAACCATTTCCGTCAGGTTCCAGAATCCCCGAGAATTTCTACGCTCGCGGAGAGCATAGGCGAGATTGGCCTTTTCATTGATCGAATCCCGATTCTGGTCGCAATACCGAGCAACCCAGCCCTTTAGCCACCGGATGTCGCTTGGCATTGCCCGCCAGTTAAAGGAGGCAAGGCCAATGTGAAAGCATTCGATGGGGAGCAGGCAGGCCAATTGCCGGGGAGGAGGGTTGTTCACGCTCTTAAACGGCCAGCCCAGGTGTATACCGCTGCGCTTCGCAGCAAAAAACGCTCGGAACATCTGACTGCAATCCCACCGTTCGGGCGATTTGTCGCGGAGAGCGGCTTCTACCGCCTTGATTTGTATCCGAACCAGAATCGGCTGGACCACAAGAATCTGCATCGCGAGCGGGATAATTGCACGGTGCAAGAACGCCCAAGGACAACTTCGAAGAGCAGAGGTTTTGTGAGACACGCCCGTGCCCGACAAATCGGCCGAGGCAGACTGCCATTCGCTGCCGAAGTCCGAGCTACCGAGTTGGATTCCGGCAAGGAGACTTGGGGTGAGATAGCGAATTTGAGCAAAGGCGGTTGTTACGTGCGCACTCGTCAACCATTCTCCCAAGGCACGTTGCTGGAAATAGAAATCAGAAAGCAGGGCGTGCGTTTTCTGACCGACGCCACAGTTGCTTACACACTCGAGGCGAACGGAATGGGCCTTTCCTTTGTAAATGTCCCTGCCAACGAACTTTCCATTCTGGAACACTGGCTTTCTTCCGCTAGGGGAACCGACCGGCAGAGGCATCGCGAGGCGCATCGGAGTAGCTGAAAGAGACGGATTTCGGAGAGAGATTCTGATCCGGCACGGCTCGTCTGCTGCTGGCAGGCGCACAACGTGCTCGCTTCGCGCCTGCCGACCCAAAATACAGGCCATCCTGTTTGGGAGTCGTTAGCCCTTTCCGATGCCCAGCCTGGAAATCGAATGAATTCAAACTCCTTTGTTGCCGAAACCCGGGCTTCTTATGTAGCTTCCTTCAATGTGTTGGGACGCGCCGCCAGGAATCTCGACGGAGTGACGGATTGCCTTCCAATTCTCGAGCGCAACGCTCAGGAAGACGCTCGCCACCCGGGTATCATAGCGACTTCCCGACCCGCACCGAATTTCGTCCTGGGCCTCTTCGAAGGAGTGCGCCGAGCGATAGGGACGGTCAGACGTCATGGCGTCTACCGTATCTGCAACGGCAAATATTCGCGCCCCAATCGGAATGTCCGCCGTTTTCAGGCCTCTAGGATAACCGCTCCCATCGCAACGCTCATGGTGCGCGAGAATGATTTCCGCGGCTTCGGCAAGGAAAGGTATTCGTTTGACCAGGTCGAACCCCAGCCGTGCATGGCTCCGCATGATGATCCACTCTTCCTCGGTGAGAGCTCCGGGCTTCAGCAGGATCGCGTCGGGTATTGCCAATTTCCCGATGTCATGCAGCCAGGCTCCCATCGCGATCGTTTTCAGTTCACGTTCTGTGGCTCCCGATTCTTTCGCAAGTTTGGCCGAATATAGAGTCACGCGGTGCGAGTGTCCGGCCGTTTCACTGTCGCGAAGATCGACGGCTGCACCCAGGGCCTTGAGCGTGTCTTCATAGCTGCGCTCGACCTGGCAAAGTGCCGTTTCAAGTTGTGCTGTCCGTTTTTTGACCATCTCCTCAAGGTGCTGCCGGTAGTTATCCAACTCCTGCTCCAGGCGCTTTTTTTCCAAGGCGCGCTCAAGACTTGCAATGACAATCTCAACCTGCAAGGGTTTGACGAGATAATCGTCAGCGCCCCTTTTCATTGCTTCTATGCCCACTCGAATGTCGTCCATTCCCGTAATCATCAGGAAGGCCAAATGGCGGTATCGTGGGCGAACCTCCGCCAGGAACGCCATACCTGAGATTCCGGGCATCTGGAGGTCTGAGAGCACGGCGTCCACTGATTCTGTTTCTAGGACCTTCAAGCCCTCCTCCACACACGCAGCTGTCTTGCACAGAACCCCGGCATCTCCCAACATTGCCGCGAGCAGCTTCCGGGTGCTGATTTCGTCGTCTACGATCAATACTCGGGTAACACCAGGTGAAGGTAAAGGAGTTGCACCCATCGCATTGACTAATCCGCTTTCTCTAGTTACGTCGATCATTATTTCGAATGGGCTGCTTTTTTCTTCCTGCCCGGAATCCTTCTGAGTTCCTGTGCTATCGCCTTACCCGTCGATGGCAATGCACTCGCAACCGGCTTCCTTTGCAAGGGTTAAGGCCGCTTTGGCAAGTGTGGAACCTCGCGAATGGGCCGATCGATAGCCTCGGCAATTCGCATGGCCACCCCTGTCACTTGTCCGACAATTTCTGCGTCGGTTCCGTAGAGGAACTGCCGGACACAACAGGGAGAGAGAGGATGAGGCACGAGAAGGAGCTGATTGCCCTGGAGCTCACACCAGGAACACGCATAGCCGTCGCGGAGCTCGACGAAATAGATGGGCCGTTCGAATTCGGTTCGCCACTTGAAAGAATGGACCTTCCTGAGTCTTTCGTCGATCTGCACAAACGTTCCGGGCCTCAACATTGGCCACAGCGTGTAATCCTGGAGGCCGACGTAGCCATAGTGCGCATGCCTGACATCCAGATGCTGGATTAAGGAAATCGGTACCTCGCCCCAAACTTCGACCATTCTAGAGAGCAGGTTCGTGTTCTTCAGGTTGAGCCCAGGGTCAAAGCGCACTGGAAATGAAACAGCCCGATCACCATCGTGGGCCTCAATATTCGTCAGGTGGGTCTGTTCGAGTGGCATGGCAATCTGGTGCCAGCTAATCCTTTGTAAGTCAACGCCGAAAAGTAGGAGAAGGTCAGTGAATTTGATGTGATAGATCGTGCTGATGCTGTAGAGCTTGTAAATTCTGGGAGTTGCCTCTGTGTTTTCTATTTGAGTGAGCCAAGCATTGGAAATGTAGAACTCCTCGTTGCCCTCGGCCTCGGCGATCCGTTGGCTCTTTTCGGTCACGTGCCGCGTGGTAATGCCGAGGCGGGAGCGCAACTCTTTGAGCTGCTCGCCAGGTCGCACTCCGATCACCTCCGAGGTGCAGCTGCGCAAGCAGGGTGTGGAAGAGGCGTTCTTCATCGCACCACGACACGTTCAGCGATAATCGTCGCATTCACCGCTCGGGATTCTTTAACTATTTCGATTTCTTGGCGCCAGGTTGGATTTTGGCAGATACGTTGACGACCGTTAACTACGGATTGTAGCAACGTGAGTCTTCCCCGGGGCTAGGACAAAGCACCCGGATATCGCGTTTTCTGGCTTTTTGCTCGCTTCGAGTTTCCTGGCGCGCGTATAATTCGGTGGCCGTCAGATATATTTACGCCTGCAAGCATCTATCGTCAAGGTAGTTATCTCCCGTTTGGTGTTATGCTCGCTACAATTGTGACTTGGATTAGATATACCGGCTTCCACAAATCCCGTGCTTTGCAGTTTTGCCCGCGTCCGTGACTCCGAAGATTAAGAAAAGATGCGTTGGCACCGGTCTCGGCTCCCGGACTAGCCTTAGTTCATGTTGACTCCCGCTTGGCCGAGCCGCGACCCGAAGAATTTCTCTCCCTCATAGCCCATGCTTCAAAACAAAACGCTCGACTGGCCGCCGGACGGCAACGTTTGGCCCGGCCGGCGTCGGCGGGCCGTCCGTGCCTGCACCATTTCTCTATCATCTTCTCTATCATCGCTTGCTATTCCGAGCAGACCTAGGATTGTGTACGGTTCAAGTCAGTTTTGGCCCTAACCTGCGCAGATGACAGGCATTCTGGCTACACTTCAAAAGGTATCAGAACCCCCGATTCACCGGGCCAGAGTGCCTGTCTATTCCGACCGGAAATCGTATTCCTCGGAGGCTCACGGTCGCGCGGAGTTGGCTTCTTCCGCCATTGGCGAACGACCGTCGTAGACCGATTTCCCTCGAGGTGAAATGCGTGGGACAAGAGCGACGTCGCACTCCCCGATTCCCGTTCGTGGCCACCGCCGAAGTGGTTGACACATCGTCCGGAACAGGTGTCACGGCCCGCGTGAGCGAACTCAGTCTTTACGGCTGCTACATCGATATGACCAATCCCTTGCCGGAGGGAACATCCATCATGGTGAAAATCTACTCCGGCGGCCGACACCTTGACGCCGCGGGCAAGGTCGTGTACTCGGCTCCCAACCTCGGAATCGGAGTTTCATTTCATGACGTTGGCGTGCATTCCTTGATCGTTCTGAAAGAGTGGCTTCTGCTCGCCGCGCAGGCTAAGTATCATCCGTCGGGGTGAAGGCGTATTTCTAACTGGGCTACATAACCGACGATCCGGGGAGCAACGTCTCGTGCAAGAAATGTCGCGCTCAACGCGAAACGGCCGTCCGCTGACCATCCTTGCACTCGACTTGGATGACCTAAAACAGGTTAATGATCGGTTTGGGCATCCAGCGGGCGATGAGCTGATTAGGACCTTTGCTGAACGCCTAAATAAAGCCATTCGCGGCTCGGATTTAGCAGTTCGTCTCGGTGGGGACGAGTTTCTGGTTTTGCTCCCCGAGTGTAAAGCTGACGAGGCCCGACAGGTTCTAAGCCGGTTGAGCGGACTCGAGGTGGAGTTCAGATGGCAGTCGGTTGAGGTTTCCTTTTCTGCAGGCTGGACCGACTTTGCTCCGGGTGAATCAGCGGACGAATTACTGAGACATGCCGACGACGCCCTGTACGCAAACAAACGTGCCCGACGCAGACCAACTCTACAGGTCGTTGGGTGAAGCGATTTGTTTGAAGTTTCGGCTTCGACTCATTCTGTAACCATCCGTGAAAAACAGGCTCATTAGACAGCCTTAGCAGCGTGTGCTGTAGAAGGGTTAACCGTTAATGTCTTTGTGATGCCGGGAGCGCTTGCCGCCACCGTCCTCGGGAGGAAGCTGGGGTCCCTCATCGATTTCGTGTTGCAGTTTCCTCTCGAGTCCCACAAGATCTAGCCGCCATTGCCCAACCAGCATCTTTGTTTTGGCCGGGTTGTAACCGAGCATCCGTGCTAGTTCGCAGATCGTCGCGCACAACTCAGCATTCCCTGGGGATTGTATGAACGCTCTGGTCTGCTCCTCCAAAAGATTCCTGTTGTGCGGATAAAACTCATCGGCAATCTCTGGAGCGCGTTCCACTTCGCTTTCCCGCACAACAAACGGTATTGGCCGTCCGCCGGCACTGGAAGGCTGCGCTTCCATGAGAAGCCTCGCGGGCTCGACGGTATCAGTGCCACGGCTTTTAAGTGTTGTTCCTCCAATCTCGAGACTCAGGATGGGGACAACTGAGCTTTCCCACTCTCCATATTGCCCGGGATGCCAGCGAAGTTCCGGGGTGACCTTCAGGACGGCTCTGACCCATTTCAATCGGCCCCCATTCCAACTATGGAGTTGAGCCACCGCGTTCGATAAGTTGGGGACCGAGGTCTTGCTCCCCGTATGCAATCGGCAGATGGCGCCCAAGCTGGGAAATTTTTCCAGGACGAAATAAAGATCCGCCGAGGGGCCACACTTGCCACTCTCGAGTTCGGGGCAGCCTTCACCACAACCCTCGATTGGCTGGCCCTCGTTCGGTGCATCGGCATACGTGTGATTACCCGGCCAGGGCTCTCCCTCCGGGTGCTCGGTTGTCCTTCGGATTGCCTGCATTTCGTAGCGTGGCGCATTGCCGTTGGCGATCTGCACAAGCTCTCCGTGACAGAGGCGGCCCTTCCTCGTCCACAGGGCGTATTCCGACGGGCATACCTCTCTCGGGTCATCATGAAGAAAGATCACTGCCAATTCCGTAGGCTTGTCTCCAAAGACCTCTGCGATATCCGGCGCGGGTTCCCAAAACACCGTTTGTCCCCGCATGGTTCTCCGCTTGAAAACGAAATGAAATAGCGCCCGCGGGCTACCATTTTCATCATCGGGCGTCGGCCCTTCCCCGATGGCGACTTTGATCGTCACTGGCAGCTTCTCGAGGGCCGCGCCGTTCTTGTCATGTGTTAGTCCGAGAATGCCCATAGCCCCCTCCTTTTTTGTTGTCCGGTTGGATTGTCTCTGGCTCGGTATGACTCGTGTCTTTTCAACTGACTCAGAACAACGTCAGTTGTTCGCCTGGCATCGCCGAAGTTGATGGCGGGGAATTTCTCCGCCCAGGTGATTCCAATGGCGACTTCAGAGCAGGCCACTGGTCGACTCGAGTCGAACCCGGCTCGATGAACTGAATTGCAGCGACGGTTTGCTCGGCCGCAGCCTCTGAATCTTCCTTCGCTCGTGTGCCAAGAATGTCTTCCTGCTGCTTCTGAAGGGTGGCCCAGACGGCATCGGCTCTTTCTCCGATTCCTTTCTCTGTTACGAGTTCCCGGGCCACGGCCATCAAGATGTCGTCTTCGTCGTTGATGGCTTGCAGACCCTCCGAAGAGAACTTCCCTTCCATGGCCAGCGAGACCAGCAGCTTCTTCCCCATCAACCGAAGGCAGCTCTCCTGCATCGTCTCAGCGTAGTGTAGGAATTTCACCTTCACCGGAAGACGCTGCCCGATCCTCCAGCTCCTACGGCTCGCTTGCCGAAGGACATAGATCGAATATCCCGTCTCGTAAAACAAGATCGTTGGAAACTCGATCAGGTCGAGCCCAGTCTGGACAAGTTTCGGGTGACAGATGACTGCCTGTACCCCACCCCGGAGCTGCCGTTCATACCAGCTTTCTCGCGTCTCAGGAGGCACATCCGTGGTCAGCACGGCGACTCG
>WNFQ01007636.1_pt1 | contig 10457 bp, 12 predicted proteins | sample 5400171 | NCBI WGS metagenome assembly WNFQ01 (sample SAMN13153356, study PRJNA577476) | soil metagenome | isolation source: 20 cm soil under Madrone tree | place: USA:California | collected 2016-06-14 | reverse complement strand
CGACGAACTCGACCACCGCCGGCACCACTTTCTGCGGCTGGGCGATCTCGGCGATGACCTCGAGCCGCAGATCGGGCACCTGCACGATGCCGACGTTGGGCTCGATGGTGCAGAACGGATAGTTATCCGCCGCGATGCCCGCCCTGGTGAGGGCATTGAAGAGGGTCGACTTGCCGACGTTCGGCAAGCCGACGATCCCGCACTTCAGGTTCATTTCCTGCCGAACAGGGACTTCAGCGAAGACCTGAGGCCGCTTTCCTTCTCGGGCTCCTTCTTCGGTTCCGGCTTTTTGTCTTCCTGCTTTTTATCGTCGGTGTGCAGCTTCTGCATGGCGGTCTGGATATCGCCCGACAGGCACTGCGGCAGCACGGCCAGGGCTCTTTCTATGGCCGCATCGATCGCCGCGCGCTCCTCGGCCGGGGGCTTTTGCAGCACGTAGTCGGCGCCTTCCATTCCAGCCGGGGGCTTGCCGACCCCCAGGCGCAGGCGCCAATAGTCGTGCGTGGCGAGGCGCTGCGAGATGTCCTTCAGGCCGTTGTGGCCGGCGATGCCGCCGCCCTGCTTGATCCTGGCGGCGCCGGGGGGGAAATCGAGCTCGTCGTGCACCACCAGCATTTCCTCGGGCTTGATCTTGAAGAACCCGGCGAGCATCTGCACCGCGCGGCCGCTCGCGTTCATGAAGCTCTGCGGCATGAGCAGCCAAGCTCCGCTCGGCTCGTGCCGGCCGACCAGCGCCTGGAACTTGTTGTCCTTGCGCAGCACGATGCCGTTGGCCGAGGCGAAGCGCTCGACGAGCCAGAACCCCGCGTTGTGGCGCGTGCGTTCGTGCTCCTTGCCCGGGTTGCCCAGGCCGACGACGAGACGGATCAAGGTGGGTTACTTCTTCTCTTTTTTCTCGGGTTTTTCCGGCTTTTCGGCCTTCTCGGCGGTCTTCTCCGCGCCTTTCGCCGCAGGCTTCTCGCCCTCCGCCGCGGCCTCGCCCTCCTTCAACGGAGCCGCCTGCTCGGTCGTCGGCACCTCGGACGGCGCCACCACCTCTGCGGCCGCCTCCTCTTCCTCGGTGATCAATGCCGGCACGATCACGGTCGCGACGACCGGGTTCTCGTTCTTGTGCAGCGCCAGCTCGACGCCCTTGGGCAGCGCGAGGTCGCGCACATGCATCGAGTGGCCGACCGCGAGGTTGCCGAGGTCGACCTCGATGTATTCAGGCAGGTCATCCGGCAGGCAGACCACGTCGAGCTCGTTCAGCACGTGGCTGACGACGCCGCCCTGCTCCTTCACGCCGGGTGACTTCTCGGCGTTCACGAAGTGCAGCGGCACCTTCATGTGGATCTTCTTGTCCTTGACGACGCGCTGGAAGTCGACGTGCTGCACCTGCAGCTTGAACGGGTGCATGTTGACCGCGCGCAGCAGCACCTGCTCCTTGGTTCCGGCCAGCTCAAGCGTCAGGATCGAGGCGTGAAACCTCTCGTTCTTCAGGTTGAAGAACAGGTCCTTGTGGTCGAGCTCGATGTTGACCGGGGCCTGGTCGCCGCCGTAGAGAATGCCCGGCACCTTGCCGGCGATGCGCAGGCGGCGGCTCGGACCCGTGCCCTGCGCTTCGCGCTTGCGCGCCGTGATTTCAATTGCCATCGCGTTGCTCCTGGATTGGGAAGTCTATTCAATGAAAAGGGAGCTCACCGATTCCTCGGTGTAGATCCGCAAAATCGTCTCGGCGAGCAGGCCGGCCACCGACAGCTGCCGGATTTTCTTGCACTGGCGGGCCTCGTCGCGCAGCGGGATGGTGTCGGTCACCACCAGCTCGTCGAGAGGCGAGCTCGCGATGCGTTCCACCGCGCCGCCCGAGAGCACCGGGTGCGTGCAATAGGCGACCACCTTGGTCGCGCCCTCGTTCTTCAGCACCTGCGCCGCCTTCACCAGGGTGCCGGCGGTGTCCACCATGTCGTCCATGATGACGCAGGTCCGCCCGCTCACCTCGCCGATCACGTTCATCACCTCGGTGACGTTCGCCTTCGGCCGCCGCTTGTCGATGATCGCCAGGTCGGACTCCAGCCGCTTCGCCAGCGCCCTCGCCCGCACCACGCCGCCGACGTCCGGCGAGACGACGATCAAGTCCTCGTAGCGCTGCTTCCACACGTCGCCCAGCAGCACCGGCGCGGCGTAGATGTTGTCCACGGGGATGTCGAAGAATCCCTGGATCTGGTCGGCATGCAGGTCCATCGTCAGCACGCGCGCCACGCCGACCGACGCCAGCATGTTCGCCACCACCTTGGCGCTGATCGCCACGCGCGCCGAGCGCGGCCTGCGGTCCTGGCGCGCGTAGCCGAAATACGGGATCGCCGCCGTGACGCGCGCCGCCGAGGAGCGCTTCAACGCGTCGACCATCACCAGCAGCTCCATCAGGTTGTCGTTGGTCGGCGCGCACGTCGACTGCAGCACGAACGCATCCTTGCCGCGCACGTTCTCGATCAGCTCGACCAGCACCTCGCCGTCCGAGAACTTGCCGACGATCGCGCGTCCGATGGGCAGATTGAGGTGCTTCGCCACGTCCTGCGCAAGGCGCGGATTGGCGTTGCCGGTAAACACCATCAGCCGGTCGAGGGGGGCGCTGTTCAAATCAAAATCCGGTGCCTTAACCAGCTTGGCGACTCCCCAGTTGTTCAATCTGCCCGGTCATGGAGCGGGTGACGCTCGAGCCCCTGCGCCACGAACCCGCTCATCCCCCCCGGCAACTGGGATTGAACCGCGTCCGCCAGCGCTTTCGTTTCGAACTCGGCAAATACGCAAGCCCCGGAGCCCGTCATGCGCGCCCGCGGGCATCGGCTCCTGAGCCACGCGAGCTGCGCCGCAATTTCGGGATAGCGAGCGGTGACGACCGGCTCAAGATCGTTGCGCCCCTGTCCCGAGAAAAAGGGCGGTATTTTGAGTCGTTTCGTATCCGCTGTCAACGCTGAGGCGAACATTTCCTTCGTCGAAACCGAGACTTGCGGCGTGAGCACGAGGTACCAGGCCGCCGGCAGCTCGAGCGCTCGCAGGCGCTCGCCGATGCCTTCGCCGACGGCGTTGCGCCCGAAGATGAAAAACGGCACGTCGGCCCCGAGCTGCAGGCCGATTTCGCACAGCCTGGCGCGGCCGAGGTTCAGTTCCCACAGGCGATTCAAGACCAGCAAGACCGTCGCCGCGTCCGACGAGCCCCCGCCGAGGCCCCCGCCGGCGGGGAGTTGCTTTTCGAGCCGCAAATCGGCTCCCTGGGCGGAGTTCGTTTCACGTTGCAGGAGCCGCGCCGCCCGGACGCAGAGATTTTCTTCCCCGAGCGGCCCCTCGAAGCGCAGCTTGCCGTCCGGGCGCGGAGCGATGCCTACGCGGTCGCAGCGGTCGATCAGGCGAAACACGGTCTGCAGCTCGTGATAGCCGTCCGCTCGCACGCCGAGCACATGCAGGAAGAGATTCAGCTTTCCCGGCGCCGGGTACCAGGTCATTTCCACCGCGAGATGATGAGCCGCAGCTCGATTCCCGGGTAGAGCAGCCGCAGGCGCGACGGCAGTTCGGCGGCGTACTCCTGGTACTCGATCCTCCAGCCGCGCCGCTCGAGCTCGGGGGAGGGCCGGCCGCGCACCCAGTCGGCGAGCCCGCCGAGCGGCAGCCGGAAGCCGAGCACCTGCTGGGTGAGCGACTCGACATCTGCGGCGTGGTACTCGCGCGGCTCGGCGGTAGTGAGCGTCACCTGGTCGCCCTCGCGCGCGATGCGCGCCACGCCCTGGCCGAGCGGAGTGGTGATGAGCATCTCGTCGAAATCCTTGGCGTGGCGCCAGGCGATATTGCCGGTGAACGATTCCTCGCCGTAGCGCGCCGCGAGGCGGCCGGCGAGATCGAATTCCGCCTCCCGGGCCGGGCGCGTCTCGAGCTGCGCGCAGCTCCCCAGCAGAAGGCTGGCGAGCGCGTAGGCGGCCGCCCGCCGCATCGCCATCGCCATTACCGCTTGAAGCGCTTGATCGTCTTCTGCAGCGTGTCGTTTTCCGGCGCGGACTTGAGCGACTCCTGCCAGATGCGCTCGGCCTCGTCGCGCCGGCCCATCACCCACAGCACTTCGCCGAGGTGCGCGCCGATCTCGGCATCGGGCCGCCCGCTGTAGGCGCGGCGCAGCTGCTCCGCCGCGCCCTTGAGATTGCCCTCGCGGTACAGCACCCAGCCCAGGCTGTCGATGATGAAATAATCCTCCGGCGAGAGCTCGAGCGCTTTTTCGATCAGCTTTCTCGCCTCGGGCAGCCGCGTGTTGCGCTCGGCGAACGAGTAGCCGAGCGCGTTGTAGGCGTGCGCGTGCTCGGGCTGCACCTCGATCAGCTTGCGCAGGTTCGATTCCATCTGCTCGTAGCGCTCGAGCTTCTCGGCGGTCAGCGCCATGTCGTAGAGCAGGTCGGGCTGCTCGGGATCCTTCTTCAGCGCCTGGCCGAGCAGCTCGAAGGCGTCGCGGCTGTGGTTCGCCTCGCGCAGCAGCTGCGCCTCGGCAACGATCAGCTGCGCTTCCTGGTCGGGGTTGTCCTCCGCCGCACGCTTCAGGTAGGCGCGCGCCTCGTCGAGCTTTCCCTGCTTGGCGATCGCGCTCGCGGCGCGCAGGCGCGCAGGGACCACTTGCTCGCCGCTGACGATCTGCTCGTACCATTCGATGGCGCGCGGCCAGGCCTTCTGCTCCTCGGCGATCTGGCCGAGCAGGTAGCGCACGCCGTTCGGGTCGCGATAGCCCATGCCGAGCAGCCGCTTCATGTTCTCCTCGGCGACCGGGTAGTCCTTGAGCTGGTAGGCGAGCAGGCCGACCGCGTAGATGACGTCGGTGTTTCCGGGATTCGCCGCGAGCAGCGCTTCGAACTGCTTGCGCGCCTCGGGAAACCGCTTGTCGAGCACCAGGGCGCGCGCGTAGTTCAGCCTGCCTTCGCGCGAGCCGGGGTTCTTCGCGACGAAAGCCTCGAGGCGCTTGGCCGCGGCGGCGGGCGAGCGCTTCTGCAGCACCTGCGCCTCGAGCACCGCCGGCGGCTCCCATTCGGGGCGCATCGCGGCGGCGCCGCGCGCCGCGGCGAGCGCCGCGTCGTCGTCGCCCGCCTCGAGTGCCGCCTGCGCGATGGCGAATTGCGCCTGCGCAAGCTTCGGATGCTTGGCCGCGAGCTGCCGCACGACGCGCAAGTTGGCGCTCCTGTCCGGGTTGCCGGCGAGCAGCCGGCCGATCTGCATGAAGCCGTTCTCGAGATTGACGCCGTCGGCGGAGAGCAGCTTCTCGAGATACGGCTCGGCTTCCTCGACGCGCTTCGAGCCGATGAGCAGCGCCGCCGTCACTTGCAATGCCTGCGGCGAAGACGGCTCGATGTCGAGCCAGGTCTTCGCCGCCTCGATCGCCAGGTCCGGCAGGCGGGCGAGATTCGCCACCTCGACGGCGCGGCGCGCGACGCGCGGATCGCGCGTGCGTTTTGCAAGGTCCAGGTAAGTTTGCGCCGCGAGGGTGACGTCGCCGCGCTGCAAGGCGATTTCGCCCAGCAGGAAGTCGTACAGCGTCGGCTCGTTCAGCTCCTCGGGTGCGGGCTGGGGGGTGGCGGCACACGCTGCGAGGGAGAGGACAGCGGCAAAAATATATTTTGGCATTTGGCTTCGACCCATCTTAGGTATATTTGGTGCCCTGCACAAGCTTGCCGATCAATGCCAGAACTACCCGAAGTCGAGGTCACGCGGCGAGGACTTTTGCCGCACCTCTCCGGTCGCGTCATCTCGGGCGTCGAGGTCCGCGAGCCGCGGTTGCGCTGGCCGGTGCCGCCCGCGGTGCGCCGGCTTGCCGGGCGCACGATCAGATCGATTCGCCGGCGCGGAAAGTATCTGCTCGTCGATTGCGGCGACGGGCACCTGATCCTGCACCTCGGCATGTCGGGAAGCCTGCGCCTGCTGCCGCCCGGCACCCCCGCCGGCAAGCACGATCACTTCGACTTGCTGCTCGGCGACCGCATCCTGCGGCTGCGCGATCCACGCCGCTTCGGCGCGGTATTGTGGACCTCGGGGCGCGTGGAAGCGCATCCGCTGCTCGCGCGTCTCGGGCTCGAGCCGCTGTCGCGCGCGCTGCATCCGGAGCGCCTGCACGCGCTGACGCGCGCGCGCCGCACGCCGATCAAGCTGTTCCTGATGGACTCAAGGCGGATCGCCGGCGTCGGCAACATCTACGCCAGCGAGAGCCTGTTCCGCGCCGGGATCGATCCGCGCACGCCGGCGAGGCGCCTGTCGCGCGAGCGCTGCGTGCTGCTCGCCGCCGCGATCAAGGACACCTTGCGCGCCGCGATCCGCGCCGGCGGCTCGAGCCTGCGCGACTTCGTCGGGGCCGACGGCAACCCGGGCTATTTCCAGCAGCGCTACCGGGTGTACGAACGCGCGGGCCAGCCCTGCAGGCGATGCGGAAGCGCGATTCGCCGCATCGCGCAGGGCCAGCGGTCTACTTTTTTCTGCCCGCGCTGCCAGCGCTAGCGGCCTTTGCCTTGAGCCGCTTCTCCACCAGCGGGTCGACAAATTTCGACACGTCTCCGCCCAATCCCGCGATCTCGCGCACCAGCGTGGCGGAGATGAACATGTGCTGCTCCGAGGGCGTGAGGAAAATGGTTTCCAGGTCGGGATAGAGGCTCCGGTTCATCCCGGCGAGCTGGAACTCGTATTCGAAGTCCGACACCGCGCGCAGGCCGCGCAGCACGACGCGCGCATCCTGCTGCCGGACGAAATCGATGAGCAGATTGTCGAAGCCGACCACCTTCAGATTCTTCACGCCGGCGAGCACCTCGCGCGCCATGTCGATGCGCTCCTGCAGCGAGAAAAAGGTGCGCTTTGTCCTGCTGTCGGCGACGCCGAGAATCACGGCGTCGAACAGCCTGCTTGCCCGGCGCACCAGGTCCTCGTGCCCGCGCGTGAGCGGATCAAACGTTCCCGGGTAGACGGCCCTGATCATCGCCTCTCCATTCGAGCAGCTGGTAGCTCACCTGTCCGGCGCGCGAGCGCTTGAGTTCCCGCCACGCGGCTCCAGGCTCAGGCGGCGCCGCGGCTTCCACGTAGACACGCGCGAGCGCCGCGAGCCGCGCCGGCAGCCGCTCGAGCACTGCCGGCAGCGCATTCTGCCTGAACGGCGGATCGAGGAAAACCACGTCGAATTTCTCGCCCCGCTGCGCCAGGTAGCCGAACGCGTCGCCTTGCACGATTTCGACCTGTCTCGCACCCACCAGGGCGCGCGTGCGTTCCAGATGCGCCGACACCGCGCGGTCATGCTCGACCATCACCACGCGTGCCGCGCCGCGCGATGCGGCCTCGAAGCCGAGCGCGCCGCTGCCGGCGAAAAGATCGAGGCAGGCGAGCCCGTCGAGGCGCTGGCCGAGCCAGTTGAACAGCGTCTCGCGCACGCGGTCCGGCGTCGGGCGCAACCCCGGCTTTGACGGAACCGCGATGCGGCGGCCGCGGTATTCGCCGGCGATGATCCGCAGCTTGCCTTTGCTAGAATCCACCGATCCATGGTAGCAGCGCTTTCCTGGGCCGCGCGCCTCAAGGCTGGCCTTGCGCGCACGCGGGAGGTGCTCAACACCCCCGTCCCCGTGCTGCTCGCGCGCCGGCGCGTCGACGAGTCGCTCTACGAGGAGCTCGAGGCCGCGCTGCTGCAGGCCGACTGCGGCGTGGCTGCGACGCAAGCGATTGTTTCTTCTCTTCGAAGGAAAAAGCTCGAGGACGCGGAGGCCTTGCGACGCGCGCTGAAGGACGCGCTCGTCGAATTGCTCTTGCCGCTGGAAAGGAAACTGGAGGTTGCGGGAGCAAGGCCCTTCGTCATCATGGTCGCCGGCGTGAACGGCTCGGGAAAGACGACCTCGATCGGCAAGCTTGCGCACTGGCTGCAGTTGCAGGGACGCAGCGTGCTGCTCGCCGCAGGCGACACGTTCCGCGCGGCGGCGCGCGAGCAGCTGGTGGCCTGGGGCGAGCGCAACGGCGTGCCGGTAATCGCCCAGCAATCCGGCGACCCGGGCGCGGTGGTGTTCGACGCGCTCGCCGCGGCCCGGGCGCGCGGCACCGAGGTGGTCATCGCCGACACGGCCGGGCGGCTGCCGACGCAGCTGCACCTCATGGAGGAGATTCGCAAGGTGAAGCGCGTCGCCGCGAAAGCGCAGGCAGGCGCGCCTCACGAAGTGCTCCTCGTGCTCGACGCCAACACCGGGCAGAACGCGCTCGCGCAGGTCAAGGCCTTCGATGACGCGCTCGGCCTCACCGGCCTCGTCGTCACCAAGCTCGATGGCACCGCCAAAGGCGGGGTGGTTTGCGCGGTCGCGAGGGAGCGGCCCGTTCCGCTTCTCTTCGTCGGCGTAGGCGAAGACATCGACGACCTGCGCCCGTTCGTGGCGCGCGATTTCGCCGAGGCGCTGGTTGGTTAGCTTTTCCTCGGTCGCGAAGCGCTATGCCGGCGGCCAGGAGGCGCTGAGGGACGTGAGCTTCGCGATCGGCGAAGGCGAGCTGGTCTTCATCACCGGGCGCTCCGGCGCCGGCAAATCGACGCTCCTCAAGCTGATCCCGGCGATCGAGCGGCCGACCTCGGGCTCGGTGATCGTCAAGGGGCAGAATATCAGCGCGCTCAAGCGCGCGGCGATCCCTTACCTGCGGCGCAACCTCGGCCTCGTGTTCCAGGACCAGAAGCTGCTTTACGACCGCAGCGTCTACGACAACGCGATGCTGCCGCTCGCCTTCTCGGGCCACGCGCCGAAGGAAGCGGCGCGGCGCGTGCGCGCGGCGCTCGACAAGGTCGGGCTGCTCGGGCGCGAGCGCTCGAACCCGATCCAGCTCTCCGGCGGCGAGCAGCAACGCCTCGCGATCGCGCGCGCGGTGGTGAACCGGCCCTCGCTCCTGATCGCCGACGAGCCGACCGCCAACCTCGACGCCGAATCGGCCGCCCGCATCCTCGAGATCTTCGTCGCCTTCAACCAGGTCGGCGTCACCGTGCTCATCGCCACCCATGACCAGGGCCTGGTCGCGCGCTACGGCAAGCGCGTCGTGCATCTCGAGCAGGGACGCGTCGCGTGAGCGCCTGGCTGCGGCAGCATCGCCACGCGTTCGGCCAGGCGCTGCGCCGGCTTGCGAAGGCGACGGGTCTTGCCAGCGCGCTGGTCATCGGCATCGCCCTGTCGCTTCCGGCGGGCGGCTATGCGCTGCTCGAGAGCGTGCGGGCGATCGCAGCCCGCCTGACGCTCGAGCCGCAGATCTCGCTATTCCTGCAGCCCGAGGCAAAGCGCGCCGAGGCCGAGGCGCTCGGCAAGAGGCTGCGCGCCGACCCCCGCGTGGCGACGCTGCGCTTCGTGCCGCGCGAGGATGCGCTGCGCGAGCTGCAGGCGGTGGAGGGATTTCCCGAGCTCATCGCCGCCCTGGGGCGCAATCCCCTGCCCGATGCCTTCGTCCTCAGCACTGACGCGGCCGCGGTGGACGCGCTTGCCGCCGACCTGGCGAAGCTCCCGGGAGTGGCCCACGTGCAGGCGGATGCCGTCTGGGCGCGCCGCCTGGCCGCCCTCGCCGCCATCGCCCGGTTCGGGCTGTGGCTGCTCGCCGGCTTGCTCGGCACCGGCCTGGTGGCGGTGACGTTCAATACCATCCGCCTGCAGATCCTCACGCAGCGTGACGAGATCGAAGTGTCGAAGCTGATCGGCGCGACCGATGCGTTCATCCGCCGGCCGTTCTACTACCTCGGCTTGCTGCAGGGCCTGGCCGGCGGGGCCGTAGCGGTCGGCATCGTTGCTGCCGCGCTGGCGCTGCTCAACCGCGAGGTGAGCCTGCTGGCCGAGTCCTACGGTTCGAGTTTTCGCTTCGCTTTTTTGCCGGCCGGCGATGCTTTGGCGGTGGTGCTGTTCGCCGGCCTGCTTGGCTGGCTCGGCGCCCACCTTTCAGTGAGCCGGCATCTGCGCGATATCGAGCCTAATTAGGCGATATCATATGTGAGCGCATGCTTACGTTTAGACATGCTTAGATGTGGAACAAACGAGGGGATTGGCACTCTAATTCCGAGAGTGCTAAGATACCGCTAAGGAGGTACTGAGGAATGCAAACGCAAGCGACGACGATGCCCCTCGGTTCGATGCCCGTACCGATGCCCACGGGCAGCCTCGAGGCCTACGTCCACACGGTCAACCGGTTTCCGATTCTCTCCGCGGAGGAAGAGCGCGCCCTCGCGCAGCGCTTCCGCGCGGAAGGCGACCTTGAGGCCGCCCGCTCGCTGGTGCTGTCGCACCTGCGGCTGGTGGTGGCGGTCGCCCGCGGCTACCTCGGCTATGGACTGCCGCATGCGGACCTGATCCAGGAAGGCAACATCGGCTTGATGAAGGCGGTGAAGCGCTTCGACCCGGAGCGCGGCGTGCGCCTCGTGTCGTTCGCGATCCACTGGATCAAGGCCGAGATCCACGAGTACATCCTGCGCAACTGGCGCA
>WNFQ01015485.1_pt1 | contig 10458 bp, 13 predicted proteins | sample 5400171 | NCBI WGS metagenome assembly WNFQ01 (sample SAMN13153356, study PRJNA577476) | soil metagenome | isolation source: 20 cm soil under Madrone tree | place: USA:California | collected 2016-06-14 | reverse complement strand
CTGGGCGGCGCGATCGACGCGGCGAAGGCCGAGTTCCTCGTCTCGCGGGGCATAAAGGCCGCCTAGGACCGGATCGCCATGGCCACGCTCCGCGACATCCGCCGGCGCATTCGCTCCGTCGAGTCCACCCAGAAGATCACCCGCGCCATGAAGCTGGTGGCCGCGGCCAAGCTGCGCCGGGCCCAGGAGCGGATCATGTCCGCGCGGCCCTACGCGGTGAAGATGGCGGAGCTGCTCTCGAGCCTGGTCCGCCGCGCGGAGGGTGAGGCGCACCCGCTGCTGGTCCGCCGGGAGGCCGCGCGCAAGCGGCTCGTGATCATCACGGCCGATAAGGGGCTCTGCGGCGCCTTCAACTCGAACATCCTGCGGGCCTCGCTCGCGTTCCTGCGCGAGCAGGGCGAGACGAGTGTCACCCTGGTGGTGGTGGGCAAGAAGGCGCGCGACTTCTACCGCCGGCGCCCCTACAAGATCAAGTCGGAGATGCTGGGCTTCTTCGATCGCCTCGCCTACTCGCACGCCCAGGAGCTGGCCGGCGGGCTGATGCAGGAGTATCTGGCCGGCGAGGTGGACGAGGTCCATCTCATCTACAACGAGTTCCGCTCGGTGGCGGTCCAGCGGGTGAAGCGGGAGCAGCTCCTGCCCATCGAGCCGACCCAGGCGGCGGACGGCGAAGGCGAGGCGGCGGGGGACTACATCTACGAGCCGAGCCCCGAGGCCATCCTAGCCGCGCTCCTGCCGCGCCACGTGACCACCCAGGTGTACCGCGCGCTGATGGAATCGGTGGCCGGCGAGCTCAGACAGTCGGTCGAGGCCTAGCCTCGGAGGGATCGATATGAACCAGGGCAAGATCGTTCAGGTGATCGGGCCGGTCGTGGACGTGGAGTTCGAGCCCGGCAAGCTGCCTCCCATCTACGGCGCGCTCGAGGTGCCGGGCGCGGGCAGCACCGACGTCTTCGCGTACTCCGCGAAGCTGGTGCTCGAGGTGGCCCAGCACCTCGGCGAGAGTCAGGTGCGCACGGTGGCCATGGCCGCGACCGACGGGCTCACCCGCGGCATGCCGGTCAACGACACCGGCCAGCCGATCTCGATCCCGGTGGGCAAGGAGACGCTCGGCCGCATCATCAACATCACCGGCGAGCCGGTCGACAAGATGGGCCCGGTGAAGAGCACGAAGACCTACCCGATTCACCGTCCCGCGCCCGCGTTCGACCAGCAGTCCACCAAGGTCGAGATGTTCGAGACCGGCATCAAGGTCGTCGACCTGCTCGAGCCCTACACTCGCGGCGGCAAGACCGGCCTGTTCGGCGGCGCCGGCGTGGGCAAGACCGTGCTCATCCAGGAGCTGATCAACAATATCGCCAAGCAGCACGGTGGCATCTCGGTGTTCGCCGGGGTGGGGGAGCGGACCCGCGAGGGCAACGACCTCTACCACGAGATGAAGGAGTCGGGCGTCATCGAGAAGACCGCGCTGATCTTCGGCCAGATGACCGAGCCGCCCGGGTCGCGCCTGCGGGTGGCGCTCACCGGCGTGACCGCGGCCGAGTACTTCCGCGACGAGGAAGGCCAGGACGTGCTCCTGTTCATCGACAACATCTTCCGCTTTACCCAGGCGGGCTCGGAAGTGTCCGCCCTGCTCGGCCGCATGCCCTCCGCGGTCGGCTACCAGCCCACCCTCGGCACCGAGATGGGCGCGCTGCAGGAGCGGATCACGTCGACCAAGAAGGGCTCGATCACGTCGGTGCAGGCCATCTACGTGCCCGCCGACGACATCACCGACCCGGCGCCGGCCACCGCGTTCGCGCATCTGGACGCGACGACCGTGCTCTCGCGCCAGCTCACCGAGCTCGGCATCTATCCGGCGGTGGATCCGCTCTCCTCGACCTCACGCATCCTCGACCCGATCATCCTGGGCCAGGAGCACTACGGGACCGCGCGCGCGGTCCAGTCGATCCTGCAGCGCTACAAGGACCTCCAGGACATCATCGCGATCCTCGGCATGGAGGAGCTCTCCGACGAGGACAAGCTGATCGTGGCCCGCGCCCGCAAGCTGCAGCGCTTCCTCTCGCAGCCCTTCTTCGTGGCCGAGGTGTTCACCGGCCAGCCCGGCCGCTACGTCAAGCTCGCGGACACCATCAAGGGCTTCAAGGAGATCGTGGACGGCAAGCACGACGAGCTGCCCGAGCAGGCGTTCTACATGGTGGGCGGCATCGAGGAGGCGCAGGAGAAGGCGGCCAAGATGCGCGAGGCCAAGTAGTGCTGCTGGAGCTCGCGACTCCCACCCGCCAGCTCGTCTCGGAGGAAGTCGACGAGGTGGTGGCGCCCGGCTCCGAGGGCTACTTCGGGGTCCTGCCCGGCCACGCCGCGTTCCTGGCCAACCTCGGCAGCGGCGAAGTGGTCTACCGTCGCGGACGCGACGAGGTGCACCTGGCCGTGCACGGCGGGTTCGCGGAAGTGACGCCGGAGCGGGTGATCATTCTCGCCGAGACCGCGGAGCGGCCGGACGAGATCGACCGGACGCGGGCGGAGCGCGCGCGCCAGCGCGCCGAGCAGCGCATGACCGGGCGCGATCCGGACGGAGTCGAGGGCGAGATCGACTACGACGACGCGGTCGCGGCCTACCAGCGGGCGCTCACGCGTCTGCTGGTCGTGTCCATCGGAGGCGGCTAGCGCGCTTGCCTCTCCCACCGGGCGGCGCTCCATCCGCGCTGCCCAGCCCGCCGGGCATTTTCGCGGCGGATTGATCCCAAGCGGCTGATTCGTTGTACCTCCGGCGGTGGCACGTCCCTCGCACTCAGCGAGGGCATGATGACCCTCCTGATCGCCGACGATGAGCCCGCGATTCTCGATCTCGTCCGCTTCACCCTCGAGGACCCGCAGGTGCGGATCGTCGAGGCCTCCGACGGCGCCGCCGCGCTCGACCTCGCACAGCAGCTGCGGCCGGACGTGGCACTGCTCGACGTGAAGATGCCCCGGTTGAGCGGCCTCGACGTGTGCCGACGTCTGCGCGAGCTGCCGGAGTGCGCGCACACCCGCGTCGTGCTGCTCACCGCGGCGGCCCAGGCCGAGGATCGGCGGCGGGGGCTGGCCGCCGGGGCCGACCACTACCTCACGAAGCCGTTCTCGCCGCTGGCCCTGCTGACGCTCGTCCGATCCCTCATGCCGGAGGTGTCGATATGGCCGGCAGTGTAGGCCTCTCGCAGGCGCTGTCCTACGCGCGCGATCTCAAGTCGCTCTACGAGACCTCGCGTGCGCGCGAGCGGGAGCTCGAGCAGGCCCAGGAGCGGCTCCGGCACGCCTACGCGCAGTCACGCCAGTACGCGGTCGACCTGCGCAAGACGTACCGCCGGCTCCAGCACGCGATCTTCCAGAGCCTGCTCGGGCTCGCCAACGCGCTCGAGGCCAAGGACGCCTACACCCGGGGCCACTCCGAGCGCGTGGCGGCGCTCGCCCGCCAGGTCGCGCTCGCGGCCGGCGTGCCGCCCGCGGAGGCGGACATCATCGCGCAGGCGGGGCTGCTCCACGACCTCGGCAAGATCGGCATCCCGGAGCAGGTGCTGCGCAAGGCCGGCCCGCTCAGCGCCGAGGAGTGGACGGTGATGCGCCGCCACCCGATCGTCGGCGCGCAGATCGTGGCGCCGCTCGAGTTCTTCGCCGAGGGGGCGATCATCGTCCGGCATCACCACGAGCGGCACGACGGCAGCGGCTATCCAGACGGGCTGCGCGGGGAACGGATCCCGCTCGGCTCGCGCATCGTGGCGGTCGCCGACGTCTACGATGCGCTCACGTCGGACCGCCCGTACCGGCCGCGGCTGTCACGGGAGGACACGGTACGACAGCTCCGGGCGGAGGGGGGACGGACCCTCGACGTGCGTCTGACCACCCTCTGCATCCAGGTCACGGACGATGGTGCTGCTGAGCGCGCCATTTGATTCGGCCGCGGCGGCGCCCCCGCGCCCTCCGCGCCGCCCGTTCGCGCAGACCGGTGGCGCGGCCGCGCTGGTCGTCGCCCTGGGCGCCGCGTCGGAGATGCTCGGCGCCGCGCCGGCCGGGCTCGGCCGCGCGCTGGCGACGGGTGCGGCGCACGGGGGCCTGATCGGGCTGGGCTGGCTGCTGGCGACCAGCGGCGCGCCGGGCTGGAGCGGGCCCGTCATCAGGCTCGGGGTGGCCATGACGCTCGCGTCGCTCGCCGCCCGGCTCGTCCCCTGGGGCGCCCTCGCGTTCGCCCTGATGCCGCTACTCCTGTTGCTCGAGGTCCGTCGCCGGCCGGCCCTGCGCGCCCTCGGTCTGGTGGGCTGCCGGCCGCGACACTCGCTGGCCGGGCTGGCCGCGGGCGGGTTCCTCGGGGCGCATCTGTTGATCACCGCGTCGCTCACCTTCGGCCACCGCGCGCACACCAGCAGCCTGGCCGCGTACGCGCTCGCGCTTGCCTACGACGTCGGCGCCAACGCCCTGTCGGCGGAGTGGCTGTTTCGGGGCGCCGTCTTCTCGTGGTGCTGGCGGCGGTCCTCCTTCTGGCCCGCGGCGCTCGTCAGCACCGCGCTCGCCTTGCTCCGGTACCTGGCCGACCCGGCGCTGCCCCCCGCAGCGGAGGCGCGGGCGGGCGCGGTCTTCTACTTGGGCCTGGTCGGATTGGTCGGGTGCGCCCTCCGGGCCTGGAGCGGAAGCCTGCTGCCCGGTTACCTCGCAGGGCTCGCGTTCTTCGCCGCCTACCGGACTCTCGCGCCATGATCGCGTTGCCGCTCGGGCTGGTGGCAGTGCTGTCCGCGGTCATGGCCCTCACGGGTCAGGGCGCGGATACCGTCCTCCGCCATCTCTACCTGGTTCCGACGGTCTGGGTGGCGCTGGGGTGGGGGACGGTCGGCGGCGGCCTCGTCGGCGCGCTCGCCGGCCTGCTGCATGCGCCGGTCGTCCTGCCCGCGGTCGAGCGTCAGGGGATCACGTCGCAGACGCTCGACGGGCTGCTCTCCCTCGGCTTGCCGGTGCTGACCGGCCTCCTCGTCGGATATCTCGCGGACGGCGCACGCGCACGCGCCGCGCGCCTGAGCGCGGTCCTGGCCATCCAGCGCCGGCTGGCCGAGCCGGGTCCGCTCGAGGCCGCGCTGACGGGTGTCGCCCAGGAGCTTCGCTTCACGCTCGGAGCGCGCCGCGTCGCGCTGCTGGTCGGCGGTGACGTGCAGACCGCGCTCCTGGCCTCGGTGCCGGTCGGCACGCTGGTCGATCCGGACTCGGCGGGCGCCTTCACGCTCGCGACGGGTCAGCCGGTGACGAGCCCGGACTTGAGAGGCGATCCCCGCCTGGCGAGCGATCCCACGCCCGAGGCGGCGCCGCTGCGGGGGCTCACGCTGCCGCTCGCCTCCGGCGCGGGCGTGATCGGGGTGATGGCGGTGGAGTGGGCGGGCGAGCTATCGCGCGCCACCCGCACGGCCGCCGCGGAGCTCGCGGTGCACGTCGGCCTGGCGGTGGAGAACGCGCGGCTCACACTGCGCCAGCAGCGCTTCGCGGAGGAGCTCGCGGAAAAGATCGAGGCGGCGACGGGCCGGCTGCGGGAGCTCGACCAGGCCAAGACCGAGTTTCTCTCGGTGGTCTCGCACTAGCTGCGAACGCCGCTGACCGCGCTCCAGGGGTTCAGCGAGCTGCTGCTCCGCTCCGCGCTGCCGCCCGAGAAGGCGCACCGCTGCCTCGTCTACCTCCACACCGAGGCGTGCACCCTCGGCCGCATCGTCGGCGAGCTGCTGGATCTCTCGCGCATCGAGGCGGGCCGGGCGCTCGAGCTTCACCCCGAGACGGTCGACCTCGATGCGCTGCTGGAGCGCAACGTCGAGCTGTTCGCGACGGAGCATCGCCAGCACCGGTTCGAGTGGACCCGGACCGCGTCCGGCCTGGCGCTTCATGCCGACCCGGACGCGCTCGACCGCATGATGAAGAACCTGCTCTCCAACGCGGTGAAGTACTCGCCCCGGGGCGGCCGGGTGCTCGTGTCCGCGAGCCCGGCGCCGGACCGGCCGGGCATGGTGGAGGTGGCGATCGAGGACGACGGGGTGGGGATCCCGGCCGAGCAGCTCCCCCGGATCTTCGACAAGTACGTGCGCGTGCCCCATCCCGACACGGCCTCCGCGCGCGGGCTTGGGCTCGGGCTCTGCCTGGTGAAGGCCCTGGCCGAGGCGCATGGCGGACGGGTCGAGGTGGACAGCCTCCCCGGCAAGGGCTCCCGCTTCCGCCTGTGGCCGAGGCCGTGGTCAAGCGGCTGGTGGGGCGAAAGCTCGCCGACGTCCGGGACGAGACGCGGGCCCGTGAAGTGGTGCGCCGTATCCTCATCGAGAACTTCCAGGCCGAGGAGAAGATCGACGCCGACGCCCGCACCCTCCTGATGGACAACGCCAAGCTGATCCGCGACTCGGCCTCCGACTACAAGCGCCTCTTCACGATGGTGAAGACCAAGCTCGCCAAGGAGCGGGGGTTCACCCTGTGACCCGCATGAGCCGCGAGCGCATGTTCGCGCTGGCCGACCGCATCGTGGCCGACCTGACCGCGACCGAGAGCGTGATGATCAAGGCCGCCGACGACAAGGCGCTCGGCCAGCTCCGCACCGAGGTCTTCCGGGTGCTGGAGGACGAGTCCAAGCTCGAGGAGTCGATCGACCAGGAGGTCCGGCGATCGCTGAGCACGTATTCGCGCCCGGCGCCGGAGGGCAGCGCGGAGTGGGAGCTGCTCTACCAGAAGACCCGCGACGAGGTCTACCGGCGGAGGTTCCGGCTGTGAAGCGGCTGGTCGTCGGCATCAGCGGCGCGTCCGGCGCGATCTACGGGATCCGTTTCCTCGAGCTGCTGCGCGGCATCCCCGACGTCGAGTCCCACCTGATCGTCTCCGACGCGGGCCGGCGCACCATCGTCGAGGAGACCGACTACACGGTGGACGCGGTGGAGGCGCTGGCCGCGCGCCGCTACCGCAATCGCGACATCGGCGCCGCGGTGGCGTCGGGCTCGTTCAAGACCGCCGGGATGGTGATCGTGCCGTGCAGCATCAAGTCCGCCGCCGCGGTCGCCCACTGCGCGGCCGACACCCTGATCGCACGCGCGGCCGACGTGACCCTCAAGGAGGGCCGGCCGCTGGTCCTGGTCGTGCGCGAGACCCCGCTCCATCTGGGCCACCTCCGCGTGCTGACCGCCCTGGCCGAGATGGGGGCGGTGATCCTGCCGCCCATGCCCGCGTTCTACAACCGGCCGAAGCAGATCGACGACCTGGTGACCCACACACTGGCCCGCGTGCTCGACCGCCTGGGGCTGCCGCACACCCTCGCGCCGGAATGGCAGGGCACCGCGCCGCGCGTGCCGCCGCCGGCCGGCGCGTGACCGCCGCCGATTCCGCGTCGCCCGTCGCGAGCCCGCTCGATCTCTCCATCGTGCTCCCGGTGTACAACGAGGAGGAGAACCTCCCGCTGCTCTGGCCGGAGATCCGCCAGGTCCTGGAGCCGACCCGGCTGCGCTACGAGGTGATCTTCGTGGACGACGGGAGCCGCGACCGGAGCGCGGAGATCATCCGCTCCTTCCGCGAGCAGGATCCGCGCGTGCGGCTGGTGCGCCTGAAGGCCAACGCGGGGGAGACGGCGGCGACCGACGCCGGCATCAAGACGGTGCGCGGCCGCCACGTGGTGGTCATGGACGCGGATCTCCAGAACGATCCCCACGACATCCCCGGCATGCTCGCGCACCTCGACACCTGGGACGCGGTGACCGGCTGGCGCGTGAACCGGGCCGCGGGCGACTCCTGGGTGCGGCGCCTCTCCTCCCGGATCGCCAACCGCGTGCGCAACCGCCTGAGCGAGGAGACGATCCAGGACAGCGGCTGCACCTTCCGCGCCTTCCGGCGCGAGTGCCTGCGCGACCTGGCGCTCTACAAGGGCTTCCACCGGTTCATCCCCACGCTGCTCAAGATGCGGGGGTTCCGGGTTCTCGAGGTGCCGGTGAACCATCGGCCGCGCCGCTTCGGCGTGTCCAAGTACGGCATCGGCAACCGGGCGATGCGGGCGTTCGTGGACCTGCTGGTGGTTCGCTGGATGAAGGATCGGCTCCTGCGCTACGAGATCGCGGAGGACGTGGGCGGCGAGGGCCGGGACCCGCGGTGAGGGTGCTGCTGGTCGGGCTGGGCCGCTGGGGCGAGAAGCACCTGCGCGTGCTCGGGGAGCTGGGGGTCGAGCTGTGGGTGGCCGACGTCTCCGCCGAGCGCCGGGCGCTCGCGGTGAAGGCGGGCGTCGCCGCCGCGCGCGCGGTGGAAGACTTCCGCCAGGCGTTGCCCCACGTGGACGCGGTCGACATCGTGACCCCCGCGGACAATCATCTGGCCTTGGCCGGGGAGTGCCTGCGCGCGGGCCGCGACTGCTTCATCGAGAAGCCGCTGACCCTCACGGTGGACGAGGCGCGCCGGCTCGCCGCGATCGTCGCGGAGACGGGGCGCGTGCTCCAGGTGGGGCACATCTTCCGCTTTCACCCGGTCACCATCCTGCTTCGCGAGCGGATCGCCGCGGGCGCGCTCGGCCGCGTGCGCTACTGCACGGGGCGCTTCGCCGGGTTCAAGCGCCCGCGGACCGACGTGGGCGTGACCCAGACCGACGCCATCCACTACTTCGATCTCTTCGCGCACCTGCTCGAGCGCGAGGCCACCGCGGTCACCGCGATGCTGCGCGATCATCTGGGGCGCGGGCTGGACGACTGCTCGTTCACCACCGTGGAGTACGGCGATGTCCCCGCGTTCGTCGAGGCCGGCTACTTCGCCCCCGGCACCTACCGGGACTGCGTGATCGTGGGCGAGCGGGCCACGCTCGACGCGGAGCCGCTCCGGCGCGAGATCGAGCTGTTCCTCGATGCGGCGGCCCGTCACGCGCGCCCGGCGGTGGACGTGCACGCCGGCCTGGCCGCGATGCGGGTGGTGGAAGCGGCGCAGCGGTCGTCCGCCCTCGGGCGCCGCGTCGCGCTGGCCGAGCCCTCGTAGCTCGGAGTCGCCGCGACCCTCCCGGTCGTGGTTGCGCCCACCGGGCGCCTGGCATAGAGTGCCCGCGCGGGAAGCCCGACCGCGCGCCGTTCCGTCGTACCTGGAAGTGGAGGACACCATGCCAACCCCCCGGCGCTCCCTCATCCTCGTCTTGCTCATCGCGGTCCTCGGCGCGGGCTTTGCGTGGATGGTCGCGGACCCGCGGCCGGCCACCGCCCAGGCGGGATTCGACTGGAAGCGCTTCAGCGGCAAGCAGGTCCGCTTCCTGGTCAACAGTCACGACTGGACCAACGAGATCATCCGCCCCGCGATCCCGGAGTTCGAGCAGCTCACCGGGATCAAGGTGGCGTGGGAGATCTACCCGGAGGACCAGTTCCGGCAGAAGCTCGCGGTGGAGATGGTGTCCGGCTCCGGCTCGGTGGACGGCTTCATGAGCCTCACGTCGTGGGACGGGCTGCGCTTTCTCAAGGCGGGCTGGTACGAGCCGATGGAGAAGTACCTCTCGAACCCCGCCCTGACAGGCCCCCAGTTCGGCTTCGACGACTTCTTCCCGAACACGCGCCAGATCGCGACCGTGAACGGCCAGCTGATCGGGGTGCCGCTCTATCCCGAGGTGCAGCTGCTCTACTACCGGAAGGACGTCTTCAAGGCCAAGAACGTGGCGGTGCCCCAGACCATGGAGGAGTGGGAGGAGGCGGCCAAGAAGCTGACCGACAAGCCCAACAACTTCTACGGCTTCGTCTCGCGCGGCAAGCGCTCCGCCGCGGTGTACACGCTCGCCCCGTTCATCTTCAACTTCGGCGGCCAGTGGCTCGACAAGGACGGCCAGCCCGCGCTGACCTCGCCCGCCGCGGTGAAGGGTCTCGACACCTACGGGCGCATGCTGCGCGAGTCCGGCCCTCCGGGCGTGGTCAACGTGCACACCTACGAGGTGGTGGACCTCATGTCCCAGGGCCGCGTGGCCATGGCGTCGGACTCGAGCAACTGGGTGTCGAGCTTCGAGAACCCGGCCAAGTCGAAAGTGGCGGGCCAGCTCGGCTACGCCCGCATCCCGCGCGGCTCCGCGGGCAGCCACACCCCGCTGATCTCGTGGGCGATCTCGGTCTCCGCCCAGTCCAAGAACAAGGAGGCGGCGTGGTACTTCGTGCAGTGGGCCACCAGCCGCGAGATGGTCCTGCGCCAGGCGAAGGCCAAGATTCCGGTGGCCCGTGAGAGCGCCTGGAAGAGCCCCGAGTTCCAGGGGAGCCTGCCGAAGGAGTGGCTCGCCGCGTTCCAGGCCTCGCTGCCCGACGGCTACCCGAACCAGGCCAACCCGGTCGTGGTGGCGGTACCCGAGACGCGCGACGTCATCGGCGCGGCCATCGTCGCGGTCATCGAGGGTCAGCCGGCGAAGGACGCGGCGGAGAAGGCCCAGAAGGCGGTCGCGGAGATCATCAAGAAGACGCAGTAGCGGAAACACCGCGTGGCCACCCT
>WNFQ01008577.1_pt1 | contig 10459 bp, 11 predicted proteins | sample 5400171 | NCBI WGS metagenome assembly WNFQ01 (sample SAMN13153356, study PRJNA577476) | soil metagenome | isolation source: 20 cm soil under Madrone tree | place: USA:California | collected 2016-06-14 | reverse complement strand
CGAGCGCGCCGGGCGTCTGCCGGTCAGCGATGGCCTCGGCGCGAATGAGATTGCGCCAAGGATCGGTGCGCAGGTGCGGGGCATAAATTCCGCCAAAAATGCCGTGCCAATAGGCGTCGTTGCACTGGGCGCGCAAGAGCAGATCGCGCGCTTGCAGCAATTCATCGGCGGCCTTTGAGCCGTCGTGCCGCACGGGCGCAGCGGCGATGCGCGCGGAAACGCGCAGCATTTTCTTGTGCAGGAGATTGGATTCGGCGTACTTGCGAAAAAAGCCTCGCCAGGAACCGCCGCGTAGGAACGACAGGATTTCCGGGCGCGCGCTGAACTCCTTCAGCACCTCGTGGTAGCGCTGCCGGACGCGCGTCGGGAGCGCCCACTCCATCATTTCGGTGTAGGCAGCCGTCGGGAGATCGGCGCGGCCGAGAGGCGCGTGAGTTGCCAAATAATCGCCAGGTGTGGAAACCGCCAGCCAATCCGAATTCTTCTCCAGAGCGGCAAAAAAATCGGCGAGCCAGCCACCCTTGTAACAGTGCTCATACGTGCCGGGCCAGACACCGAACTTTTCCATGTCATCGCCCATGGCGGCCACGCCGCCGGGGTGGACGCTGGCAGCATCGCGCAGATAAGCGATGACGTCTTCGACTTTGCCGAAAGGAATGAGGTAGCGCAGAGCCTTCTGCCCGGGGTAGAGCCACACGGTCTGGCCACGGTCTTCGGCGATGTAGGCGCCAAAGAGTTCTTCCGGCTCGAAACCCGCGGAGAGGAAATGGATGTCATCGACGAGCGTGTAAGCGACGTTTGCGGCGGCGAGAGCGGTGGGAAGCTGTGGTTCCCAGACGCGCTCGGCAAGCCAGGCGCCGGAGGGAAGCCGGCCGAAGTGTTTCTCGAGATAAGCGGCCAGGCGGCTAATCTGTTCGCGCTGATCTTCGTGTGGAATCGAAACGAGGATCGGTTCGTAGAAGCCGCCACCGACGAGTTCCACCTGGCCGCTTTGGACCAACTTTTTCAGGCGAACGAAATATTCAGGCCGATGTTCCTCGATCCAGGTGAGCAGCGGCCCGGAATAGTGAAGGCCGAGATGGACGCCAGGGTGCTTTTCGAGATGCTCAATAAAGGGAAGATAGGAGGTGTCGTAGGCCTTTTCGAGGACATGCTCGAAATTGCCGCAGGGCTGGTGCGCGTGAATGAGCAGGGCGAGATGGAATTTCTGCGGCATGGGGACAGTTTTTTCTCTCTGACATCATAACCCGCCATGCGAAATTGTGAATTAATTCCAGGCGCGTAGTGAATCCGCAAATTGTGTACTTCGATTGGATGAGCGGCGCGCTCCTATGGGCGCGAGCGCGCGGTTCGTTCAGCGTTCAGGGCCCGCTGTGTTTCAACACCCAATCGGAGACGGCGTTCAGAGCCTCCGGGGCCATGGTTTCCTGAATTCCGCCGTATTCGGTGGGCGAGCCCGTTGGGGAGTGCTGGAAGAGGTGGTTCAACCCAGGTAACTCGGTGGTTTGAAAATGCTGGTTGCCGCCGTCTTGCAGGGCTTTTTCGATTTTGGCGAGATTCTGCTTCGGGGGAACTTGCAGGTCTTTTTCGCCATTGAGGGCGAGGACCGGACAAATGGTCTTTTGCAATGTTGGAACGGGATCATAGTCGAGAAAGAATCGAAACCATGGTGAAACCAGCATGCGGACTTGCGACTGAACGGCGGCTGGCGGGAGCGCCGCGCCGGTACTGGTGGTCTGCACAAGTTCATTCAGTTTCGCTTCGAGTGCCGCGGGATCTTTTTCCTGTCGAACAAGGGCGTATGTCTGTTTGTTGAAGGCAAGGGTCCTGGCGACTTCTCCGTCGTATACGCCGGCGGCCCGCAAGATAAGTTCTGACTGGAGCAATAGGACGTCTTCACCTTTCAGGCCCGGACCTGCCAGGAGCACGATCCAGGCGACGGTTTGCGAATCCGTTGCAACCATGGGCGCGATCAACCCGCCTTCACTGTGGCCAATGAGGCCGGTTTTTTTTGGGTCAATTTCCTTGCGGGTTTTTAGGTAAGCGAGAGCAGCTTCGGCGTCGCCGACAAAATCCTCCGTCGTCGCGTTCGCGTAGTCGCCGGTGGACTTGCCGATTCCGCGTTTATCGAAGCGAAGAACGGCGACGCCTTTTCGCGTCAGGTGGTCCGCCAACACCAGAAAAGGGCGATGTCCCATGATAGATTCATCGCGATCGTGCGGCCCGGGACCACTTAGGAGAACGGCGGCGGCAAACGGCCCCTGGCCAGGCGGAAGAGTGAGGGCGCCCGCGAGTGAGATCTTCGCTTTTCCGTTCGGGAAGGTGATTTCTTCTTCCTTATACGGATAAGGTTTCACAGGGTTCTGAGGGCGCACCAGTTCGAGAAGCTGGTCCGAGCGTTGAAAATCCAGTTTCTGCTCGACGCTGTTTTGCATCCAGCTTCCGGTAATGGCCGACTTTGCGGCGTTGAGCGAGCCGTCATAAACACCGCTCACGACTGGAATTTCAAAATGAAAGCCGGCGTCTTTCTGGCTCACATGGATGGCGGGCAGTCCGCTAACTCCCTGGTCGGGGCTGTCTAGGGCAGCGACGAGCCGCTTCCGATCATCATGTGAGACGTGCAATTGCAGGCGGAGGCGCATGCCGTTGCCTTCCAGCGCGCCCTGCCACACTCCCTCGGCGCTCGCGATGGCATCGGAAGGCTTCTTTGCGCCGGCTGACGCGGCCTGTCGATGAAAAACAAGCGGCAGGCTCGCGCTGCCCTGCGTCCAGTCACCTTCGATGCTGCGGTGATCGGCCGCAATCCTTCCTTCATAAGAAGCGCCCACGGAAGACACGTTGAAATGGAGAGCGGAATCTTTCTGAGTAAGCGAGGTCACTTCAATGCCGTAGACGCCTTGATCCAGACTGTCGATGGTGGCTTTGAAGGAGCCGTCCGCCGCCTTTGAAACGTGCAGAACGAGATGAAGTACCGCTTCGCCCGCTGGAAGCGAACCGGTCCAGTGGCCTTCCAGCGCGGAGGAGCTCCGTTGCGTCTGCGGTTTGTGAACGGCTGGAGTTTGGGCGGAGGCCGTCGAAAAAGCAGTGAAGCTGAAGAAAGAGATGGCTAAGGTCAGACTCCAGTTAGCAGGCTTCACAGAAAACCTCCACACTCCACTCTGAGGATGGTAGATGATTCCTCGCCCAAAAGAGTTGGAATCACGCCCGGGGCGGAGAGGCGCGAATCAAGTATTGGAAGTAACTCAATGCTTGAATTTTGGGAGGCCGGAGCAGAAAAAAGCGGCACACCGAAGCGTGCCGCCAAAATCCGCAAGAAACCGATCGCGCCCTAGCAGCGCAGGCTACTTCCCCTGTTTTGCATACCAATCGGCGTTGATGGGCGTGAAGCTATTCCACTTTTCCGGAAGATCTTCGAGCGCAAAAATAGCCGTCACCGGGCAGACCGGGACGCACGCGCCGCAGTCGATGCATTCCGTGGGATGAATATACAGTTGCGTCTCGCTCTCGAAATTCGCTTCATCCTTGCGCGGATGAATGCAGTCCACGGGGCAGACATCCACACAGGCGGTGTCTTTTGTGCCGATGCAGGGCTCGGCAATCACGTAAGCCATTAAGGGTCTCCTTTGTTCGGACAGCCGACCGGCGCCCCATCGGACGAAACAGCACCACCGGCAAAAATGCCTTATACCACGCGACTGCCCGAAGCGACAAGCAGCTATAAGAATTGTACGCGGCGGGAGGGAGTTTCTCAACCGGCAGGGGTACGGATAGAATGGGAGAGCAGGAAGGAAGGACCATGAGAATCCAGACTGGCATTGTCGTGCTTGGTTTGCTGGCTGCGGCGGCTGCCGTGGCGGCACCGCAGGCGTCGAAGACCGCGGCTCACCGCGATCCAGAACTCATCGACAAGCAGGATTATCAGAAATTGTTGGAGCAATACCGGGGCAAGCCGCTGCTGGTGACGTTTTGGGCGACCTGGTGCGAACCTTGCCGCGACGAGTACCCCATGCTGAATGAATTGGCGAAGCAGTACGCGCCGAAGGGGTTGAAGGTCGTGGGCGTGAGCATGGATGACGATGGCGACCTGATCCTGATACGGCGTTTTCTGGCCCGCTACAAGCCAGTATTTCCCAATTACCGGAAAAAGGCGGGCGGGGAGGAACTGTTCAGACAAGGGGTACTGCCGGGCTGGAATGGGACCCTTCCGGTTTCGGTCTTCTATGGCAAGGACGGCAGGCAAGCCGGACATGTGCTCGGCGAGGGCACCCGGGATACTTATGAAGCGGCGATTCGAACGCTGCTCGCTTCGGGATCCAACTAGAAGTACGGCCAAAAATCGAGATCGCCGTACTTGGTCAGGCTGAAAAACTGGCGCGGAGGCCGTTGATGCTCAATACCAAGGGCAATCGAATCACCTATTTTGGTCACAGCACGTTTTCGCTGACGACGCCTTCCGGGCAGGTTGCTTTGATCGATCCGTGGGTGATGACGAATCCTTTCTGCCCGGAGGCTCTGAAAAAAATGGCGCGGCTGGATGCCATTTTCCTGACTCACGCGCATACCGATCACATGGGAGATCTTCTGGCTTTGGCCAAACAGCACAAACCGAGAATTGCGGCAATCTTTGAGACGTGTCTGTGGATCGAGAGCAAGGGCTTCGAACAAGAGACCTGTCCGATGGGCAAGGGCGGCTCGCAGAAAATCGGTGATTTCGAAATCACCATGACGCACGCGTTCCATTCGAATTCGATCGACGATAACGGAGTGCGACACTACGGCGGCGAGCCCGCGGGATACATCATCCGCATGCCCGGCGGGTTCAAGGTGTATCACGCGGGCGATACGGCCCTCTTTGGCGACATGAGATTAATCGGCGAGCTTTACAAGCCGGACCTCGCGATGCTGCCGATCGGCGATCGCTTCACGATGGGCCCTCGCGAAGCGGCGTATGCGATCCGTCTGCTCGGCGTGAAGCACGTGGCGCCGATGCATTACGCGACGTTTCCCTTCCTGACTGGTACGGCGGAAGAATTGCGAAAAGAGGCGAAGAAAATCAAAGGGCTGAAAATTCACGCGTTGAAGCCGGGAGAGAGACTATGATTCGCAGCGAAAATCTGCGCAGCGGCTACATTCAGGACGACGTCGAGGAATATCTTTACGAGCTGCTGCCGGAGCGTGATGAGGTCGTCAGGGAGATGGAGGATTACGCGGCGCAGAATCGCGTTCCGATCATAGGGCCGGCGGTGGCACGAATGCTGGCGCTGTTCGTGCAAGTTTCTGGCGCAAAGCGAATTTTTGAGATGGGCTCGGCTATCGGGTATTCAACGATCTGGCTGGCGCGCGCGGCGGGGCCAAAGGCAAAGGTGATCTATACGGATGGCGATCCGGAGAAAGCGCGGCGCGCGAAGGATTATTTTCGCCGCGCGGGGGTTGCCAAACGGATAGATGTGCGCGTTGGCAACGCACATGATTTGTTGCAGAAAACGTCAGGCAAGTTCGACCTGATCTTCAACGACGTGGACAAGCACCAATATCCTGAGTCGCTGCGCGTGGCGCTCCCGAAGCTGCGCCGCGGAGGCTTGTTCATCACCGACAATACGCTGTGGTCGGGAAAGGCGGCGCGGCCGGCAGCGCCAGATGACCTCCAAACGCGTGGCATACAGGAATTCAACCGGCTGGTCTACGCTTCGAAGGAGCTCTACCCCGTCTTGATCCCGCTGCGTGACGGTGTCACCGTCTGCCGGAAGAACTGAACGCAACTTATGGCAACCACCGCCACTACCGCGCCGAAAGTTCTCCCAGGCCGCCCTCCGGGGCCGAAAGGGCGATTCCTGCTGGGTAGCCTGATCGAGGTATCACGCGACTGGCTGGGATTTTACAAGCGCTGTGCCGAGGAATACGGGGACATCGTTTGCATCCATCTCGCCCACGTTCCCGTATATCTGGTGGTGCATCCCCGCGACATAGAAACCGTGCTGGTTACAAACGCGGGAAATTTCACGAAGTCCGCAGATTATCGGGCACTGGCGCGCGTCCTCGGCCAGGGCTTGTTGACCAGCGAGGGAGAATTCTGGAAGCGACAGCGCAGCCTCATCCAGCCCGCCTTTCACCGCCAAAGCATCCTGGCATACGCGGCGGTGATGACCCGCGCCGCCGGCCGCATGCTGGAATCGTGGAAGGAGAAGGGCGAGCGGAATATTCATGAAGACTTGATGCGCGTAACCCTGGAAATCGTCGCGCAGTGTCTGTATGGCGCTGAGGTCACCGATGCCGCTGAGCGGGTCGGCAAGGCTATGGAAGTGGTGATGGGAAGATTTATAGTCAACGCAAGTCTGGCCATGCTGTTTCGTTTCGATATCCCTGTTCTTTTTGCGCCCCGGGAGTGGCGGGCCATCCGCGAATTGAACGAGATCATCGGCAGCATCATCCAAGAGCGGCGCTCTTCCAATCAACCGCGCGAAGATCTTCTGGAGATGCTGCTTCGGGCGCGCGATGCGGATGGTAACCCCATGAGCGACGCGCAATTGCGCGATGAAGTGATGACCCTTTTTCTAGCCGGCCACGAGACCACGGCCATTGCGCTCTCCTGGGCCTGTTACCTGATCGCGCAAGACCCGGACATCGAGACAAAGCTCGCCGCGGAACTGCAAGCGGTCCTCGGCGATCGCGTGCCGACACCGGAAGACCTTCCCCGATTAAGATATACGGAGATGGTGCTCAAGGAAGCGATGCGTCTCTATCCCGCGGTGTGGGGGATCGGCCGGATAGCAGTGGAGGAGTGCGAGCTTGGGGGATACCGGGTGCCGGCCGGCTCGAATATATTCATTCTGCAGTGGCGCACGCAACGCGATCCGCGATTTTTCCCCGAGCCGGAACGATTCGACCCCGAACGCTGGAGGGATGACCCGGTTCGCTCAGGAAAGATTCCGCGCTTCGCGTATTTTCCCTTTGGAGGCGGGCCACGGGTTTGTGTTGGCGCAGCCTTCGCGATGATGGAGGCAACGTTGCTGCTGGCCATGATTCAGCAGAAATATCATCTCGAAGTTGTCCCAGGACATCCCATCGAAATCTTCGCGTCGGTTACGCTGCGTCCCAAACATGGCATTCGCGTGATCCCGCAGCGCCGGACGGCAGACACAAAATAACCCTCCGCTTGTCTCCCCCAGATACTCCGCTAAAGCGCATCGCCCCGGAAGCGCGATGACGAGGCGCCTCATAAAATAAGGAAACCAGTCGCGGCCGAAAGGGATGTAGATGCGAACGCGATAGCCATCCTTTACGAGCCGGCGTTGCAGGTCGGTGCGCACTCCGTACAACATCTGAAATTCGAAATCGTCCTTGGATATCTGCTTCGCCGCTGCGTGGCGAATGGTCGCCGCGATCATCCGCGGGTCGTGCGTGGCGATGCCGTGATAGAAGCCACTGGACAGCAGGAGCTGCATCAGCCGGACGAAATTGGCATCCACATCGGCTTTCTGCGGAAAGGCAACTTCCTCTGATTCGCAACTTCCTCTGATTCCTTGTACGCGCCCTTGCACAGACGGATGCGGCAACCATATGCCAACAGATCCGTGACGTCGGTTTCACTGCGGTAGAGATAGGACTGGATGACCGTGCCGACGGCGGGATTGCGTGCGCGAACGCGTTTGACGAGTTCGATGGTGCGCTGCGTGTAAAGAGACCCCTCCATGTCGATGCGCAGAAAATTATCGAAGCCCGCGGCGCGCTCCACGATGGAGCGCACCAGGCCTTCGCAAAATTCAATATTGATATCGAGACCGAGTTGCGTGAGCTTGCCGGAAACGTTGGCGTGCAGCCCTTCCTGAGCGATGCGTTCAAAAACCTCGAGGTAGGCATCGCGGGAATGCTGTGCATCCGAGGTGGTAGCGACATTTTCACCGAGGTAATCCAGGCTGGTGAACATGCCAGCATTGTTGCATTCACGAGCGGCGGCGACCGCTTCATCGAGCGTTTCGCCGGCGACGAACCGGCGCGCCATACGGCGCGTGGTGCCATTGGAAGTGACCCAATTAGCGAAGCTCTTACTTTCGGAAAGTTTGAGGAGCGTCGACCGGAGCATGCGGGAATTATTATGGCAGCGTAGGCAGGGCGAAACTAGCCTTTGTGCTCTTCCAGAAACTTTTCGGCGTCCAAGGCAGCCATGCAACCGGAGCCTGCAGCGGTGACGGCCTGGCGGTAACGGTGGTCTTGCACGTCACCGGCAATGAAAACACCAGGAATCGAGGTCAGGCTGCCGTGCCTGGCGATCAGGTAGCCGTTGGAATCCATTTCGAGTTTTCCCTTGAAGACGATGGTGTTCGGATCGTGGCCGATTGCGACGAATACACCGTTAAGAGCAATGTCGTGCGTTTCCTTGGTCTGCTGATTGCGCAGACTCACTCCTTCCACGTGGCCCTGGGGAGCGAGAATCTCCTCCACGGCGAAAGGTGTGACGAATTCGACTTTCTCGTTTGCCTTGGCGCGGTCGATCATGATCTTGGAAGCGCGAAAATCATTCCGGCGGTGAATCAGATGGACCTTGCTGGCGTAGCGCGAAAGAAAGTTGGCTTCTTCCATGGCCGAATCACCGCCGCCGACTACGGCGATGGGCTTGCCGCGGAAAAAATAGCCGTCGCAAGTCGCACAGGTGGAAACGCCGCGGCCGATCAGTTCCCTTTCACCCTTTAGACCCAGCAAACGCGCTGAGGCGCCTGCGGCGACGATCAAAGCTTGCGCCTCATAGGTATCTTTCCCGGCAATGATCTTGAACGGCCGCTTGCTGACGTCGACTTCGTTTACCGCCCCGGCTTTGAACTCCGCGCCGAATTTCTGCGCCTGCTTGCGCATGTTTTCGATGAGCTCCGGCCCCATGATGCCGTCGGGGAACCCCGGATAATTCTCAACATGGGTGGTGAGCGAAAGCTGTCCGCCAGGCTCGTGCCCGTCAAGAACCAGCGGTTTCAAGTTCGCGCGCGCAGCGTAAATAGCGGCAGTTAGGCCGGCACAGCCGCTGCCAATGATGAGGACGTTGTACATTCGATCTTTCTCCACCTATTAGATTCAACACTGCGCTCGCCGGATACAACTGAGCGGGTATTGTAGCATTCCCTCCCCGGCGATTCGGAATGAGGGCGGCCAAATTGGAAAGGCCTCTTCCCACGGGCGTCGTTGACCGGGACGAACGGTGGCCGCTATAGTCCAGAGAAATACCAGGTTGCCCAAGGAGAAAGTCAAGATGGATCCGCGCTACCCGATTGGAAAGTTTGAGATGCCTGCGAGTGTGACGCCAACTCGGCGCCAGCAGGCAATCGACGAGATTGCGGCTACACCGGCCAAAATGCGCGCAGCGGTGAAGGGACTGAACGACGCGCATCTCGACACACCATACCGCGAAGGAGGCTGGACGGTGCGCCAGGTCGTCCACCACGTTCCGGACAGCCACCTCAATGCTTACGTCCGATTGAAACTGGCGCTCACCGAAGATAAGCCGACGATTAAGCCTTACAACGAAGCGGCCTGGGCAGAATTGGCCGACTCAAGGACGACGCCCATCGAAGTTTCACAGACTCTGCTGGATTCGGTACACACCCGCTGGGATCGGCTGTGGCGCTCACTGAAGCCCGAACATTTTGCAAGAGTCCTCGTCCACCCGGAGCATGGCGAGCGCACCGTAGACTGGCTGCTGTTCCTTTACGAGTGGCACGGGAAACATCACACCGCGCACATCCTGGAGCTCCGCAAGCAGAAGGGATGGTAGGACGAAGGGGGTTCTCGATCTGGCCCTCGAATTTGTCACTCCTTCCGACCGAGAGACAAGCCTCGGCTGTAGTGATGTGGCGCGGCGCGCTCCGGCTCGTGTACGATGATGCGGTACACAAGGAGATCGCATGAGCCGGGCGGCAGGAACCTACGCTATTTTTGAGACTTCACTGGGGAACATTGTGGTGCGCTTGCTCGAAAAGGAAGCGCCAAAGACGGTTGCGAATTTCATCGGGCTTGCCGAAGGCACCAAAGAATTCACGAATGAAAAGACCGGACAGAAGGAGAAGAGACCTTTCTACGACGGATTGATCTTCCATCGCGTGATTCCGCAATTCATGATTCAAGGCGGCTGCCCGCAGGGCAGCGGAATGGGCGGGCCAGGTTACAAGTTTGCGGACGAGTTTCATCCGTCGCTGAAGCATTCGAAGGCCGGAAAGCTCTCCATGGCCAACTCCGGACCGGGAACCAACGGAAGCCAGTTCTTCCTCACCGTGGCGGCGACGCCGTGGCTGGACAACAAGCACACCATCTTTGGCGAAATCGTCGAAGGGCAGGACCTGGCCAACCAGATTTCGAATGTGCCGCGCGATTCGAATGACCGCCCGCGAACACCTGTATCCATCTCGAAGCTTCGCATTGAACGCGTCGCGTAAGCGGACGCCATGGCAGTGCTCACGCCCGAGCGGCTATTCCGATT